>Ga0105249_10001238_pt1 | contig 22421 bp, 19 predicted proteins | sample KBSS44metaG_FD_81522 | JGI IMG/M metagenome (GOLD analysis project Ga0105249, IMG submission 81522) | Switchgrass rhizosphere microbial communities from Kellogg Biological Station, Michigan, USA - KBS S4-4 metaG | ecosystem: Host-associated > Plants > Roots > Rhizosphere > Soil | place...
ATCGGAAAAGGTTCACCCCAATAACGCTGGCGGCTGAATGCTGCATCCCGCATTTTATAATTCACTTTTCTAACGCCGATTCTCATCTCTTCGACTTTCTTTATCACCACGTCAATTGCATCCCGCATTACCATTCCATTAATGAAGTCTGAGTTTTCAAGAATGGCATCTTTGGTAGGATTGGCTTCTTCTCCATCATAAGCCTTACCAATTATGTTGGTGATGGGAATGCCGAAATGTGTTGCAAACTTGTGATCCCGTTCATCACCGCAAGGCACTGCCATGATAGCGCCGGTACCATATCCGGCCAATACATATTCACTGGTCCAGATCGGTATCTCTCTTTTATCAAATGGATTGATAGCATAAGCACCCGTAAACACACCCGTGATCTTTTTCTCAGCCATCCGCTCTCTTTCACTCCTGCTCTTTACATAAGCGAGATATTCATCAACGGCTGCAGCTTGTTCTTTTGATTTTATCTCATTCACCATCTCCAGTTCAGGCGCAATAACCATAAAATCAACTCCAAAAATTGTATCAGGTCTCGTTGTGTAAACTCTTAACGTTTTGACTATTGTCCCGCCATAGGCGGGATGACTTTTGACTTCAAAATCAATTTCAGCCCCGGACGATTTACCGATCCAGTTGCTTTGCATCTCTTTCATGCTCTCACTAAAATCAACTGTCTTCAAACCTTCAAGCAAACGATCAGCATATTCAGTAATACGTAAATACCATTGACGCAATTTCTTTTTTACAACAGGAAACCCGCCCCGTTCACTCACCCCATTTACCACTTCATCATTGGCCAGTACGGTTCCCAATGCTTCACACCAGTTCACTTCACCATAGCCGCAATAGGCAAGGCGGTAATTCATCAATACGTCTTGTTGAGTTTTTTCATCAAAGGTTCTCCACTCATTGGCAGTGAAAGGAGTGATGAGTGATGAGTAATGAGTATTGGAGCCTTCCGCTTCAAAGGATTTTATAAGATTCGAAATTGATTCTGCCTTATTCGTTTTACGATTGTAAAAAGAATTAAATAATTGCAAAAAGATCCATTGCGTCCATTTATAAAATTTCGGATCACTGGTTCTCACTTCACGATCCCAGTCAAAGCAAAACCCAATATTATCTAATTGCTTTCTGAAAGTATTGATGTTGTTCTCTGTTGAAACTGCCGGCTGAATTCCGTGCTCTATTGCATATTGTTCGGCCGGCAAACCAAATGCATCATATCCCATGGGGTGCAATACATTAAACCCTTTCAGCCGCTTGAACCGTGCATAAATATCGGAGGCGATATAACCTAACGGGTGACCCACATGCAAACCGGCCCCGCTTGGATAGGGAAACATATCCAGCACATAATACTTGGATCGGGCAGAATCGTTTGATACCCGGTAGATCTTATTCTCTTTCCACCACTGCTGCCATTTTTTTTCAATATCTCTGAATTTATACTCCATGCTTAAATCAAAAATCAAAATTAAAAATTCAAAAAAGTTTCAATTCATCGGCTCTGTGATTTTAGCTTTTGAATTTTTACTTTTTAGTACTCAACATAATTGATGATAAGAATTGATGCTCTCAATCCGCCTGCGGCGGACGCAACATCAGCTCAATAGATATGTGAAAGAAGACTTAAAAACAATTTTCTTCCACCTATCATTAGCCATCCGCAATAATTTCCGGCTGAATCAATCGTTATCTTGCCTGTCGGCAGACAGGGATGCGGGCAAAAATACAGATTGTACTGCTTTATCTGTTATTTTTGCCCGTCCGACCGGGTTAAAAATTAATACATTAAATAAAATAGTTGTCATCCGGGCGGGCTGTACTTAATAACTCAAAAATCTATATCTCATGGCTCAACCCGGTAAAGGCTCCATCAAACGCGGTAAACCTTCTTATTTTATGGCGATATTAGGTGTAACCCTAGTGTTATTCTTAATGGGCCTAATTGGCTTGCTGGCAATCAATGGCAGAAAGATCATTAAGAATATGAAAGAAAGTGTGGAAGTCCAGGTTTTTCTTAAGACTAATATTAAAGACACTGCCAGGCAAAGTTTGCAAAATTATATCCAGTCTCAACCCTATGTAAACAATCTGAAATACACAGATATTGAAACAGCCAAAAAAGAATGGATAAAAACAGGTGGTGAAGATTTTACTGAATTCATTGATAACAGTCTTTTGCCAACCAGCATCGACTTTACGCTAAAATCGGAATATCTTGACTCCAATAAACTGTCTGAAATTAAAACGGATATTTCAAGGTTTCCAATTGTAGATGAAGTAAAGTATCCCAAAGCTGTGGTGTCAAAAATGGTTTCAAATTTTAGAAATATAAGTTTAGGGCTATTGGTTTTCGCAATTATTATCTCAGTTATCGTGATTATTTTAATTGACAACACCATCCGGCTTGCAATGTTCAGTAACCGCTTTTTGATAAAAACTATGCAGATGGTAGGTGCTACACGATGGTTTATCGCAAAACCCATGTCTATACAGGCTATTATTAATGGTGCAATAAGTGGTGTATTGGCAACTGTTGTTGTTTATTTATTGTTTATTGTTTCGCAAAAATATTTTGATGGATTTAAGAAGCTGAATGATCCCGGAACCTTCTTTTTACTTGGCTTTATCCTAATCATACTTGGTATTTTCATCTCCTTCTTGAGCACGTACCGCAGTATTAATAAATATATCAAGATGAAGCTGGATGATCTGTATTAGAGGCTAGTGGGAATTGGCAAATAGTAAGCAGGGCTTCACTCCGGCCCTCCCACTTACCAACCGCTACTCACCACTCCCAAAATTTCCTATATTGCACCCCGTAATTAAGAAAATATGGCTGAACAAAAAATAAAAACGACTCCTGCCCCTTCGATCTTTTCAAAACAAAATTATGTGTGGATGCTGGCAGGCATCGTACTGATCGCAATCGGTATGTTTTTAATGGCCGGTGGCAAAAGCGATAACCCGGGTGTATTTAATGAAAACGAAGTGTACAGCAAAACACGTATCACCGTAGCGCCGCTTATTATCCTTGCGGGTTTAGTAGTTGAGATATTTGCAATATTCAGAAAACAAAAATCTTAATTTGCAAATGTTCAGATCTGCAAATGTGCAAAATAGAAAATTCCCGGGCGCACTTGCAAATTGGCACATTGGCAAATTTGCATATTCATGACTATCATTGAAGCGATCATTATTGCAATTGTAGAAGGTATCACCGAGTTTCTTCCTATTTCATCTACCGGTCATATGATCATTACGGAGCATATGCTGGGCATGGGATTGACCGAATCAGATAAAAATTTTACTGAACTGTTTACGGTAGCTATCCAGTTAGGGGCTATACTGGCAGTCGTTGTCTTATACTGGCGCCAGTTTTTTGAATTTCGCCGCTGGCAGTTTTATGCCAAGCTGATCGTTGGCGTATTGCCTGCATTGATCGCCGGTTATTTTTTGGGTGACAAGATCGACGAACTATTATTCAATCCAACGGTGGTAGCAATTACCATGCTCGCCGGTGGTTTTGTTTTATTGGTGATTGATAATGTTTTTAAAGACCATACCATTGAGTCAGAAGATCAAATGAATTTTGGCAAATCATTTATCATTGGTTGCTGGCAGGTACTGGCAATGATACCGGGTGTAAGCCGCAGTGCTGCATCTATTATCGGTGGTATGCAACAAAAGCTGACACGGAACCTGGCAGCCGAATTTTCTTTTTTCCTGGCAGTACCCACGATGTTTGCAGCTACTGCTTATTCTTTGTTTGTAAAAGACTGGAATCATAATGGTGTAATGCAAAAAGGGATTAAGATCATTACGGAGAATCAACAAAACATTACTTCGTTTATTGTTGGAAATATTGTTGCATTCATCGTTGCTTTATTTGCGATTCGTTTCTTTATCAACTTTCTGAAGGTTTATGGTTTCAAGGTCTTTGGTGTTTACCGCATCATTGCCGGGATCATCCTGCTCATCCTGATCTTCTCCGGAATTATCTAAGACATAAATGTTTTTGCTATATTGGTTTCTGAATTCATCTAAACCAATCACATGCAAACTGCCTCAAAAAAAGTAGTAAACGCCTGGGCCATGTACGACTGGGCTAATAGCGTTTATAACCTCGTTATAACTTCCACCATTTTCCCTGCTTACTACGAAGGTATCACGGGCGATGGCAATCCAGATACATTGAATGACAAGGTCGTTTTTATGGGAAGAGAATTTATAAATACTTCTTTGTATAATTATGCGCTCTCCATAGCATTTTTGATCGTAGCCATCCTGTCTCCTCTTTTATCGTCCATTGCCGACTATAGAGGAAACAAAAGATCTTTTCTTCGTTTTTTTATGACGATGGGCAGCATTGCATGCAGTGCTCTTTTCTTTTTCAATAAGGATAATCTGGGATTTGGTTTGCTCTGTTCCATTATTGCCTGTGTTGGCTATTGGTCAAGTGTCGTTTTTTACAACTCTTTCCTACCCGAAATCGCAGCGCCTGAAGACCGCGACCGTGTAAGTGCTAAAGGGTTTGCTTATGGCTATGTTGGAAGCGTGATACTACAGCTCGTATGTTTTGTATTTGTACTGATGAATGATAAGCTGGGGATCACGCAGGGATTTGCTTCCCAGTTATCTTTCTTACTGGTAGGTATCTGGTGGTTTTCTTTTGCTACGTTTTCTTTAAGCCGTTTACCAAGGTCCGAACCAGCCGGAACTGGCAATCAAAATAATTTTTTTGCCAATGGATATAAAGAATTGGGTAAAGTATGGAATCAACTTACACATCTGCCGGTCCTGAAAAACTTTTTGATCTCGTTTTTCTTTTATAATATGGGGGTTCAGACAGTAATGCTTGCTGCCACCCTGTATGGGAAAAGTGAACTGGCTATTCCTACAGAAAACCTGATCATTGCAATTTTGATCATACAATTGATCGCAATCCCCGGAGCTTTTGCCATTTCAAAACTGTCATCTGCCATCGGGAATTTTAAAGCGCTGATGCTTTGTGTCACTGTTTGGATCGGGATATGTGTATATGCTTACCTGATCCCCGCAAATGATTTTATCCAGTTTTATATTCTGGCAACGATTGTGGGTTTTGTGATGGGAGGCATCCAGGCGTTAAGTCGCTCTACCTATGCCAAACTGATGCCGGTAACAAAAGACACCGCATCTTTTTTCAGCTTCTATGATGTTTCAGAAAAGATCGGGATCGTTGTTGGATTATTCCTTTTTGCTTATCTCGCAGAAATAACTCATTCGCAGCGAACTTCTGTTTTAATGTTAATGGCATTTTTTATTATTGGTCTGCTCTTACTTTTGTACACACGGAATGTTCAAAAGAAGACACAAGTCTCCTAAATCCCGGGAGAGCTGTGAAACATTCGTTTAAAATTTGAACCCATAAAATGAAACTTTATACTATCAATACCGGTTATTTCAAGCTCGATGGTGGCGCTATGTTTGGTGTCGTGCCCAAGAGCATCTGGAACAAAATAAACCCCGCCGATGAAAACAATTTATGCAGTTGGGCCCTGCGCTGTTTGCTGATCGAAGATGGAAATCGTTTGATACTAGTGGATAATGGCAACGGCGATAAACAGGATGCAAAATTTTTCAGTCATTATCATTTGCATGGCGATGATACGCTGGAAAAATCATTGGCCAAATATGGCTTTAGTAAAGATGACATAACAGATGTATTTCTTACCCATTTGCATTTTGATCATTGTGGCGGTTCAATAAAAAGAGAGGGCGATAAATTGGTACCCAATTTTAAAAATGCGACCTACTGGAGCAATGAATGGCATTGGATCACTGGCACACAGCCAAACGAGAGAGAAAAAGCCTCATTTTTAAAAGAAAATATTTTGCCCATACAGGAAAGCGGTAAATTAAAATTTATTGATCATCCGGGCCATAATGAGAATACAAAAGGAAAATGGACGGCACATCCGCCTGGTTTTATTTATTCTACTTCTTTCACAGAAAATATTATCGTAAAGTTTGTTGACGGCCACACGAATGGCATGATGCTTCCTCAAATAAATTATAACGGGAGAACCGTCGTGTTTATGGCCGACTTATTACCTTCAGCAGGTCATATACCCATACCTTATGTAATGGCGTATGATATGCAGCCGCTTATTTCAATGCAGGAGAAAAAATCTTTTCTGAAAGAAGCATTAGAAAAAGATTACATCCTTTTTTTCGAACATGATCCCAATTATGAATGCTGCACGTTACAACAAACAGAAAAAGGAATTAGACCAAAAGATTTTTTCAGACTGGACGAGATCTAATCCTCCAACTCTCTTTTCTTAAACAGTTTTACGCTTGCAATCAGCAGGCTTCCCGCAATGGCAGGCAACACAAGGTTAATAAACCAAATTCCTGCAGTCGCCAATGTAACGCCTAATGTATTTATCGTGAATAACTGCATGAGCCGCCAGGTTATATTTCCTCTAATACCCAGGTCGGCAATTGCAAAGGTGGGTATAACGGCAAGAATCAGAAAGACCACACTTAAAACAAAAAAACATTGCCACCAGTTAATATCAACCTTGAATAACCGAAATAGCAGGAAGTATTGTAAACAAAAAATAATGAACCGGGCACAGGAAAGACTTAATAACTTAAGTAATAAATTTCTGTCAATATCCTCTAAGTCTTTTACCAGGTATAAGTTTTTACTGAACCAGGGGATCCTTTCAGCTAAACGGATAAAAACAGATAATCGAAAATAGATAAGCAGCAAAACCAGCAATCCGATCAATGAGCCATATAAAAATATTTTGATCCAAAGACTATCGGTTGACAGAATAGTACTGCCACTCATTTTATCTTGCAATATACCCAGGCCCACGCACCCCATAAATAGAGTGATGATAAGTTGACTCATACTGCACACGATCGTCAGTGCAACACTTCTTAACCGATTGCCTTCATTTAAAAACAAAACCCGGCCGGCATATTCTCCCATCCGGTTGGGAGTGGTGGCCGAAAAAGAAACGCCGCTTAGTATTGCCTTGAATGCCTTTGATAAACTGATCGACTGAATTTTTTGAATCGCCAATTGCCATTTTTTAGTTTCAATCAGCCAGTTCAGTAACATCAAAACTAAAACAGAGCCGGTGTAGAGAATAACCTTGTTGAGCGGTGTTTGTTTGATCGCATCCCAGGCCCCCGGCAGATCGGGCTGTTTTTTTACCTGCCGGAATAACGAATAAGAAAGCCATAAAAATAACAGCGGTCCGAGTACATAATTGACAAGGATTTTGATTTTCTTATTCAACTTCATTATTCTTGTAATACCAATAGTTTTTATTCTTAAAAAAGTCGCTGCCGGTGTTATGCCGGCAAAGTCGGCATAAAAATACTTCGCAACTGCAAAAGCCGCATAAAATAATTTTAGGTATTGATCCTGGTACACTGATTACCGGTTATGGCATCATTGAATGTACAGGTAACACAATTGTATTAATAGAAATGGATGTACTCAAACAATCGGGCAAAAAAGATAATTATATACGGCTGCAACTGATCCATAAAAAAGTGGAGAACCTCATTAAAAAATATAAACCCACCGAGTTTGCCATTGAAGCGCCTTTCTTTGGTAAGAATGTGCAAAGTATGCTCAAGTTGGGTCGGGCACAGGGTGTGGCTATAGCGGCGGCGATCAGTGCTGGTTTACCAGTAACGGAGTATTCTCCGAAAAAGATAAAACAATCCATTACAGGCAATGGCAATGCCGATAAGGAACAAATATTTAAAATGCTGCAAAGAATATTGCTGCTAAAAGAATCACCGCAATATTATGATGCAACTGATGCGTTAGCTGTCGCAGTCTGTCATCATTTCCAGGATAAGCCGGCTTTAAAACTCATTGGTAAACTGAAAAGTTGGGAAGATTTTATTTCAAAAAATCCATCAAGGGTTCAAAAAAAATAGTATGAAATTATTGCTCCGGGCCAGTGTGGTTGTATCATTTCTTTTGATACAGCTTATTAGTTTTTCACAAACCGCTATCGAAAAAGTAAACCAGTTTGTAAAAGCGAATGAGAAAAAACTGATGGATGAATACCTGCAGTTTGTTGCTCTACCGAATGTAACAAGAGATACGGTGAACATACTGCGCAATGCTGCATTTATCAGGTCCATGATGGAGCAGCGGGGTATTAAAACAGAATTATTGGATGGCACCACACCCGGCGTAAACCCCGCAGTATTCGGAGAAGTAAAAGTGCCGGGAGCAAAAACCACTTTAGCTTTTTATGCGCATTATGACGGGCAACCTGTGAACCCTGCAAAATGGACCGGTGGATTAAAACCTTTTGAACCTGTATTTATTGATAAGCCCATTGAACTGGGCGGGAAAATTGTTTCTTCTCCAAATGGCTTTTTATCTGAGTGGAGATTGACCGGCCGCGGCAGCGCCGATGATAAAGCCGGTGTAATGACGATACTGAATGCGTATGATGCATTGATAAAAACAGGAACGCCGCTAAAACATAATCTCAAATTCTTTTTTGAAGGAGAAGAAGAATTGGGCTCCATTCATTTGGATGAAATATTTACAAAGCATAAAGAAAAACTTGCAGCAGATCTATGGATTATTGCGGACGGGCCAAGACATGTATCGGGAAAAAAAAATATTGTATTTGGTGTAAGAGGTGATGTGAATATGAACTTAACAGTGTACGGCGCCAAACGTCCGCTGCACAGCGGTAATTATGGTAACTGGGCGCCGAATCCTGCTAAACTATTAGTTGACCTATTGGCCGGTATGAAAGATGAAAAAGGAAATATACTTGTGAAAGGTTATTATGATGATGTGATACAGTTATCTGCTTCGGAAAGAGAAGCCATTTCAAAGATCCCCGCTATTGAAGAAACTCTAAAACAGGAATTGGGGATAGTTGAACCGGAAGGCGGCGGTAAATCTTTTATTGAGTTGATGCATTTGCCTACATTAAATATAAATGGTATCCGCAGCGCAGATGTTGGTGAACTGGCGGCTAATATCATTCCGAGTAAAGCTGAAGCAACATTAGACCTGCGGTTGGTATTGGGCAATGAAGTGGATAAGCAGATCAGTAAAGTTGTTAAGCATATTGAATCAAAAGGATTTCATGTGACAGACCATGAACCTACCGATGAAGAAAGACTGAAATATGGTAACCTGATCAAAATAACGCGTGGGCAAGGTTATCCTGCACAACGAACATCTTTTGATATACCTATTGTAAAAGACGTAGTGAAGGCTGTTCAGTCAACAGTAAACTATCCCGTCGTATTGATACCATCGGCCGGCGGCAGCCTGCCTTTATATCTTTTTGAAAAAACATTAAAAACAAAATTGATATCTGTACCTGTTGTTAACTATGATAATAACCAGCATGCAGAAAATGAAAATATGCTTATTAAATTTTTATGGGAAGGTATTGAAACGATGGCCGCGGTGATGGTGATGGAGAAATAGTAAAATGCTCCTGTTATTTTGTACGGGTGTAATAACATATAAAAACATTCATGTCTTAAACTTACCTGCTGTTCCGGCTTTGCTGCGTTTTCAACATAAAGTGAATAACAAGTTTGCTTCGTTTTAATTTTCTGGTATTATTTTGAACACGATACGGTTTTGTCCTTAACAAGACAGATTAAAAGGGAACCCGGTGCAAATCCGGGACTATCCCCGTAGCTGTAAGCTCCTTCAAACGCTGTTTAATCTTCACGCCACTGTTTCAATAACGGGAAGGCTTTAAACAACGGAGTAAGTCAGAAGACCTGCCGGTATCAATTAAATTAGTAACAACGCTTTCGGAGGAAAAGCAGGTACTGACAGTCTTCGCCAACCCAATACTGGCTTTACTTTCAGCACTATGGTTTTTTGTCCGCAGGTAAAACATTTTTTGCTATGCAGTATAACGATGAAATTCTTTTGAAAGAAAACAAAGACCGTTTTGTCATCCTTCCTATCAATTACCCCAACGTATGGGAACATTATAAACGCCATGAAGCCAGCTTTTGGACGGCAGAGGAAATTGATTTAAGCGGCGACCTGAAAGACTGGGCTTCTCTCAATGAAGGCGAACGTCATTTTATCTCTCATGTGCTTGCTTTTTTTGCAGCCAGCGACGGTATCGTAAATGAAAACCTTGCCGTGAATTTTATGAGTGAAGTGCAACTGCCCGAAGCAAGATGTTTCTATGGTTTCCAGATAATGATGGAAAATATACATAGCGAAACCTACGCTTTGCTGATCGATACCTATATAAAAGATGTAGCAGAAAAGCATAAACTCTTTCATGCCATTGACACCGTGCCTGCGGTAAAGAAAAAGGCTGAATGGGCTTTACGCTGGATTGAGAAAGGAAATTTTGCGCAGCGTCTTGTCGCCTTTGCAGCAGTGGAAGGAATTTTCTTTAGTGGGAGTTTTTGTTCCATTTTCTGGCTCAAGAAAAGAGGATTGATGCCGGGGCTTACCTTCAGCAATGAGTTGATCAGCCGCGATGAAGGATTACACTGTGAGTTTGCCTGCCTGCTCTACAGCATGTTAAAGAATAAACTTTCAGAAGAAGAAGTAAAAGCCATCATCGGCGATGCTGTGGCAATAGAAAAAGAATTTATTACAGAGGCTTTACCCGTTGATTTAATCGGCATGAATGCGAAGCTGATGCAACAGTACATTGAATTTGTGGCGGACCGGTGGATGACCGAATTGGGTTACTCCAAAATTTTCAACAGCAGCAATCCTTTTGATTTTATGGAAATGATTTCATTACAAGGCAAAACCAATTTCTTTGAGAAAAGAGTGGGTGATTATCAAAAGGCAGGCGTAATGGCCAATAAAGATGCGCAGGTGTTCTCCACAGACGATGATTTTTAATTTCTGATCTACTAACCAATAAATTTAATAGCATGTTTGTAATAAAAAGAAATGGCAAAAAGGAAACGATAAAATTTGATAAGGTAACAGCAAGGATTGAAAAACTATCTTACAGCTTAAGTCCATTAGTGAATGTAATAGATGTGGCTAAGAAAACCATTGAAGGTATTTATGCAGGTGTGCGCACAACAGAATTAGACAACCTGGCTGCAGAAACAGCAGCATCGCTTACTACCATTCATCCTGATTACGCCATCCTGGCTTCAAGAATTGCAGTAAGCAATCTTCATAAAAACACGGTGAAAAGTTTTTCGGCAACTATGCGCAAGCTACACGAGTACACCGATAAAAAAACAGGAAAGAAAATGCCGCTGATTGCAGATGATGTAATGCAGATAATTGACGAACACGCTGACCTGTTAGACAGCAGCATTATTTATGACCGGGATTATGGCTTTGATTATTTTGGTTTTAAAACACTGGAAAAATCGTATCTCCTTCGCATCGATGATAAAATTGCTGAACGTCCGCAGCACATGTATATGCGGGTAGCAGTCGGCATCCATAAAGACGATATTGACGAAGCCATTAAAACGTATCACCTGTTAAGTGAAAAATGGATGACACATGCCACACCTACTTTATTTAATGCCGGGACACCTAAACCACAAATGAGCAGTTGTTTTCTTTTAACCATGAAGGAAGACAGCATCGACGGGATTTATGATACACTGAAACAAACCGCAAAAATTTCACAAAGTGCCGGCGGCATCGGTTTGTCTATTCATAACATCCGGGCAACCGGCAGCTATATCGGAGGCACAAATGGTACCAGCAATGGCATTATCCCCATGCTGCGGGTTTTTAATGATACCGCAAGATATGTTGACCAGGGAGGCGGCAAACGAAAAGGTGCATTTGCTATTTATCTTGAGCCCTGGCATGCTGATGTGTTCGAGTTTCTTGATTTGAGAAAAAATCATGGTAAAGAAGAATTGCGGGCAAGGGATTTGTTCTATGCGCTGTGGATACCCGATTTGTTTATGAAAAGAGTGGAAGAAAACGGTGACTGGAGTTTATTTTGTCCCAATGAAGCTCCGGGATTGAGTGAATGCTGGGGAAAGCAATTTGAAAAACTGTATGAACAATATGAAAAAGAAAGCAGAGCCAGGAAAACTATCAAAGCGCAGGATCTATGGTTTGCTATATTAGAATCACAAATTGAAACCGGCACACCGTACATGTTGTATAAAGATGCCGCTAACAGTAAAAGCAACCAGCAAAACTTAGGTACTATTAAAAACAGCAACCTGTGTACGGAAATTATGGAATACACCAGCAAAGATGAAGTAGCAGTTTGCAACCTTGCATCTGTTGCATTGCCCCGCTTTGTAATGAATGGAAAATTTGATCATCAGAAATTATATGAAGTAACCTACCAGGCAACAAAGAATCTTAATAAAATAATTGACAACAATTTTTACCCGATAGAAGAAGCAAGGAATTCAAATATGAAACACCGCCCTATTGGCTTAGGTGTACAGGGTTTGGCCGACGTATTTATCTTATTAAGGCTTCCTTTTGAAAGTGATTTAGCCAAACTGCTAAATAAAAATATTTTTGAAACTATCTATTTTGCTGCGATGACCGCTAGTAAAGATCTTGCAAAAGAACAAGGCAGTTATGAAACTTTTACCGGTTCGCCGGTTTCAAAAGGCATCTTCCAGTTTGATATGTGGAAAGTAACTCCTTCCGATCGATGGGATTGGACTGCTTTAAAAGAAGAAGTAAAAAAATATGGTGTAAGAAATTCGTTGTTGATTGCTCCCATGCCAACAGCATCCACTTCACAAATATTCGGCAACAACGAATGCTTTGAACCCTATACCTCCAATATTTACACAAGGCGGGTTCTAAGCGGCGAGTTTATCGTAGTAAACAAACACTTGCTGAAAGATCTTATAGAATTAGGCTTATGGAATAATGGTATGAAGAATAAAATCATTGCAGCCAATGGTTCTGTTCAAAACATAGAAGAAATACCTGCTGATATAAAAGAACTGTATAAAACTGTTTGGGAAATAAAGCAGCGCAATATTATTGATATGGCAGCCGACCGCGGCGCTTATATTTGTCAATCTCAATCGCTGAATTTATTTGTAGATAGCCCTACCACTTCCAAGCTAACATCCATGCATTTTTATGCCTGGAAAAAAGGATTAAAAACAGGCATGTATTATTTACGTACACAGGCTGCTACGCAGGCTGTACAGTTCACGGTACAAAAGCAGGCTGCTCATATTGGTGAACCCATAATTCCAAAAGGAGAAAATACGCAACAAACAACTGCTATTGAGCCAACGCAAACTGACGGGCCTGCCTGCAGTATGCAGGATGGGTGCATCAGTTGTGGTTCTTAAAAAACAATATGATTAAAGGGACAAAGGCTATGAACTAAATCAACCAACGGCGTAATATTATCAATTATTATTGTTTCTTCGGCTGCGATAAGCGTTTTATTTCAGCCTCCAATTTATTGATTGTTGTATTTTGATCTGCAATGATCTTCTTAGCACTTGTCAATGCTCCGGCTGTTTCATTTTTCTCTTTTGAAAGCCTGTTGACATCTTTCTTCAGTACGGAAAGCTGGACGTTGCATTTTTCCAATTCTTTTGAAAGATCCATATTCTTTCCAGCCAGTGAATCCAATAGAGTCAGCGCCTCATAATACATTGCCTGTAGTGAATCACGCTGAGATTTTAAGACAGCTTCCTGTGCTTTCATTGACTGCGGACAACAGGCGGCCGATACGATGATCAAAATAAAAATTGTTTTTTTCATAAGTTGATTTTAAATGTTATTCAGTATTTTTTGCTGCGCTTTCTTCAAGCTTTCATCAGATGCCTTTGGTTTGGATTGTGTAAAGTTCAGATCGTTTGAATTATTGATTGGGATTAAATGCATATGCGCATGCGGTACTTCCAAACCAATTACACTAATGCCACACCGGTTGCAATCAAATGATCTTTCAATTGCCTTTGCGATGGGTTGTGCAAATAGAAGCATTTCACTTAAATATTCTGCCGGCAGGTCAAATAAATTATCTACTTCTTTTTTAGGTACTACCAGCACATGCCCCTCCCGTAAAGGAAAAATATCAAGAAACGCAAAGAACTTTTCGTTCTCTGCAATTTTATAAGAAGGTATTTCACCCGCAATGATTTTTGAAAAAATGGTCATACCGCCAAAGATTTTTGATTTAAGATTTAATATCAACCTCCAGCTCATAAAACACAATTACTACAAAATTAAAATAAAAAGTCCCGTTCAATACGGGACCTGTTATCTGTTATCATTTGACGGTCTCATCTAAACTGAAATGTTTTCAATCCTAAATTTCAACACACCCGCCGGCGCCTGTACTTCCGCTATATCACCTACTACTTTTCCCATTAATCCTTTACCAATGGGTGAAGTGATAGAAATTTTTCCGGCTTTCAGATCAGCTTCTTTTTCACTTACGATCTGGTAGGTTACCTGCTTTTTTGTCCCCAGGTTTGTCAGGGTAACCTTTGTTAAAATAGAAACTTTGCTGGTATCAATTGAACTTTCATCGATCACACGGGTATTAGCCAGGGCGCCTTCCATCGCAGCTATCTTTGCTTCCAGCATACCTTGCGATTCTTTGGCGGCATCATACTCTGCATTTTCTTTCAGGTCACCTTTTTCCCTGGCTTCAGCAATAGCCCGTGAAGCAGCAGGTCTGTCCACGGCCTTCATTCTTTGCAGTTCAACCTTCATTTGCTCCAGTGTTTCCTTTGTCACATATTGAATTGTGCTCATACAATCATTTTTTGAGTAAAAAGAAAAAAATAACAACGCCTCATCAGGATCACTGTGAAGCGTTGCATTATTAAAACAAAAATAGGAAATTATCTTTTACAAATAAAAACTGGAAATTACCGGGATCTATTGTTTAGTAAATTCATAAACACGGGTATAATTTAATGTATATTCTTCGGCCCTGATGGTCTTCCAGGTATTACGAAAATTAAAATCATCAAACTCCCAGAATAAAAGACGGTTTTGCAAAAAATTGACCAGCTCGATCTTTAAATGACGCAACGATTTTGTATCCGAACCTGTGTTCACAGAATAATGATCGGCATTCCAGTAGCCGGTCAAAGTATACGTATTGCTGGTATAAACTGCCGTTCCGTTCTCATTGAAGATAAAAATGCCGGTTTCATAACCGGTAGAAAAATGATCCCGGTCAAAAGTTCTTTGCTTATAGCTGGATATTAATTTCCATGAACCAATAAGCCGGTCTTCTATTCTTTTGCTGCAGGCAGAAGTAATGAAAGCGATGACAGTCGCGAAGAGTAGAGTTTTTTTCATAAGCAATTTATTTTTCAAACTAATAAATAATTATACCTGTCTTTGTTAACCGCTGTTAATTAACAAAGAATTGCTCCCTGCATCCTATTAATTAATTTCGAGTACATTTGCCAGGTATTCCAAATCCTTTTGCATGAAAAAACTAGCCATCCTCCTGTTATCGAATTTCATTTTAACCTATGTTGTTTCCGCTCAGGAAACAAATGATACTTCATCACGTTTACTCCAGTCTGTTATTATAAAAGCTTATGAAGGTAACCGCAAGCTAAAAGAAGTGCCGGCCGGTGTAAATTATATTTCACCCTCACAACTTTATCGTTATGATAATTCAAATATCCTTTCTGCTGTGAACGCCACCCCTGGTGCGAGAATGGAAGAACGCAGCCCTGCCAGTTACCGGCTGAATATAAGAGGTAGCTCATTACGTTCACCGTTTGGCGTAAGAAACGTAAAGATCTACTGGAATGATATTCCTCTTACCGATCCCGGAGGTAATACCTATTTGAACCAGTTAAGCACTTATAATTTTCAGAATATTGAGATCATCAAGGGTCCTTCGGGCAGTCTATATGGCGCAGGGAATGGCGGCGCTATGCTTATCAATCAAAATCCTGTAATTAACAGACAAGGATTGGATATAAACTATATAGCCGGAAGTTTTGCTATGTATGGATTAAATGTACAGATGCAAACCGGTAATGAAAAACTGGCTAATGCATTTAATGTCGGCAGAATGAACAGGGATGGCTATCGTGATCATACTGAAATGCGGAGGGATATTGCTACCTGGCAAATGCAATTGAAAACGTCGCAAAAAAATAAGTTGGTATTTAATTTCCTGTACGGTGATCTTTATTATCAAACACCGGGAGGATTAACACTTGCGCAATATAACCAGGATCCGAAAGCATCGCGTCCTGCAACAAGTACATTACCATCAGCAGAAACTGCAAAAGCGGCCATTTATCAAACGATGTATTTGGGTGGCATCACCAATCATTTCCAGGTGAGTGAACAATTTTCCAACACGACAACCATCTATGCTGAAAAAGTAGATGTAAAAAATCCAACATTCCTTAAGTATGAAGCAAGGGATGAACCTCATTGGGGTGGTCGCACTGATTTTAAATGGCATCTTTCATCTCCAAACACCACAATTGTTTTTGGAGCAGAAATGCAAAGAGGTAAATTCAATATTCACTCTTACTCCAATAAAAATGGATCTCCCGGTAATTTACTAACCAATGACGATATAAAAAACCGCAATCTGCTCTTGTTTGCCCAGGTTGATCTTTCATTAAATCCAGGCTTAAATATTACGGTTGGAGCAAGCAGCAGCAGTTACAAAATAGGAGTTACAAGATTAAATGTGACGAATCCTTCTGAACAAGGTCGCACGTATAAAAATGAACTTGCTCCGCGGATCGCTTTTTCTAAAAAGATCGTAAAGGATATCTGGTGGTATGGTTCTGTTGCCAAAGGTTTTTCTCCACCTACCAGGGATGAAGTATTGCCATCGAACAATGTGATCAGCACTTCGTTAAATGCAGAGCACGGCATCAGTTATGAAAGCGGATTTAAGTCAACCTGGTTAAAAGAAAAAATTTACTTCGAAGCAGCTTATTTTTATTATCACTTAAAAGATGCTATCGTACAACGACGTGATGCATCGAATGCAGATTATTTTGAAAATGCCGGCAGTACCAAACAGCAAGGCGTAGAATGGCAATTACAATACACTATCATTCGAAATACAAATAAGAAACTCAATAATCTTTCGGTAAGAGTTGTGCATTCTTTATACAATTTCAAGTACCAGGATTTTAAACAGATCAACACTGATTTCTCCGGTAAAAAATTACCGGGAGTACCAAAGAATACGATCGCTGCATTGCTGGATGCATCATTAAAAGCAGGCTTGTATTTAAATGTCACTTATTACTATGGCGACAAGGTTGCATTAAATGATGCGAATACTGATTTTGCCACATCGTACAATCTTTTTGGATTTCGGTTAGGTTGGCGAACACAAAGACCTCATCGATCCAATATTGAATTGTTTGTGGGAGGAGATAATTTACTTGATGTTACCTACAGCCTGGGAAATGATATAAATGCAGCGGCCGGCCGATATTATAATGCGGCAGCAGGAAGAAATTTCTTTGGTGGTATATCTATTCATTTTGTCAATAAGCATTCTTAAGCCATTCCCAGTTTTTCCAAAAGTACAATGGCCATTTTGTAAAACGCTTCATGGCTATAACCGGCAATATGCGGTGTAATAAGAACATTGGCTTGTTGTAAAAGCCAATCCAGTTGCTGTTTCTCTTTTTCAGTATAAGTATTCAGTTTCTCGTTTTCCAGCACGTCTAATGCTGCACCGGAAATCTTATTCTCTTTTAATGCATTTATTAATGCGGACGTATCCACCACAGATCCCCGGCTTGTGTTCAGGATCCAGGGTTTATTTTTCAGCGCATTAAAAAAAATTGTATTTGCCATATGGTCCGTTTCATCTGTCAGGGGTACATGAAAACTGATCACATCGGAATAGCGGCAGATCTGCTCGAGGTTTGCCTCTTTTATATAATCAGCTCCAAAACCAAATTTGTTCTTGTCATGCGCCATTACTGTTATATTAAAAGGCTGTAATGTCTTTGCAAATGCAGAACCTGTATTTCCAAAACCAATAATACCAACCGTTTTTCCGGCTAATTCATAACCCCGATTTTCATTGCGCAGCCATTTACCTTCTTTAATTTGCTGATGTGATGAATGCAGTTTATTCATCAGGCTAAGCAACATACCCAGTGCATGTTCAGCTACTGCATTTCGATTTCCTTCCGGACTGCTGATACACCGGATGCCTTTTGCTTCAGCATGAGCGGTATCAATTAATTCCATTCCACTTCCCAACCGCCCTATCCATTTCAATGCAGGGGCATTGTCTAAAATAGCTTTATCAATTTTAATTCTTGTAGTAACCACCAGGCCTTGTGCATCGTTAACCTGTTGCAGTAATTCTTCATAAGTTATTTCAGGAAGATAGACAACCTTATAACCATTATTCTGTAACCGCTCAATTAACACATCATGTGTCCTTGCTGTTATTATAACTTTTACCATTCTTTATTTCATTTTAAATGTCAGGTCGGCAAATTCTTTTACCGAAAGTTGCTCGGCCCGTTTATTAAACAACTCCTCCTGCAGGAACGCTGCATCAAATAAATTTTTTACCGCATTGCGCAGCGTTTTCCGTCGTTGATTAAATGCTGTTTTAACTACTGTAAAAAGATCTTTTTCCGATCGCATCAGCAGAGCATTATCTACCGGCAGCAATCGAATGACCGCACTTTTTACTTTTGGCGGTGGCTGAAAAGATTTTTCACTCACTTCAAATAAATACTCCACTTTAAAAAATGCCTGGATCAGTACGCTTAACACACCATATATTTTACTTCCCTCTTTAGCAACTACACGTTGTGCAACTTCTTTTTGGAACATGCCTATCACACATTCAACATCTTCTTTCCATTCAAGCAGCTTAAATAAAATCTGGGAAGAAATGTTATAAGGGAAATTACCAATCACACTAAATTTTTCTTCGAACGGTTTGCTGATATCTAAAAAATTTTCATGAATGATCCTTCCTTTAAGTTGCGGATAAACATTTAAAAGATACTCCACCTTTTCAGTATCCAGCTCAACTGCTTTAAAATTGATGCCCTCTAACTGTAATAAGTATTTTGTCAATGCTCCGCCGCCGGGTCCAACCTCCAATAACCGGGAGAAAGATTGTTGTTGCAAGGCCTGTACGGTCTTGCGACAAATGTTTTCATCTTTTAAAAAGTGCTGACCCAATGATTTTTTCAAAGTGTACATGATCACAAAGGTACTTTAATGATTGCTGCGGTAGATTTTTAAAAACGAAAGCCCCGCCAGTGCGGGGCCTTCGAAAAAACGAGATCATCAAACTATTTATGCAGAATTATTTTTTCTGTTCGAATGGTTGCTCCTTTCGAATCAACTACTTTCAAAACATATAAGCCGTTGGGCAGTGAAGCTGTATTAATACGTGTTGACGTTGCAGCTGATCTTGTTTTTCTCACTATTCTTCCATTCAGATCATAGAGTTCAATAAACCGGCTATCTGCATCTTTATAATTATATACGATGACATAGTTGCTTGCAGGATTCGGATACACATCAATACTTCCGTCCCGGATATTTTCAGCAATGGATCGGCTGTCATATTTAGCTCCGGGTGATGGAACATACGTAAATTCAAGAATGCTGCCGGGGTTATTAGGTGTAGTTGTTACACCACCTGTAGGACCTGATGTAGAACCGCTCGAATCACAGGCTACGTATATTTTTGAGCCGTCAGGCGATACAACCACATCTCTAAACCTGCCCAATCCCCGGAAATAATGAATCGTATCTGAGATGATACTTTGTCCATTGTTGCTTAGCTTATACCTTGATACAGTTCCTTTTTTAAGATTGGCTATCAGCAATGAGTTTTGCCAGCCCGGAATTGTTATGTTGCCATAAAAATCACTTCCCGAAGGTCCGACAGAAGGCCAGGTCATATTATCACCACCTGAAGGAGGGTTTGAAACCGGGAATAATGACCGCAACGGTTCTTTTACATTTAATGTGTTGCAATTTGTTTGTTCATTAGTTATTGTGTACCCTCCTGTTGTTCTCCCATTATAGTTTCCATCACACCATCCTATTACATTCGGCCATCCATAGTTACGGCCATTCTCAATTATGTTTATTTCATCGTCACTGTAGGGGCCATGTTCATCGCTGTAGAGTATATCTGTTCCGTTCACATTGCCCCAAACGAGACCTTGCGGATTGCGATGACCAAACGAATACACAGCATTTCCGAAAGGATTATCTGATGGTATCCATGATCCTAATCCATCCGGTTCGGTATTCAATCGCAAAATTTTTCCTTCATAGATATTTGTGTTTTGCGCATTATTAGTCCGGCTGATATTATCAAATTGACCAGCGCCCATATCACCAACAGAATAATACAATTTAATATCCGGGCCAATCGCTATGCGTGCAGAGTTGTGGTCATTACTTCCCGGAATATTTTCAAGAATCGTTACAGGTGACCCAAGTGTTTGGGCCACGAAATCATAGGTATATCTTGCAATTCTTGTTTTACGTACAGTACTGCTGATGGATTGATAGGTGTAAGAAATATACACATACGGTTTACCTGATAAAAATTGAGGATGCAATGCAAGACCCATCAGGCCATCCTGCCCACCCACTTGTACCATTTGTGAGCCCAATGTAAGAACAGTAGTCTTGGTACCCAGCAATGGGTCTACAAAGCTTACTTTACCGGCAAATCGTTCTGTATACCATATTTTGCCATCAGGACCATATACCAGGTCATGCGGCATCCGCTGATTGGCGATCACTGTCCGCATACTAAAAGTTTCGGTGCCGGTTGTATTCAAAAGAGTGGTTACAAGTAATGTAAAACTTGATAAGCTTGCATTCCCCGCAGCATCTTTTGCGGTGACTGACATTGAATACAATGTTCCGGGACTAAGATTTGTTACATCAAAATAAGTATTGGTAACTAATGAACCATTCAATTTCACCCCGTTCTTATATACATCGTATCCGGCTACACCTATATTATCAGTTGAAGCATCCCATTTTAATCTGAATGAAGTTTGTGTAATGATCGTTGCATTTAAATTAACCGGTATTGATGGCGGGAATATATCACCCAAATCAGAAGTTACATTTAATGTAGCGCTATTCGTTGAATTACCAACCGCGTCCTTCGCTTTCACAAAATATGCATAAGTAGTATTGGCTGTTAAGCCGGTAACATTATAAGAAGTGCCTGTAATATTTGAAGGATTTATTTTAATCCCGTCCTGGTATACGTCATAACCCGTCACTCCAACATTGTCGCTTGATGCGGTCCATGAAAGTGTAAAAGAATTAGAAGAAATATTTGAAGAAGCAAGATTTGCAGGAGCTGTGGGAGCTTGTGTATCGGGCAACTGGGTGAGTAAGCTCGTCCCCGGTATCACTTCACTGGGTGCACTTGTTGATTGTCCTGGTTTAGCCCAACCAACGGAAAGGTTGTCATTGCCATTACTTTCTTTCATTAACGCTTCTACATAATATAGTTGACCGGCTGTTAAACTGATCACAGCAGATTTTTGCGAACTGTATTTATTCCATTCCCTGCTTTTTGTGGAATTTGTGTTAAAGGCAATTTTTATTTTATTGGCGGGACTGCTGGTTGTACTTAACCATAACTCACCACTGGCATCGCTTGCTATCCAAAAAATATAATTACCACTTGCGGGCGGACAGAGATAACCATTCATCCGAACGCCGATATTGTTACCAAGATTACTTGGCATTTCGAATAAAGTTCTTGTGCCAGTTGCTGAAGGATTGTTTGGATAATTAGGACTCGACGTAAGATTGGAAACTGCTGATCCGCTGATATTATTCCATTGCTGGTAATTAATAGCTCCGGTCCCGGGACAGTTCTGAGCATTTGACGTGCTAAAAAATAATAAAATAAGAAGAGTAAGTGGTAGGCTTGCTTTCATAATAAAAGATTTTAAAGGTGGAACGTTGAAGCCAAAGTTATAACTATTCTTTATTTGTAAAACATTAATTGACTTTAATTAATAATATTAAGAGATGTACTTATGAGTTTATATGCTGAAAACAAAAAACCCTTTCCGTTGGAAAGGGTCTTGTACATGCATAGAGGTGTCTTTATTTTGTTTTAACGATTTTTCTTGTGAAGACCTGTCCATCAACTACCATTTTCATAAAATAGATACCAGGCTGACGATTATTAAGCTCTGACAAACTAATTGTATTATTCCCGGCATACAGGAGAATTCTTTTCTCAGTTATTAAGTTGCTGTTCATATCAATCACGCTATAATCAGCTTCGCCGGTTTTTGCTGCAACTATCGATGCCCATACCTGGTCTGGTGATGGATTAGGATAGATCAATAATCCTGTTTTAGTATCCTTACTCAATCTTACGGCTACAATATTGCTGTACACTGTTTTCCCATTGAGGTCCGTA
>Ga0105249_10001240_pt1 | contig 22411 bp, 22 predicted proteins | sample KBSS44metaG_FD_81522 | JGI IMG/M metagenome (GOLD analysis project Ga0105249, IMG submission 81522) | Switchgrass rhizosphere microbial communities from Kellogg Biological Station, Michigan, USA - KBS S4-4 metaG | ecosystem: Host-associated > Plants > Roots > Rhizosphere > Soil | place...
ATAAACGCCTTTACCATCTTTGCCTCTTGTTACATTCTGAGCATGAATATGACTATCGTCGCCCTGCAAAGGCGCATCGCCGGATGGATGACAATTCATACAACGAGGATGCATAAAAACACGATAGGCATCTTTAAAGGCGTCGGCAGATTCCTGTTCTCTTTTTTTCTCTGCATCAGTTTTGTGATCATTGGCTATTGCAGAATTCACTTTTGTATTCGCTATGATTGAAGCATCCGCAACAGCAGCTACATTTTTATTGTTAAATGGCTGTGCAATTGCTGTTATAAACCCTAATGCCATTACTATGTATATTGACTTCATTAATCCGAAACGATATTTTTTTTGCATAAAAATTTCTTTTGAAGTTGATAATTCTCACTTCATTGCTGCAGCACGATGAATGGCTTTTCTTACACGCTGATAAGTACCGCAACGGCATATATTGCCCGACATGCCAAGATCAATGTCATTGTCTGTTGGATTAGGTTTTTCTTTAAGCAAGACAGCGGCAGCCATTAGTTGCCCGCTCTGGCAATAGCCACATTGCGGAACATCTTCTTCGATCCATGCCTTTTGTAGCCGCTTGCCTATTGCATCTTCAGATAATGATTCAATAGTTTTTATTTCTTGTCCAGCTGCTCTCGCAACCGGCGTAATGCATGAACGAACGGCATCACCATTCAGATGAACAGTGCAGGCCCCGCATTGCGCCATACCGCAACCAAATTTTGTACCTGTTAGCTCAAGTGCATCCCGCAATACCCATAAAATAGGTGTTGACGGGTCTACATCAACATTATAATCTTTACCGTTTACTTTTAAATTTATCATAAGTAGTTTCTTTATTGTTGTTCTTAAAAGAGCTAATTAGAATTACCAAACTAGAAGTGAGTGACACAACAGGCGATGATAGTAGTAATGTCGCTGACCTCATAAAAAATCAAACTTTCTTTTTCAGATCATCCGGTTGAAGCGGTAAGCTTCTTACTCTTTTTTCTGTAAGAGTAAACAATGCATTCATCACAGCTGGTGCAACAGGAGGAACTCCTGGTTCACCCACCCCACCCATTTTTTCTTTGCTGTCCATGATATGTACTTCCACCACCGGCATCTCATTCATACGAACCATTTTGTAATCATGAAAATTCCGTTGCTTCACTCTTCCGTTTTCAAAACTTATTTCACCATACAATGCAGCCGTAAGACCAAATACTACGCAGCCTTCCATTTGAGCTTTGATCGTATCGGGATTCACTACCTGGCCGCAATCAATGGCAACTGTGACCTTATGAACTTTTAAATTATTTTTTGTGATCGAAACTTCAGCGACCATTGCAACCACGCTGCCGAATGATTCATGAACAGCAATGCCTTTCCCTCTTCCTGCGGGCAGGGGGTTTTTCCAACCGGCTTTTGCTACTACGTATTCTAATACTTTTTTCTGACGTGGGCTCTTATCCATCAACATGCGGCGATATTCAAATGGATCTTTACCGGCAGCTTTTGCCAACTCATCAATAAAGCCTTCTACCACAAATGCATTGTGTGAACTTCCCACCGAACGCCACCATAAAGTAGGCACCCCGTTTGGCGCCATGTTCCATTCTACCTGGTGGTTGGAAACATCATAAGGAATTTCAGCAGCTCCTTCCACTGCAGTTCCGTCTATTCCATCTTTTACGATCATGGCTTCCATTGGCGTGCCCATAATAAAAGACTGGCAAACGATATTATGTTTCCAGAACAAAGGTTTTCCTGAAGCATCAAGTCCTGCACTGATAGTGTGATATGCCCGTGGACGATAGTAACCACCACGGATATCATCTTCCCTTGTCCATACAACTTTCACCGGCGATTTCACTGCTTTTGATACTTGCACTGCTTCACTTACAAAATGCGCATCCGGTACGGCACGACGTCCAAAGCCTCCGCCCAATAATGTGGTATGAAGTTTTATTTGACTTGGTTTTAATCCTGTGATACCTGCTGCAGTCATTGCATCGACAGTTTGAAATTGTGTGCCTACCCATATTTCGCAACTGTCTGCTTTTACATCGGCCACACAATTGAGCGGTTCCATCGGTGCATGAGCGAGGTAAGGAAGTTCATAAACAACTTCGAATTTTTTTGTTGCTTTATCTTTTACGGATGATACATCTCCTTCCTTTTTTGCAACTGCGCCGGCTTGCTTAGCAAGATCTGCATATTGTTTTGTTTGTGTTTTGCTGTCAAGTGCGGAGAGTGCTCCTTCATCCCAAACTATTTCCAATGCGTCACGACCAAGTTTTGCAGGCCAGAAACCATTTGCTACTACAGCAATGCCACGATCAATCTGCACAACTTCTTTTACACCGGGAATTGCTTTTGCTTTATCAGCATTAAAGCTTTTTACTTTTCCGCCAAACACTGGAGGTCTTGCTATTACCGCAGTTAGCAGTCCTGGAATTCTTACATCCAATCCAAAAATACCTGAGCCATTTATTTTTTCCGGCGTATCAAGTCGCTTTGTCGGTTTTCCAATAAGCTTATAATCTTTCGCATCTTTCAGCTTTACTTCTTTTGGAGCAGTAATAGTAACTGCTTTATCCACTAACTCTCCATAAGAAATTTTGCGGTTGGAAGCATCATGAATGACAAATCCTTTTTCTGTACGCAACGTGGAAGGATCTACATTCCATGTTTGCGCTGCTGCGGTAACTAATAAGTAACGACCAGTTGCTCCAGCATTGCGGAAACGATCCCATTCAACCCAGGTACTTGTGCTTCCGCCGGTGCCTTGCATTCCAAAAGCCGGATGATTATACACCGGATCAACCGGAGCAGCTTCAAATTTTACTTTGCTCCAGTCTGCATCCAGCTCATCAACTATGATCATAGGCAAAGATGTGTACGCCCCCTGGCCCATTTCTGAATGATTAACGATAACAGTAATGATATTATCCTTGCCGATGCGAACAAATGCATTAGGTGCAAAATTTTCAGCAGCGGAAACTCCGAGGTTCCTCATTTGTTTTGCAAAAGCCGGCAAATGAAATCCAATAACAAGACCGCCGCCAATGACAGCAGTCTTTTGCAGAAATTTTCGACGGCTGGTAGTATTTTGTTCACTCATGATTTTCTCCTTCATTTTTATAATTTGGATTTGTAATCAGAAACAATGGCACCTTTCAAACAACTTGTATAGAAAACATAGAGCAGGTTCGAAAGGATAATCAATGGGAAGAATCGTTGAATAGTTGTATAAATTTAAAGACTTTTTACTGTAAAAAGTTCTTTTGTTTAAACCACTACCACAAAATAAAGCCAGAAAAATAAATTTGAAGATTTATTCTATTGTCACCCTTCATGTTTCACTCCTTCCTTCACACGGAAAACATGTAGTACATAAGGGAATATTGCATCAATAGTTTCGGCGACTCCTTTTGGAGAACCAGGAAGTGTAATGACTAAAGTATTTTTTATAAATCCGGCTACGCCACGGGAAAGCATTGCATAAGGAGTCCTTTGTTGACCATAATTGCGTGCTGCTTCCATGATACCGGGAATTTCTCTGTCAAGCAATGGAGCAATTGCGTCCGGTGTAACATCTCTTGGTGATAAACCTGTACCACCTGTTAAAAGAACAAGATCATATTCTTCTTTGCTTAATTGTCTTACTTTTTCCTGTATAGTTGAAAGATCATCTGGAATAATTTCGTGGTGAGCTACAGGTAAATTGAGTTGTTCCAGTTTTTCAATAATTGTTTTACCACTTTTATCTTCACGAACTCCTGCAGCAACTCCATCGGAACAAACGATGACAGCACAACGAAGATCATTTGATTGCTGATCCTTAAAGTCTGTTTTGCCGCCTTTTTTCGCTTCCAGTTTAATTGTTGAAATTTCAATTCCTTTATCAAGAGGTTTTAACATGTCATAAATTGTCAATGCAGTAATAGCAGCGCCATGCATTGCTTCCACTTCTACACCGGTTTTGTAAATGGTCTGAACTTCTACTGTAATGATAATATTCATTCCATCGAGTTCATGTGTGATTGAAGCATATTCAACAGGCAAAGGGTGACAATCAGGAATTACATCACTCGTTTTTTTAATAGCAAATAAACCTGCTGCTCTTGAAAATTCAAATACATCACCTTTTGGAACAGTTTTATTTTTTACTGCATCAATCGTTTCCTGTTTGGTAACAGAAACAATCGCAGTTGCAATTGCTTTGCGAAGACTATTTGATTTATGAGTAATGTCAACCATAATTATTTGTTCTCTTTCCAGTGATACGTCTCATCTGTCAGCAATTCCTTTCCCCACACAGGTAATTCAGCTTTTAATCTTTCCACTGTTTCTTCGCAGGCATCAATTGCTGCCTTACGATGTGCTGATGATGTAAATACAAACAAACTGATCTCTCCTGCTGCTACTTTGCCCAAACTATGATATACATGCATACAGGTTAGATCATACTTTGCAAAAATATCTTCACGGATAGTATACATTTTTTCCAAAGCCATGTCTTCGTAGGCAGTGTACTCTATTGAAGCTACTTCTTTACCATCAATTTTATCGGCTCTTACTTGTCCCAAAAAAATACTGTGTCCCCCGATATCCATTTTGCTACTATGCTTTTGAATACTGTCAGCAATAAATGATGCAGCAATTGGCCCTTGCACAAATATGTTCTTTGGTTTTCTTTCTTTCATACGGTTTGTTTCTGTTTCTTCCATTCTACAATTCCACCACGAAGACTGTAGATTTTCTTACTGTCACCAAAAATACCAGATAAAATCTTAGCCGCCTGTAAACTTCTTTTGCCTGATTGGCAAAAAGCAATAACAGTATCAGATTTTATTAATGAAGTATTATCTCCAAGTTGAGCTAAAGGAATCCTGATATGGTTAAATTCATTTACAGTTGGCATTTCATGCAGTTCTCTAACATCTATCACATCAATATTTCCTTTCACCATCATACGATTAAAAATATCTGAATCAATTTCGTTTTGTTGAACAGGTGCTGCACAAAGCCATTCATAATCTATTTTTAAAAATTCTTTTTTGTCTTTCGGGATCAATGATCGTGTGTCTTTTCTTGCTGATAAATTAAGTATGTAAACCTGGTTGTTTAAAGCATTGTAAGTAAATAATTGATCAATTAATGGCTCCCCAATCCCCGTGATCAATTTAATTGTTTCATTCGCCATCATAGTACCAATAATACCGGGCAGCACTCCCAAAACTCCTGCTTCTGCACAGTTCAATACTTCCCCATCTCTTGGCGGATCAGGAAATAAATCTCTATAATTAACAGCTTCATTCCTCCCCTTTAGGGGTTGGGGGTTAAAAACACTTACCTGTCCCTCAAATTGGGAAATGGCACCATACACCAATGGCTTATTCAACAATACGCAAGCATCATTGATCATATATCTTGTAGAAAAATTATCCGTGCCATCAATAATAATGTCAAAGTCATCAATAAGTGTAAGTGCATTTTGCGTAGCCAGTCTTTGGTTGTAAGCAATGATTTTTATTTCAGGATTAAGTTGCTGCAAAATATGTGCGGCCCGTTTTGCTTTTGATAATCCAATATCATTTACTGAATACAAAACCTGGCGATGAAGATTATTCAAGGCAACAACATCATCATCAATAATGGCGATCGTACCTACGCCTGCTGCAGTAAGATATTGCAAAGCAGGACATCCCAAGCCCCCGGCACCGATCACCAATACTTTTGCTTTCAGCAATTTTTGCTGTCCCACTTCGCCAAATTCAGGTAAGATGATCTGGCGATGATAACGTTCATATAAATTTTGATCACTCATTTTTATCCGCCTGAAAATGGTGGCAGCAAAGCCACCATGCTTTTTTTATTTAAAACAGTGTTTTCTGTTATCACCTGTTTATCTACGGCTATCACATATTTTGTAGTCGCCAACTCTGGATAGCGTTTATTTAATGATTCTATTAAACTATCAGTATCTGCAACATTATCTACAGAAACTGTGCCTCCTGCTAAATCCGCAAGCTTACCAAACAAAATAATTTTTACACTCATAAAATAATAACAGGACAACAAAATTACTTAGAATTATCTTTGCTCAAAGAGACATTTATGGGTAAAGAAATGGAACAGATCAATGCTGATCACAAGAGTTTTATTGAGAATCAACACTTATTTTTTGTAACCACAGCTCCTCTCAATGAAGAAGGCCATATAAATCTTTCTCCAAAGGGATTTGATTGTTTTCGAGTGCTATCCCCTACCCGTGTTGGTTATCTTGATATTGTAGGAAGTGGCAATGAAACATCTGCACATCTTTTAGAAAATGGTCGTATCACTTTTATGTTTTGTGCTTTTGAGGGCCCTCCAAAAATTTTGAGACTTTATGGAAAGGGAAAAACTATTTTACCCGGTGATTCTGAATGGAATGAATTAGCTGAACAGTTTACTATTCTTCCAGCAACAAGACAAATCATCGTTGCAGATATTTTTAAAGTAAAATCATCCTGTGGCTTTGGTATCCCTCTCTATGAATACACTGGCGAAAGAGATCATGCTTTTAAATGGGCAGAAAAGAAAGGCGCCGAAGGTCTTGAAGAATATAAAAAAGAAAAAAATATGGTAAGTATCGATGGATTACCAACGCCTATTGCTTCGAAGTTTACTTAACTCTTTCAATAATTATTTTCTGCAATCCCTTTACATATCTGCGTCCAGTCATTTCATCCCTGGGCGAAATAAGTGCTATTCTATTATCTGATGCCGATGCAGGTTTTCCATCGTGTCCGATTAATATATAGACAGATTTACCGGTATTGCTATTGAAAATTTCGTTCCATGAGAAAACTACTTTATAATTATCTGATGCAATACAAACAAAATAATACTCACTCAGTACCTTAGGGGTTTCTGCATCAATTTCCATTTTGCTTAGAATATCTTTCAATAAAACACCCTTGACATTTTTTAGACTACTTCTTCTTTCACCAAGATGATTTGTGATAACAATACTGTCTATAGCATACGATTTGTAAGAGGAAAGATCAGCCAGTGAAACAGTCAGGCTTTTCTTAACTTTTCCTTCAATTGAAAAGTTTTCAGTGGTGGGAATATTTTCTTTCTGCGCCGATGCAGAAAAAACGGTAAACGCCAAAACCAGGAACAGGATCGATCTCATAAAGTTTAATTTATGCACTTGTAAATAATAATTTATACGCTGCCACTATCAGTACGACAGCAAGCATGTATTTTAAAATATTTGATTTGAATTTCAACGAACCGAAATAGGCTCCGCAAATACCTCCTACAAAAGCCACTGCTACATAGCCATACATATCCGGACTTAAATTTATGCCTTTTGTTAATTGTCCGGCAAGACCTGATAATGAATTGACAAATATGAATAAGGCGCTGATAGCAGCAGTCTGCTTCATATCTGTCCATTTCAATAACAATAAAACGGGGGATAAAATAATTCCGCCACCAATACCAATAAGACCCGAAAGAAAACCAATTCCCGCGCCGATCAATAACGATAAGATCAGGTTTGATTTTTTAATTTCTTCAACTTTGATGTTTGCAAAAAATAAAAACCGAATGATGGGTATTATTAATAATATGCCAAGTATTTTTTTATAAATGTTATCGTCAACAGTTATCAACCCGCCTACATAGGCCATCGGCACTGATGTGACCGCAAATGGTAAAAATATTTTCCAGTTAAAATGTTTGCCCCGGTAAAACTGGATAAACGATGTGAGTGATACAAAGAGATTCAACAATAAGGCGGTTGGTTTCATTACATCGGGAGCAAAGCTAAATATGGCCATCAAGGCCAAATAGCCGCTGGCGCCGCCATGCCCGACAGATGAATATAAAAAGGCAACAAAAAATAATAGTATGTAAAAAAGAATAAGACTTTCCACCGATAAATTATTGTGGTAATAAATATACGTCAACCAATTCACCTTCTTTCAGAGATGTTATCTCTTCATCAATTTGTATAAGGCAAGTGGCTTTGGCAAATGAACTGAGGCGAAAAGATTCCTGTGCGTCCAAGGGCATTGCAGTTTTGCCATTATAAAAACCTTTAAGAAAATGTGTAAGTCCCGCAGCTTTCTGAAATGATTTTGCCAAAGGAACTCGTAAAGTTTGTAGGCAAATATTTCTTTTTGATAATTTTTCCAACGCAGGAATTACATATTGATAAAAACAAGTCAGAACCGAAGAAGGGTTACCAGGTAATCCGAAAACTAATTTGTTTTCTTTTTTACCAAAATATAACGGTTTACCCGGCCGCTGTTTTACTTTATGAAATAATTTTTCAACACCGCATTCTGTAGAAGCTTGCAAAACAAAATCATAATCCCCAACACTGATGCCACCGGTCAATAATACAACGTCGCTTTGATGTAATGCTTGCTCTAAAGTATCAGTTACTATTTCTGGCTTGTCTCTGGCGAATAGGATTTGAATATTTTCAAAATGCAATTGTTTTAAAACCGCCTTCAATGCAAAAGAGTTAGATTCATATACTTGCCCGTGCTGTAATGATCTTCCCGGTTGTTGCAATTCATTCCCGGTAATTATAATACTGATCGAAGGGTTTGGATAAACTTTTACTTCTGTAATTCCAATACCAGCTAAAAACCCAATAGCAGCCGGAGACAAAATACTTTCTTTTTCTACTGCTAATGCCCCAGCTTTTATTTCAGAACCTTTTGGACGAACACTATTGCCTGATTGTAATGTTTCATCTTCTATTATTAATTCATCATTTACCGTTTTTATTTTTTCCTGCATTATTACTGTATCAGCACCATCGGGTACAGCAGCTCCTGTAAAAATTCTTACCGCATTTTCCGCTGATAATTTAAATGCTTCATTGTTACCCGCAGCTATCTCACCTTTTATTTTTAATTTCTTATGTTGTTTCCACCCTTCAAACGAAAAAGCATAACCATCCATTGATGATTGAGGAAAGGCAGGAATGTCTATGGTTGCATAAACATCTTTTGCCAGTATCAACCCAGCTGATTCTTGCAATGGCAAAATCACTGGTTCAAGCAAAGAAACATTTGCAGAAATTATTTTTTTTGCTTCAGAAACAGTAATCATTTCATGAAAGTTTATCCGATCTAAGTTCCCCTTTAGGGGACAGGGGTTTGGTTTGCTATCCTCCAATAGTGATCATGCTCCTGTTATGAATGTCTTCCGGATGCAAATGTTCAAAGTCAGCAGTGAATTGCCCGCCAAGTTCTTTTGCTTTGCTTTGTATGCTCTGATGAATTAATGGAACGACATCTTCGCCTCTTCGTAATGCTGATAACAGGTCTGTTTCTTTTTCGGAGAACAAACAGTTCTTCATTTTTCCATCAGCTGTCAATCGCATACGGTTACAATCGCCACAGAAGTTGGCACTCATGGTACTGATAATAGCAAATGTTCCCAGGTGACCAGCCACCTGGTATCCTTTTGCCGTATCATGCTTTTCATCCTGCAGACGTTCTACTTTATATTTTGCTTCGATCACCTCAAGCATTTGCTGCATGGTAAATACTTTGTTGCTTGTCCACCAGTTGCCTGTGAAAGGCATAAACTCGATAAAGCGAACATGAACAGGCTGTGCTTTTGTCCATTCAACAAAATCGTTGAGCTCATTATCATTCAGCCCTTTCATTACTACCATATTCACTTTTACATGAAAATTTCTTTTTAGTAAAAGCTGAATGTTCTCATACACTTTTTCAAATTGATTTCTTCTTGTGATCAGCTGAAATTTTTCAGATTGAAGTGTATCCAAACTGATATTAAGAGATTTAACTCCTGATTCTTCGAGTATATCGACAAACTCATGTAATCTTGAACCGTTGGTTGTGATCGTCAATTTTACAGGAAGTTTTGATAAGGATTTTATAATCTCACCTGCATCTTTTCTTACCAGGGGTTCGCCACCAGTAAGCCTGATCTTGTTAACTCCTAAATCAACAAAAATTTTTGATAACGTTTCGATCTCATCCCTCTGCATCAGCTTTGAAGCCGGTGTAAATTCATATTCTTCTTCCGGCATACAGTAAAAGCAACGCAGGTTGCAATTATCCGTCAGCGAGATGCGGAGGTAATTATGAACACGGTTATATTTATCAACGATCATTACTTCAATTTGGGCGAACAACAAATTTATTAATTCCTGCGCAGCATCTGTCAAATAATTAAACGGACGGTTTATCAAACAAAAATGATGTTGTAAAAGATTTTTCTATACCTTAAGGGAGAATTCCCCCAAGGTATTTATCAAGGCCGGCGGGTTCTTTTTCTTCTCTTTCAAATTCAGATTGGTATGCAACTTACAGGCAGGCACACAGTAACCGCAACTCCCGCAACTCTTTGGAACATGTTAATGGATACTGATACCCTTTCTAAAATTGTACCCGGCATTTCACGGTTAGAAAAAACCGGAGATAATTCTTATAAATCAGTTCTTGAAATAAAAATGGGACCGGTGGGTGGATCCTTTACAGGCAATCTTCAAATGGAGAATATAGAAGAACAGAAAGGATTTACATTGAAGGTGCAACAAAACAGTAGTGTAGGAAATGCAAATGCCACAATCAAAATTGAATTGATGCCGGTAAATTCTAATGAAACAGAAGTTGCTTTTGATGGTGATGTTAAGGTAACAGGATTATTGGCTTCTATGGGACAAAGGATATTAGGCAGTGTAGCCAATGTACTTACAAAACAGTTCTTTGCGAATTTGGATAATGAATTAGCAAAACAACAAGCAACTTCATAAGATGATGCTATGAAACGGAACGATGAAGTGCTTGCGACCCTTCGGCAAGCTTCCAGATTTAATCGGGACGACGTATTCGTTGAATAAAGAACAGAACTTTGAACGGAGCGTCGCAACAGGTGATACCATGAAAAACTAAAGTTGGTATTCAAAAAATCTTTCTGCTAAAAATAAAACTCAATTCCATGAGCATTAAAATCACAGTAACGGTTAATGGTGTTAAACACACCGATAAAGTGGAACCTCGGTTATTACTGGTGCACTATCTGCGTGATGTGCTGCGGCTGACGGGCACTCATGTTGGCTGCGATACAAGTGGTTGTGGCGCATGTACGATCCTTGTAAATGGTAAAGCGACGAAAAGTTGTACGATGCTAGCGGTGCAGGCTGATAAATCCAAGATCACAACGATCGAGGGACTTGCAACGAATGGTGAGCTGCATCCGTTGCAGGATGCGTTCAATCAGTGTCACGGATTGCAATGTGGTTTTTGTACGCCCGGAATAATCATGACCGCTTCTGATCTGCTGAAGAATAATAAAAAGCCAAGTGAAGAAGAAATTCGGGTGGCGCTGGAAGGAAACTTTTGCCGCTGCACTGGTTATGAGAATATTGTAAAATCTATTCAGTATGCTGCTGATAAAATGTCTGCACCAAGAGCACGTAAGACAAAAAAGGAGGCTACAGTATGAGTACAAAAAATGGTAATGGAACGGCTGCAACCGGCGGCCCGATCGGAAAATCAGTTAAGCGGGTTGAAGACAAAAGATTCACAATGGGACATGGCAAGTTCACAGATGATATTGTACTGCCCGGTCAAACTTATGCTGCGTTTGTTCGTAGTCAGGATGCCCATGCAAAAATTTTGAGCGTTGATACCAGTGCCGCCAAAGCAATGTCCGGCGTAGTGGCTATTTATACTGGTGCTGATGTGGTTGGTGTAAATGGAGTGCCCTGCGGTTGGCAAGTAAATTTTAAGAATGGCAATGCGATGAAGGAGCCGAAGCATCCGTTGCTTGTTGCCGATAAAACAAGACATGTTGGTGATGCAATCGCAATTGTCATTGCGGAGTCAATAGAAGAAGCATTTGATGCGGCACAAGCAGTAAATGTGGAATATGAAGAGTTGCCTTGTGTTGTTGATGCATTTAAAGCAACACAACCCGGCGCACCGCTGGTACATGATGATGTGCCAAATAATATTTGTTTTGACTGGGTTTTAGGCAACCCGATTGAAGAGGTAAATGCTGCAATGAGCAGCGCCACACATGTAACAACGCTGGAATTTGTAAACCAACGTTTGATTCCGAATGCTATTGAACCGCGCTGTTATAACAGTTCTTATGACCCAATCAACGATAAATACACTTTATACACCAGCACTCAGAATCCACATGTGATCCGTTTGCTGATGTGTGCATTTGTATTAGGAATTCCCGAACATAAAGTAAGAGTGATAAGTTATGATGTAGGTGGTGGTTTTGGAAGTAAGATATTTCACTATACCGAAGAAGCATTGCTTACCTGGTGTACAAAGCAGATTGGGCGTCCTGTAAAATGGACGGCAGAAAGAAAGGAAAGTTTTTTATTGGATGCACATGGTCGTGATCATATAACAAAAGCTGAGATGGGTTTTGATAGTAATGGAAAGATCGTTGCGTTGCGTGTAAAGACCTATGCAAATCTCGGCGCTTATCTTTCCACTTTTGGAAGTTGTGTTCCTACGTATCTGCATGGAACACTAATGCAGGGATTATATACAACTCCAAAAATAAATATCGATGTTACAGCCGTGTTCACTCATACGACCGCAGTTGATGCATATCGTGGCGCCGGCAGACCAGAAGCAACCTATTTGCTTGAACGTTTAATGGATCTTGCTGCACATGAAATGAATATTGATCCTGCAGAATTGCGTTTTAGAAATTTCATTCCTCCATTTGATGGAATCAATCAACCCGGTTATCAAACACAAGTTGCGTTGCAATACGATAGTGGTAACTATCATGCTGTATTAGAGAAAGGATTGGAGATGCTTGGCTATGAAGATTTCCGCAAGGCTCAAAAAGAATCTGCAAATAATGGTAAGTTACTGGGTGTTGGTTTTTCTACTTACATTGAAGCTTGTGGTATTGCGCCATCAGCAGTTGTTGGGTCACTGGGTGCAAGAGCCGGTCTATTTGAATTTGGACAGATCCGGGTGCAACCAACCGGAAAGGTGACTGTATATACAGGTGCACATTCACATGGACAGGGACATGAAACAACATTTGCACAGGTAGTGGCCGATAAACTTGGCATCAGCATGGATGATGTTGAAATCATTCATGGCGATACAGAGAAAATTGGGTTTGGTATGGGATCTTATGGTTCGCGGAGCATTGCAGTTGGCGGCACGGCCATTGTAAAAAGTATTGAAAAAGTAATTGAAAAAGGAAAGAAAATTGCTGCACATCTGCTCGAGGCAAGCGCTGATGATATTGATTTTGCAAATGGTAATTTCACCGTAAAGGGAACAGATAAGTCAATTGCTTTTGGCAACGTTGCACTCACGGCATACGTACCTCACAATTATCCAAAAGATCTGGAACCCGGACTTGACTTCAGTAGTTTTTATGATCCCGCAAACTTTACATTTCCGTTCGGTTGTCATATAGCAGTTGTTGAAGTGGATAAAGAAACCGGCCAGGTGGCATTAAAGCGCTTCATTGCAGTCGATGATTTTGGCAATATCATTAACCCGATGATAGTGGAAGGACAGGTACATGGTGGCGTAGCGCAAGGTGTTGGCCAGGCACTTTTCGAAGGTGCCGAGTACAATGATCATGGTCAGCTCACCAATGCATCGTACATGGATTATTGCATGCCTCGTGCCGATGATTTTCCCATATTTGAAACGGCAACGCAGGTAACGCCTTGTCCGCATAATCCACTTGGTGTAAAAGGTGCCGGCGAAGCCGGAGCCATTGGTTCAACGCCTGCAGTAGTGAATGCCGTAATTGACGCTCTCTGGAGTGGTGGTCATGAAGTAAAAGACATCCGCATGCCTTTGACTTCAGAAAGAGTGTGGAGGGCGATGAAGAATTGAGAAAGCTACGAGTCACGAGTTGCGAGCTATGAGAGTAACCTCGAAGCTCAAAGCTCATAGCTCGCGGCACATTTATAAAAAACTTTCAAATAAGAAAAAATGATACCAGCAGCATTCGATTATCAAAAAGCAAAAACCGTAGATGAAGCCATTGCAGCTTTATCCGATGGTAACAGTAAAATATTAGCGGGTGGCCATAGCTTATTGCCAGCTATGAAACTCCGTTTGAGCCAGCCATCAAAACTTGTAGATATCAATGGCATTTCTGGATTGAAAGGAATAAAAGAAGAAGATGGTGAAATTGTGATTGGCGCAGCTTCAACTCATGCTGACATTGCCGGTGATAGAATCATCAAAAGCAAACTATCTTTTTTCTCGGAAGGAGCATTAACGATCGGCGATGTACAGGTTCGCAATCATGGAACGATCGGCGGAAGCTTAGCACATGCTGATCCTGCCAGTGATTGGCCTGCATTGGTTCTTGCAGCAGATGGAGCTATTGAAGTACAAGGAAAAAACGGCAAACGAAGAATAAAAGCAACTGATTTCTTTACGGGCTTATTCTCAACAGCATTACAGGAAAATGAGATCATCATTTCAGTCAGAGTTCCGATGCCACCGGAGGGAACAAAGGCAACTTATAAAAAACTTCCGCATCCTGCATCAAGATTTGCCATTGTTGGTTGTGCAGTAGTACGTTTAGCGGATGGCAAAACTAATATTGCCTTTACCGGGGTTGCTGATCATGCGTTTCGTGCAAGTAATACTGAAACTGTTGTATCAGGAAAAGCAATCAATGAAGATACTATTGCCTCAGCAGCAAATACCGCTGTGCAGGGTATAATCTTTTTAAGCGATCATCATGCATCAGCAGAGTATCGCAAACACCTGACAAAAGTATATTTGAAAAAAGCATTACAAGCGGTTACTTAATACAAAATGTTTTTAGAAACAAGGCGGTAGTAATGCCGCCTTGTTTGTTTTTATTAATTTTCGATATGCCAGAATTGAAAGACATAAAAAGAATGTTGTTTGAGCAAGGCTACATCACTGATGACAGCGTAGCCATGTCTGTATTTCTTTCACTGCAACTGAATAAACCTTTGTTGATAGAAGGCCCTGCCGGTGTCGGAAAAACTGAAATAGCAAAAGTGATGGCGAATGCATTGCAAACAGATCTAATCCGCCTGCAATGTTATGAAGGTCTTGACGCTACCCATGCTCTGTATGAATGGAATTACCAGCGGCAATTGCTGCACTTGAAAATGGTAGAGCATAATCAACAACCTGTCGAAGAAAAAGAAAAAACAATTTTCAGCGACAGCTTTTTAATGAAGCGGCCTTTGTTACAGGCAATCACACATCATAAAAAACCTGTTTTGCTTATTGATGAAATTGACAGAAGTGATGAAGAGTTTGAAAGTTTTTTACTGGAAGTTCTTAGCGATTGGCAGATCACAGTTCCTGAGATTGGTACTATTAAAGCAACCCATATTCCGCAAGTGATATTGACCAGCAATCGCACAAGAGAACTAAGTGAAGCATTAAGGAGACGTTGTTTGTATTTATACATAGACTATCCTGATTTTGAAAAAGAATGGACGATCGTAAAAAACAAAATTCCGGGTATTGATACAAAGCTTGCCGAACAGATCACCGGCTTCATGCAGCAACTGCGAATTATCAAACTGGAAAAAACTCCCGGCATTGCTGAAACACTTGACTGGGCAGCTGCTCTATCTGCTTTGCATATTGATCATCTTGATAAAAATATCATCGAACAAACTTTGGGTGTAGTTTTAAAAGACTGGAAAGATACAAGGCAGGTGCAATTGTCGTTGAGTGAATTAATGGAAAAGACAGGTGTTTATCCTAAATTATGATCACAAGGCAAACCTCATTATCAAAAAACATTGTTCATTTCTGCCGGTTTCTCAGGCAGAAAGGTTTTAATGTGAGTGCCGAAGAAGAAATTTTATCGCTACAGGCTTTACAGTTTATTGATTATACTAATAATGAAGTTTTTCATCTTGCATTAAAAGCATCTCTCTGTCACACGAAATCACATTTAGATGAGTTTGACAAATTATTTCATGAATACTGGAAAGACCTGGACAAGGCGGTTGATGCCAAAACAAAAGAAGATCAAAAAAACAAAACAGTTTTTCAGCAACAAGCTTCTTACAAAGCTTTAAGCAAATGGCTACATGGCGACGGTAACAAAGAAACAGAAGAAACTGCGACATGCAGCATACAGGAATCTCTTTTGCGAAAAGATTTTTCAACCGTACCGGAAGATGAAGTGGATGAATTGATGCAAGCAATAAAGTCGATTGCAAAAAAATTAGCAGCTAAAACAAACAGGCGATATGAATTCTCTTATAAAGTTGATATGCCTGATCTGAGAAAGACGCTACGCAAGAATCTTCGTCGCGGAGGAGAATTGTTAGATATAGTTCATCGGAGACCAAAACGTAATCGCATAAAGCTGGTTTTGCTTTGTGATGTCAGCAGATCAATGGAGCTATATTCAGCATTTTTAATTCAGTTTATGTACGCATTCCAACAAGTTTACAGAAGAATGGAAACTTTTGTTTTCAGTACTTTATTAAAAAGAGTGACACTACTATTAAAACATAAGAACTTTAGCGAAGCCATGTTGCAGCTAAGTAACGAAAACAATGGCTGGAGCGGTGGAACAAGAATTGGCGAATCGCTGGATACTTTTGTAAATGAATACGGGAAAAAAATGATCGATTCAAAGACCATTGTCATCATTTTGAGTGATGGCTGGGACACTGGTAATATAGACCTGATCAAAAATAATATGGAGTTTATCCATACCAAATCAAAAAAACTGATCTGGTTAAATCCGCTTGCGGGTTTTGAAGATTACAAACCGCATGTATCGGCTATGAAAGCTGCCCTGCCTTTTATTGACGTCTTTGCACCGGTTCACAATGTGGAAAGTTTAAAAAAACTGGGAAGATGGTTATGAATTTTTCAACGCTTCGTAATCTTCGTTTGTATCAATATCAATAGTTCCTTTTGCAAATAAAACAGTAGCAACTTCGTCCTTGTGAGATTGTATAATTTTTCTTGCACCTGCATCACCTTTTAATTGCATTAATTCATTAAAAAGAGATTTGTGAAACAATGCAGGTGGGCCAAGTGCTTCACCGTAATTGCAGGTTACAATCGTTTTAGATGTTTCAACCTGTGTATTTATTAAATCATTCAGTAAAGAAGTAGAAACATGAGGCTGATCACAAACCATAAAAATTACTGCGTCAGCTGATGGAAAGATCTGTAAAAGTGTGCTTAATCCAATTCGTACAGAAGAGGCCATTCCTTCTTCCCATCCGGTATTCTCAATTATATAAGCTTTAGTTTTATCGATTTCTTTTGAAAGCAAACCTGAATTGGCTCCCAGCACAACAATTACCGGGCTTGCATAGGAGTTTATAGCTTCCGATACAACATATTGCAGTAAACTTTTCCCGTTATATTCCAATAATTGTTTTGGCTTCCCCAATCTTGTAGATGCGCCGGCTGCAAGTATGACTACCCCACAAGTGTTTATTATCGTTTTTTCTGAATTGATATTATTTTTATTTAGAAGTAATTTTCACTTCTTCAATGATAGTTGCCGAACGAGGGTGTATCACTTCCTTGAGTGTTCGTAATGATTGAACATCCTTACCTGCAAACAACGCTTTTATTTCTGCCAAAATAGATAATGCAATTTCTTCAGATGTTTCTGCACCGATATCCAAACCAACAGGACTATGAAGCACGGATAACTGTTGTTGTGTAAAAATCAATCCTTCACCTTTTAACTCATCCAGCATTCTTTCTCGTTTTTTCTTTGGACCAAGCATTCCGATGTATGAAATATTTTTTTGCAAAAGTTGGCGAAGCATCGCCATGTCATAATTATAATTATGCGTCATCAATAGAAAAACAGTATGTTCATCAATGGCTATTTGTTCCAGCACCTGCTCTGGTTTTAAAACCAATACCTGACAGGCACTTACAAATCTTTCCTTTTTTGCATAATTAGCTCTTCCATCAATTACTGTCGTTTCCCAACCAAGAATATCAGCCATATCCACCACTGGCATTACATCATTTCCAGCGCCAATGATAATAACTGAAACTGGTGGTTTGATCACTTCAATAAATGCAGTAAGATTTTGCTTATCTGAAATATAATTTTTAAAAGAAGAATTCTGGTTTATCAACGCTTCTTTTGCATCTGCAAGTAAAACATCTTTCAGAACAGGAGAATGATCCAGGATGTTTCCATCTTCTTTCAATAACAAACGAGTACCATACTGCGGATCTTTTTTATCCTGCAAAGAAAATAATGTAATCAGCACAGCTTTCTGCCTTTTTTCATTTACCGTTCTTAAATATTGAATGGGATTGTTTGGATCAGAAACATCAATTGGTTCTATTAGTACTTGTATAATTCCATTACACCCTAATCCTACTCCAAATTTTGCATCGTCATCATCCATTGTATCGTAAGTCACCAGTCTTGATCTTTTTTCCGCCATCACCAATAAAGCTTTTCTTAGAGCATCTCCTTCCAAACAACCCCCGCTTATGGCTCCGGTCAGCTGACCATCATCTTCGATCAGCATTCTTGCTCCCGGTCTGCGATAAGATGAGCCTTCAACATGTACCACCGTAGCCAAAGCGGTCTGTTTTCCAATTTTCTGCGCCTCGTCAAATGCCTTTATTATATCACGGATCTCCTTCATACTTAAAATTACAAACATTATCAATAATCCCTGTTCCCTAAAGGAGAACTTGGTTTTGATTACTCTTTTAATCATTAGGCATTGCGGGATGGCCATTAAAATAATTTCCTACTGAGTAAATCGGGTAATTCGTAACTTAATAGCCTCTTTTATCAAACTAATTCTTATGGCATCCTACAATCTTTCTATTAATGGAAAAACTTATAAGGTAGAAGCGGATCCAAAAATGCCGTTGCTTTGGGTGATTCGTGAACTGGCAGGTTTACATGGAACCAAATATGGTTGTGGTATGGCGCAATGCGGAGCTTGCACTGTGCATCTGAATGGAAATCCCGTTCGTTCATGCACATTACCAGTTTCTGCTGCTGCAAAACAAACCATCACAACTATTGAAGGCCTTTCCGATGATAATACTCATGCTGTTCAAAAAGCATGGTTAGCTGAACAAGTGCCTCAATGCGGCTACTGCCAGAGCGGACAGATTATGGCGGCTGCGGCTTTGTTGAAACGCAATCCCAATCCAACTGACCAGGATATTGATAATGCGATGGTCGGTCATATTTGTCGTTGCGGAACTTATCCACGTATTCGCAAAGCAATTAAAACTGCCTCACAGATCATGGCCAAAGCTTCTAACTAATCTAAAAACTGAATTGACATGCAAACCACAGATAAAAATTTATCACGCAGAAATTTTATAAGGCTTAGCAGTATGACTGGCGCTGCATTAACCATTGGCTATGCAATGCCAGCATTAGCAAACGGAACAGCAGAAATTCTTACCGCTCAAAAAGCAAGTGAACAAGGTATTGAACTCACTGCATGGATATCGATTGATAAAACTGGTAAAGTAACTATCCTGAACCATCGTTCTGAAATGGGACAAGGTTCTTTCCAGGCAGTACCGCAAATGATCGCTGAAGAGCTGGAAGTATCTCTCGATAATGTAACTATAGGATTTGCTCCGGGACATCAAAGTAAATTTGGTAGTCAATTAACAGGAGGAAGCTCTACTGTTCGTGGTGCTTATAAAACTTTACTTCGTACCGGAGCAACAGCAAGAGAAATGCTGATCGAAGCTGCTGCAAAAAAATGGAATGTAAATAAGAATGAATGTTATGCAGAGAATGGTTTTGTGATCCATAAACCAAGCGGTAAAAAATTTGGTTATGGTGAATTAGTAGAAGATGCTTCAAAACTTACACCTCCAAAAGATGTAAAATTAAAAAGACGTGAAGAATATAAAATTGTCGGCAAGCCATTAGCAAGACAAGACAATCCAAATAAAATAAATGGCAAAGCAGAATTTGGATTGGATGTAAAAATTCCGGGAATGATGTATGCAGTGGTTGAACGCAGTCCCCGCTTCCGCGGTAAAGTAAAAAGCTTTGATGATACGGCAACAAAGAAAATTGCTGGTGTAAAAAATGTTGTGAAGGTATCAAGACCGGTATTCGCTTATGAATTCGAAGGGGTCGCTGTTGTGGCGGATTCATTGTGGGCCGCATTGGAAGGACGTAAAGTATTAAAAGTTGAATGGGATGATTCAGGCTTTGAACATTTAAGCACAGAACAACTTTATGTCCGTATGAAGGAAGATCTGAAAAAACCAGTTTTATCACAACGGACCGGTGGAAATGCAGACGCTGCATTTCAAAAATCCGATAAAAAAGTTGAAGCTGTTTATGAAACTCCTTATGAGTCGCATAGTTGCATGGAACCATTAAATTGTACTGCACACGTCAAAGGAGATAAAGTTGAAATATGGGGACCGATACAAGCACCCGATTGGATACAACAGGATGTAAGTACCAGACTCAAGGTGAAACCGGAGAATGTTACAGTGAATATGACTTTTCTCGGCGGTGGTTTTGGAAGAAAAGCTTTTATGGATTATACATACGAAGCAGTTTTACTTTCAAAAGAATTAAATGCACCTGTGCAAGTAGTATGGACTCGTGAAGATGATACAACGCAAGGACCTTTCCGTCCCGGTGCGGTGTATGAATGTAAGGGAAGCATTGGTGGAGGTGGAAGAATAACTTCTTTCGCTGCAAAAATGGCTGCACAAAACATGAATCATCAATGGGCACCGGCCCCTGATAAAACTGCGTTTAATGACAGTACGGTTGAAGGTTTTGCGGAAAGTTATTTTGAAACCATTCCTAACTATAGTTTTGGAGATATTCCTACAGAATCACCAATACCGGTGATGTGGTGGCGTTCTGTTTATTCATCGACAAATGGCTTTGCTTATGAAAGCTTTATTGATGAACTCGCAATTAAGGCAGAAAAAGATCCTCTTGAATTCAGGAAACAACATTTGGGTGAACGTTACCGTGCTGTACTGGAAAAACTGGAAGAGTTAACCAATTGGAAGAGTAAAAAGAAAAACGATGGTTGGGGTGTTGCGATCACCTTTTGTTTTAATAGTGTTGTTGGTGAGGCAGTAAAAGTTTCTAAGAATACAGCAGGCAAATTAAAAATTGATAAGGTGTTTGCAGTGATGGATTGCGGCTGGTATGTAAATCCTGATATCATTCGGGCACAGGTAGAAGGAAGTATTGTAATGGCGTATGGAGCAGCAGCGGTTCATGAAACTCATTTCATGGATGGTAAAGCAGTTGAAACAAATTTCCATCAATACAAAATGCCGCGGATAACTGACATTCCGGAAATCGAAGTTCATATTATGGAGAATGATGAAAAGCCTGGTGGTGTTGGTGAACCGGGATTACCTCCGTTTGCGCCGGCGTTATGCAATGCTATTTTTGATCTTACAGGAAAAAGAATTAGAAAGCTTCCGTTTAATATAGACGAAGTATAAGAGTGAAATAAACTTTAATTGTAAACCCGCATCAATTCGTTTTTGCGGGTTTTTCTCTTTCTGTCTTTACTTGTGCAGGAGTAACGATCGGATATTTATTCCCCCAACTGTTTCTTACATAATTTAATACATCAGCAACTTGTTTATCATCGAGATAATTCAATGGATTCATAATAGCATTATATTTCTTTCCATTCACAACTACTTCACCTGTTTGCCCGTTCAAAATAATAGCGATATTTTTTTTTGCATCTTTTAAATAAGTTGTTTTTGCCAGTGGGGGATTCACCCCTTCCATTCCCTGTCCATTTTCCATATGGCAATTCTGGCAATAAAGTGTATAAACTTCTTTACCTCTTTTCATGCTTTCCTGGAGATTTTTATCCTGGAATTTAGAAACTAAAAAGATCGTTGGTAGAAAAAATCCTGCAAATAAAATTGTTTTTCTCATCCCTAAAGTTTTAGACAAAAGTTGAAGATCAAAAATACAGAAGATAGAATATAAATCTTACTTAAAGGTTGTCTCTTGAAAAGAAAAAGGCTGCATATTTCTATGCAGCCTTTAACCACTCATAGGATTCGGGTGTATTTATATCAAGAATTCTACTCTTTAATTATCTTCCTCTTCTTTTACTAAACCACCATTGGTGTCAAATTCAGCTTTCATTTTTTTTCCATTAACCACGAACTTGGCCTTATAGGTTTGCACATTATTTTCATGGGCATCTTCCCATTTTACATCTGTAGCTGTAGAATATTTTGCACTAAATGCTGTTTGAACCGGCACCGGTACATCTTTCGTGCTTAATTCTTTATTATCATCTGTGTCTTTTTTATCATTACTACATGATTGTATCGTAAATAATGAAAGACTTAATGCCAAAATGAGAAATATTTTTTTCATATACCCTGTTTTCTGAAAAGGTTGC
>Ga0105249_10001242_pt1 | contig 22383 bp, 16 predicted proteins | sample KBSS44metaG_FD_81522 | JGI IMG/M metagenome (GOLD analysis project Ga0105249, IMG submission 81522) | Switchgrass rhizosphere microbial communities from Kellogg Biological Station, Michigan, USA - KBS S4-4 metaG | ecosystem: Host-associated > Plants > Roots > Rhizosphere > Soil | place...
GCCTAACAACGGCTCACGCGCGATCGCGGCCCAGATACCGTAGCGCGCCGGAAACGGCGTCACGCCGTAGTCCGACCCGTTCGCCCACGTCATGCCCTTCGCGCGAAAGGTTCGGAATGGGTTCAGCCGAAGCGAGCGTTTCGGTCCGAAGTTCCCCGCGTACGTGTCGCCGAGCCACCAGGTGAACGTCGCGGACGGCTCGGGAAAGCCTGCGTCGAACTCGCGCTGCAACCTCGCCATCACGTCGATGGCGTGATCCGTCGGGATGTTCGCGTGGATGATGCCGTGCCGCAGTCCCTTCTTCGGGTTCTCGCGCATCGCCTGGTCGTACGTGTCCACGACCCAGTCGATGCCACGGTCGCCGATCGAATGCACGGACACGTGCATCCCCGCATCATGGTACATGCGGATGAGCATCCGGATCGTGTCGGCATTCGTCGTTGGATAGCCGCGATTGCCGAAGTCGACGCCGCGATAGTCCTTGTTCCAGTCGTCGTAGAGCCACGCCGTGCGCGCACCGCCGGATCCATCGATGTAGAGCTTCACTCCGCCGGCGATGAGGTGATCATCCCCCGTGCTCTCGTACGGTTTCGACATCGCGGCGCGCTCGCTGATCGTGCGCCGTGCGGCCTCGACCGATCGTCCACCCGACCAGAGCGCGAACACGCGGACGTTCAGCGCGCCGTCCTGCTCGACCTTCCGGTACAGCTCCCATGTCTCCGACGAGATACCGGGGTCCTTGAGCCCGGTCATGCCTTCGGCGTTGAACGCCTTCACGAAATCACGAATCCCGGCCTCGGTCTCGGCGGCCGAGCGCGACGGAACGAGACGACGCACGAGTCCCGCGGCGCCCTCTCGCAGCAGGCCCGTCGGCGTGCCGTCCGCGTTGCGATCGATGGTGCCGCCCGGGGGATCGCGAGTCTCCTTCGTGACGCCGGCGAGTCGAAGCGCTGCGGAGTTCGCGACGACGTAATGTCCCGTGGTCTGCGTGAGGACGACGGGGTTGTCGGGCGACACGGCGTCAATGTCGCGCGCCGTGAGCACGCGCCGCTCGACGAGCTTGCCCTCGTCCCATCCGCGGCCCTGGATCCACGCGCCCTTCGCGGACGTCGCGACCTTTGCGCGAATCGCGGCGGCAACGTCCGCGATGCGCTCGACGTTCGGGTAGCTCAGGTCGATGACGAACAGACGGTCGGCGCCGCCGCCGGAGAAGTGCGCGTGCGCATCGAGCAGCCCGGGTGTGACGGCGCGACCCCGCAGGTCGATGCGCCGGGCATTCGGCGCGGCGACGCGCTCGACGTCGGCCGTCGAGCCCACCGCGACGATGCGATTGCCGGCGATGGCGACGGCCTGCGCGATCCCGTCGCTCGCATCGATGGTGAGAACGCGACCGTTCACGAGAATCAGGTCGGCGCGGGGCTGCTGCGCGCCTAACGGGAGCGTGAGAATCGCGAAGGTCGCCAGCCAGAGCATGCGGTTCGTGCGGGCCTCCTCGTGAAGCGGGTGTTGCGGCTCTGCTCGAGCGAGTCGTATGGGCATCGAGTCGCGGGTCAGGGGTGGTCGCCGTCCTCGTACATGAGTCGAATCTCGCAATCGCCCTCCCACCCCGGCCAGTGCTGCCGGTGGAGCTCCATGAACTGCCGTGCTGCCTCGATGGCCTCCTCCTTCGACGCGAGATTCATGATCGTGAACCCGCCGATCACCTCCTTCGCCTCCGTGAAGGGGCCGTCGGTCACGATCAGCTTGCCGCCGCGGACGCGCACTTTCGCGCCCTTCGAGCTGTGCTGCAGCCCGCCCATCGAGACGATCTTGTTCCCGGCTGCTCGCCCTAGCTGGTCGATCGCGTCCATGAGCGCCTTCGGCGGCGGGCCGGAGGCGCGAAAGTTCTCGTCGGTCGTCACCATCATCATGTAGCGCATGGTCCTGTCTCCGTTCGTCGTGAACCGAAAAAGATATGAGCGGCCGAGCCGCCCCATCACGTCGAACGAGCGATTTGGCGATCGACAATTTCTCGAGGCCGATCTATCTGACGTCGCGGGCAACACTCGATCGCCGCGATTCCGGCATCAACGACAGAATGATCGGATAACCTCGGAAACAACGGATCGGACTGATAGCTCCGTTCGGCGGGACGCGGCGAAACCGCAACGAACGCGAAAAAGGGGACGGCCTCGGTTCGCTCGGGCCCCCGAGGCAAAGAGGATTTATGGCTCGACCGCTCGCCGTTGCCGAAGCACCTCGTACAGGGCGATCGCCACGCTCGTGGAAAGGTTGAGCGACCGCACGTGCGGCGACAGGATCGGCATGGTCACGAACCGATCGCGATATCGCTCGTGAAGCTCAGGCGGTAACCCGCCGGTCTCTCGGCCGAAGACGAGCACGACATTCGTCGGCGCGCCGAGCGGGGCGTCCCAGAGAAGTCGCGCGGCCTTGGTCGAGAAGAAGTAGGGATCGCCCAGCGTGGGCAGCTCCGCCTCGAACGCCTCCCAGCTCGGCCACACGCGCCGGTCGACATGCTCCCAGTAGTCCAGGCCCGCGCGTTTGACTTCGCGTTCGTCCAGCGAGAACCCGAGCGGCTGGATGAGATGCAGGGTGGCGCCGGCGGCGAGGCAGCTGCGGCCTGCGTTGCCGGTGTTCCAGTGGATTTCGGGCTGCACGAGCACGACGTGAATTGCCAAGGGCCGGCGGCTCTCGCGTTAGGTGGCCGCAGGCGGAAGGCTGACGGCCACGTGGAAAATCAGGGATCGCGCGGCGCGTGTGATCTCAAATGAGCTCGGCCACGTCCGGCCACTCCGTGCGAACGACCGCTGAACGTTCAGGGTCGTCGGCGAGGAGATGAAAATCGGCGAAGTCGAACCCTGGCCCCACCGTGCAACCCACGAGCGCATAGGACGTGAGCGGCCGCGCTGCCTGCCACCGTCCCGCCCGAATCGTGCAGACGGGTGCGTCCGCGTCGCTGCCGATGGGACCAAGCCGGTGACGCACGAGACCATGCCCCGCGCCGTCGAGCTCGAGCAGCTCGAGCGGCCCACCCTCATAGAGATGCCAGACCTCATCCGACGTAACCTGATGCCAGCGACTGACGGCACCCTTCGGCAAGAGGAAGTAGATCGTCGTCAGCGCGGCACGCGCCCCACGGTCATCCGCCGGCGCCACCTCTGTAGCCGACCGGAAGATCTCACGATAGAAGCCACCCTCGGGATGAGGACGCAGCTTCAGGGTTGCGATCAACTCCGCGGCCCGGGGATGCATGTCGGTCGGTGTGCCTGATGACGTCACGCGCGTTCCCTGTGGCGCGGCGTCCGCGTGGGAGCGCGCGGCCGCACCGTACTCGATCAGGTCCCAGCGGTTTCCGTACAGATCCTCGAACACCGCCACCGTACCATAGGTCGCCACGCTCGGCAGCCGCACGAATCGGACACCGGCGGCAATCATCCGGTGGTAGTCGCGCCAGAAGTCGTCGGTGCTCAGGAACAGGAAGACGCGCCCACCCGCCTGGTTGCCGATGAACTGAGCCTGTTCGGGTGTCGAGGCCCGCGCGAGCAGCAGCGTCGAGCCACTTGCCCCGGAGGGCGCCACGATCACCCAGCGCTTGTCCTGCTCCGGCTGGTACGTGTCCTCGACCAGCGTGAAGCCAAGTGTCTCGGTGTAGAAGGCAATGGCTTCGTCGTAGTCCCTAACGACCAAAGCGACGTGGGCGATCGCGTGTTTCATTCTGGGTTCGCGTCGTGCAGCGACATGGTCCGCTACTTCCCGCCGCCTCGGCGAGCGCTTGTCATTCCGAGCGGAGCGCCGCAGGCGCGGAGGCGAGGAATCGCACTCGTCCCGATCGAGAAGTCCTCCGCCGGGAGGATAGCGATTCCTCGTCTCCGCCGCTGCGCGGCTCCGCTCGGAATGACAGCCTCGCGGTGGTGACCTCGGTCCGTACCCCCGCTCGCTAGTCGGTCCGCAACGACTCGATCGGATTCACGCTGCTCGCGCGACGCGCCGGCACGTAGCTCGCCACCATGCCGACGCCCACCATCATGAGCGACATCGCCGCGAACACCAGCGGATCCACCGCGTTCACACCGAACAGCAGCGCGTCGAGCGCGCGAGTGCCCACGAGCGCCACCGCGATGCCGATCACCACCCCAACGAGCACCACGCCGGCACCCTGGGCCACGACCATCCGACGCACCGTCCGCGCGGTCGCCCCGAGCGCCATGCGCACGCCGATCTCGCGCGTCCGCGCGGCGACGACGTACGACAGCACACCGTACAACCCGATCGCGCCGAGCAGGAGAGCCAGGCCGGACACGACACCGAGGGTCAGCATCGTGAACGAGAGCTGTGTCATCGACCGCCGAGCGAGGAACTCCATCGTGAACTCGCGATAGACTGGCGCTTCGGGCGCGAACTGGCGCACCACCTCGCGCACCTCACGCTCGAGCATCGCGGCGCGCGGCGACTTCACCACGTAGGCGGGCGACCCGAACGCCCAGGCGTCCGGTGTGGGACCGGTGAGCGGGAAGTACACGATCGCTTCGCCGGCCTGGCGCCAGTCGTTCTGCTTCACGTCGTCGACGACGCCAACGACCGTGAAGACGAGCGTATCCTGGCTGGCGATTCGGGGCCTCAGGCTGCGCCCCAGTGGATTCTGGCCAGGCCAGAGTTTCTCGACGGCCGACCGACTGATGATGACGCTGCTGTTCGGCGTCACCGCCTCGCCGTTGGTGAACGTCCGCCCCCGAAGCAGCTTGATTCCCATAACGCGGAAGTAATCGCCGGCGGTGACGTTCATGGCCAGCAGCGTCCCGGCGCTTTCGCCTGGCATGTCGCCTGTGTGAACGCGGGTGCCATTGGTCCCCTCGTCGAGGGGGATGTTGTTCACCAGACCGACGGCACTCACTCCCGGCAGCGTGCGAAGCCGGTCCATGACGGTCAAATGCAGCCGCCCGACCGACGGACCGTCGCGGAGCTGCGGCTGCTGAGGTGCGAACTGAAAGGTGTAGATGTCCTTGGTGTCGTACCCCGGATCAACGGCGCTGAGCTTCACGAAGCTCTGAACGAGCAGCGCGGACCCAATGAGCAGCACGAGGGCGAGCGCCGTCTGCAACACGACGAGCATGTCGCGTCCCCAGCGCCGGCCTCTGGTGGAACCGCGACCACCCTCGCGCAGGCGTGCGAGATCGGGAGACGACGCGCGGAGCGCGGGCACCGCGCCGCACGCCAACGCGGTGAGCATGACAATCCCGAACGCCGTCGCAACGGTCGGCACGTCGAGCCCCGCGAGCCCGAGTCGAGGGATCCCTTCCGGCGCCGCGCTGATGAACAGAGGCAACGTGACCCTGCTCAGGACGATCGCGAGGACGCCGCCTGCTACAGCGACCAGGAACGCTTCGGCCATCTGGAGTCGCACGAGCTGCGCGCGGCTCGCGCCGATCGCGCGTCGGATCGCCAGGTCACGCGTTCGCCCTTCGGCGCGCACCATGAACAGGTTCGCCACGTTGGCGCACGCAATGAGGAGCACGACACACACGGCGCCGAGCAGGACCCAGAGCGACTTGCGAGCGACGGGACCCACCATGGCGTCGACCACCGGGACGACGAGAGCGTTGTGCCGTTCGATGATCCGCGCGTAACCCGGTGAACCGCCGAACCGTGCCGGCAGCTCTTTCGAGATGCGCGTCAGCTCGGCGGCGAGCTGCTCGCGCGTGACACCCTTCTTCATGCGCGCCACCGAGCCCAACCCGAGCTCCCCGAGAGGCCGCTGGCCGGGGCGAATCTCACCCGACACCCAGAGCATCGTTTCGTCCGCCGGGATGCGGAACTCGGCAGGCATGACGCCCACGATCTGCTTCATGCTGTCGGAGACGAAGTACCATTTGCCGATGACCGACGGATCGCGTCCGAACCAGCTGCTCCACAGCCGATCGCTGATGACCACCGCGTTGTCCTCGTCCTCTGCCACCGGCAGCCGTCCGGCGATCGGCCGCATGCCGAGCGTGGCGTACATGTCGTTGGACGGCCACGCCATCGGAATCCGCTCCACGCGGTCGCCGACGCGGAACGTCGACCTGCCCGCCGCGAAGACGAAGATGCCGTCGAGCAGCGTCGAGCGCTCCTTGTAGTGGAGATAGAACTCCGCCGCGGGGCCGAAGCGCTCCGGGAGGTCCGAGCCCGGCGCGGTGCCGGAGATGGAGACCAGTCGATCGGGGCTCGGAAACGGGAGCGGCCGCAGGATGACTGTGTTGACGACGCTGAACATGCCGGTCACTGCACCAATCGCGAGCCCGAGCGTCAGAATGCACGTGGCGAGGAATCCGGGTGTGCGACGGAGCGCGCGCCAGGCGTGGCGGAGGTCGCGCCACGAATCCTGGATGGACACGAAGCGTCCGGCGTGATAGAACCGGTCTTCGGCGACGCCGACGTTGCCGAAGTTGCGACGCGCCGCGCGCTCGGCGTCGGCTGGGCTCATCCCCTGCGCACGAAGCCGCTCGGCCTCGAGCTCGAGGTGGGCGCGGATCTCGTCTTCGAAGTCGGATTGCGATCGACGGCCGACCATCAGGTGTTCTCCGGCGTGGGGCCCGGCTCCATCACCCGGGCAATGGAATCGACGAGACGGTTCCAGCGCCCGGTCTCGAAGGTGAGCTGTTTGTGTCCGGTCGCGGTGAGCGAGTAGAAGCGCGCGCGACGGTTCTTCTCGGAGGTGCCCCAGGCGCCCTTGATCCAGCCGCGCTGCTCGAGGCGCTGAAGGGCAGGGTAGAGCGATCCGTGATCGACGAGGAGCGTGTCGCCGGATCGCGTCTGGATGGCCATGGCGATGCCGTGGCCGTGGTGAGCTCCGAGCGCGAGGATGCGCAGGACGAGGAGGTCGAGGGTTCCCTGGAGGAGGGAATCCCGGGTGGGGGGATCGTCTCTGGTCGACATTCTACCAGAGTATTGGGACGGTCTGGTAGAATGTCAACCTGAGCGTTGCGTCTACTGGTTCCGGCCGCGACCCCTGATGGCGTCCACGTCGACCGCAACCTGATCCGTCGCGTCGCGTGGGTGAAATCTCGTGCCGCGTCTCACTTCTGCTCGATCCGACGAAGAAACTCCGGCATGCCATGGAGCTGGTCAATGTGATCGGGGCCCGAGTTGCCCGCGAACCCCATGATCTCGAATCGCCCTCTTCGAGCCTCGCTCAGCTGCTGCATGCCGCCGGGCCCCCACTTGAGCACCGGCGTTCGACGCAACCCGAGCGTTCGTACGAGATAGTCCGTCGCCTCGGTCGTGCTCGCGAGCGTCCCGGGGAAGATCTCCGAGTGCGTGATGAGGAACCGTTTTTCGCCACGGCCCGCCGCGTCTGCGTAGCGGACGAACTCCGCCAGCTTCGTTTCGTCGAGTGCGCCGCCTTTCTCGATGACCGTGCCCTCGGGTACGTAGCTCGTATGTAGCCCATCGAGCAGGACGACGGCGTCGACCGCCGCAAAGTGGCCGGAGTCCCGCAGGATTGCTCGAATGGCGCCGTGCCCGGCACTGAACCCGACGAGAATGACGCGGTCGAACGTGACGGGACGGTCGAGTGCAACAGAGGCCTCGCGCGCGATTCCCACGAGCAGGGAATCGTACACGGGCGGGTCGCTGAACGTCCGATCGTACACACCGGAGCCCGGCGCGAGGTTCACCGTCGCGGCGACGTACCGCTTGCCCAGCCGCGACACCGCCACCTCGGAGATGAACGAGGCGCCATGAAAATGGATCACGAGCCGAAGCGGCTGGTCGCGTGAGGCGCCGAACGGCACGAAGACCTGGACGGGCTTGTCGAGCGGACCCGTGAACGAGCGTCGCGTGCCCGGCGGCTCCTGCTGCGGGATACGCACGTGCGTGCGTGTGTGCTCGACCATCGGCGACGGGTTCTGTGCCGCCGGCGGCTGAACGACAGGCGTCTGCGCCGCACCAGGTTCTGAGGTGACGAGCAGCGCGACCGAGATGATGGTGAGCGGCGCGCGCCGCGACTGGGTACTGCTTCCTGCCCGGCATTTGTGGAGTCGTGAGTTCACGCACCAAGCTGGCGCGGCCGGTCGCAGGGTACAAGTCACGCCTCGGAAGCCAGACAGCTTCCCGTCCACTGGGTGGACCCGTATATCAAAACTCACGCAAGCCTTTGTCATCCCGAGAAGCGGCGCAGCCGCGACGAGGGATCTTCTCTACTGATCTCGTGGCTTTGGTGCCACGATGACGTTCGGGAAGATCCCTCGTCGCTGCGATCCTCGGGATGACAAAGCGAGGAGCTTGGCGCTCCTCGGGATGACAGGTCCTTCTCGATACTACCTGTGGACGACAGTGCAGGGACGATTTCAACGACACGCGCGGCCACATGCCTCAACTGCGGCACGCCGCTCGTCGGGCCGTTCTGCTCTGCATGCGGCCAGCGCGACGTCCCGCCGTACCCGAGCGTCCGCGAGCTCGCGGTCGACGCGTTCTGGGAGCTCTCCGGGTGGGACGGCCGCTTCGCAACGACCGTCCGCGCGCTGCTGCGACACCCCGGCAAGCTCACGCGCGAGTTCCTCGAGGGCCGCCGCGCACGCTACATCTCGCCGCTCCGACTCTACCTGATGTCCAGCCTCGTGTTTTTCATCGCGGCTGCTGCCGCGCCAGACGTTAGGCTCGAAGACGGCAAGGCAATGTTCCTGGGGCTCCGCGTCACTCCGACGGTTCAGACGGGCTCGACACCGTCACGCGCACAGCGCGTCGGAGACGCCGCTGGTCAGGCGATGGAGACAGGGCAAGCGCTCGATCCGGCGGCGCGCGACTCGCTGCTCGCGGAGATCGCGCGCGCGCCCGGATTCATGCAGCCGTTTCTGCGACGCTCGCTCGTCGATCCGGCCGGTTTCAAGCGCGGCATCCTCGAGGCGATGCCGCGCATGCTGTTCGTCCTGCTGCCCGTGTTCGCCGCCATCGTCGCGATCTTCTACCGCGGCAGGAAGTACCCGGAGCACCTCTACTTCGCGATCCACCTGCACGCGTTCGTCTTCCTTGCGCTCAGTTTGATCGAGCTGTCGAAGTTCACGGGAGCGCCAGCGCTGGCGGGATCGATCGCCACCATCACGCTACTGGGAATTCCCGTCTACGCCACGTTCGCATTTCGTGGAACGTACGGCGGTTCCATCGTGCGCACGCTGACGAAGGAAGTCGCGATCGGCTCAATGTACGCTGCGACGACCGCCGTGGCGTTCGTGACCATGATGTACCTGGTCGCGCTCCTGGACTGACCTGTCGCGACTCAGAGAGATCCGCCGCGATGCGATGCACCATCTCGTCGAACGTGATCTGTCCCGGTGAAGGTGGCGATCGTCTAATGTCTTGTGCGTTGCATTCCGGATCAGCCCGCCTACTATTGAACCGCGTCCTCACCTTCACCTGGAGACAGCATGGCCATCAATGCGTCGAAGGTCGTGGTCGGTGGACTGGCTGCTGGCATCGTAGCGAACCTCATCGGATACGTCGGCTTCGGAATGCTCCTCGGACCGCGGTTCGAGGCGGAAGCGGTGGCAGTTGCTCCCGCGTTGGCGGGGCGAGGGATGTCGGGCAGTGCGATCGCGACTCAGGTGGTTATCTCGTTCATCATCGGCATGCTGCTCGTGTGGCTCTACGCCGCGATACGCCCACGTTTCGGACCTGGCCCGAAGACGGCCGTCTACGCCGCGCTCGTCGTGTGGGTTTGCGGTTTTGTGTTCCACATCGACCTGCTGCTCACCGGCCTGGCGACGACGACGACGTATGCGATGGCGTCGGTCGTTGCGCTGGTCCAGCTGCTGGTTTCCGCGTGGGTCGGCGCGATGCTGTACAAGGAAGACGCCGCGACCGCGTAGGGGGTCTGCCCCCGCTAGTCCTCTGAAGCCGGGCATCAAGGACCGGGAACACGATAACAGCATAACATCGGATTGGAGCGGATCGGCCCATGAGTGCGTGAGTATCGGTGTCCAACGAGCCGTGAATGCTTTGCAGAACGACCTCGGGACGCCTTGTCTTGGCCTCCCGAGGTCGTTCAACAAAACACACGGCTCGTTGCAGGCCGGTCGATTGCGAGCCACGAGCCGATCCGCTCCGATGTCTTGCCGCTATCGTTTTCTGCGTACCAGCCTACGTCCGGAACCACGCCCTCCGCCCGTCAGAAACGCGAGCATCACTATCGCGGTTCGATTCACGATCACGAACGACAAACGACCTCGACAGACCATCGAGCGCGTTTAGACTCCGGAGGTCGTGCACGATCCGGTCGTTGTTCCGCGCTCGAACGGGAGGTTCTCCATGGCACGCGCTCGCCGTAGTCGTCCGAAGAAGGCCACGCCATCCAGCCCCACGACAAAGCCGTTCTGTCGGAACCCGCCACGGCCGGTCCCCGACCTTCCCGGGCACGTGATGGCCAACTCGCACCGAGCGGCTGCAATACTCCGCACGCGGTTGAAGTGGATGAACGGAACCGTCCTGCACTACTGCTTCTTCCGAGGAAGCTCCCGCTATTCCGTGCCCAAGAAGCAGGCAGACGCGATCCGGGACGCGTTTGCCAAATGGAAGGCTGTCGGCATCGGCCTCGAGTTTCAGGAGGTCGATCAGCTGAGCGAGGCCGAGGTTCGCATCGGCTACTCGGCAGCCGACGAGGTGTCGGAATCCGCAGTCGGCCGTGAAGTGTTGAGCGTTCCGCTCAACGAGCCCACAACCGTGTACGGCTGGGATCTCACGACGCCGTACGGCCGCGGCACGGCGTTGCACGAGCTCGGGCACGTGCTTGGCATGGAGCACGAGCACCAGAACCCCTTTGCCGGAATCAAGTGGCACGAACAGGCGGTATACGACTCGCTCGCGCAGCCGCCTAACAAGTGGGACCGCACCACGACCTTTCACAACATCCTGCAGAAGCTGTCGCAGCAGCAGGTCCAGGGGTCGACGTGGGATCCGGACTCCATCATGGAGTACGAGTTCGAGTCCGGCCTCATCGACGAGCCGGAGAAATACGACATCAACGGCCTCACGCCGCCGGGAACACTGTCGAAGCCCGACAAGGCGTGGGCGGTCAAGTGGTATCCGCCGCTCAAGGCGTCGCTGACGACGCTGCAACCGTTTCAGGCGGCGGCTGCGGATCTCGCGGCCGGTCAGCAGATCGACTTGGCGATCAAGCCGACGGAATCGCGGAAGTACAGGATCGAGACGAAGGGAGCGTCCGACACGCTGCTCACGCTGTTCGAGGACATCGACGGGGAGCCGCGCTTCCTGGCCGGCGACGACGACAGCGGCGAGGAACGGAACGCCAGCATCACATACAAGCTGTTCAAGGGCCGGAAGTACATCGTGCGACTCCGTCTCTACTACCCGGGGCAGTCGGGCAAGACGTCGGTCATGTATTCGTAGAAGCCCCGGGGACTGAAGACTGGGGACTGAGACCAAAGGGGTCAGAGTCGTTTGAATTCAGGAAGCGCAGTACATCAGAGATCTCGAATTCTACGACTCTGAGCCTACTCATCGCTGCCTAATCCTACCTGACGACCGCACGCGCTCCCGCCGGGTCTATTCCTCACGCAGGGTGATCGCCGGATCCACGCGTAACGCCCGCAACGCAGGCACCGCCACCGCTGCTGCGGCGATCACCACCATGCCTGCCGTCGCTGCGGCGTACACCGGCGCGTCCGCGGGGCTCACCCCGAACAACATCGACGACACGATGCGGGCAAATACCGCCGCGCTCGCGACCCCGACGCTCAGGCCGAGCACCATCAACCGAACCGCCTGGCCGGCGATGATCCGCAAGACGTCCGGTGGCTGCGCCCCCATCGCGAGGCGGATCCCGATCTCCCGCGTCCGCTGCGTCACCGAATACGAGACCACGCCGTACAGGCCAATCGCTGCGAGCAGGACGGCGATCGCTGCCAGGATCCCCAGCAGCCGCACCGCAGCGCGCTGCACAACGAGCGGCCCACCGATGTACTCGGCAAGCGGCATTACGTTGTACACCGGCACCGATGGATCCGCGCTGGCCACCGCACGCTGCAACGACGCCGCCGCCTGTTCCACGTCGCCGGCAGTACGCGCCAAGACCGTGTAGCCGTACTCCGGACGATACACCTGTGCCTGCGGCACGTAGAAATACGGCCTCGCCGGCTCGCTCAGCCGGTGTACCTTCGTGTCGTGCGCCACGCCGACGATGGTGAACCACCTTCCCCACCCGCGCACGCGGGTGCCGATGGCCGCTCGCCCGGGTAGGAAGCGGCGCACGAACGCGTCGTTCACGATCATGACCGGCGCGCGCGTCGCATCATCCTGCTGCGTGAAATCACGGCCCTCGCGCATCGGGATGCCTAACGTCGCGAAATAATCAGACGTGACCACGGCCCGATACAGCTTCATGTTCTCGCTCGTCGCCGGCGCGTACCCTTCGATCTCGAGGTCTTCCCACGATCCCTCGCCGACGCTGAGCGGCACGTAATCGGCCACACTCACGTTGCGGATACCGGGCTCGCGCTCCAATTGATCGGTCACGCGTTCCAGGAACGAGCGGGCGCGCGCTGCGTCGTACCCGGCAAGCATGAGACTCACCTGCCCCATCGCCACATGGTCGGCCGCGAAGCCGGGCGACACGGCGCGCGTCTTCTCGAGACTCTCGATGAACAGGCCGGCGCCGACGACCGCGATCACGGCCAGCGCCATCTCGACCGACACGAGGAGGCCGCGCAAGCGCGACGCCTGCGGGCCGCCACTCGCGCCCCGTCCGCCATCGACGAGCGTGGAGGTTATCCGCTGGCGCGACCCGAGAAGCGCGGGGGCGATGCCCGCCAACAACGTCACCGCGCACGCCAGCAACGCCGCGAACGCGATCACGACCGCATCCACTCGGGGGCTGATCAGCGTCGGCACGGCGAACGCGGGGATGAGTCGGCGGAACGAGCCGGCGAGCGCTCCCGCCCCCAGCACGCCAAGCGCCGAACCGGCGAAGGCGAGGAGCGAAGCCTCGGTGAGGAGCTGCCTGACGAGACGGCGGCGCGGTGCGCCGAGCGCGATGCGAAGTCCCAACTCGCGGCGCCGCCCGGTGGCGCGCGCGAGGAGAAGGTTGGCCATGTTTGCGCTCACGATCAGGAGCACCAGCGCGCTTGCGCCACCGAGGACCGCGAGCGGGGCGCGGAGCTGATCATGCAGCCCATAGTGTGATTCCCAGAGCGGCATGACCGTGGCCGACATCCCCTGATTCGTGTTGGGATTCGCCTTCGCAATCGCGGCGGCGATCCCGCGTACGTCGGCGTCCGCCGCCTCGCGGGAAACTCCGGGGGCGAGCCTCGCGAGCACGCGGAACATGCGCGTCTTGCGATCGTTGAGCATCCACCCACCCGTCGGAACGATCTGCCCAAGCATCGACGCGGGGACCCAGAGCTCGACGGCGATGCCCGGCATCGAGCCGCGGAATCCCCGTGGCGCGACCCCGATGATGGTGAACGGATACCCGTTGATCGGCACTGTGGCTCCGAGCACCGTGGTGTCCGCGTGAAAGCGACCGCGCCAGAGGTCCCAGCTGATGACGACCTCCGGGTGCGCCCCGGGCGCGTCGCCTGCTGCGTTGCTCGTGAAGAAGAGACCGAGCGCGGGACGGACGCGGAGAACGTCGAAGAAGCTGGATGACACGAGCTCGCCGAAGCGACGCTCGGAGCCCGCGTCGCGCCCGATCGCAAGCGCGGTGGGATAGGCCACCGCCATCGCGTCGAACGATGTGGAGTGGTCGCGGATGTCGCGCGCGTCGAGCCATGACACGGGCGTCCATTCATTGGATGCGGTGCGGCTCTCGAGCGCCAGCACGCGCAACGGATCCTCCACCGCCGACAACGGATTCAACAGCACCGCGCGCGACCAACTGAACACTGTCGTGCTGGCGGCGATGCCGATGCCGATGGTGAGGACGGCGGTCAGCGCAAACGTGGGCGCTCGGCGCAACTGACGCGCGGCGAACCGGAGGTCGCCGACGATCGAGTCGAGCGCGGGGAGCGCCCAGGTGTCGCGCCCATCCTCTTCGAGGCGGGTCACGTTGCCGAACGCGCGGCGGGCTTCAGCAACAGCGCTCGCGCGCGGTATCCCGCGCGCCATCAGCTCGGCGACACGCTCATCCAGGTGTGCCTGGATCTCGTCGTGGAGGTCGTCGTACAGGCGGCGTCGCGAAAAGAACTGGCGAAGCGAGATCATGCGCCCTCCAGCGAGAGCACGCGCGTAATGCCCTCGAGCATACGCTCGAAGCTGGAGACTTCGCGCGTGAGGTGCCTGGCGCCCTCGTTCGTGAGACGATACGTGCGTACGCGGCGATTGGTCGACGACGTCCGCCATTCCGCCTCGACGAATCCCGCTTTGAGGAGGCGCTGGAGCGCCGGGTAGAGCGACCCTTCCTCAACCTGGAGGAGGTCGTTCGATGCCTGGCGGATGCGCTGGACGAGCGCGTAGCCGTGTAGCGGCTCACGCTTGAGGAGCCGGAGCACCATCAGCTCCAGGGCGCCCGGAAAGAGGTCGCGCGCGGGTGCGTCCTTCATCGCAGCTCGGCGAACGAGAGTGACTCGCAGGCTTGTTTGACCAAGGCCTAGAGCAAACTAGTGTAGGGCGCTGGAAGGTCAAGAGTCCGGCTGAGATGTCCCCGGGCACGTGGCTCGTCAGTAACGCCAAGTCTTCAGATCCGCGCCCGGCGGCGCCGTCTGAAGCATCCGCTCGACCGCCCACGGCAGCACCATCTGCGGATAGCGCAGCCGCGAGTACGCATTCGCCCGCGTGTGATCCCCGTTCCAGCAATGCTCGGCGCGATCGCCGTAGTCCACTACGGCGTGCGCCGGCGGATCCGCCTTCTTCAGGAATTCCTCCACCTTGTAGACCGCGTTGTTCAGATAGTAGTTGTCCATGTCGCCGACGTAGATCCGCAGCTTGCCGTCGAGCAGCGGCGCGAGGCGCTTCCAGTCGCGCTGCAGGATGTAGGAGAGGTCGTAGTGGTCGCGCCAATACGCTGCGACGTCGCGGTCGATCTCGCCCGTGAGCTTGTTCCAGATCGGCTTCGGGTAGCCGTTCGGGCCGGCCGGCGAGAACACCGACTCCCACACATCCCACTGGTCGCCCGAGCGGCTGTTCGTGCCTAACGCCAGCTCGCGATGGTTCGTCTGCTCGAGCGTCGTGGCCACGTGACCGAGGTAGTTGCGGAGCCCGGGCCGAGGCGTCCGCTTGAACGGCCCCTCTGTGTAGTACGCGTTCTTGTCCTCGTAGATGTTCACGACCGTGTAGGCCCGGAAGTCGATCGGGTCCGGGCAGGCGACCCACGCGCCGTTGAAATCGTTAGGGTAGAACATCTGCACGGCCATCGCTTCCCATCCGCCAGTCGAGCCGCCGAAGGTGAAGCGCGCCCAGCCGGCGCCGATGCCACGGAAGCGGCGCTCGATCTCGGGGATGAGCTCCTTCATGATCGCGTCGCCGTACGGACCGTTGTTCGCCGAGTTCACCGCGTACGAGTCGTCGTAGTATGGCGTCGCGTGCTGGATCTGGAGCAGCAGCACGCGCGGGAACGCCGGCGCAGTCCAGTCTCTATAGAACTGATAGCTGTACTCCTCCTGGATCCGGTTGTAGCCCGCGAGCGAGAACCGCTCGGAGTAGTCGGGCTTGAGATCGGGATTGGGAGGCGTCTCGCGCCAGTTGTCGACGCCCGACGGAAAGTGCCCGTGATTGATCACCAGCGGATACCGCGCCTCGGGGTGCGAATCGAATCCTTCGGGCAACAGCACCCAGGCACCGAGGTACATGTCGGTGCCCCAGAACTTCGAGAGCAGGTCGGACTTGATGCGCACGTATTTCACGTACTTGCTCTCCTGCTTCGCGAAGTCGGCGACCGGCGGGATCTCCTGGTCGAGTACCAGCGTCGTCGTGCTGGATTTCGAAATCGTGACACTGACCGGACGCGAGTACAGGTTGCCCGGCTTTCGCGCATAGGACTGCCCTTCCCACTTGTCAGGTGGCAGCTTGACGGTGTGGCCGTCGCTCCGGTGGAAGGTCTGGTAGCGATTGATCATCGCCTGGACGCGATAGCGTCCCGGCTTCAAATCGGTGAGCGACCGAATCGGGTAGCCGAACGCCTTTGCGTCCACGACTTGTGCAGTACCCGCTCGCCAGCTGTCGAAGTCGATGCCGAACACCTGGGCGGTCGTGACGGCATCGCTCACCTGGAGGCGCGGCTCGCCGGCGGTGTCGGCGGAGATCATCACGAGGAGGCGTCCATCGAGCGGGGTGGCCGAGCGTTCGGCGGGGAACGTGACGGAGAAGCGCTGCGCCGCCGCGGTGCTGGCGACGAGGGCGAGGGCCACGAGGACGACGAGGGGGCGCGGCACGGCCGGCTCCAGGTAGGTAGGCGCGGGCGAAGCTAAGCGGCCTGGGCGTGGATGCAATGCGTCCGCATCAGGACCTCGAACTAGCGCGCGACCCGCGGCAGTTCTACCGCGACCGGATTGGACCGAGAGACGGTCGTGCCATCACCGAGCTGGCCATAGGTGTTGGCGCCCCGACAGTAGGCGACAGCCGGTTCGTCGCGGCTGAGGCCGCACGACGAACCTCCGCCGTAGCTGAGGTCCACGAAGACGAGCGGGTTGGGCCACCAAGGATTGCCGGGGGCGCCGTCGTAACCGGTCCAGCAAGACACCCCGCCGCCCACGTCAAGACCGCACACGAAGCTGCCTAACGACCACGCTCTCGTGACGCGCGCCCCCGGGATAACGGCCGGTGGAACGAACTGGCTGCTGCCCCAACACAGCAGGGCGCCGTCCGCGGTCAATCCACAGAACGAAATCCCGCTCCCCGTTAGCGACGCGAGTGTGACTCGCGAGTCGATGGGCACCGGCTTCGTGCTGCACGGCCAATCCCAGTCCTGTTTCTCGTAGTACGGGTCGGCGAGCATCCGACACGTTCCCGATGCCGTTCCGAGCTGGTGTCCTTCGTTCCCGCCCCAGCAGTACGCTTGCCCGGTCGTCGCGATTGCACAGGTGGCGTGGTCACTCGCTGCGAGCGCGACAAAGGTCAGGTCGCCGAGGATCGGCTGTGGCGCCGACCGGTGGATCACGCCGAACTCCACCGCTGCGGACCGGTCTGAGCCGAACCCGAGCTGCCCGACGGTGTCATCGCCCCAGCAGAGGATGGTGCCGCCAGTCGTTAGGCCGCACGTGTGGTACGCTCCCGAGGCAAGCGCCGAGAATCGGTGATCTCCGATCACACGTGTCGGGATCGCCCCGGTCGGGATGGCACCCCAGCAGTAGGCGTCGCCGCTCGTCGTGAGGCCGCACGTGTGCCACGCGCCCGCGACCAGCGACGTGAACGTCAGTCCGCCGCTGACTCGTACGGGTGTCGTCTGCAGCATTGACTGTGTCGCTCCTATCCCGAGCAGGTTGCTCAATCCCCAGCAGTACGCTTCGCCCGATCGCGTGAGCGCGCAGGCATGCGTTCCACCCATCGCGACGGCGGTCGCCGGAAAGCCCACACTGCCAACCGCGGTCAGCCGGGCCGTCAGACTCGTCGTGGATGCCGCGAGAACGTTGTCGCCAGGGTTTGGGCCGAGCGTCCAGATGGCACGCGCCATTCCGCGCGCGTCGGTGTGACTGGACATCGCGCGCACCGCTCCGCCTCCGGCCTCGACTCCCCACGTGACTGCGGCTGACGCGACCGGCCTGGCCGATGCGTCGGTCACGACGGCTACCACGGTGTCGAGCGCACCACCTGGCAACGCCATATCGACCGCGGTCGTCAGCCGGATCCGGGCGGGCGGTTCTGGTGGCGTCGGAGGAATGGGCGAAGGCGATGGATGCGTCGGAGCCTGCTCATTGCTGCACGCGGCCGCGAAGAGTGACAACGCAATGAGAGCCACTGGACCGCATCGGCGAAACGGGCTGTGATGTGTGAGCATCGTCAGTCACCGCGTCAGGCCCACGCCTGGGGAATAGAGGGAACGAATCCGCTGCGCGCGGAACACGTATCCGGCGTTTCCTTCGAAACGCCACACAACGCGGCCCGCGGCGTCGTACTCCTCCACGCGACCCGCGGTGCCGAAGGACACAAGCGTGTGGCCGCCCGGCAGGGACTGCACGCTGCCTCCGATCATCGTGATGACGCCGGGCGTGCCGTACGACTTCACCAGACGCGCCGTCCGCGCCCGCTCGTCGAGCGTGTACCACTCGGCGCGAGATTGGGCCGGGTCTCCGATGTTGTCGAGCAGCATGAGAGCACCTGGCGCATACGCGCGTGCACTGTGCTGGCCGGCAAACGATGGCGTCGGGGCATCGACGAACGTGAACTCGTTTCGCCGACCACCGAGACGCCACAGCACATCGCCGGTACGCACGTCGATCTTCGTCACCTCGTTCAGGTTGCGGAACGAGACGATCAGGTTCCCGTCGCTGTCGAAGTCGATGGCGTTCCCGTGCGTCCAGTTGACGGATGCGCCGCGCCGATCGTCGGGATTGCCATCCGTGATCGCGAAGTGGTCGAACGGGCTCCAGTCGAACAGCACGTCGCCGGTTGCCGAGAGGTGCTGCACGACGGTCCCGGTCACCGAGGCGTTCGCCACGCCGCCCACGTTGGTGAGATCCATCGACCGCGCCTCGTCGCAGAGCAGCCAGTAGCTTCCATCGGGCTCGCCGATGAAATCGTGGGGGCGCGGCCGAAGCCCCCGCCCACATCCCGGCTCGCGCGTCACGCTGCCTAACGGGTCGACCTCCACCCAGTGTCCGAGGTCGGTCGGCTGGTTCGCCGGACTGACGGCGAAGCGGCTGTTGGGCTGCGCGATGAAGTTGAGTCTCGCTGGGTTGGGAAATCGCCGGTACCAGACGACTCGCCCCGTGTTGTCGATCACGAGTCCGAACGCACCGGCGGCAAACACCACGTATCCCGGCGAAGGATCGGTTCCGGTTGCGGTGTAGCGCGGAAGGTCCGATGGGAGCGTCTCCGTGGTGAAGTCGAGCGCCTCGCCGGTGGTCTCCCCGCCCGCGCCGTACGCGACGGGTCTCAGGGTGTAGGCGCGAGCCGGAAGGAGTCCGAGAACAGGCACCAGCGCCGAGTCGCCCGCTGCGAGCACGGCTGGCGTTAGGCTGTCGGTCGTCCCACCGTCGCCGGGAAGCGAGAAGCGCACTGCGATGCTATCCGCGTCGCGCGCGCGCACCAACACGACGGCGCTGAGCACGTTGGTCGGGTTCGGGGCGACTGACGCGCTGGTTATCGCCGGATGCGACGGGGCCGTGACGCCGGATGCGCCGTCGTGGCATGCGGCGAGCAACGACGTCGCGAGCAGCATCGCGGGCCGGGCACTGCTCCAGTCCTGCCTCATCGCCGCCACGTCGCTTGGGAATGCTGACCCGCGGTGAGCCGCCGGTCCCATGTCTCCCGCGACCCGGATGTGCCGTCCGTGAACGGGGCCAGAAGCCCGAGCCCGGTTATCGAGCATTCGATCTCGTAGTAACCGACGCGCTCACACGCGAACGTCGTGACGACGATCTTCCGCCCGTCGGGCGACCAGTCGGGATCGTCACCGAGGCCGACCCCCACCGGTGGTCCCGTTGGTCCGACGACCCAGACGACGGGATCGCAGTAGCCCGACCTTGACGGGTCGTCGCATATGCTGCTCGAGAACGCCAGCCGGCTCCCGTCAGGTGACCACGCCGGGTGTCGGTCCAGCGTCGGGTTGTTAATGACTCGTGTGACGCCCGACCCGTCGGCGCTCATGACGTAGATGTCGTGGTTCCCGGCCCGGTCGCTCGAGAAGGCGATCCTGGTACCGTCGGGCGACCACGCGGGGTCCGTGTCGATCGCGGGACTAGTCGTTAGGCGGAGCTCGCCGCTGCCGTCGGCTTTCATCACGTACACATCGGAGTTGCCATCGCGAACGCTCACGAACGCGATCCGCGTACCGTCCGGCGACCAGGCCGCGTGGAAGCTGTCCCACGTGAGTGGCGTCAGCCGCTTCACGTCTGAGCCATCCTGATTCACGACATAGATGGCGCGCGTTCCGTCGCGTTCGCTCGTGTACGCGATCCTGGTTCCGTCCGGTGACCAGGCAGGGTCGGTATCCCGGGCCACGTCGTTGGTCACCAGGGCGGTGCCCACACCATCGGAGCGGACGGTGTAGATGTCGGAGCTGCCCGTGTTAAAGGACTGGACGTATGCGAGCCGCCTGACCGGCTCGCACACGACCGCGAAATCCACTGTCTGCGCAGTCCCGCTCACCACGTCGAGCTCGCGCGGCCCGAGGTCCGGGCCGCAGTTTGCAGCCACGCCGTACAGGCTGAAGGCGTAGCGGCCGGTGGCCAGGCGGAGCACAGCCGTCGGATCGCTCGTACCGATGCTGGCGCTCCACAAGCCGGAGCCGCTGATGAGATTCGCGACGACTGTGTAGCCGTTCGGATCGAGGTCGGTGCCGCTGGTCGCCACGGTCACCCGAACCCCGCCTACCGCCGAACATCTGACGTGAAGGTCAGCGGCCACGGCGACCTCCGGAGAGGAGATGGTGACGAGGATTGACGCGCCGCCATCGACGACGCAGTTCGACGCGACCCCGGTCAGGTTGACCGTGTGCGGCCCCACCGCGAGACCGTGGAACGTGACGCTCCCGTTCGATTCCACTGGCAATGGCTGGCTCGTCCCGTCGATGATCACGAGGTAGCCGTCCGTGTCGGCGTCGTCTCCGGATGTCGACACGGTGACGCGGAGCGTACTGATCGCGGGCTCGCGCGGCGGCGAAGACGGGTCGTCGGAGCAGCCGGCAAGCAGCGCGGCGAAGCAAGCACGGACGCCTGGAACAACGCGCGCGGCCGAGGGGAAATGACTACAGCGCCGGGCGCAGGTTCGAAGTTGCGCCACCGTTCCCTCCTGACGTGCTACCATGATGTGATGGACGGCCGGACGACGCAAATTCCCTCGATCCTCGGCGTCTCACGCGATTCCAACCGTCTGTCTCCGCTCCAGCCCCAGTGGTGTGTTGGAGCCGCACCGGCGTACCTGCTTTGTCCTCTATTGGCAGGTAACGAGGTGTCGCGGCGAAACCCGACATACGAGGGGCTCGGCCTCCGGTGCACCGAGCCGCCTCTGGAGCGTCCCGTATTCAGTCCGCTCTCGGCGGATCAGTGGCAGCAGTTCGAGTCGCTCGTCGACGCGCTCCTCGACAACCGCCGGAGCGACGCGGTGCCCTGTTCACCAAGGTGAGCGGCGGAGATCCGGTGCGTCGCGCCGAGCTCGAACGGCTGGTGGCGGAGTGTGAGCGCGCGTACCCGCTGCTTGACAAGCCGGCGGCGGATTTCGCTCCCGATCTCGTTGCGGAGGTTGTCTCGCCCAACGATCGACCGGGTGGATTACTGTCGAACGCAGGACAATGGCTCGACGCCGGAACGAAGCCGGTGTGGGTCTTCGATCCGGCGCGCAGCGAAGCTCGCGTCTACACGGCCGGCGGCGAGGCTGACGATCGTCCCGGCTGAGGGCGGGTTCGATGGTGGGCTCGTACTCCCCGGCTTCCGCTGCGCACTCGTCGACGTTTCCAGTAGCGCTCGAGCGTGTACGCACTACCTAACGTGGACTGAAGTTGCTCGCGAACGTTGGTGGTCATTGCCTGCCCGCAGATCGGGCCAGCGCGTGCCATTGGTCCACGGTCATCACCGTGCGAAAGCCGATGTGCGATGCGCCGGTGTCCGGCGCGCCGGTGCCACGCGCACTCACGCGATAGCCCCGACAATACGAATCGCTGCAGAGAAACGACCCGCCGCGGATCACGCGAGTCGCCTGCGCGCCGCTCCGCGGATCGAGCCCGTCCGACGGTCCCACCGGATTCCGCACCACACCGCGCCGCGCATCGAGCGCGTACGTCTCCGGTCGATACCAATCCTGCGTCCACTGCCACACGTTGCCGGACATGTCGAAGAGCCCGTAGCCGTTGGCGGGATAGCGTCCGACCGGCGAAGGCTCCGCGGGATGTGACGGGAACGTCCCCGAGTAGATGTGCGCCTGTGGATGCGCCGAGTCGTGTGGTGCGTTGCCCCACGCATGTGCGGCGCGCTCGCGGCCACCGCGCGCCGCGAACTCCCATTCGGCCTCTGTTGGAAGACGGCCGCCTGCCCACCTCGCAAAGGCGACGGCGTCTTCCCACGCAACGTGGACGACAGGGTAGGGCGCCTTGTCGGCAATGGTGCTGTGGGGGCCCCCCGGATGGCGCCAATCCGCGCCAGGGACCCAGCGCCACCAGCGTGACGCGTCGTGCAGGTCGACCCCACCCTCGACCGGCGTGAAAACGAGAGAACCGGGCACCAGCAGCTCCGGGGCGGGCGGTGGCGTCCCAGGCGGAACCTGCCGCATGATCTCATCGACGTTAGGCGCACGCTCGGCCACCGTCACGTA
>Ga0105249_10001246_pt1 | contig 22345 bp, 23 predicted proteins | sample KBSS44metaG_FD_81522 | JGI IMG/M metagenome (GOLD analysis project Ga0105249, IMG submission 81522) | Switchgrass rhizosphere microbial communities from Kellogg Biological Station, Michigan, USA - KBS S4-4 metaG | ecosystem: Host-associated > Plants > Roots > Rhizosphere > Soil | place...
GAGGAAGGCGTTGACGTCGTTGAGCGGTGGTGGATTCACCCAGGTATCGGTGACACCCAGCTCGGCGAGCATGTTGCATTTGTCGATGACCTGTTGGGCGTTCTGGCCGAACTGGGCGCTGGGATCCTCGGTGATCGTGTGCTGCTGGCCAACAGACAAGTTCACCAGGCTGTAGAACACCGAAAATGGCCGGTCATCGAATCCGGGCTGGGACCGAAGAAAGTCCAACCGGGCCGGTAAATCTTCGGGTTTGGTCAGCCACGGCGCCCAGCCGTCGCCCAAGCGGGCCGCACGACGCAACACCGCATCGGCATCTCCGCCGATCCAGATAGGCGGATGCGGCTTGCTGATCGGCTTCGGACCGAAGGCGACGTTGTCGAATTTCACGAACTCGCCATCGAACTTCGGGGTGTCGGAGTGCCACAGTTCGAACATGGCAGCAAGCGATTCGTCGACAATGCGGCCTCGCTTGTTGAACGGGACCCCGATCGCCTTGAACTCCTCCTCCTGCCAGCCCACTCCCACCGTCACCTGGGCGCGCCCACCGCTGAGCCAGTCAAACGTCGCAATGGATTTGGCCGCGATGACCGGATTGTGCAACGGCAAGATCATCAATACCGAGCCTACGGTGATCGTCGACGTCGCCCCGGCGATGAACGCCTGGGCGGTGGTGGCGTCAAAGTAATGATTACCCGACAGCTCCAAATGTGACCTCGGCGTAACGATGTGCTCAGGCAAAAACACCATCGAGTAGCCGAGGCGTTCAGCACTCTGCGCGACCTCGGCGATGCCTCGGCCGGAAAGTTCCTCCTCCCACGGCTGGGTGATTGCAGCTATGCGCATGCAGTTGGGCAAGTTCACAGCGAATCTCATAACGCTCTCCTGAACTACACGCGCGACGCCCCGGGCACAGTCGGCCTGTACACGCATCCGTGTTTCAAAACACTATGGCAGTTAACTGCCACCGGTCAACATGCAGCGGCTAGTGACACAACGGCCGGCGCGCGTATACACCCTGCGGCCGAGGCACTTCGAACGGTCGGCGTTGACCGATGACAGTTCACCGTCATAATGTGTCAGCCGTGGCCGAGAACGTATTCATGGTGCTGACCAATCCGATCGCTGACGCAGACCAAGCCTTCAACGAGTGGTACGACACTACGCACATACCCCAGGTACTTGACGTGCCAGGAGTGGTTGCGGCCCAACGGTATGCCATCGCCGAAGTCGATGTCCCCGATGACCAAGACCTACCCGCTGTGCTGCCGCCACCGACGCACCGGTACATGGTGATCTACGAACTGGATCGGGAACCCAACCACGTGCTGCAGGAATTCCTCAAGCGGACGACGACAGGAGAGCTCACGCTAGGCGACGCGCTCGACCTGAGCACTATCTCACTCACCGGCTGGGCGCCGCTCGGTGAGCGCCGGCTCACGAAGTCCTAGATGCGGACACCGACGGATCGGCCAACGTTGCCGTCAGCTCAGTTCGGTGTCGAACTTTATAGTTAGCGCTCGGCTCAGCACCGCCAACATCAAATCCGCACTGTCGCAATGGGTGTCGACCGTCCGCCTGGCAATCGTCAACTCGGTCAACCGGCCAAGCACGGCAAGGAAGATCGCCGCGCCCACGCGAAGGTCTAGTCCTTCGGGCAGCCCCGAACGGATGAGTAGCGCGGTAGCCGCTTCTTGAAACGGCCCCAGCCCTGTATTGATGGCGTCAGCCAATTGCTTGTTCAGGCCACCGTCGTACCAGGTTTGGGTGACGCTTTCATACCTACGATGAAAGCCAACGTAATGTCGGAGCCACGCGTGCAAGGCATTTCGGCTGAAACTCTGATACGCAAGTTCGTGCAAGTCGGCGGCAAGGCCGGAACCCTCGACGAGGGCACACTGTGTGAGTTCGGAAAGGATCGCGACCTTCGTGCGGAAGTGGCGGTACAAGGTTGCCCGGCTGACGCCGGCCGCGGCGCCGATCTCATCCATTCCCACCGCGTAGTACCCGTGTTCGGCGAACAGTGACGCGGCGGCCGCGACGATGTCGGAACGGATTGGCGACGTCGAGGCCGCCGACACTGGAACGGATGGCACTGTACGTGGAACACACGTCGCCGCCGGCAGCGGAACAGTTGACACTCTCGTGTGGTCGCGCACCGCAGGTGGCGTTCCGGGAAACAGCAACGACTGCAGCGCCACGGTCAGCGATGCCGTCACGGTGTGTCTGTCGGGTAGACCCCACATACCGCGGTACCGATACAAATTGACCACATGGGCGATGCGAACCACCGCAGCGGCGGCATCCTCGGGCGTTATCCCTTCCACTCCCGCACGCCGGGTCCGGTCGGTCACCGATGCCAGATACCGATCCGAGACCGAATCAGGCGCCGCAGCAATGCCCGTGGAGAAACCGAAGCCGGGAAAAGCAAGCAGTACAACTGCGTGCTCGTCGTAAAGCGTCGTCCACTGGTCAAGCCACTCGTAGAGGTTCTGGATTCCGGTGGCATTCGGACCAAGCGGTCCGAGACGGGCTGCATGCTCGAGCATCGCCGGAACGCACTGTGCGGCGAGTTCCCGGTAGATCTCGTCTTTGTCTTGGAAATACTGGTAAATCGTCGCCCGAGACGCTCCCGCCGCCTTGGCGACGGCATCGATGGACGTGCCGTGGAAGCCGCGGTCGAGAAACAGCCGCGCCGCGCTTTGCAGGATGGATTCGCGGGTGTGCAGACCACGGCGTCCCAGCTCGCCACTTGCGGGGGCATATCCGGCGCGACGGACCTTCTCGGGTTTCGTCATGGTGTTCACATCATGACCGATTTTCACTAGAGGCGGTTGTCAGGCCTCGGAGGCGGGCCCGGACAAGTTGCGCCGCGCCGTCCCGGCGTAACCGACGGACCCGTGCTCGGCTAGTTCTGCGACCCGGCGTTCAATGGCGGCGATCTCGATGCGCATACGCTCGCCAGCCTCCCCGAGGTGCAGCAGATCATGGTTCGTCCTCGTCACTTTTCCCCGTTCCGTTGGCAATGATGCGGGCTCCGACATCGACGTCTCCCTTCGCCCTTTACGGATGCGGCCTCCGTCATATACCGTGAGACTGAGCGTCAGAAATCAAGACTCCGTGTCAGAAAGGGAGTGTCATGCCACTTCGCGACGAACACCAGATCGTTTCCGTCGATGATCACCTGATCGAGCATCCACGGGTATGGCAGGACCGCCTGCCGAAGAAGTTCCGAGAGGCCGGCCCACGGATCGTCGAGAAGGACGGCATGCACCAGTGGAGCTATGACGGGCAAGTCTTCCCCACCATCGGCTTGAACGCAGTGGCAGGCAAACCGCCCGAGGAGTGGGGGCTGGACCCGGTGCGCTACGAGGACATGATCCCGGGATGCTATGACCCGGTGGCCCGCGTCGCCGACATGGATCTCGACGGCGTGCAGGCAGCTCTGTGCTTCCCCTCCTTCCCAGGCTTCGCCGGCGGCACGTTCCAGCGCGCCGGCAACAAGGAATTAGCGTTGTTGTGCGTCAAGGCGTGGAACGACTTCTACATCGACGAATGGTGCGCAACCGCGCCGGAGCGCTTCATCCCGCTGGCCATCCTGCCAACGTGGGACATCGATGCCTGCGTGGCCGAAGCGGAACGTGTCGCAGCCAAGGGAGCACGCACCGTTTCGTTCCCCGACAACCCGGTACCGTTGGGTTTGCCGTCGTTCCATTCGGATCACTGGGATCGACTGTGGCAGGTGTGCTCGGAGACCAAGATGCCGGTGTCGCTGCACTTCGGCTCCGGGTCTTTCGTTCCCGGCTTCTCCTTCTCCTCGTTGAAGCCCGAAAACAGCATGGTCAAAGCGCTGCCCGATGCCCCGTTCGCCGTCGCGACGACGTTGTTCGCGACCAATCTGATGTGGTCGACGGTCGACTTCTTGTTCTCCGGCAAGTTGCAGCAGTTCCCCGACCTGCAGATTTCGTTGGCCGAGGGCGGTATCGGTTGGGTGCCCTACATCCTGGAGCGGTCCGACTATGTCTGGGAGCGTCACCGCTACTACCAAAACATCGATTTCGACACCCGCCCGTCCGATCTGTTTCGCAAACACTTCTGGGGTTGCTTCATCGACGACATCCACGGGTTGAAGAACCGCCACGAGGTCGGCGTCGACCGCATTGCGCTCGAGATCGACTTCCCGCACTCCGATTCCAACTGGCCCAACTCCCGCAAGCGAGCCGCCGAAGTGCTGGCCGAAGTGCCCGACGACGAGTGCGCCATGATCGTTGAGAACAACGCCCGCCGGATGCTCAACTTCCCAAGGGTGCCGGCGGAAGAACCGGCACTGGTGAGCTAACTGCGCCCTTGGCTGTTCGAGCACTCGGCGCAAATAGCGTCAAGCTCGTTCGCATTTCGACCGGCCGAGCGCTTCTACCAATCGCAACCGGTGAGTTCGGCCGAAATCTCCCACAGGCGCCGCGCGTCGCGGGCATCACGCGCCTTCGCCGCCAATTTGGTGGCTTTGGGCCGACCCCATTGATGCAGGAGTCCCCGCGGCGCGATGTAGGTGCCATTCGGCAAGTCGGTCGAAATGGCCAGGATCGTCGACCGCGCGCCCTGCTCAGGGGTCTGCCCGACGCGTGGGCCGAGAACCCGGCCCGACCACTCGAGTGCTGCGAATCCATCCCTGGCGATGTCGGTGTTCGTCATTCCCGGATCGGAGACGTACGCGGTGCGGCCGCGCTCCGCCAGTTCCCGCACGAACAGCATGTTCGCCAGCTTGGACTCGTTGTAGGCCCCGAAAGGGCTGTAACGGCGATGATGCCAATTCAGATCGTCGAAGTGCATTCGGGCCATTGCATAGTTGCTGCTGGCTACCGAGACGACACGATCGCGAATCCTGTCGCCGAGCAGGCAAGTCAGCGCGAAGTGGCCGAGGTGGTTGGTACCCATGTGGGCTTCAAAGCCATCTACGGTTCGAGTAAGCGGCAAACCCAGCACGCCCGCGTTGTTGACCAGCACATCTGTGTAGTCCATAGCGTCGGCGAATTTGCGGACGCTCGCCAGATCGGCGAGGTCCAGTTCTGCCACCTTGACATCCCCGGACATGTCGCGAGCAGCATCCCGGCCCTTCGACAGCGTCCGGCACGCGATGACGACTTCGTGGCCCGCCGCAGCCATCCCCGCCGCGGTCGCCTTGCCCACCCCACTGCTGCCACCTGTGATCACAACTCGCATCGGGCCATCCCTCCTGTCGCGCTGCTACTGCGCCGTCCGCACGCAAATGCGATATTTATATAACGGTATAGTAGCTTGCGCTGACCTTACTACGGGCTCACTACCGAGAGGACTGCTGTGCCGGTCGACCGATTGCTGCCGACACCGGAAGCGCACGATCTGATCGACCTGGTGCGACAGGTGGCCGACAAGGCACTCGACCCCATCGTCGATCTGCACGAGCGCCAGCACACGTATCCCGAAGGTCTGTTCAAAACACTGGGGGATGCCGGCTTGCTGAGCCTGTCTCAGCCGATCGGCTGGGGCGGAGGCGGTCAACCATTCGAGGTGTACTTGCAGGTCTTGGAAGAGCTGGCCGCACGGTGGGCGGCGGTGGCAGTAGCGGTCAGCGTGCACAGCCTCGCCTGCCATCCGCTGCTGACATATGGATCTGAGGAGCAGCGCCGAAAGTGGCTGCCCGACATGTTGAGTGGCGCATTGATCGGTGCCTACAGTCTGTCCGAGCCCGACGCCGGCTCCGACGCGGGTGCCCTGCGGTGCCAAGCGGCGCGAACCGCCCACGGATACAAAATCACTGGCACCAAGGCGTGGATCACCCACGGCGGTGTGGCTGATTTCTACACGCTTTTCGCTCGCACGGGCGACGGTTCGCGCGGCATCAGCTGCTTCCTCGTGCCCGGTGATGCGGCCGGGCTGGCGTTTGGAGCGCCCGAGGACAAGATGGGACTCAATGGCGTGCCGACGACTTCGGCGTTCTACGACGGCGTCGAACTGCCGACGGACCGGCGCATCGGTGCGGAGGGACAGGGCCTGCCCATTGCGTTCAGCGCTCTGGACAGCGGACGGCTCGGTATCGCGGCGGTCGCCGTCGGCATCGGGCAGGCGGCACTGGATGAAGCCGTCACCTACGCACAACAGCGAACGGCGTTCGGGCGCAAGATCATCGACCACCAGGGCCTCGGATTCTTGCTGGCCGACATGACGGCCGCCGTCGATTCGGCCCGTGCGGCCTACCTCGACGCCGCGCGGCGTCGCGACGCCGGCATGCCATATTCGCGTGGCGCATCTGTGGCCAAGCTGGTGGCAACGGATGCCGCCATGAAGGTCACCACCGACGCCGTTCAGGTATTGGGCGGGTATGGCTATACCCGCGACTACCGGGTCGAGCGCTACATGCGCGAAGCGAAGATCACGCAGATCTTCGAGGGAACCAACCAGATTCAGCGTTTGGTGATCAGCCGTCAGCTGCGCGCCGCCGCGGAAAACGACCGGAAGGACCACGCATGACACTGACGACGAAATTCACCGAGGCGTTCGGAGTCAAGCATCCGATCGCCCAAGGCGGCATGCAATGGGTCGGTCGCGCCGAGTTGGTCGCCGCCGTCGCGAACGCCGGCGCCCTCGGCTTCATCACCGCACTGACGCAGCCCACGCCGGCCGACCTCGCCAAAGAGATACAACGGTGCCGCGACCTCACCGACAAGCCCTTCGGCGTGAATCTCACCATCCTGCCCACCATCAATCCCCCGCCATACGACGAGTACCGGCGAGTGATCATCGATTCGGGCATCAAGGTCGTCGAGACCGCGGGCTCCAATCCTGCTCCGCACCTGCCGATGTTCCACGACAACGGAGTCAAGGTGTTGCACAAATGTACGGCCGTGCGCCATGCCGTCAAGGCCCAAGACCTAGGAGTGGACGGAATAAGTATCGACGGCTTCGAATGCGCCGGCCATCCCGGTGAGGACGACATTCCGGGCTTGGTGTTGATCCCGGCCGCCGCCAAGCAAATCGAGATACCCATGATCGCCTCGGGTGGCATCGCCGACGCGCACGGTCTCGTCGCGGCGCTTGCGCTCGGCGCGGACGGCGTCAACATGGGCTCACGGTTCATGTGCACCGCTGAATCGCCGATTCATCAGAACGTCAAGGAGGCGATCGTGGCGGGTGACGAAGGCGGCACCGAGCTCATATTCCGCACATTGCGTAACACAGGACGGGTCGCGAGCAATACCGTATCGCGCGAAGTCGTTGAAATCCTCAACGGCGGAGGACAATTCGAGGACGTCCGTCACTTGGTCTCCGGCGCCCGCGGCGCGCGCGTTTACGAGACCGGGGACCTGGAAGCCGGAGTCTGGTGGATCAGTACTGCCATGGGGCTGATCAATGACATACCCCCGGTCGATGCGATGATTACCCAAATCATTGAGGAGGCCGAGCATCTCATCAACGGCCGGCTGCGGGAGATGGTCCTCTCCCCCACGGCGGCAAGCGTCTAGTGACGTCCTCACGATTTGAGGGTGCCGGCAACGCGTCCGTCAAAACATATGGACAAAGGAGTACGTGATGAGCGATACCGACTCCACCTCGCCGAGCGACCAGGCGCCTCACCTGCACCGCGGACGCACGTGGCATGAGCTCCCAGTGGGTCTATCCTTTCGCACCGGCAGCCGCACAGTCACTGAAAGCGACTTCGTCCAGTTCATCACCTGGGCCGGCTTCACCGAGCCGCTTTTCATGGACGCGTCAGACATCCTGGAGAGCAACGGCCGTCGACTAGTGCCGGCTGCCCTGACCTACAGCGTCGCCGAGGGCTTGGTGATACAGACCTTGGCATTCGCTGGAACCGGGATCGCTTTCCTTGGTATGACTTTGACGGCGCGACGGCCGGTGTACGTCGGCGACACGCTGCATGCGGTAGTCACCATCACCGAATCCCGCGCGACGAAGAACCCGGACCGCGGCATGGTGGCAAGCACCGTCAGCGTCCGCAACCAACACCGCGATGAAGTCCTCGAGTATGCACCCACACGGTTGGTCCGTAGCACAACGCTCGATGAAGAGCCTTCGCCGATCAGTCGTCGATAACCGTGATGGCTCGCTCTGGGCAGGCGTCGGCACCCCCGTAAGCCTGGTCAATGAGCTCGGCCGCCACGTCACGTTTGGGTGGGATGCAGTAGCCGGCATCGTCAAGGTGGTAGACGTCTGGTCCTGCGGCCGCACACAGCGCATGTCCGGCGCAATGTTCGGCGTCGAATTCGATACGCACAGTTACTGCTCTTCCCCTACGTCAATTCGCTGACCGGGTGAGAAAGCAATCGGTAGTTCGCGCATGGCCCATACCTCACCGGCGTCTTCGAAACGTTTGGGTGTGCCATCGAGGCGGTAATCGGGCAGTCGATCGAGGACTTCGCTCAGCATCTCCTGGAACATCACACGCGCCAGGTGCGATCCGAGGCATCGGTGCATTCCGACGCCGAAAGCCATTTGTTTCTTGCTGTTCTCACGATCCAGTCGAATGCTGTCAGGGTCCTCAAAGACTGCCGGGTCACGGTTGGCAGCAGCGAACATCAGGACCGCCCGGTCCCCGGCGTGCAGTTGGCTGCCATAGAACTCGACATCACGCGAAACCGTACGTGCCATGCCCAGGGTCGGAGTGCAATGCCGCAGAAACTCGTCCGTCGCGTTCTTGATCAGTTCCGGATCGTCGATCAATTGCTGTCTCAATTCCGGACGTTCGGCGAGTTCAAACAGCACGTTGCCGGTCAGCCCACTGGTGGTATCCATGCCGCCCAGCATCATCAGCACCGTGTACATCAGGATCTGCGAGTCATCTAGTGGCACCCCATCGACCTCCCCGCCGAGGATCCGCCCGAAGACGTCGTCGCCGAAGTCCCCGCTCTCCCGACGCTCGGCCATGTTCTTATGGATTTCGCCGAACATCTCCATGACCGCCGCGCCGGCCTTCTCCTGGTCATGCGTGCGGTCGTGCACCATCGAATGCACCCAGTGCACCCATTGCAGATACTTGGATTCGTCGAAGCCCAGCATCAGCAGAATCGTCTTCGCCGGCAGAGGCGTCGTCAGTTCGCCAACGATGTCGCACTGTCCGCGTTCGATGAACTCGTTGACCATCTGCGTGGCCATCCGGCGGGCGAGTGGCCGCAGCGCCTCCGCCTGTCCTGGCGAAAACGCTTTGATCGTGATCTGCCGTAGCTTTTGCGTCAGTGGCGGATCCGATTCGATCGGAATGATGGGGAACGGCGCACCACTGGCGGGGACTCCCACCGAGGGATAGGAGTTGAACAGATCATCGTCGCGTGTGGCTTCGAACACTGACTGATAGTCCAGCAATGCCCAGAACCCGCCGTGTTGCTCGGAATGCGCCACAGGACAACGCGACCGCATCGCGGCCAGTGTTTCGTGTGCCGATTCGCGGAACTCCGGCGAGTGGTGGTCGAAATTCTCGGCAACCGTTGTATCTGTTGGTGTCGACACGTATGCCTCCTCGATGAGAGCTGGTCGCTCGGCAACTACACCTTTCGATGTCATGTAGTTCACACCGCACAGTAGCCAGTGATGTAGCCTACGGTCAACACAACGATGAAAGCGGTGGCGCGAGATGAACACGCTCGACTCGGCAGAGCGGACGGACAGGCATCGGGCCCCGGCGTGGGGCGCCGACCTCCCAATGACGGACAAGGAGGCGCGAGACCGGCTCATTGAAGCCGCCGAGGCGTGCTTTGCCGAGCGCGGACCAAGTCGAACCAAGATCACCCACGTTGCCGCGAAGGCAGGTGTCCACCGCACGACTGTCTATTCGTACTTCCCCAACATGGACGCCATTCTCGCGGCGTGCTTCGTCAAGGCGAACAACTTGGTCCTCACGGCCGCCGAACCCTACTTCGCCGAAGATCGTCCGTTCATCGACCGACTTATCAACGCAGTGTTGGCCGGGCTTCGCGTGGCCCGGAGCCACCCCGCTATATTGTCGATGACGGGACCGCAAGATTTGGCCCGAACACATCGTGCGGCGGAACGGTCCGACGCATGGCGCACCGAGATCGTCGACGGGCTAGCTGCCCGCTTCGCCACCGCGGCGCCCGGTGAATTACGCACCGACATTTCGCCACATCTTATGGCTCACTGGGTGGCTCGGATCGCGTTCAGCCTCATCGAGGATCCCGGAGGTCCCGACATCGGCGGCGACGAAGGTCTTCTTCGTGCCTTCCTCCCGGGCGCGATCGCACCACAGGCTCGGCCCGACAGCCGATAGCCATAGCGCTAACTCTGCTAATCGCGCAGCGCCGTTCGGCGTCCTACCCGGTAACTACCACGCGGCGTCGTGCGGCGCTCTCTCCAGGGAGTTTCGGCGCATCGCCTTGCCTCGGCGTTGTGTTAGTCGCTACACTCGAAACAACTAAATATTTGTCGGTTTTAGCAATCCCGGCCTTGGGTACACCCGCATCCTGGGCCGGTCCCTCCCAACACGATGGAATCTGTCTTTTGACAATTGCGGCACGTACCTCGATGTCGGCTGACCCGTCGAGGTCCGACGAGGCGACCTCTGACACTGCGGCACTCCGTTCGCAGTTCCGTTCCTTCTTGGAGAGCGCGCCGAAACCCCCGGGACTTCGGAACTACGGCCCCACGCCGACTGCCGAGGACATCGACCCCGGCCGGGCCTGGCACAAGTACCTCGCCCAACACGGTTACGTGTGCTTGCATTGGCCAGTCGAGTTCGGCGGTGCCGACGCGTCGGTTGCCTACCAGGCGCTGTTCGCCGAGGAGTGCGCTCGAGCCGGGGTGCCGCGCCAGCTTGCAATCACGGCCATCGACCTGGTCGGTCCTGTCCTCATCAAATTCGCTTCGGAACAGCAGCGATCACGCTACCTCGAGCCCATTCGACTGGGAGACCATGTTTGGACGCAGCTGTTCTCCGAGCCCGGCGCGGGATCCGACCTGGCCGGCGTGCGAACCAAGGCGGAAAGGACTGCGTCCGGATGGCGCATACATGGACAAAAAGTCTGGAGTTCGGCCGCGAACTCGGCACAGTTCGGCCTGCTGCTCGCCCGCACGGGACCGGATTCCCATCGTGGGTTGAGCATGTTCATCGTTCCGATGGATGCTTCCGGTGTTTCGGTACGGCCGCTTCGACAGATGGATGGCGAGAGCAAGTTCAACGAGGTCTTCTTCGACGGTGTCGAGCTGAGCGATGACTGCCTGATCGGGCAGGAGGGTCAAGGGTGGACCATCGCCATGGTGACGCTTGGCCGGGAGCGGCTGACGCTCGGCTCGCAGGCCGTGGGGATGTTCAAGATGCTCGACCGGATGGTGCAGGCGGCTCGTGACCGCGACCAACTGGATCCCGTACTGGCTCAATCGATGACGAAGCTGTGGACACGAATGTGGCTGTTGCGGTTCACGTGGCAGCGCGCGATCGAGGAAGGGGATACGTCGTCGTCGGCCTTCTCCGTTCTCAAACTGATGACCTCTGAAACCGATCGCGACCTCGGTGACCTCGCCACCGAAGTGCTCGGCACAGATGTCTGCGTCGATCCCTCGGCAGACTCGGACGAAGCTGAGTTGGTCCGCGCGATGCTGGTTGGGCGCGCGCAGACAATCCTCGGCGGCACCAGCGAAATCCAGCGCAACATTCTCGGCGAGCGGATATTGGGACTTCCAAAAGAGCCGCGGTGAGTGCCGATCTACTGCAGACGGAATTTTCTGCCGCACTGCGGGACCACCTGCGCCCGGGAATGACTGTCGCGCTCGGTGACGGCGTCGGCTCACCGCGGTGTCTCGACGACGGCGCATCGGTGTATTCCACGCTCAGCGCGGTGGCGCGCTGCGTCGGTGGGGTTCGACTTCTCCTCGGCTGGTTACCCTCGCCTCCAACTGGTTTCGAGGCCGACGCGTTCGCCGAAGTCGTCGCGATCATGCCGGGTTGGGGCGTGCGGAACGTACTGACCTCTCCCACCGCACGTTTCGTCCCCACGCGGCTCAGTTCGGTGCCCGCACTGATGAGAGGTGTGCTGCGCCCCGACGTACTCATCACACGAGTGGTGAACCGCGCAGGCCGCTTTCATTTCAGCACCGAGGTGTCCTGGCAACGGGAGATCGTCGACGCCGGTGCGGCCGTTTTCGCGATCGCGGATGCGAACGCCCCGCACGCCGACGCAGGCCCACCGCTGACCGCCGAGGCGATTGTGTTCATCGGGGGTACCTCGGACGGTCCCGCCCAGATGGCAAGCGTTGTTCCCGACGCTATTCACGAAGCCTTGGCCGACTCCGTGTTGCGATTCGTACCAGAAGGTGCGCGGTTGCAATACGGGCCCGGCAAGCTAGGCACCGCGCTCCTCAACCGCACGCAACGACCGGTTCGCATCGACACCGGCCTGTTGACCGACGCCGTCGTCGACCTTGACACTCGCGGGTTACTCATCGGGATGCCCAGCGCCACATACCTGTTCGGAACTGACACGCTCTACCGCTGGGCCGACGGCAAACCGATCCTCCGGGGCATCGATTACACCCACGACCTCACCCGGCTGTCGCGAGGTCTTCCTCTGATAGCGGTCAACACCGCGCTGGAGATCGATCCGTTCGGTCAGATCAACGTCGAGGGGATCGGCGACAAAGTCGTGGGCGGCATCGGCGGACACCCGGATTACTGCGCCGCGGCGAGCATGAGCCGGGGCGGCCTGTCCATCATCGCGGTCCCGTCCACGGAAAACGGCCGCTCCCCCTTCGTGGAGCAGTTGAGCAGGCCGACATCCACGCCCGCGCACGACATCGACCTCATCGTCACCGAATCGCGCCACGCGGACCTGCGCGGCGCCGACTGGGATCAGCGCAGGCGACTTATCGGCGCACTGTTCGAATGAAGGAGACCCATGACTGAAGGAGTACTGTCCGGGCGCGTCGTCCTGGTCACCGGCGGCGGACGCGGCATCGGACGCGGCCACTGCCTCGCCCTGGCCGCACACGGCGCCGCGGTCGTCGTCAACGACCCGGGCGTCAGCCGCGACGGCTCCTCGGGTAACGCAGGCCCCGCTGCCGAGGTCGTCGCCGAGATCGAAGCCGCCGGCGGCAAGGCGATAGCGCACACCGGTTCGGTCGCCTCATGGAGCGACGTCGCCGACATGATCACCACGGCCGTTTCTACCTTCGGCACCCTCACCGGTGTGGTGAACAATGCAGGCATTGTGCGCGACGCGATGGTGGCCAACGCGACCGAGGAGGACTGGGACGCGGTCATCGCGGTGCATCTCAAGGGGACGTTCGCGGTGACGAAGCATGCGTGCGAGTACTGGCGTTCGCAATCCAAGGCCGGCAACCAGATTGACGCGCGGATCGTGAACACCGTGTCAGGTGCCGGTCTGTGGGGCAACATCGGACAAAGCGCCTATGGTGCCGCCAAGGCCGCTATTGCGAACCTCACCGTCGTCACGGCGATGGAGGCGCGTCGCTATGGCGTTGCAGTGAATGCGATCTCGCCGCTGGCAGTTACCCGGATCAGCGAAGGCTTCTTCAGCTCAGATAGAGCCAATGATCCCGCGCTGGACCCGGCGCGCAGCTCCGAGGTGGTGGCGTGGCTGCAGGGGCCCGAGGCGGCCTGGCTCACGGGCCAGATTCTGCGTGTCAATGGCCATAGGCTCAGCCGCATAGAAGGGTTCAGTGAGTCCACCGCCGGCTATCACGCTAAAGATGGTGTATCGCTGGCATTTTCGGAGATCGGCCAGGCAGTGAGTTGGCTGTATGGGACATCGCCACGAGGCCTGTTAGGGCCCTTACCTAGCGACTAATCCTTTGTGACGGTGGAAGATTCGGCCGCGGTATCGGACCGGATGGGTACCAGGAGCCCGTGCAATGTCTCGGCGACCGCATCCATCACTTCATTCGGTTTCAATTTCAGCTGCGTTCCGTAAACGTAGAACCAGGACCGTTCCAGTGTCGACATCGCTACGACACCGAGCGCCACTTCTGCACTATCGGAGCGTCCGGAATGCTGCTCGATCAGTCGACCGAATCGGCGCGCGGTCCGCACGGTGAGCATGCGCACACGGTCCCTGAATTCAGGGTCCTGCGGGCCTCCTTGCGCCGAGGACAACATGAAGGCGCCGTGTTCGGCCATGAATTCGAAGTACTCCGTGACCCAGGCCCGTACGTCGGACAGCGCACATGGCTTCGGCAGCTCACCCAAACGCGCGATCACCGCCAGCTGGCTCTTGTACGTCGACGTCCCCAACACCTCGAAAACCTCGAGCTTCGATGCGAAGTAGGCGTAGAAGGCTCCGCGAGACAACCCACATGCGGTGGTGATGTGTTCGATCCGGGTGCCCGCGTAGCCGCGCTCGAGAAACAGTGTTCGAGCCTGGTCGAGGATGAGTTGCCTGGTCTGCAACGCTTTCGCGTTGAGCTCCCAACGCGGCTCGCGCGGCAAGGCCCTACGCGCTACCGCTCCGCGGGGCGGCAGTTCCTTCTTACCGCTGATTTCGTCACTCATCCTTCGATAGTCGATCCGGACCGCAGGCCAACGCCCCATCAACGCTGTGTGTATCGACAGACTATCCGCAATCACTGCCCTGACCTGCGAATTACTCAATACAGATTTGACACTACTGTAGAATCGCGTTAAGTTGAGCATGTAGTTTCACCGTCACCGCGGTCGGCCAGTACCGCGGCCAGACCGTTTGCGAGGTTCTGATGCGCGCTCCCCTCAGCATGAAGCCGACGGGCTGGTTCCAGGTCGCCTGGTCGTCCGACCTGGCCGAAGGAAGCGTCATGCCATTGCGCTACTTCGGCGAAGATCTCGTCGCATATCGCGATCTACGAGGCGAGGTCCACGTCCTCGATGCCTACTGTCAGCACCTCGGCGCCAACCTCGCCTTCGGCGGGTGCGTCACCGATCACGGCATCCAATGCCCCTTTCACGGGTGGGTGTGGGGACACGACGGCAAGAACGTGAGCATCCCCTATCGGGATCGCCCCAATCGCGGTCGACGCATTCGCTCGTGGCCCGTCTGCGAGCGCAACGAATCCATCCACATCTGGCACGATGCCGACGGGCGTGAACCGTATTTCGACGTTTTCGACGCGATCGCCGTCGGCGGCGATGCGCTGAAAGACTACGAGTTCTATCCGGTGACTACCCAGCACATGACCGGTCTCGAGGTACACCCGCAGATGGTCGCCGAGAACGCCGTCGACCCTCAGCACTTCCGCTTCGTGCACGGCACCAAACTGGCCCCGGTGGTACTGGCAGAGGAGACAACGGACACGTCGTGGCACGCAGTTGTCGGGTTCGGCCGCCGCTGGGCCCAACACGAGGGCCCGGTTACCGACACGATGAACACGCTGCGCCTCTGGTTCTCCGGTCTTGGCACGAGCGTCAACGTCGAACAGACCGCCGACGGCATTCGGATCATCACCATCAACACCACACCGGTCGATGAGGACACCACCGACATCTTCGCCGGCTATTGGGTCGACCGCGGCCCTGACGACGACGAGGAGCGCCGCAACCGCAGACTCCAGGACGCTATGGCCGCACTGCCCGACGACATCAATATCTGGAACCGGCAACGGTATCTCCTCAAGCCGGGATTGGCTGGAGCGGAAGACCAGGGCTTCACTGCGTTGCGCAAGTGGGCGTCGAATTTCTACCCCGACCGAGCGACGGGGTCGGCGCTGGCCGAGGTTTCTGCCGCCGCGCGGGCGAACTGACGTCCAGTGACGCGGCTTAAACGGGGGCACGAAGTATTGCGACAGCACAATCGTTTTGACCGTCGTCGTACTTCAACAGCAGCGAGCGGCGCGCGTGTCACCCCACACCGCGATGGCGCACATCCGTCCACATCTGCTCGGTCCGCCCGCGCTGCCCGCTTTATCCCTGTTATCGAGTAATGACAGTTGGGAGGAGTGTCGCCATGTCCGACTTCTTCAGCGGGACAGGCGCCTTCATCACAACCCCAGGGCGCCAAGATCGTTGCCGACGTCGCCGACTAGTCAAGACTCCGATGATTACGCCCACCGCGAGCCTACGACGGCAGGCCGGGACTGACGGCGGACGAAGCGGCCGACTGGATGGTCACTGCCGTTCGGACGCGGCCAATCCGGATCGCACCGCGAATGGCCGTGACCGCGCACGCGGCCAGAAGCGGCGCGTCCGATATCGGACACACTCGTGGCACAGGATCACGTCGCCATAGGATGCGTCCCCAGTCCTGGAATACCTCCGACGGCGTGCGTATGCGCGGATGACTGCTCAAGCGGCCTCGAGCGCATTGCGTTGCAGCGCAGCGCAATCGGCACGCACGGTCGGCGAGGAGAACTTGAATGAAGCACCAAGTGGGCCTTGACTACGCAGGCGGGTGGGTGAACGACCGGCCGGTGTCGATGTTTCTTTTCCTGACGCGACCCGACAACAGCGTTGTCGGATACCCCATGACTGGGATTCCGCGTGATGGAGCCATCGAGTTCACGACCTACCGCAAAAGCGCCAAGGCACGCTATCTCGCCGAGGACGACCGCGTCTGCGTTGTCATTGTCGACGACGACGATCCCGCCTCGGGCGTTGCCTTGTGGGGCCGCAGTCGCCTTGTCGATCCAGCCGGCTTCATCCCCGCCAGGCCAGACGCGGCCCCCATCGACGTACCCGATGGCGTGATCAGCACCGTTCGCGAGCGACTGGACAGCGGTAAGCGGTTAGTGTTCCGAATCGAGCTCGATCGGTCACGATCCCCGCGGAGGGTGGTCGCCGCCAATGCCGAAGCGTGATATCCGCATGAGCGCCAAGGAGATCGACGACTTCCTGTCACACTGCGAGGTCGTGGCGGTCGGCGCCGTCGATGCGGATGGCTGGCCGACGGCCACCCTCAGTCATTGTGAGTTCCGCAATGGAGCGCTGCTGCTGAGGCTGGATCCAACTGATCCCGTCGCCGTCAGTGCCAGTGCAACTCAACAGCTGTGCTGCGTCGCCGATGAGCATCCGACCTACTACGAGATTCGAGGTGTAATCCTGCACGGTCGACCGAACTTCTTCGACGAGAGCGTTCACGTCGACATCGAGCGACGTTCAGGTTTCGATTTCGGAAAACTCAAACGCTAGACGAAACCGCCAAGGCGGCGGACCTGGGCGAACCACCCGATCGCGAGGGCACGCACACATCCTCTCGCATCGGTTCGAGCACGTCTTCTTGTGACAGCCGAGGGGCACCTGAACCTTGACACGTGTGTTCAAGTATGACTAGCCTGATCCGAGCAAACTATTGAACCCTTTATATCTAAGACCCTTATGGTGCTGTTCACGCTAAAGGGCACCGACGCGCTCAGTGATCGGCGAACGCAAAGGAAGGGCCTCGACACATGCGCATCGAAGACCAGATATTGATCAGCGTCGACGACCACGTCGTCGAGCCTCCCTCCATGTCGAGCTTCTACCGCGATCACGTCCCGGCGGCATTCAAGGATCGCGTGCCCAGGGTGGTGCGCAGGCCAGACGGCGCCGACGCGTGGCTCGTCGAGGGTGTCGAGATCTCCACCTTCGGGCTCAACGCCGTGCAGGGACGGCCGGCCGAGGACTGGGGACGCGATCCGCACAACTTCGACGAGGTGCGCCCATCGTGTTACGACGTCCACGAACGAGTGCGGGACATGAACGCCAACGGCGTACTGGCCAGCCTCAACTTTTCGTCATGGCCCGGCTTGGGCGGTCAGTTCTTCGCCCAGCAGGGATGCGATGCCGAGTTCGTCAAGGTGATGATTCGCGCCTACAACGACTGGCATCTGCACGAATGGTGCGGCGCGTACCCCGGCCGCTTCATCCCGTTGGCGTTGTCCGGATTCACCGCGGGTGCCGACTTCGTCGCCGAGGAGATCTACCGGATGGCCGCATCTGGGGTCCGCGCCGTCTCGATGCATCCCGAACCACATCGCTTCGGCGCCCCCGACTATCACGGCGACGAGTGGGACCCGGTGTGGCGGGCATGCCAGGACACAGGCACGGTGGCCGTTTTCCATTTCGGCGCCTTTCCCAAGTTCATGCCACGCTCGCCGTTCTCGGTGATCTCGCACTCGATGGGTTTCTCCACCGCGCTGTTCGCCGTCGAGTTGCTCTGGTCACCGGTGATGCGCAAATTCCCCAACGTGCGTTTCGCCCTCGCCGAGGGTGGGGCGGGCTGGGTACCGTACTTCCTGGAGAAGGCCGACTTCGTCTACGACCACCACCGCGCGTGGACCCACGAAGACTTCGGCGCCATCAGGCCCAGCGACGCCTTCCGCCGTTCGGTGCTGACCTGTTTCATCGACGACGTTGTCGGGCTGAAGAACCGGGAGATGATCGGCCCGACGACGATCGCGTGGGAATGCGACTTCCCACACTCCGACTCCACGTGGCCGCGGGGCCCGGAGACCGCGATGGCCGGATTTGTGGCCGCCGGTCTCAACGATGACGAGATCGACCTATTCACCTGGAAGAACGCGTCACAGTGGTACGGATTCGATCCCTTCGACCATCGCAAGCGGGAAGAATGCACCGTTGGGGCCCTGCGCGCGAGCGCGCTCGACGTCGACACCACACCACATGAATACGGAGCGCAACGCATGACTAGCAAAGCGGTTGCCGACGGGGCGGGCAGCTTCATCGAGTCGGTGTCCGTGCCCACGTCAGCAGCGGTGTAGGAGGCAGCCGTGGAAACCACCGTCGAAACTTCCAGCGTCCGTTACGACCCCTACGATGCCGAACTCGATGTCGACCCGTACCCGATGTGGCGTCGGCTGCGTGATGAGGCCCCGCTGTATCACAACGAACAGTACGACTTTTATGCCCTGAGCCGTTTCACCGACGTGAAGGACGCCAGCACGGATTGGGACACCTACCGATCGGGCAAGGGCACGGTGCTCGAGGTGATCAGGAGCAACCTTCCCGTCCCACCGGGGATAATTCTGTTCGAGGATCCACCCGAGCATGATCAGCATCGCGCTCTGCTGGCGCGGGTGTTCACGCCGCGTCGGATCGCCGCAATCGAACCCAAGATTCGCGCCTATTGCGCGGCCGCGCTGGATCCGATGGTCGAACGCGGCGGATTCGACTTCATCGCCGACCTGGGCGCCGAGGTGCCGATGCGCACCATCGGGATGATGCTGGGCATGGCCGAAGCCGACCAGGTCAAGTACCGCCAGCGCGTGGACGACAGCTTCCACGCCACGGGCGATCAGGATATGGACTGGGTGCTGACAGCGTTAGACCCCGAGACCTTCAGCGCCTACATCGATTACCGCACCGAGAACCCCGCCGACGATTTGATGACCGACCTGATCAACGCCACCTACACCGACACCGACGGCGTTGACAAACATCTCGACAAGGAAACGATCCTGAACTATGTCGGATTGCTGGCAGCTGCCGGCAATGAGACGACGGTGCGTCTAATCGGCTGGGCTGGAAAGGTTTTGGCTGAACATCCAGATCAGCGACGCGAGCTGGTCGCCGACCCCAGCTTGATATCCGACGCGATCGAGGAACTGCTGCGCTATGAGACACCGTCGCCGGTGAACGCGCGCTATCTGTCCCGTGACGTCGAGCTCTACGGCGTCACGCTGCCGCAGGATAGCGTCATGCTGTTGCTCCATGGATCGGCTAACCGCGACGAGCGAATGTTCGCCGAGCCGGACCGCTTCGACATCCACCGCGCCAACAAGAAGTCCCACGTCGCGTTCGGACATGGTATCCACTTCTGTTTGGGCGCCCACCTGGCCCGACTCGAGGCGCGCGTGGCGTTGGAAGAGGTGCTCAAACGCTTCCCGGAGTGGGAGGTCGACTGGGACAACGCGGTTCAGGCACACACCTCCACGGTGCGGGGATGGGAGAAGCTACCCGTTGTCGCGGGCTGAGGGCACTAGATGAAAGTCATTGTGACCGGCGCCAATAGCGGCGTCGGCAAGGCTACGGCAGCCACCCTGGCCGCGGCAGGCCACCACGTAGTGCTGGCCTGTCGCACCCCGAGCAAAGGTCTGGCCGCCGCCGCTGAGATGCGCGGGGACGTGTCGGTCGCTCGGCTTGACTTGGCAGACCTGAGCAGCGTGCGGGAGTTCGCCGCTTCCGTGGACTCCGTCGACGTGCTGATCAACAACGCCGGTGTGCTCGGTCTGCCACTGACACACACCGTCGACGGTTTCGAAGCCCATATCGGAACCAATCACCTCGGCCACTTCGCCCTGACCTGCCTGCTGGCCGACCGCATCACCGATCGCGTGGTGAGCGTTACCAGCAGCACGTATGCGATGGCGCGGCTGCACCTGGAAGACCTGAACTGCGAACACCGCGCGTATGACTGGTGGTCGGCCTACACCGAATCGAAACTCGCCAACGCCGTATTTGCCGTGGAGTTGGCGCGCAGAGGCGTCACCGCCCACCTCAGCGACCCAGGCGTCAGCCAAGGCCACATCCTGGACGGCTTGCCCGGCATCGCCGCATTCGTGGTCAGGCGCCTTCAGCCTTACATCGCCCAGCCCGCGGACCACGCGGCACGCTCCACCGTATTGGCAGCCACCATGGACTTGCCTTCGCCCACCTACTGGGCCCCCCGCGGATTACTACATCTATGGGGCAGGCCGAAGGTCGTCAACCTCAACCGCCGGGCACACGATCCCGACACCGGACGCCGACTATGGGAGATCTCCGCCGAACTCACCGGCTGCGACCTACCTCTTCGGCGCAAGCTCAGTTGACGAGGAAGACCAAAGCGCTCGATCCGAGCATGCGATCAGCAGACGATTCGATAGGCCGCCGGAGCGCTTGCGCGGTGAACTCAGGCGGTGACCGACGCCTTCCATTCCAACGGCAGGCTGTGGGCTGTGCGGATGCCTGGAACGAAATCGACTTGCTGGCCCTCGGGCACCCGGAAGGGACCGAGCGCGGCGAAGATCTCTTCGAGTGCGATCGAAAGCTCTTGGCGCGCAAGGTGCGATCCCAGGCAACGGTGAACACCGCCGCCGAAAGCAAGGTGGCGGGTATTCTCCCGATCGACGTCGAGGGTCAGCGGGTCGTCGAATTCACGGTCGTCGTTATTGGCTGCAGCCAGCATGAGCATCACCAGGTCGCCCTTGGCGATCTCCACGTCGTGGATGACCATGTCCTGGCTGGCATAGCGCAGAACTAGCGACACCGGCGTCTCGATGCGAAGCAACTCCTCGACGATCTGGCGCATTTTCTCCGGCGTGCTTCGCGCCGCCGCCTGTAGTTCGGCATCCCTGGCCAGTCGGGTCAGCACGCAGTCCAGTGTCGCCGTGACTGTGTCCATTCCGGCGGACATCTGTAGGAACAAGATGTCGAGCATCTCGTTGCGGCTCAACGGCGCTCCCTCGATCTGTGCCTGGACCAGCCGAGTAGCGAGGTCGTCGGCCGGCTCTTCGATCCGACGGTCCAGCAGCACGTCGAAGTACGCGTAGACCTCGGTGGCCGTTTTCTTCCACAGCTCCCGCAACACGGTCAGGTCGTCGCTGCCCGCCACGTCTTCGGCGTGCACCAGGGCGTCCTTCCACACGAGGAATTTATCGAGATCCTCGACCGGGAAGCCGACCAGGTTGAGAAACACCCGGCAGGGGAACGGCACGGTGAACGCCGCGTGGAAATCGGCCGCGCCGTCCGCGACGACCTTGGCAAGCAGTTCCTTTGCGATCGAACGTGTGTCGTCGGCCAGTGCCCGCACGGCACGCGGCGAGAACAGCGGATCCAGCAATTTGCGGTACTTCGCGTGATTCGGCGGATCGATGTCGAGCGGAATCAAGGGACGCTGCTGACCTATCTCGTTGGCGCCGTTGGCCTCGAACAGTTCTGGGGAGCTCAGTGCCTTGCGGACGTCTTCGTAGCGGGAAAGGATGACGACCGTGCCGCTGCGAGAGCGACTGAACGGTGCCGCGATCGCGGGTGCGTGGTCACGCAGCCCCGCGTACACCGGCCAGGGGTTATTGGCCAGTGTGGGATCGGTCATCATGCTCGACAGATCGAGTTCCATCGTGGTTCCCTTCTGCGTTCGCTTGACTGAAGGGCCGCTGCAGTAGTCCCGCAGACCGGACCCTTGACAACCAAGGTACTTGAACGCCGCTGTCAAAGTCTATACCCCGATATGCTTAGGCCCATGGACCGATCGCCTTTGCCGCCGGGAGAGAACCGAGAGCTGACGTGGCAGCCGGGACAACGATCCGAACGCACGCGTCGGAGATTGATCGATGCCGCAAAGCAAGTGTTTCTCGAGCGTGGATTTCACGGTGCCCGAGCCGAAGACATTGCGGCCGCAGCGGGCATGTCGCGTGGAACGTTCTACATTTACTTTCCGTCCAAGAA
>Ga0105249_10001248_pt1 | contig 22335 bp, 25 predicted proteins | sample KBSS44metaG_FD_81522 | JGI IMG/M metagenome (GOLD analysis project Ga0105249, IMG submission 81522) | Switchgrass rhizosphere microbial communities from Kellogg Biological Station, Michigan, USA - KBS S4-4 metaG | ecosystem: Host-associated > Plants > Roots > Rhizosphere > Soil | place...
GCTCGCTGGTCGCGGCCTTTGCGATCCGATTTGGCAGGGTGATGCCGCTGCGCAGGGTAAGTGGGTGGGTCAGCGCATCGCGCCGGGCACCTGTTCCGTTCTGATTCATCTGACTCCGCCGTCCGTGTTTGTATATGTCGTACATGTACATCGTATAGTGAAACATATACACAGTATAGTTGTCAACTGAGGGTGAAGCTGTGGCAGTCCTACCAGGTCAGGCTGGGTTTGCCTCGGGGCGAGCTTGGTCCGTGATGAGGATGACACCGGCGATCAGCATGTCGAGTCCCAGGCTGAAGTAGGCGTCCGGACTCGGGCACGCGGCCAGCACGCTGGCGGAGGACACGACGTTCGGATACCGCCGCATAGGCAGCCCGCTCAACGACGCAGTCTTGCGGCGGATCGCGTCGTCACGGGCCTCGGAGTCAGGACCATGCTCTCGCCCCGGCTCGGTGGCCACAAGCATGGCCACGGCGTTGAGCAGGTATCCGCCGACCTGGGCCGCCTGCTCGGCGGAAAGGCCCGCGTGCCGCAGCAAGGCCAGCGTGTGTTCGGCCACGGTCAGCCCGGCCTCGGAGGAGAGCACGCGGTTGGAGACGAGGCCGGCCACCTCGGGGTGCGGGCGCAGCGCGTCCGCCAGCGCATCGAGGACGGACCGCAATTGCTCGGGCCAGGGCCTCGGGGATGGCGCCGGGAGCCGGACATCGGCGAATAGGCGTTCCGCGATGCCGTCGAGCAGTTCGCCCTTGTCCTTGAAATGCCAGTACAACGCCATCGGGGTGACTTCGTGATCCTGGGCGAGCCGCCGAATGGTCACCGCGTCGAGGCCCTCCGCGTCGGCCAGCGCGATGGCCCCGTTCACGATGGAATCGCGACTCAGCCGCTCGCGGCCCGCGGATCCGCTTCTCCGGTTCGCCATGTCCGCCAACTGTACTCTGTATATGATTACGTGTACGCCGTCCATCCGTCGGGTAAGACCACTGATGTCCGTCAACGATGATCGGTATGTCGGCCGCGCACACGCACGTCGGACCGAAACTCGACATGGTTGTCGCCCTGCTGTCTCGACAACTGCCGCGGGTGGGTGTAAGTGCGCTCCCTTCGACGATCTGCGCGATACGCCACGAGCGTTGCATCTCGCAAATGTGATGGTGCGCGGTCCGACCGATTCCACGTCCCCGGTCGCTGTGTTCGAGGGCTCCATCCTGGCCACCGTTGCCGTGAGCGCGCCGCATGTGATGGTCAAGACTGCCGGCGCGGTGCTGGACGGATTTGGCGATCTTCCCGAGGTGGACCGAAGGATGCTTTATGAAACGTTTCGGGTGTGGCTCGACAACGATGCGTTGGTGGTCGGGCATCCTGTTCAGTCAACGACGGAGCATGCCGCGCGCCGGTTTTCACCCTGCCAGCCGTGGGCTGTTGGTGGCCGGCTTGATCTCGGGACCGTGCGACTCCAGCGTGTAGAGCCGAATGCAATTGCCGTCGGGGTCCTGAATGACGATCAACCACCGCGGACCGCATCGAGGATTGGCGAATGCAGGATGCCCAGTTTCCTACTCGGGCCCGCCACCCCACCCCGCCCTTGACCTCCGCGAAAATGACCACCCCACGACGACATCGACCGCACCGACCTGGCATTGGGTTGGCATGCGGCACAGGTCTTCCCGATAACGGACATCAATCAGGCGGTCGACCATGTGCGATCGGCGAGGACGCATTGTCGGGCAGTCGTCGCCGCCTGATGGACCGTTGACCGTGGCCATGTCCCGTCGGCTCTATCCGCCAGGACACGGCAGCCACGGCGTGCCGGATGGTTCGTGTGTAATTGCGTCGACCCAATGGATAAAACGCACCCTTCGTACCTGTCAACCGTTTTCGACCGTTCGCTTCGCCTGAGATGCCGCCAGCAAACAGCGGCCCCGTCGGCGTAGCATCGGGTCGACCGGTCCGATCGAAGCAGGCAGACCATGGCTGACATCGTCCTCATCAATCCCCGGTTCGAGGTGTCCTACTGGGGCCTTGAGCACGCGCTGCCGCTGCTTGGTAAGAAGTGCAACTTGCCGACCGCCTGCCTGCCGCTGCTCGCCGCGCTGACGCCTGATGAGCATTGCCTGACGATCGTCGATGAGAACGTCGAGCCGATCGACTACGACCGCCTGGCGCAGGCCGACATCGTCGGGCTCACCGGCATGATCGTCCAGCGCCGTCGGATGCGCGAGATTCTCCGCGAATTGAAAGCCCGTGGCGTCTTCACGGTCGTCGGCGGTCCGTGGGTAAGTGTGCAGGAAGACTACTTCGACGGCCTGGCCGACGTGATCTTCGTCGGCGAAGCGGAAACGACCTGGCCGCAGTTTCTTGAAGAGTGGGCCCAACACCGACATCAGCGCCGTTACGAACAACTCGAGCGGACCGACATGACTCGCGTGCCGGTGCCGCGGTATGACCTGCTGAAGATCAAGAACTATCTGTTCGGCAGCATTCAGTTCAGCCGCGGTTGTCCATTCCAGTGCGAGTTTTGCGACATCATCGTCACGTTCGGTCGCAAGCCGCGGCTGAAGACGAGCGAGCAGGTGATCGCCGAGTTGGAAGCGATGCGCACGCAGGGCCTCGTCATCGCCTTCATCGTCGATGACAACCTGATCGGCAACAAGGTCGCGGTGAAGCCGTTGCTGCGCGACGTCGCCGCGTGGCAAGCCGCGCATGGCTACCCGTTCACGTTCTTCACCGAGGCGTCGCTGAACCTGTCCGAAGACGATGAGCTGATGGAGTTGATGGTCGCGGCCAACATTCAGGTGGTCTTCATCGGTATCGAGAGCCCGAACGAAGAATCGCTGCGCGAGACCAAGAAGTATCAAAACGTCCGCGGCAAAGGCGTGACGATCGTCGACCGTGTCCGCAGAGTGCAAGACTCGGGCCTCGAAGTCTGGTGCGGCATGATCGTCGGATTCGACCACGACGATCCCCGGATCTTCAAGGCCCAGTGCGAGTTCATGCGTCAGACCGACATCATGCACGCGATGGTCGGCATGCTCGCAGCGATCCCGAAAACACCGCTCTACGCCCGTCTGAAGGACGATGGCCGCCTCGATCTCGAAGACGAGCAGGAATTCGGCACAAACGTGATTCCGCTCGGCATGACTCGCGACGAATTGCGCGAGGGCTACATCGGCCTGATGCGGGATTTGTACGATGCCGACTTCTACTTCGAGCGGCTCGAGAATCTCTATCTGACACGCCGATTCAATTTCGCCCGGGCTCGCAATGAGTATTGGCGCCAACATCCGTGGAAGAAATGGAAGCCACAGTCCGTCGATGCCCTGCGCGCGACTGGTCTGTTTGTACGGCTGATGATGAAAGTCCCCGACCCGGAGCTGCGCCGGATCTATCGCCGTCGGATGGCGACGATGCTCCGCCGACGGCCCGATCCGAACGTATTGTTCATCTGCGTGCTCAAGTGCGCGATGCACTACCACCACTACACAATGTCGCGCCAGATGGCTGACCGGCGAAGGCTGGTCAACACGTTCTAGTGTGGCAACTCAGTCCGGCACCGCCAGTGGGTCGTTCGCCCGTAGTGCCCTGGGCAGCAGTGCTTTTCGAACTCGCGGCTACACCAGGCCTGCGATAAACCCGGCCGCCTGATCCGGGTAGGGCGGCATCTCGTAGTTGCTGTGCGCGGATCGGTCGCGTCCCTCCGAGCAGATCGGGTCGCCCTGACTGCACAGGTCGATGGCGCGTCCGGCAAACTGTCCCGTCGACGACAGCGCAGAGCCGAACCGTGCACCCGGGTTGGCGAACACCGCGACCGCGGCGACCCGGTCAGTCAGATCCGGGGCCAGCGGCGGAGCCGAGCCGATGGACCCGACCCGGTCGCCAACGGGCGGCACGCCGGCCAGCATGGAAACCACTGCGGCGCCTTGGGAGAACCCTCCGAGCACAATCCTGGTGCCGGGACACGCGCCGGCCGTCCAGGCGATGTGACCGCGTGCGTCATCGGCGCCGGCACTCGTGGTCAGGAAGTTCAGGCTGGCTGGGTAATTCACCGCGTAAGTGCCCAGGGTGCGTCGGTCGAGCAGCGGCGCGAGCGTCGCCACCAGCGCGTCATCCACTCTGCCCATTCCTGGCGGCTCGCCGGTGCCGCGGGCGAATACCAGCTCGATGTCCGGACAGGGGTCCGCCACAGCCGAAGGGATCGGGGCAGCGATCACGGCCGCGCCGAGCCCGAGGCTGGTGACGAGCCGCCTGAACATGAGTCCACCCTTACAGATCCCTATGGGCTTGACGGCTTATACCGAATACGCCGACTGGCGCTCGCGGTCGCTGCTAGCGTCCCCAAGACATCCACCGGCAGGATCTAGGCGTTCGAAGTGCGCGAGCACGCCATCGGCGCCGCCGCAATCGAGTGAGGTCGACGCGATGGAAGAGCCGCTGCTACTACAACAACGCGACGATCGCGGCGTCGTCACGCTGACGCTGAATCGTCCCCAGGCCTTCAACGCGCTGTCCGAAGCGATGTTCGCAGCCCTGGGCGAGGCCGTTGACACGCTTGCCAACGACGAATTGATACGCGCCGTCGTGCTCCGGGCATCCGGGAAGGCTTTCTGCGCCGGCCACGACCTCAAGGAAATGCGGTCCGAGCCTTCGCTCGAGTACTACCAGCAGCTGTTTGCACAGTGCACAGCCGTGATGCTGTCGATCCAGCGCCTCCCAGTCCCGGTGATTGCGCGTGTCCATGGTCTCGCGACTGCTGCGGGCTGCCAGCTCGTCGCGATGTGTGACCTCGCGGTGGCGAGCCATGACGCGCGCTTCGCGGTCAGCGGCATCAACGTCGGGCTCTTCTGCGCGACCCCGGGAGTGGCGCTGTCGCGCAATGTGCCGCGTAAAGCCGCCTTCGAGATGCTCGTCACCGGCGAATTCGTCTCTGCTGAGGAGGCCCGCGTGTTAGGGCTGGTCAACAGGGTGGCAGCGCCAGAGGCGCTGGACGACGAGGTCGAGGCGCTGGTAGCACGCATTGTCGCGAAGCCGGGTGTCGCCGTCGCAATGGGAAAGGCCCTGTTCTACCGCCAGATCGAAGTGGGCATCGAGTCCGCCTATGCGGACGCAGGCGCAACGATGGCCTGCAACATGATGGATCCGAGCGCGCTCGAGGGCGTTGCGGCCTTCATTGAGAAGCGGCCGCCCAGCTGGGTGGCGGCCCAAGGCGCGCGATAGGTCGAAAACCGTTGCGGCGCAGCCTGTCAGGCTCGGACCGGTTTGCCAGGCAGTTGGTCCGTGCGCAGGCGGCCCTCGCTGACCAACTCGACACCGTTCACGATGACGTAGTCGTATCCCGTCGACGGTGCGGTGGTGTACGTATAGGTGGCTTGATCGGAGACGGTGTCGGGGTCGAAGACAACGATGTCGGCGTCCGCGCCCGTCTGGACGCGGCCTTTACGCGACATCGCGGGCACGGACGTGGCAAGGATTTGCGCCGGCAGCAGACTGCTGCGCCGGATCACTTCCATCAGGCTCAGTGCGCCGGTCTCTCGCCACAGGGTGCGGATCGAGCGGCTGTAGGTACCGGCTGTGCGTGGATGGGTGACGGCATCGGCGGGCAGCGGCCATTGATGGTCGTTGTACGGCGTGCTGCGCCACAGCGGTTCGAAACCGTCCGTGGCGATCGTGGTGTCGGGGAAGATCAGCGCTCTGGTCAGCAGTTGCCGCGTCGTGGGGTCGTCCTCTTCGAGAAATTCGACAAAGACAAGGTCACCGACGTTGGTCTGGCGTGCGTTGGCCAGATCCTCGGCGCTGTCGAAGCGTCGACCAGTGGCGATGTCCTGGATCGCATGCGGGGTGATCCCCCGCCGGTGGAGCACGTTCGGATCCAGGAACGCCGCATTGACACTGGTCATGCCGGTGCCGTAGGGGTAGGCCTCCGTGGAGACGTGGGCTCCGTGGGAGCGGGCGCGCTCAACCACGCCGAGCACTCGGTCCAGATGACGCAGTGAGGTGCTGTTGACGTGGCAGTAATGCATGTGGGCACCCGTCTCGCCTGCTGCGCGCACGATTTCCTCTGCTCCGTCGATCGGGGTGTCGGGATCCTGCTCGACGAGTTCGCGCGCATGGGTGTAGGTGGGTACGCCGCGCTCGGCCGCCAATCGGGCGACTGCGGTGTACTCCGCGGGCGTCACGCGTGGTGCGTACCCGACGACGAGGCCGATCCCGAGGGCGCCGTCACGGAGATCGGATTGCAGTAACGTCAGAATCCGGCTGACCTCATCGGGGCTGGCCTCGGCTTGCCATTCGGGTACTCCCATGGCGATAAGACCATCGGTGGGTTGACCGCTCAACGGCCTTCCAGTCTTGACGTGAAGCCGTGCCGCGGCCCAGCCCGCGGAGAAGCCGTAGTTGATGGGGCGCCCCTCAAGTGCGGCCCGTTGGTAGGCGCGGTCGATCGGGTGCACACCGATCTCCAGTTCGAGTGCGGTGGTGATGCCGTCGAGCGCCTGCAGGCGCAGACCCGGGATGCCGAAGCAGTGACTGTGCATGTCGATGAACCCGGGGGCGACGACCCGGTTTGCGACGTCGAGCGCGCGGCGGCCCTCCAATGGGGTCGTGCTGACCTCGGCGATGGTGCTCCCGTTGATGCCGACGTCGCAGACCCCATCAGTTGCCGTTTCGGGGTCGATAACCCGTCCGCCGTGAAGCACGAGGTCATAGATGGACACCGGTATCTCCCTTGTTTGGCTTGTTCTGGCGGGAGGTTAACTAGGCGAGTTTACCGGCGCGCCAGGTGGTCCAGGATCAGGTCCTCAAAGAAGCCACCCAGTCTGGGTCCCCAATTACCTTGGGTGCCAGCGTGTACCAACCATGCGCAGTGCCGGCATCGGGACCATCGTGAACGTCACGTCCACCGCCAACGCGGTGCCGCTGGCGCTGATCGGCTACTACTTCGCGGCATGTCCGATGTGGGACTCACCGGTCAGCAGTCGTCGGACGCACCGCGGCGTCGATAATGACTTCGGCCGCCGATCGTGCGTGAATCAAGGCCGCGGTGTCGTTGAGCGAGGTGGCCAGTGCCAGACCGCCCTCGAACAACACCGCAAGCTGGTGGCCCAATTGGTAGGGATCTGTCGCGCCGGCTTGGGCGGCTGCGTCGGTCAAGCGCGCGATGAACTGCAGCTTGTGTTCGTGGACGATGTCGTGGACGTCTGGCATCTCGTCAGCTGCCTCGACGGCCGCGTTGTGAAAGGGGCAGCCGCGGAAACGGTCCGTCGGTGGACTGTCGAAAATCGCCAACAGGCGGTTGCGCGGGCTAGCGCTGGGAGTGTCGAGGGCCTGCTCATTGGGTGGCCCTCCGGTGTCGTGGATCCGTCGCAGGTACGCCCCTACGAGCTCTTCCTTGCTGGAAATGTGCTGATAGAGGGTGCGCTTTGAGACCTGCGCTTCCTCGGCGATCCGCTCCACGCCGGTGGCGCGGATGCCGTCCCGACGAAACAGAGTTGTCGCGGCGATCAGGATCCGCTTGCGGGGCGGGCGGCCAACCGGAGTTGCGGCGATGCTTGCGTCGCTCATGGCAATCACAATAAACCGATCGGTTTATTTATTCCCAAAGTTCACAGATCATCAAGAATTTTAGGAATACCGATCGGTTTACTTGGGTTGTGTAGGGGGTCAGCATAGGTCAATGAGCGAGAAAGGCGACACCCATGACGCAAAGCAAGGAGTTGTTCCTGATCACAGGCGCCACCGGCAACACGGGCGCGCACACGGTGCGCTTGTTGCGCGAGCGCGGTCGGCGCGTCCGCGCGCTCGTGCACACCCTTGATGAGCGCGCGGCCCGGCTACGTGAACAGGGCGCCGAAGTCGTGCAGGGCGATCTGCTGGACTTTCCTACGGTGAGCGCTGCGACTGCCGGGGTGAGTGCGGCCTACTTCAACTACCCCGTTGCCCCAGGATTGGTCGAGGCCACCGCGAACTTCGTCCAGGCCGCGAGCGAGGCCGGCGTACACGCAGTGGTCAACATGTCACAAATTTCGGCACGACGCGAAGCCAAAAGCAATGCCGCGCGCCAGCATTGGATCGCCGAGCGCCTCCTGGACCGCAGCGCGATGGTCATCACCCATCTGCGGCCGACCTTCTTCACGTTCTTTATGAACATGTTCTGGACCCGCGAAAACGACGAAGGGATCTACCGGCTACCGTTCGCCGATGGCCGCCACGCCCCCATAGATGCAGCGGATCAAGCCCATGTCATCGCCGCCATCCTGGAAAACCCCGACCCGCACGACCGCCAGGTCTACCCGCTGTTCGGCGCCGAAGAACTCGACTGGCATGGTATCGCGGCGAAAGTCCAAGCCACCCTGGGTATCCCGGTGCGCTACGAGCCCATCGGCATCCCGACATTCGCCGCCGACCTGACCGCAGGCGGCGCCTCACCGCATTTCGTGCAGCACATCAGCAACGTGGCTCAGGACTACCGCGACGGCGTGTTCGCCGGAGTCAACAACCTTGTCGAGGTGATCGGCGGGGTCAAGCCCATCACGGTGGAGGACTACGTCGCGGCCACGCGCTCCCGGTTCGACACCAGCGGGCGCCCTCGTCGGTGAGCGCTGAGTCGCGGCCGCTGATTATCCTGCCGCTGAAGAACATTCGCGTTCAGATCACGGATGGTGGTCGACTTCTCTTGCGAGTCGGGTGCGGCGCTGCTCGAGCGTCGATGGCAGTACTCCACGAGCCAGCTTCGCGAGGTCTGCTTCGCCCGGCCGGTCTTCGCGCGTCGCGTCGATCAGCGCATCGAGTGTGGGCGAGCCGGTTGGCGGGACGCCTGTCCGCACGATCTCGTCCATGATGTCGATCGCTTCGCCGAGTTGCTCGGATGGCTCGGCGATCTGAAGCGCAGGCCGCCAGCGTGCGCCCGGGCGAGCGTCCGCCACCAGATCAAGCACTCGCTCCGGTGCGTAGGCGAGCGTTTCTGCGACCGCCTGCGCCCAGCCGGTGAGGACGGTCAGCTACTCGACGTCGAGCGCAGGCGGTACTGGCGGGTCGATCTGCAGCGGTGGTGATCCCGAAGTCGCAGTGGCGGCGTGGATTTGATGCACGGCGACGTCGAAGTAACGAATCGAGTTGTCAATGGGCGGGCGACTGTCGGCGGTGCGTCGCAGTGCGCGGTCCCCGCAGGTGGTCAGCAAGACGCCGTGGGCGCCATCCTCCAGCGGAACCTCCCGGATCCCCCGGACGGGGTCTTTCCACAAACCGACCACCGGCGAGGAAGGGTTGCCCGGGGGTCGGCATCGCTGCACCATGCCGTAAGCGGACAGCGTCGCGACGGCCGAGCCAGGGTCGTCGGCCAGCACGCTGGCATACCTGGCCGCCCAGCGCGACGTCAACTGTGGTCCGTCGAGCAAGGGGGTGAAAACCAGCGTTGGGCCAACGGACCGAACGACTTCGGCGACGTCGTCGTGCTGGGCGAGATCCTCACACACGAGACATACGAGGGTCAGTTCTTCCCCGAGTTCAACGAATTGCACAGTCCGGCGAGCGACGTCCATCGCTTCCCACCAGAGGATGTGTGGGTGGAGGGCACCGCCCAGGTGGTACTGGAAGATCTGTGATTCGTTGAGCGACCATCGGTGGTGTTTGTTCTGGCGGACGTGAAACCACCGTTGGCGGGTCGAACCGGTTGCCGGGGCGCGCTTTTCAAGTATCGGGCTCACGCCGATGTGCACCCAGTTGCCCGGCAGTCGTCCGGGTTGCGGTGCCGGCTGGCGCACGCCGGTCATGAGCATGGTCACACCGTGGTGATCCAACACGGCCTCGAGAGCGTCGATATCACCTTCGTCGACGACGCTCTCCGGGGGACCACCACTTGGTCCGTGATCTGGCATCCGCCCAAGGCGAGCCACGTCGACGCCGGCGTGGGATCTCCCGAGCCGGGGTGGGACGACGAGACAGCAGATGCGGTACTGCTCATTGATGCTCCCTGGTTCGTGATCATCACCGAGGCGCGCTGCATCGAGAGTAGTGCCGTGACCGTGAGATGTGATCAGCACCACTAGGTCAGTGATTGTGTTACGTATGAAAAATATTCGTATGCAGTGGATTTGACGAGCAGATTAGAATTTGGTTTGCTCCTCCACGCCGCGCGAAGACCTCGTCATCGACGTACGGCTAACGCGGACCGCAGCCATCGACACGGCGCGGCTCCCGTGATGTGAGCGAAAACACCAGAGACTCTGGGCAATAAACGGAAACATCATCGGCGCTTGCGCGTTGCTGACATGCGAATCAGCCGATGTAATTGGAGGGAGTGCTGTGCAGTTGACCCGTGATCGCGCGGGCCAGCCGTGGGGGGCCCGTCAACGCGCGATCTTGAGCCGAATCGTTCGGGAAACCGAGCCACCGACGGATAGCCTGCCGCGGATAACGGATTCTGAGGGCAGTGGGCGCGATGACTCGTACGACGCGCGCGTCGGCGAGGTGCTCGATCTAGCTGGGAGTATCGGCGCCATCCTCATGGCGTCCGGCACTCCGGCGACCGCCACGATGGATCAGGTGACGGCCATCACCGCTGCGTACGGCATTGAGCATTGCGAGGTCGACGTCATCAACACGACGATCCACGTCGCGGCATACCGCGGGCCGACGTCACTCCCGGCCAGCACCCTGCACATCGTGCAATCCCGGTCGATGGACTTCAGCCGACTGGCGGCCGTTGACCGCTTGATCCGGCGTATCCGCGCGGGCCAGGTCTCTCCGTCGCAAGCTCGAGACGAGCTTGACGCCATCATCACCGCGCCGCACCCATACAAGCGCTGGATCGCCACCCTCGCCTGGGGGGCGCTGGCATTCGCCACGGCGGGAACCCTGGGCGCTGGCCTGTTGGTTTGTCTGGTCAGCGCTCTGAGTGCGATGACGATCGACCGCGTCAATCGCCGACTGAACAGGCTCGGACTCCCGTTCTTCTTCCAATATGCGGTTGGCGGTGCGATCGCGACCGCGCCCCCGATCGTGCTGTACGCGCTCAGCCCCAAGCTGGGGTTGCACTTCGATCCGACGGTGGCTATCGCCGCCGGCCTGGTCGTACTCCTCGCCGGCCTTTCCCTGGTGGGTTCCGTCGGCGACGTCATCACCGGTGCCCCTGTCACCGCCGCGGGCCGCTTCTTCGAGTTGGTGATGATGACGGGGGCGACGATCGCCGGAGTCGCACTCGTACTGCACCTCGCCAACCGGTTCGGCGCGCCGTTCGTCGCCATCAGCGCGGATGCGCCGCCCGCCTTGGCAGAGTTGCCCGCACGTGTCGCATTCGGCGCGGCGAGCGCGGCGGCCTTCGCCCTCGCCTGCTATGCCGAACGGACCGCAGCGATGGCCGCGGCGTTCGGCGGTGCCGCTGGCACCGTCGTGTTCCTTCTCGCCCAGGGCGCGGGTCTGGGTGCCGTGGCGGCGTCGTTCGTCGCGGCCGTGCCGATCGGCTTGGTCGGTCGGCTGATGGAGCGCCGCAATCTCGCACCGCCGTTGGTTGTGTCGATCACGGGCATCGTGCCCCTGCTACCGGGCCTGGCACTGCTGCACGGCATCTACGCCATACTCAACGACCAGCACGCCGTCGGGTTCGCGTCCGTGTTGGGTGCATTCGCGATCGGTACCGCGCTCGCGGCCGGCGTCAATCTGGGCGAATGGAGCTCGTGGAAGGTTCGGATGCGCCGACTTCAGGTTCGCCGCCGCGTTCGACGGGCACCGCTCGCCGAGCAAGCACGCTGAACGGGCGGCGCTTCAACGCACCGTCAGTCGTCCGCCTGCGGCATGTGGTCAGGCAGGAGCGAGGCGAGCTCCTCGCGGCTGGCAGTATCGGTCTTGCCCATTGCCTTGTAGATGTGGCCTTCGACTGTGCGGATCGAAAGGGTCAGTCGCTCGGCTATGTCGCGGTTGGACAGCCCTCGGCCGACCAACACCACGATCTCGCGTTCCCGGTCGGTCAATGGCAGCGGCTCGCAGGCCTGACGAAGAGAGGGAGTATCGGCACCTCCGCATTGTCGGGCCAATGCTTCTGCTCGGGCGACGCATCCCAACGCCGATCCCCGCAGATCTTGATTGCGATATGCGATCGCTGCCTGCGCAGCCGCGTCGACCGCCGCCACCAGGTCGCCCATCCTCTCGAAATCCGTTGATACCGACACCAATTCAGCTGCATCGCTGTCTCGCAGGGCGGCGGCGAAGCGGGCCGCACAGCCGACACGCGGGCCTTCGACCATCGCCTCGAGTTCGCGCAACCGGGACGCGGCGGAACGATCTCCGAACTGGGTTGCGGTCTGCAGACAGATCACCTCAGCCGCGAATCGCCCACTTGCTGCCGCCGTTTCAGCGGCCGACCGCAGGATCGTGATCGCCTCACTAACGGCGCCCTGGCCGGCAGCCACCCACGCCCGGGCAAGGCCGCGCTCATAGTCCAGCGACCGAAAAGGACGTCGCAGCTTGCCGATCGTGGAAAGCGCGGCCGCGGCCTCGTCCGTTGAACCACGCATGGCAAGCGCGCTCGTGCGGGGAATGTGATAGCGGTACCCCCATCCGACGGCATGACCCGAGTCCGACAACGCTACTGCCGCCTGTTCGAGCAGCGAACACGCGGTATCGAGGCGGCCGGCCCCGAGCGCGGCCCGACCTGCCACGGCGGCGCCCAGTAGTTGAGCTGCACCGGGCAGATCGGTCGCCTGCCGGCGTTCTCGCTCGGCCACATCAATCGCGTCACCGACGCGGCCGGCCAGCATCAGTGCGCTGATGTGCGCGTCGGCGATGTTGAACCTCATGTGCGGAGCATCAAAAGAGCGAGTAGCGAGGCTGTACCCCACATCGGCGATCGCCAACGCCTCGGCGGTACGACCCGCGTCCGCAGCGATGGCAGCCAGCGCCCAAGCTGTCTCACTGCCAATGATCGCGGGCAGGTCGGCCAATGTGAAACTGGCTGAAGCCAGCCTCGCGGCATCCGGCCGGTCCATGGCGAACCAGTACACGGTCAAGAGCGCGTCGATCCAACTGCGCGCCCGCCCTGCGGTGGTGCGCGAAGCATCGTCGATGAGCCTTTTCGCCCGCACCGGGTTGGCCAGCGCCCACAGCATGTTGCTCGCCCGCAGGTACGTGAGTCTGGCGTGGTCGTCGTCGGTTAATCCCGGCACGGAAACACTCGCGAGCACCGCTTCGGCTTCTTCCCCTCGATTGAGCCACGACAACGCATGCCCACGGATGAACTGGGCCTCCGGTCCACTGCCTGCCTGCGCTGCGGCCTGCGCCAGCCGCTCGGCAAGGGCAAGATCGGCCAGCCAGATCGCGGCTTGGGCAGCGTTGATGGTCAGGTCGGCATCGGGTTTGAGGTCGGAGTCGAGGCTCAAGGTCGCGCGGCGAATCACGACCCGCATGTCGTCGCGGTCCTCGGCAGCGCCCAGTTCGGTGGCGACAAGTCCGCGGAGCCTCCGCAGCCTCGTGGGCGCCGCGCGCTTCCTTCGCACCTCGCCGTAGAGCGGATGTGCGAGACGTACTTCGACTCGGGTACCAACCTGGTCGAGGCTGATCAACCCCCGGATGTCGGCCTCCTCGACGGCGTCGGGATCGGTGATCCGCTGGAGAGCTGTCAGCTCGATCGGCTCTCCAATGGCCAGCGCGTCGATTACGGCCCCGACTGTGTTGGGCAGTGCTCCGATGCGGGATTCGACCAACTCCACCAGCCCGCACGGCATGCTCGGTTCACCGATCCACTGCCAGTGACCCTGCTGCTTCTCCAGTCGGCCGTCGGCGACCTCCTGCTCGACGATGTGGCGCAGATAGAGAACGTTGCCGCGGGTCAGGCCCCACAGGCGACGAGCGGTGTCGGACTCCAGCGATCCGCCCAAAGTGTCCGACAACAGCGTGGCGGTCTCGTCGGGCGACAAAGCGTCAAGATCGAGCCGGTCGAATTGGCCGACCTTCCACAGATCCTGTGTCCCAGCGGGAATCGGTTCATTGTCACGCACTGTGAGCAGCACTTTCGCGGCAGCCCGCTGCACGAGTTGATGCACAACGAACGTTGATAGGTCATCGAGCAGATGCACGTCATCAACACCCACCACTACCGTGGCGCCAGGGTCGGCGGCTGTCAGCGACTCGATCACTTCACGGAACAACTGCACGCTGTGCGTGCTCCCCGATTGCGCCCAGGCCGTGAACGCTCCCAGCGGAAGTGTGCGCGCGGAGGATGTGCCTACCACCCAATGGATTACGCAGCCCCGCGACGAGGCAGCGGACAGCGCCTCGCGGGCGATACGACTCTTTCCCACCCCCGCTGCGCCGCAGATCACGATGCCGGACGAACCCGGGTCGGACAGTGCGGCTTCAATGCGTCGCATTTCCTTCGAGCGCCCGGTCAACGGCCACGCCAACCGCACAAACACAGAGTAAGAGGGTAGATAGCGCCGCCGCAGCGCAACGACAAACCAAAAGGGACGACGAGCTCTCCCTCAGTCACCCGGTGCCGGCACTGAGCTGGGTTCGCCCCAGGCCGTGTGTCGCCACCGTGGACGGCAAGGGTGTCGGCGACGTCGTCTGCTGCACGGGGGTGAGCGGATTCCACACCTGGTGGTCGTCGATAGGTATTCGAAGCCGTCAACCGGCCGCCGTCGAGTAGTGGGTCGGTCCAACGCGGCCCTCGCTACAAGTGGAGCGATACCCCTGGTGGTCGTCGAAGGTGGTCGGGACCGTCGGGGTGGTCGAAATCGCGTGGTGCGCTACGTACTTACTGGATCCAGCGCGGAAGGACGATCAAATGAGTCCACATTCGCATGACGCTTCGGGGGAGGATTCTCATGGCTAGAACAATTAGAAACGTCGCGGTCGGATTAGTACTCGCCGTCGGCATGGCCACGATGGGCCTCGCCAGCAGCGGCACTGCAGCCGCCTACGGAATGAACGTCTCTGCATCGCATCCGGCAATCATCGACGGGGACGGCACCCAAGGATATTGGCGCCCGGCTGTTCTGGCTGCGAGGCCGTAGCGTCGTTTTCACCGCAAGGACGTGGCGATGTCAACCTCGGAGGTGAGGGTCTGGTGAACAGGGCATCGTTCGGCGATCTGGAGTAACCGTTGCCGCTGAGTGTCGTCGAGGTCGCCGGCCAACTCGACATCGAGATCGAGATGATCGATCCAACCCTTGGTGGTTTCGCACTGGGCGCAGTCTTCCGCGTGAATGCGCGAGTGTCGCAACGTCACTCGAACCCGATCGAGCGGCCAGCCCTTGCGGTCGGCGTACATCCGCACCGTCATGGAGGTGCATGCCCCGAGGCCGGCCAATAGCAGATCGTAGGGTGTTGGCCCAGCGCCATCGCCGATCGGCGGGGGCTCGTCGGCGACAAGCCGGTGGTGCCCAAGGGTGATCTGCTGCGTATAAGTCCCCGAACCTGCCTCGGTCACGGTCACCGTGCCCTCGGAGGACGCCGCGTCATGGCCAGTCTCGCGTGTTGTCATTGCAACTCTCCTCGGCGGGTCAACGCCCGAAAAAGCGACGGCTTGGATCGTCCCATATCCGAGTGTTGACGACTGTCATCGTGCCCTGACCAGTCCGACCGTCCGTCACGCCCGTGCCCTTTGCATGCCGTCGGCCAAACGACGTCATGGCGTTGGGTTGAACTCGATGTGCAGTGCCTCGAGGCCGCGCAGGATATACAGGGGAACATAGTCGAACCGCCGTGCCCCTTCTGGTCCGTGACGGGCTTCGTCGAGCCGGATTTCGTTGACCCGGTCCAGAATTCGCTCAATCGTCACGCGACCCTCGATTCGGGCCAACGGACCGCCGTGGCAGCTGTGCGCGCCGCGCGCGAAGGCGACATTCTGGCGGGCGTTCTTCCGATCGATTCGCAGTTCGGACGGGCACTCGAAGCGCTTGGGGTCCCGATTCGCGGCGCCGGGCAGCAGCATCACGGTGGCGCCTGTCGGCAGCTTGACCCCGCCGAGCGTGGTGGCGCGGGTGGTCAACCGAAACTCACTCTTGATCGGGCTCGAGCCGCAGCATCTCTTCGACGAAGTTCGGAATGCGATCGCGGTTGCGGCGCAACGTGTCCTGGAGCTCGAGGTCCTCGGCGAGCACCCTCAGCGCGCTGGCGAGCAGTCGGGCCGTGGTCTCGTGACCGGCGATGAACAGGAACGTGGCAAGCCGGACCAGGTCGACGACCTCGGGCAGCGTCCCGTAGGGGAAGCGCTGAGCCGCCAGCTCGGTCAGGATGTCGAGCGTGGGCGTGTCGCGACGCTCACAGATGTAGGCGGTGAACCACTTGTCCAGATAGGCAAGTGGATGCTGATCGATTGCGCCCGTGTCGTCGTTCGCGGCCCACGGCTGGTCAGCATTCGGGCCCTTGCCTGCCAACAGATCGCGGAACATCGAATGGTCGGCCTCGGGCACTCCGAGCAGGTCCGCGATGACCAGCAGCGGGAACGGCTGCCCATAGGCCGTGACGAACTCGCATTGCCCGTCTTCAACAAACTCGTCGGTCAACTCATCGGCGAGGTGCCACATGAACTCCTCGTTCTCCTTCAGCCGTTTCGGCGTGAACAGCCCGTTGAGCAGCGCGCGGTGTGCCGTGTGTCGCGGCGGATCAAAGGAGACGAGGTGTTCGTGCATCGGGAACTGATCACGATGGGCCTCGATGAGCTCGGAGATGTCGTCAACATTCACCTCGAACGGCAGCGGAAAGGGGCCCTGACGACGAGTTGATCGCGGAGAACGTCGTGCCGTCACGGTAGACGTCGGTCAGTTCGTCATATCCGGTGACAGCGACGACCCCACTGCTTGGTACGTGTGCGACCGGACACTGCCCACGCAAATACTCGTAGTAGGGGTACGGATCGGCGATCAGTCTCTGGTCGCTGAAGAAGTTGGCCGCGTCGTATTCCGATACGGTCCCGTCAGTCATGTCGAGACGCTAACATCGCTTACATATACTGTAAAGGTTGTAAATGATCGAACAAGCTGACGACGACGATCCGATGCGTGAGCGCATCCTACGGGCGACGTTCAAGGTGCTGTGCCGCCACGGCTACGGCAAGCTGAACCTCTCGGATGTCGCTGCGCAGACCGGGATCTCGCGCCCGACGTTGTACAAGTTCTTTTCATCCAAGGACGACCTGCTCTCGGCCTTCGGCGTCTTCGAATTGCGCGCGTTGCGTGAGGATTTGGATCGCGCGATCGGTGACCGCACCGGTCGCGATCGGGTTGGGGCGCTGCTGACGTTCCTTGTCGACTTCTACGGCTCATATCAAATGCGAGGCCTCATCGAGATCGAGCCGGGCCTGGTGCTCGACCAGATGGCTGGGGCGCTGCCAGAGTTGGTCGACTTGATCGCACCGTTGCTGGCTGGGCAGGTCCGCGACCCGGAGGTCGTAGCGATGGCGCTCGTACGCCTTTCGGTGTGCCACTACCTGGTGCCCGGCTACGACGACGAACGACTGCTCGATCAACTCCGGGCTGCGGCGGGGATGCGGTAGCCGGCGATGGCACGAGTCGACGGCAAGGTGGTCTTGATCAGCGGGGGTGCCCGCGGCATGGGAGCGAGCCATGCTGAGACGTTGGTGTCGGGGGCGCCCGCGTGGTGGTCGGCGACATCCTCGATGACAACGGGCTCGCCGTCGCGGAAACGCTTGGTCCGTCAGCTCATTTCACTCATCTGGATGTGACGGATCCGGATCAGTGGGACGGTGCGGTCGAGGCGGCGGTGCAGCGATTCGGGCGGCTCGATGCGCTGGTGAACAACGCCGGAATCGTCAAGATGGCTCCGTTGCGAGGATCGTCGTTGTCCGACTGGCAGCGCGTCCTTGACGTCAACTTGACCGGGGCCTATCTCGGCATGCGCGCGGTTATCGAGCCGATGATCGCAGGCGGCGGCGGATCGATCGTCAACATCTCGTCGGTGGAGGGTTGGCAGGCAGCGCTCATCTGCACAGCTATGTGGCGGCGAAGTTCGGCCTGCGGGGGATCACCAAGTCGGGCGCTGTCGAGTTGGCGCAATACGGTATCCGGGTCAACTCCATCCATCCCGGTCTCGTGCACACCCCGATGAGCGAAGGTGTTACGCAAGAGTTCATGGCGCCGATCCCGATGCGCCGTGGCGCCTTGCCCGCCGAGGTGTCGGCCTTCGTGTTGTTCTTGGTCAGTGACGAGTCGGCCTATGCCACCGGCGCGGAGTTCGTCGTGGACGGCGGGCTGACCAGCTACGTGCCCGTCAAGATCTGACTCCTCGCAGGCCGAGCAGACGGAAAAGCCCCCGACACGCCGAGCGTGCGGGGGGCTTTTGCGTCTGCTCGCGCTTAGGAGGCGCGTCGAATGCCTCGCTTGAGCAACAGCTCGCGCTCGGACTCGGACAGCCCGCCCCAGATGCCGTAGGGCTCGCCGACGGCCAGCGCGTGAGAGCGGCACTGCGCGACGACGGGGCACTGGCGGCACATCTCCTTGGCCCGCATCTCGCGCTGCGCGCGGGCGCGGCCACGCTCGCCGTCGGGGTGAAAGAACATAGAGGAATCGACGCCTCGGCACAAGCCTTGCATCTGCCAATCCCAGATATCGGCGTTGGGTCCGGGTAGCTGCTGCGGCTGTGGCATTGGAAAACCCCTCTCTACCCACCCTTTTCGTGACAGAACGGGTGCGTGAGTGTTGGAACCGATCCGAGCACAAGTCGCCGATGACTACTCGTGCACACAAAGTAGGGGGGCTCACGAAATTTCGTCAATAGCCCGAACATGTGCTCAGGTACATAACCGCAGGCCGAGAATTTACATCACGTTCATCGGTGCGACCCTCCGGCAACGACATCGGTGGTAACGAAACACCCGCGGCGCGATCACGGCTTGTGTTTTCGCAGTTCGCCTTCCGTCGTGTCGCAAATAATCTACGGCGCCTCCTGAAGGTAGTTGACATCGAATTAACATGGCCACCACGAACTGTTAACCAATGTCGATTTCGCCATACATCGAGTGTGTGCCCGCCGGTACCGGGTTTTGCGCGGCGCCTTGATAGCGTCGCGATCCGATGAGCATCGTGCTGGCGAACGCGGCCTTCGGTGACGACCCCAGTCTCTGGCCGCTGCCGCCGGCGTCCACGCCGCACGAACTGTGGCTGCGCGCCGTGGTCGCAGGCGGTCAGGGCCGCTACGGCAGCGCCATGGCCGACCTGGATGGCGTCTGCCGACTGCAGCGCGGCGGCCCGCTGGTGTCGCTTGCGCACAGCACCCGTGCATCGTTCTTGCGTCAGCTCGGCTGGCACGACCGGGCGCGCGGGTGGGACGGCCTGGCGATCGCGCTGGCCGGTTCGGACCCGGAGTCCGGTGCCGACGCCTTCATCGGGCTCGCGGCCGATGCGCTGGGCGTGGGCCGGTTCGCGGCGTCGGCCACCGCGTTGCGGCGGGCCGGTGAGCTGCTCAGGAGACCGGCATCGCCGCGGCTGCCGGTGCGGCTGGCGTGGGTGTCCGCGGAGCTGGCCATGGCCCGCGGTGAGGGTGCGACGGCGGTGGGGCATGCCGAGCGTGCCGTCGACTTGGCGGCAGCGCTGGGGTCGGCGCGCCACACCCTGAAATCGGCCGTCGTCCGAGCGGCGGCGCTGTGCAGCGCGGGGGAGATCGACGCATCGCGGCGGTTAGCCGACGCGGCCCTGCAGGACGCCGACCGACTGGGAATCATCCCGCTGCGCTGGGCGTTGGCCTGCCTGCTGGCCGATATCGGCAGCGCTACTCACACGGCAGCAGACGTGCTGAGGATTCGTAACGAATGCGCAGCTACGGTGCGTCGCAGGGGTGGCGACTTGGCCGACCGCTGACAATGGTCGCGCCATTCGGATCGTTATTGTTTAGCTGACGTCCACACTGCGGGGACGTGTCCCCCACGTAACGCTGGAGATACCACTCACGATGACATTTTCGGGAGAACGTCTCGATGCTGTCGTTGCTGAGGCGGTGGCGGGCAACCGGGACGCGCTCCGTGAGGTGCTGGAGATCATTCGTCCGATCGTGGTTCGGTACTGCCGGGCCAGGGTTGGGACGACCGAGCGTAGCGGTCTTTCAGCTGATGACGTCGCACAGGAGGTGTGCTTGGCCGCCATAACGGCGCTGCCGCGCTACAAGGATCAGGGACGACCGTTTCTGGCCTTTGTATACGGTATCGCCGCGCACAAGGTAGCTGACGCTCACCGCGCCGCCGCCAGGAATCGTGCCGATCCCACGGATGTCGTGCCCGAGCGGTATTCGCTGGAGGCAGGTCCCGAGCAGATGGCTCTGGACTCCGAATCGTCGGCCCGGATGTCCAAACTCCTGTCCCTGCTGCCCGAAAAACAGCGCGAAATCCTGATCCTGCGCGTCGTCGTCGGCATGAGCGCCGAAGAGACGGCCGAGGCCGTCGGCTCGACACCCGGAGCGGTCCGGGTCGCGCAGCACCGGGCGCTGGCGCGGCTGAAGGCCGAGATCAACGCGACGGAGCACGGCCATGCCTGACTTCGGACGCTGGAGCGCCAACGGGGGCGATCCGTCGCTCAACGAGATCAACCGCACGGACCGATTCCTCGACGCGCTGGCCAATCAGCAGCCGGTCTACTCCACCGATCCAAGTGAGGCTGAGCTGGCCCACCTGCTCGCGGGGTGGCGGGACGAGATTCGCACACCGCCGTTGATGTCTCCGGTGACACCCCGCGACGCGGTGGTCGCGCTGACGCACTCGGTCGAGTCGCGCAGGCGCACCCGCACGTCGATGGCGATTGTGGGTTCGGTCGCCGCGGCCGTGTTGTGCCTCGGTGGGTTCGGCGCCGTGGTCGCAGGCGCCGGGCCGGGCGATCCGCTTTACGGGTTGCACACGATGCTGTTCGGCGAGGAGACGCGCACCGATCAGGTGGCGCTCGCCTCGCAGCAGCTGGCAGAGGTGCAGCAGCTGATCAACGAGGGCCAGTGGCAGCAGGCGCAGGACAAGCTGCAGACGGTCACGACGACCGTGGCGACGGTGAATGACGTTGAGCAGAAACAGCAACTGGTCACTCAATGGCAAGACCTGACAGTGAAGGTCGACGCCAAGGACCCCAATGCCACGCTGCCGCCGGGCGTTCCGCCTCCAGTGATGCCCGAGCCGGTCGTGGTTGCGCCTGACTCGACCACGTCGACCACCACGTCGTCGGAGACGAGCGGACCGACATCGTCACCGTCGGAGACCACGACTCCGTCGTCCGAAACGACGTCGCCGACCACCACACCAAGCTCGCCGACGACCAGCTCGCCGACGACGACGACGAGTTCCCCCGCGCCTGAGCCGCCACCGCCGAGTGAGACGCCGACGACGACCACGACGCAGCCCGAGACGACGACGACCACGTCCCAGCCGGCAACGTCAACCCCGACTACGTCGACAACGACCACGCGCGTGGTCACGACGACCACCACCACCCCGTCACCCGTGGAAGGCGGGGCCCCTGGCGTCGTTGGCGATGCGCCGGCCGCAGGTGGAGATACGCCCCCGGCTGGCGGTGGCGATTCGCCCGTAGGCGGCAGCGCCCAGGTCGTCGCGCCCCCGACGACAGCCCCCGAGCAGGCGCCCCGGCACCGCGGTGCTGAAAGCCCGGCCACGCAAAGCCCGGTGACTCAGAATCCGGTCACCGAGAACCAGCCGGAGGTGACCATCCCGGTCACAACGACGACCCTGGAGATGCCGCCGCCCAAGAGGCAGCGCGGCAACGGCGAGTAGCTGGTTTCAGCCCTTAGCGATAACCGTCGGTGTCCGACGTGGCTTCGTTGAGCGAGGCGTCGGCGTAGCCGCGGCAATAATCCCAGGTCACGTAGGCGTCTGGTTCGGGGTCATACGCCGGCTCGTGCGGACGCACGGTGCCGTCGACCAGCAGCTGCAGCAGGTTGGCGCGCAGCATGTCCCAGTCGTGGTAGTGGTCCTGCTGGCATTCGTCGCAGCACACCACGAGACCGCGAATTCCCTTGTGCGCCAACAGCGCCTCATATACGGCTAAGTCGGCGAGATCGGCCTCGACAGCGGTCCGCTCTTGCGGGTCCAGCGGCTGGCCCGGCTCGAGTGCATCAAGCGCCGCCGAGGGGTCGCACGGGTCATCGGCGAACGGATCGGGCGGCAAACCCGGTGGCAGGTGATCACGCACAAGTCCACACTACGCAGCCCCACTGGCATCGCGCCAGCCGTTCGCAAGCTCGTCACCTGCGTGTCCGCAAGGCAGCGTGGGACCAAAGCGGTGACGTCCTTGCCGATAAGATTAGGTATCTAGCTCGACGCCGATGGAAGGCCCGCCCATGTCGATTGCTGAAAGCAGCATTCCCATCGCCGTTCCGGTGCCGACCGGCGGCGATGACCCGACC
>Ga0105249_10001253_pt1 | contig 22260 bp, 17 predicted proteins | sample KBSS44metaG_FD_81522 | JGI IMG/M metagenome (GOLD analysis project Ga0105249, IMG submission 81522) | Switchgrass rhizosphere microbial communities from Kellogg Biological Station, Michigan, USA - KBS S4-4 metaG | ecosystem: Host-associated > Plants > Roots > Rhizosphere > Soil | place...
ATACCATCTATGAAATGTTTGGCTATAATATGAAAGGTGTCTCAAAGCGTTCTGCTTTTGTAATAGATAAAGAAGGTATTGTGAGATATGCTGAAATATTGGAAAATGCCAGCCTTGTGCCCGATTTTGAAGCTATTAACAAAACATTGGAACAATTGAACTAAGTTTTTCATCTGTTTCTATGGCCGTTTATCAGTTCTGTGGGGATTTTTCATAAAAAATTGTGGTTTTCCCCTTATTTGTACCATAAATTTGGCTTAGTTTTAGGGCAATAAAAGAAGAAACCACGACGTTGAAGCGCCTCTTAATCATATTATCCCTTATCCTGATAGCCACCAGCTATTCTAATGCACAGGCAAACAGGAATATACCGACGAACCCGGGAGAGCGGATCGTTAAAACATATCCGGTACCCGCTATTTCGTACATCAATTTTGAACCCGTTAAGAATACAAGTACAACTTACAGTTTAGTGATCTATAATTTCCTCGGCAGAAAGATGTTTGAAAAGCAAGATTTCAATCAAAAGACCACAGTTAGTCTTGATGAGTTTAGCCGTGGTGTTTATATCTATCATTTATCCGATGCAAGCGGGAGATTGATTGAATCCGGAAAATTCCAGGTTTCCAAATAATTTTTCTTTTTCATTTTACTTCAACAATCAAAAACTTTAAATACTCAGTTGTCTCTATTCCCGGTACAATAGGATGATCGGCCGATTGGGGTTGAAAACAAACTTGTCTTATTTTTTTTCTTGCATCTTTTGCTGCCATATCTATTATTTGTAAAAACAATTCAGGGTTTACCAGGTTGGTACAGGAAGATGTAACCAAAAAACCCCCGGGCTTAAGTAGTTTCATTCCCCGCAGGTTAATTTCTTTATAGCCCGTAATTGCTTTTTGAATTGTTTCCCTGCTCTTTGTAAATGCCGGTGGATCGAGCATCACTACATCATATTGCCTGCCATCTTTGGCCCATTGTTTCAGCACATCAAATGCGTTGGCTGTTTCAAATTTGCAAATGTTCTGGAGACCATTTAATTCAGCATTTTTTCTAGCCTGCTGCACAGCATTTTCAGAAATATCAATTCCCAAAACCGACCTGGCATCGTAATGAGCCGCATGAATTTCAAATGTACCGGTATACGTGAATGCGCCTAATACATCTGCATCTTTCACAATATTTTTTATAGCTCTCCTGTTGTCCTGCTGGTCTAAAAAATACCCTGTCTTTTGGCCATTCTCTATGTCAACATGAAATTTTAAGCCATTCTCATTAATGATGATTTTTGTATCAAATGGCGCCGCTAAAAACCCTTTTTGTTGCAACAATCCTTCCAGTTCCCGAACGGGCACATCATTGCGTTCATAAATTCCCCGGGGATGGAAAATATTTTGTAGAGCATTTACGATCTCAGGCTTCCAAACATCGATACCTAATGCGAGTGTCTGTATTACAAAATAGTCATTGAATTTATCAATGATCAATTGCGGCAGTTCATCGGCCTCGCCAAAAACAAGACGGCAGTTTTCTGTATAGCCCAATTTCTTTCTGTACTCCCAGCATTGTTTGATCCGTCGATAAAAAAAATCCTCATTGATCTCTTCTTGTTTGCTGCGGGTTAGCAAACGAACCAATATCTGTGATTTTGGATTTATATATCCTTTTCCCACAAATTTTTTATCGTAGGTAAAAACTTCAACCGTTTCGCCTCCTGCCACTGTTCCTTCTATTTTGTCCACTTCATTATTGAATATCCAGGGATGCCCATTTGTTATGCGATTAGAGATCTTTCTTTTCAGATATGCTTTATTCATAATTTTTGCAAACGTATAGCAAGTATGCCATACTTTGGAAGTATGGCATATTATACTCAGTCTCAGAGACAAATTGTCCAAAAACCGCCTGTTGGCAGTATTCTTGTCAACCTTACCTTTGCACACAATCCTGAAAAAATGACAAAAAAAGATATGGCAGAGAAAGAATCTGTTACTCCCGAAAACGATAAGGGAATCGACATTAATACTGATGAAAATGTGGGCGGTACAACACATCTGACTGAACCATTCACAGAAGAATCTGAGCTTGAAAAATTAAGAGCTGAAATTGCAGAAGTAAAAGACAAATTGCTACGTAAAACGGCAGAGTTCGACAATTTCAGAAAACGTAATGCAAAGGAAAGATTGGAGTTGATCGTTACGGCGGGCCGTGAAGTAATTACCGATTTGCTCGAAGTACTCGATGATTGTGACCGGGCACAAAAGCAATTTGAAAACAGTAATGACGTCAAAGAATTGAAAGAAGGAGTGACACTTATTTTTAATAAATTGAGAAATAAATTACAGGCAAGGGGATTAAAACCAATGGAAACTATCAATACTGAATTCAATCCTGACATGCATGAAGCAATAACAGAAATACCTGCACCTGATGATACACTGAAAGGAAAAGTCATTGATGAAGTTGAGAAGGGTTATTACCTGAATGACAAAATCATTCGCTTTGCAAAAGTTGTAGTTGGTAAATAGTCAGATAATGGTCCACCTGATCCGGGGTGTATTTTGTGTTAATAGTTTTTTATCCGCACATTGAATATTATGTCAAAAAGAGATTACTACGAAATATTGGGAGTTAACAAAGGAGCCGCAGCCGATGATATTAAAAAAGCTTATCGCAAAGTAGCAATGCAGTATCATCCTGACCGGAATCCTGGTGATAAAGCAGCAGAAGAAAAATTTAAAGAAGCAGCAGAAGCCTATGAAATCCTTAGCGATGCCGATAAAAAAGCACAGTATGATCGCTATGGTCATGCCGGAGTAACAGGTAATGGTCGCGGTGGTTATTCAGGCAATATGAACATGGAAGATATCTTCAGCCAGTTCGGAGATATTTTTGGTGATGACCTTTTCGGAAGTTTTTTTGGTGGCAGTGGCGGAAGACAAAGAGGAGGACAGCGTAACCGGGGTATAAGAGGAAGTAATTTGCGGATCAAACTTAAGCTGACTTATGAAGAGATCGCTAAAGGCGTAACAAAAAATATCAAGGTAAAAAAATATGTGCCCTGCTCAACATGCGGTGGCAGCGGTGCAAAAGATAAAGGCAGTGTGCAAACTTGTAGTACCTGTGGAGGAAGCGGACAGGTAAGAAGAGTACAAAATACTTTCCTTGGACAAATGCAAACGGTTACTACCTGTCCAACCTGCAACGGTGAAGGAACCACCATAACTGCAAAATGCGGCACTTGTAAGGGAGAAGGAAGGGTATTTGCAGAAGAAACTGTATCAATTGAAATACCTGCGGGTGTGCAGGAAGGAATGCAGCTTACACTAAGTGGCAAAGGCAATGCCGGTGAACGGGGTGGCATGCCGGGCGACCTAATAATCCTTATTGAAGAAGAACAACATAAAGAACTGCAACGCGAAGGATTGAATGTTGCTTATGAATTATATATATCATTTACAGACGCAGTATTTGGTACGCAGGTAGAAGTGCCTACTATTGATGGTCGTGCAAAAATCAAAATCCCGGCAGGTACTCAAAGTGGTAAAATTTTTAGATTAAAAGGAAAAGGATTTCCTGCAGTGAATTCTTATGGGAAAGGCGACCAATTGATCCATGTGAGTGTATGGACACCGCAGAACTTAAGTGCTGAGGAGAAAACAATATTGGAGAAATTAACCCATTCTAATAATTTCAAGCCACAACCCGATAAAAATGAAAAAGGGTTTTTTGATAAAGTGAGAGATATGTTTTCCTGATATCAGCTGTCTTGTTCTTTTTTTGCTTTTCTTTTTTTCCTTTTTGTTTTTGAATAAAGACTTTTAGCTTTTTGAACCAGGCTGACAAATTCTTTCTGTTCGGGATTCTCCATATCTGCAGTCAGATTAGCAAGAGATAATATATCGCTCCAGTCGGTGTTTTTTACATGAGGTGATGAACGTAATTTCGCTCCAAACATGACAACTGCCGTTGAAAAGCGCCGGCACCTGTCGATCTCATTAAACTTTGAAAAACTAAAATCACTTGCATAAGAATAGTATTGTCTTGTGCTATCGTTGGGTAAGCTGTATTCTACTTTTATATTAGATAGTATATCGGTAAGCCTGCCTCCTGAATAATTGCCCGACTCAATTATCTCCAGGTTTCTTTCAGTTGGCACAATCTCAAACATCGCAGTCATGGAAAAACCAGATCCGATCTCTCCGCCCTCAACTTGCGTCAGTGAATCGCCTACATCGCCGGCTCTGTTATCAAACCCGATCAACCTGTATTCTTTTACGAACTCGGGATTGAAACTAACATTCATGAAAACTCTGTCAGCAACTGTATAAAGTGTCTGAGTAAATTCTTTTAATAAAATTTTTTCAGCTTCTACGTACGAATCAATATAAGCATAATTACCATTCCCCTTACGTGCCAATGTTTGGATCTTTGAATCCTTTAGATTTCCCATACCTACTCCAAGACAGGTTAAATAAATGCCTGATTCCCGATGTTGTGTGATCAGTTGATCCAATTCTTCCTCTGTTTTTAATCCTACATTAAAGTCTCCGTCAGTTGCAAGAATAATCCGGTTGTTTCCATCTTTTACAAAATGATGTTTTGCTAATCCATAAGCAGTGCGTATCCCCGATTCACCGGGTGTTGCTCCCCCGGCATATATTTGATCTATAGCCTTCCGGATTGAATCTTTTTCCTTGCCTGATGTAGGCTGAAGCATTATTCCTAAGGCCCCGCCATATACTACAATTGATACGGTATCTTTTTCTCTTAAATTATCAACCAATAACCTGAAAGCGGATTTTAATAACGGTAATCTGTTTGGCATATCCATTGATCCTGAAACATCAATTAGAAAAACAAGATTACTGGGTGGTAATGAATCTGTATTGATCTTCTGCGCCGAAAGGTTTAATAAATAAAGCTGGTTATTTTCATTCCATGGACAAGATGTAAGTGTTGATGTGAGATAAAAAGTATTTCCGGGATCTGGTTGATGATATCCGAGATTAAAGTAATTTAACATTTCTTCAATCCGAACTGCATCAGGCGGCACTTGGGCATCTTGTGAAAGAAAACGCCTGACATTACTATAGGAGGCTTTGTCTATATTTAACGATACGCCAGTCTGAGGGAACTGCTGAGCTTTCACAAATCGGTTTTCCAATAAACTGGTATAAGTTTCATCCCCTGTAAACCATTTACGTTGAACATCCCTGGAAAGATCTTTTGTAAGTGAAGCCAGTTTGTCTTTTTTTATATGCAATGTTGTTCCAGGTACCAGTTTCAAGCTGATCTTCAGATAATCATCATTTTTTACATACACCCTTTCAGCACGATAACCATCTAAAAAAAAATCCAGTGTGTCGGGCCGTTTTCTACTCATCAGTCCGAACGTGCCATAAGCTCCTGTCCGAAAAATAAGATCGGTAGTTTTCTGGATGATCTTTACATTCTGAAGAATATTACCTGCTTCATCCCGCACTTCTCCACGGACATAATAATCCTGGCAAAAACCAGGTATGCAGAAAAAAAGACAAGTGGCTATGCAGGCTATCGATTTCACACAGGTATATTAAGTGACCGAAAAATACAAAAAAGCAACGGGTTTAAGTGCTTTTAAACCAATTGGTAAATTTCCTTGAGATTTCTACCTAAACCTGAATAATCCAAGCCATAACCGACAACAAATTTATCGGGTATAGAAAAGCCGATATAATCAAGAGACAACGGGAATTCCGTGGCATCCGGTTTATGAAGCAGTGTGGCAATTTTTAATGACCGGGGATGCTGATGCAGTAGTTTAGGCAAAAAATGATGTAATGTTTTACCGGTGTCAACAATATCTTCTATTATAATTACATCTTTTCCGTAAATATCTTCCTCCAGGCCGATCGTCGATACTACCTTACCTGATGATTTCATTCCTTTATAGGAAGCAAGTTTTATAAAACAAATATCCGCATCAAGGGAAAGATGCTTGAAAAGATCCGATGCAAACATGAATGATCCATTCAGAATAGCAATAAATAAGGGACGTTTACCGGTATATTCACTATTGATCTGGTGAGCAATTTCCTTTACTCTTTTCTGGATGGACTCGTCTGATAGATACGTTTCGAATTTTTTGTCGTGTACAGTTATAACCGCCATGAAAGTATTACTTATAAATTTTAAGTTGCTGGCCTGTTTTTAAATCATATCCAGCAAGGTTATTCCATTTCACGATATCGTCGATTTTTACATTATACCGATGAGCAATTGAATAAATTGTTTCTTTAGGAGCAACTTTATGCGCAACCATACTCCTATTAGAAGTTTGAGATGCCATAAAGCTGTTTATGTTTTCAACCGATTGGTTCTTTGCATAAAGATTCAAGGCGGGTTTTTCTTCCAAAGCAAGCCTTGGCTGAGCCGTTGCTTTAGTGCGCAAATACAATTTCTCACCAATAGCAGGTCTATGGTTTGCAGCCAGGTAGTTATATTCCAGCAATGATTCGATACGCATAGCTTCCTCTTGTGCTATATCATATAATGTTTCACCTGGCTTTACTGTGTGATATTCATTATTACCTGTCTTTCTTTTCCGCATGAGATAAATAAGCTGATCTTTCCCTGCAGCTTCAGCTTGTGGCATATCATTAAATTCAAAAATGCGGGAAAGTGGAACATTGTATTGCTGTGCGATCGAAAGAAATGATGTGCCCTTCGAAACAAAAACTACTCTTGTATCATTTATTTTAAATTCACCAGAAGGGTACAAAGGCTTTTCCGGTTCTTTAACCATTACAACTTCTTCTGTTTTCATTTCAGATTGTGCAGGACCTGTTTTAATTTCTGTGGTCATTTCCTTTTGCTCTTGTACTTTTTCCAGCTTTGCGATATCTGATTCTTTTAATTTACCCAATGCTATCATTGTATAATCCTGCAGATTATAATCTTCAATAAGCTTGATAATGATCGGAGCATATTTTGGATTGGTGGCATATCCCGCTTTTTTCAATCCGTACGCCCAACCTTTATAATCAGTAGGATCTAATTCGAATAAAAATGAATACCGTGATGTTTTCTTTAAGTAATCAGATTGGTCTTTGTATGATTCAAGGGCATCTTCATATTTTCTGAAACATTCATTAGGTGCATCATCCGTATGCTTTACTGACATACCTGTCCACTCGGTTTTACATTTTAATCCAAAATGATTATTCGATTTTTGAACCAGTACACTTGTTCCTGCGCTGGTTTCATGAATACCCTGGGCTAATTTTATCGAGGCAGGCACACCGGTACGCTGCATTTCTTTTACTGCTATGTCTTTGTAGGTTTCAATATATTGCCGGATGGTTGCTTCATCCTGTGCGAATGTGTAAGAAATACATCCGAATGCGAATAAACCGAGTAAGAGTTTTTTAATGTACATTTTCCTGGATTAGATTTTTTTTATAAGGTACAGGCCGTCACGCAACGTAATGGCCACTTTCTCAATATCAATACGGCCGGCAATAAAATCGTTAAATGCTTTCATTGCCTTTGCATTTTTTCCGCTCACGGGATCTTCCAGCACCTGACCATGAAAAAAAATATTATCTGCTAAAATAAACCCATTTTGCCGGAGTTGTGGAAAAACAAGGTTAAAATAGTCGATATATCCCGGTTTATCCGCATCGATAAATACGAGGTCCCATTTTTCCTGTAAAACGGGGATTATATCCCTTGCATTGCCTGTATGTATAACAATTTTATTTGCAAAAGACGATTTTGAAAAGAACTTTTTGGCTGTGGCAGCATCTTCCTCCCGTAATTCAATAGTATGCAGCTGACCGTCATCTGTAAGACCTTTGGCAAGACATAATGCACTATACCCTGTAAATGTTCCGACCTCAAGGATGCGGCGTGGCCGGATCATACTGCTGATCATTTCTAATAATTTGCCTTGCAAATGACCACTCAGCATTTGATATTCCGTGTGATTATTGAGGGTAAAATCATTCACCTCTTTCAATAAAGCGCTTTCTGCGGTCGTCAGGCTTTCAGCATAAGATTGTACCTGCGGGTGGATCATTTCCATTGCGCAAAGATAGTTGTCAGTTGGCAGTCATCAGCCCGCCGTTCGAAATCAATTCATGATATGTGAAAATGTTTTACAAGATTTCAACAGATGCCCGACCCCGGACAGTTGACTGCAAACGGATCAGAAGTTGGGTTGCAGTGCATTTTCAGAATAGAACTGCAATACATATTCTAAAACTTCCTGGGGAGTATCTGCAACTTTTAACAATCCATAATCTTCAAGAGAAATACATTTTTCAGTTTCACACATAGACTTTTGTATCCATTCGATCAATCCTTTCCAATAATTTGTGCCAACTAAGATTAGCGGCACCTTCAGCATTTTTCCGGTTTGTATTAATGTCGCCACTTCAAAGAATTCATCCATCGTTCCAAATCCTCCGGGCATCATTATAAATCCCTGCGAATACTTAGTGAACATAACTTTACGAACGAAGAAGTAGTCAAAATGCAAATTCAATTCTTTACCTACATAATCATTTGCATGTTGCTCGAATGGCAAGGCAATGTTCAATCCCACTGATTTGCCACCAGCTTCAGCTGCTCCTTTATTAGCGGCTTCCATAACGCCGGGCCCGCCACCCGTAATAATTCCAAAACCCTCCTGCGCCAACCGTTTTGCAATACTAACCGTTAATTCATAATAAGGTTGTCCGGGTTTGGTTCTGGCTGACCCAAAGATTGAAAGGCAAGGGCCAATTTTTGCCAGCGCCTCAAAACCATCTACAAACTCGGCCATGATTTTAAATAGTTGCCAGCTGCTATGTGCTTTTGATTCGGTCCAATTACGCTGTTTCGATTTTTGTACGGGGTTGTTCATAAATTTTTATTTCATGTTCTGTTTTCCGGGATATCATGAATAAGCCAAAAAATGTAAATATGCCATTAATGAGAATTAATTCATTCCCTATCTTATATCCATTAAATAAAGCATCAGAAATATTTTGAAGTCCGAGTGAAAGATGCAATTTGGCCTCATACCATGCGGGGTTACTTATCATATCGACAATAAGAGCAATTAATGGTGCAATGATACATACCGTCCAGATTAATTTTTCGTTCAGCTTTCTTTTTGTGAGAATCCCAAACGCGAATAAGCCTAATAACGGTCCGTAAGTAACGCCTGCAAACTTCAAAATGAAATCGATAATAAGCTTATCATTCATCCATTTAAAGACCAATACCATAATAAAGAACACCAGAGCAAAAGTGAAATGCACTTTCAGCCGGGTCCGCTTTTTTTCCTGTTCAGATCCTTCTTTCTTTTTCAAACCCAATATATCAATGCAGAAACAGGAGGTAAGTGATGTAATAGCTCCATCAACGCTGGGGAACAGTGCAGAAATTATTGCAATAATGAAAATAATCCCAATGCTTTTACTAAATGCATCACTCAGCGCAATGGATGGAAAAAGGTCATCAGCAGGAACGCTGATATTATGTGCTGCCGCATACAAATAAAGAACCCCTCCCAAAACAAGGAAAAGGAAATTAACGAACATAATGATAACGGCAAACGACATTATATTCTTTTGAGAATCTTTAAGTGTCTTGACACTTATGTTTTTCTGCATCATTTCCTGGTCAAGACCCGTCATTGCAATAGCGATGAACATTCCGCCCAAAAGATGCTTCAATGCAAACGAGCCTGCTTTCACATCCCAGTTAAATATCTTCGTATAACCTTTATCTGACATCATATGCATTGCCCCGCTAAAATCAGTTCCCAATGATTTAATAATAGCTATCACACAAACTACAAGACCGACCAGCATTCCCGTAGTTTGCAAAGTGTCGGTGTAAATAATTGTTTTTACTCCGCCTTCGAATGTATAGAGAAGAATTAATAAGAGAATGACAAGGGCAGTAGCTATAAATGGAATATGCATTTTATCAAAAATAAAAATCTGCAATACACTAATGACCAGGTAAAGTCTTGCAGTAGCCCCCACGACCCGGGACAGAATAAAGAAAAAAGCACCGGCTTTATGAGCCTGTATACCAAATCGTTTTTCCAGGTAGGTGTAAATGCTGGTAAGATTCATTCGATAATACAGGGGCAACAGGACAAAGGCTATAACAAGATATCCGAATAAATAACCGATCACAACCTGGAAATAATAAAAATTTCCCGTGCCTACGCCGCCTGGTACACTTACAAATGTAACGCCGCTCAGAGAAGTGCCAATCATTCCAAATGCCACCAGCATCCAGTTGCTGTTCCGGTTGCCAATAAAGAATGAATCATTGTTTGAATTGCGGGAGGTCAACCAGGCAACTGACAATAATAATGCGAAGTATCCAATAACAAAAGAAAATAATAATGCTGGGCTCATAATAATTTAAAGTATGATGTTTAGATTTGAAACAGGAATAAAAATATGAATATAAATTCACTTGCTGTATTCTGCGGCTCTAAAGATGGCAATAATAGCTTATACAAGGAACATGCAATACAATTAGCACAACTCCTGGCACAACATAATATAACATTAGTTTATGGAGGCGGAAATGTTGGTCTCATGGGTACAATTGCTGACACAGTAATGCTTCATGGAGGGAAAGTAACGGGAATCATTCCAAAAGTTTTACTGGAATGGGAGCGGCAGCATAAAGGTATCACTGAACTGATTATTGCTGATGATATGCATAACCGGAAAAAAACGATCTATAGTTTAAGTGACGCAGCTGTGATCCTTCCCGGTGGGTATGGAACAATGGATGAATTTTTTGAGGTCATGACCTGGAATCAATTATCGATCCATGACAAGCAGATCTTCATTCTGAATTCAGGTGGCTTTTACGATCATCTTATTAAACAACTTGAACAAATGAAAGAAGATGGCTTCCTCTATGAGAAAGCCATAAAAAGTTTGATCCTGTTAAATGAGCCAGCCGATCTTTTTGCTTATATCAAGTAAGTTTATCTTCTCCTTCCGCGTCCCTGAAATAATGGGATTTGCAAGCCGCCCCGGATGATCGGTATTGCCCTTCCATAACCATCTGTGTACGGTGAATTAACATCGTCAGCAATGTCAAATAAAATTGATAAATAGTAAAAAGGTTGTCCGCTCCCCGGTTCACGTCCTGTGCAATAACCTCCTCCAATCAAAAAACTATTCCCTGTAGCATTTGCTTTTTCGATGGGACTATTATTATTAGGTGGAATGTATTTTAAGTTTAGCCAGTTATGTTCTGCCTGCGCCTGCACAAATAAAAAACGTACGGGATATAATTTAACAAATGCGCCACCACCATAATTTTTTTGCCGAAGCTTTGCATTGAATACGTAATTGTAATCTCTGTAAGATGTGTAGCTATAATTTGCAACGAGACCTGCATCTAACCAGTCGGTAAGATTGTATCCAAAAACCGGGCTCGCCCCAATCAAAAAAGTGTTATTATAAAAAGCAAGCGCAACGCTTCCCCCGGTAAAAAGATGTTCTTTAAAACTTTTCTTTTCTTCATCTTCTTCTTTTTGAGCAAATAAAAATCCATTAACCAGTAAACTAAACATTACAAGTACAGTGATTTTTTTCATAGCTAAGTTTTTTATTTAAAAATACCCGGAGTAAGTACTGCAATCAGCATGCAATTTAATTGAATAAACGCAAGCTTGTGACCTGGTTTTATCAAGAATAGTTTAAAATTTTGCTACCCTAACTCCGTTTTTTCCTTAGAAGAAAGTCTTAATTCAGAAGTCACCTTTGATTTAGAAGGGGCCTTTAAAAGAATAGAGCCAAAACACATAGCGATCATTACAAACAAATAATAATTGCCGGTAATGATAAATCCGAACAAAGCAATAAATATGGGGAATGTGCAGATCACTAAAAATACCGCTATGGCAGATCGGTAACGATTTAATTTGTCTGGTAAATGACGACCATCGGTAACAGCTTCGCGGATGCGACTATGATAAACTCTAAATCCAAAAATGAGGGAACCTCCTGCAACGAGCACAACAAGGATAAGAATAAAATTAATAGCATCCCTGTCATCAGTCAACGGCCCGTAAACACGATGAACAATAGCAGAAGCTACTAATGCGCAAACAATAACAATAACAAAACCTGTCCACGTTGAACGACCGGAACGATAAATGGATTGTATGAATTCAGGCGGAAAAATACTCATTGGACGTCAAAGATTTTGCCGGCATTAAGAATATTGTTCGGATCTAAAATCTTTTTGATGTTTTTCATACGATTTAGTTGCTTGTTATAGAGCACAATATCTAAAAAAATCTCCTGATAAGACCGATTCCATGTTCACCGCTGATGGTTTCCTCCAGTTTTCGTACCAATTCGAATAATTTCCCTGGGTTTTTTACCATTGCAGGGTTATCCATTCTACCATTTACTCCTCATATTTAATACGTATATGAAGATCGCGGCCACAAACATGGCCATAAAAAACGGGATAAAAGTCATTCCTATTGCCTAATTGTTTCATCTCCATTACCAAATCGGGTAGTTCTGCTCTGAATACTACTGCATCTTCTTCGATAAGGAAGTACCTGGTTTAACGGCTTTCACTACCCGCTGACGTAGTTTCCACAATTCAGTCTTTTGCTGTTCATCAGCTAATAAAGCATTTTGATCCTGGAGTGGAAAAAATTGCTCAGCATTAAAAAATCCGGCTTAATACTGGCGCAGTGTGGGACATTTAAAATCTCTTTTATTACCTGTAAACTGATCAAACATACCTTGCTTGATCAATGAAAACTCAAAAGCGCCGCGGGTGTTGTTGTAGTTTTTAAGGGTGGAGACAGTAGCATCATAGGTAAATGTAAAAGTCAAATCTTTATATCCAAGGCCAATCAATGGAATGATTGCATCTTTTGAACGATAATAGAGTCCGGCAATAAGGATCTTTTCTCCGTCACCGCTTAGATTATAATGCGCATTCGCACCGATGTTTAATTGCCAGCTTTTTGCCTGCATTGTAAAATAGGCATTCGGATTAACGAGCCATTGATCATTCAATTTAAAAACACCATTCAAAAATGCGATATGTCTCCTGGCAATTCTGTTACTATCGGACAGGTTATTGAAAAACGATTCACGGGGTCTGTTCACATGATGCACGGAATATCCTGCATTCACATAAATATTATCAGTGGGGAACAATGCATAATTCATTCCCACCTGCATATCAAGATAGCTGATATTGGTAGAAGATAAAATTGCCGCAGTTGGTAATTTATTATCAAAAAAATGTCCATCAAACTGGTCAGGAAATTTTAAATTACCTGTATTGATCTGTTTATTTACCCAGCCTGTATTAAATCCAAGACTTAACAAACTTGTATAACCTAATGGCTGATGATAGGCAATGGATCCATAAATCTTCGTTGAAGTAAGATTACCGCTACCCGCTACATCTCTTAAAATGATTGCACCAAGACCTAACCACCCTCTATCATTTTCCTGGTCACCGGCTTTCATTACCTGGAAATCGCCAAATGCACTCATCGTTTTATAAGGTAATGTCATTACAGATGACCATTGATTGCGATAATTCACCCCTAACCTATAGTCTCCTTCGGGAATAAACCCTGTATTAGCAGGATTAGTTGATAACGGCGAATTGAAGAATTGAGAGAAATGCAGGTCCTGCGCCTTTGTGGAAGTTGCAAAAAACAAATTCAAAACCCCAATCACTATGAATACTCTAAATTTCATTTTCAAATTTTAACATGATCCTCTCATTCACACATTGGCGCATTGGTTAGTTATCTTATTAACGTTATATCCCCCTTCTTAGTTGTTTTAGTGCCGTCAAAAAACTCTACATCAAGTGTATAAGCGTAAACATCCATAGGTTGTACGATCCCTTTATACCTGCCATCCCAACCCTGTAAGCGACTATTTGTTTCAAAAACTTTTTGTCCCCAGCGGTTCCAAATAATAAATCTCATTTTACTAATGCCAAATCCTCTTGCATATACAACACTGTTTCCATCATTTGTATTGGGTGTAAATGCATTCGGCACATCCACCAGAGGATTAATGATGGTTTGCACCTGCTGACAGGTATCATCAAAACACCCTGCTACATTATAAGCCCGCAGGCATGCAGTAAATGTACCGGTGGCATTATATTGGTGTGTCACATTTGCACGGGATGAAGTAAGTAATGTATCGCCGTCACCAAAATCCCAACGGAATAACACAGCATCGGGCGACGATTGATTGGTAAAAATATTCGGCGTATTCTCAATTGGAGTTGTTGGTGTATAAGAAAAACTTGCGACAGGATTATCGTACACAGTTATAGTAAATCGGGCTGTATCTGTTAGATTACATGTATTGGGATCGTTGGCAATCATGACTATATTATAAGTCCCGGCATTATAGACGTGTGTTGGATTAACTGCATTTGAGGTAGTGCCATCACCAAAATCCCATGAAAAAGTCAATCCTCCAATTGAAGTGTTAGTGAATCCCGCCGTATAGGGTGCGCATCCGGTAGGAGGTGTTGTGAATTGTGCATCCAGGATTGCAGAAACTCTTAATTGAATTGTATCGGACTGCGGGGCATTACAATAATTGGTGTCTATTAATTGCAAAATGACATTATAAGTACCAGCGGCATGGTAACTGTGAAATACACTGCCTGGTCCTGTTGTATCTGTTGGGGAACCATCGCCATAGTCCCATAGGAATGATCGGGGTCCAAATGGTGTAGATGGCGGAGCTACCGATAAATTATCAAACCGGTATTTAAAGGAATCGCAGGGACTTAATTTCACTGGTTGAAAATCGACTATAGCCTGCAGATTACTTACACGAATATGGATATAAGATGTATCCCGAATATTGCAAGTAGTAGAATCAATAGCAATCATCATGACCTGGTAAAACCCTACGCTATTATAAGTATGCGTTTGTGTATACCCGGTCGCTGCAGGTAGCGGACCAACAGTTGGGGAGCCATCGCCAAAATTCCATTCATACCGAACTGCGTTTCTTATAGAATCAGTAAATACTACGGTTAATGGAACACAGCCTGCTGTATCCATTTGCACTCCATTGATAGCGGATAGCACATGACCTTTTACACCAGCAAGATTCATTGCGATCTTCAACATTGTTAAATTACATCCGCCACCTTCATTTGTGTTATTTGTAGTTGACCACGCCCCCGGTGTTACCGGGTAAGGGATAGGTGGAGCACCTAATTTGCAATTACCACAAATAGCCTGGTATATCACGCCATTTTGATCAAATCTGCTGGTCCCTCCATCCACATGATCCGTACCACCGGTATTTGGCTGAAGATTATTATTCTCTCCAAAAAAGCTTCCAAATAAAATTGCAGTTGCATCTTTTTTTAATACAAAAAAATAAAGGTCTTTTCCATCAGTCGTGGTTTTTATTGCGTCCGGAGTTACAGGAAGACCTGAAGTGCCGGCACTATTAAAATTATTGGATGTAAAAAAATGTCCTCCCCATCCGGATATGTAAACATTTTCACAACGATCAACCAGGAATGCAATTGGAGATATATTGGGAGTACTTGCACCCGACCCAAACACAGTGGAATAAACAAAGGCTGAAAGATCCGGCTGAAGTTTAGCGATAAACTGTCTGCCGTTTGCATTACTATAGGCTGCATTGATAACCGGCCATGCGCCAGTAGTCTGCCCCATTACATAAGGGAATCCGAAACGATCGAATTGTACTCCATATACCTGGTCAATACCGCTGGTACCTAAATAAGTAGAACGAATGATTGATGAACCATCATTTGCAATAACAGCAAGATAACCGTCTATCGGGGAATTGCCCGGACCATTATTGGCAGGCCCTAATGTACCCGCTTTATTGCCGGGAAAATTAGTGCTGGCCGTACCTCCTGCAACATAAATATCCCCGTTACCTGCCAGGGATAAAACATAACCAGCATCATCGCCACTTCCACCAAGATAACTGCTGAATAAGAGCGTAGACAAATTTGAATTTAACTTTAATACTACCGCATCCTGGTTCCCGCCAAATGTTGATTGAAAACCGCCAACTATGGGGAAGTTTGAGGATTTTGTACTGGACGCAACATATATATTACCTGCACCATCAAGATTTACTTCACTTCTTCCATCATCTCCATAATTACGCATCAGGCTTGTAGTGCCCGAGCCCCGGTTTGTTGTAATATTTACCCCATCATCTGCAGCTCCACCAATTCTTTTTGAACCAACTAATCCATTACCCAAAGCATTAAGCTTTGTAACAATAATATCCATATTCCCGCCTCCTCCAATTACTCCTGCTGCACCACCCGTAACCGGATAATTTGATGAACTTGTTCTGCCGGCTACAATTAAATTACCTGCCGGATCACAAATAAGACTATGAGGTTGTTCGTCTCCACTACCACCAAGATAAGTTGCATATCTTCTGTTTTTGCCGTCTGGTGATAATTTGATGATTCCAATATCTACAGGACCTTCCGGTGAGCCACCGCCGCCCTGGAATGTAGTTTGGAAAGCACCGGGAGAAGCAGGGAAACCATTCGCCGGTATACTAAATACAATTCCACCTCCGAAGAAACTGCCATCAGGACCATACGTAGCAGTAAAACCCCAGTTGTCTGCGGCGCTGCCGCTAAAAGAACAAAAGATCAGTTGAGGATCGATCACAACTGTGGTGTTCGGATCATAGTTTTTCAATTCAAACCTTACTACATCTCCGCTTACGATGTATTTACAATTCACTTCCTCTCTTCCATGTCCTTTATTCTGATAAGTATAAGGGGATGATTCCCTCATCTCGCCAAGCGATGTACTTGTAATAAGTTCTCTATTCTTTATACCCAGTTTGCTTACACCTGAATAACGCATTGCTATCCGGCTGATATTAGCGCCGGGTTTGGCTACGATATCATATTTCAATGTGCCATTATTCGTATAATATCTAACATCAACATTAGGATAAACATCCTGCAATGTTATAGCCTGGAAGACCCGGCAATTGCTTGCCCACTTTAAAGGATCATCGCCAATAAAATAATTATTATAGCTATCCAGTGATTTTTCAGCAACAATCTTCATATTTGGATTCGCCCCAACAAAATCTATATTCCAGGAATGTGAATTCACAATGACCGGACTTGCTTTTGCAACGCTATTCGTTGCAGTGCTTTGACCGTGCATTACAGCGTACAGGTTACCTATATCATTCGCATTATGCTGTAAAACAGTAACCCCGCCTTTACGAATATAAAAGGCACCATTATTTACAGTCCCCCGGTATTTTACCCGGCTATCCCATTGGCCCCTGTTTTCTACAAATTCAATTACGCCCTGGCTTTTTGCTACGGATATCAGGAAGAAGTAAGTAATTGAAATAAGTGTGAGGTGTCTTTTCAAAATCTGGCTATTTCTTTATTAAAATAACGAAAATTAATTGTTTATTGTTTGAAATCTTGTGTTAAGTTATAACCGTCAGCGTGGTTTTACCAGTAAGTGACAAATTAATAACCACAAGTGATCATGAAATTCGGCTCCACACTCTGCCACCATGCTGTTGCTGCAAGTAACTTTTCAAACGCAAATTTTCGGCCGAATTAAGGTCCGGATCTTTTTCAATTAAATCATTAGCAGTGTTACGGGCAACGTCGAGCAGCGGACGGTCTTTGACTATGTTTGCCAGCTTAAAGTTTAACATTCCGCTTTGTCTTGTTCCCTCAATATCGCCAGGCCCGCGTAATTCAAGGTCTTTTTCTGCTATCTCAAAACCGTTAGCGGTCGATACCATTATCCTGATGCGTTCACGGGCATCATTACCTAAATTATTTGAGGAAAGAAGAATACAATAACTTTTTTCAACTCCTCTCCCCACCCTGCCACGTAATTGATGAAGCTGCGAAAGACCAAACCGCTCTGTACTTTCAATTACCATTACCGATGCATTCGGGACATCCACCCCTACTTCTATTACCGTGGTTGACACCATAATTTGAGTATCTCCCGAAACAAAACGTTGCATATTAGTTTCTTTTTGTTCGGCTGATTGTCGGCCATGCACCATACTTATCCAATATTTTGGTTCAGGAAAATATGCCTTAACATTTTCATATCCCTTTTCCAAATTTTCATAATCCATTTTCGAACTTTCTTCGATCAGCGGAAAAATAATATAGGCCTGCCGTCCCTTTGAAATTTCTGATTTCAAAAAATCCATTACTTTGCTTCGCTGTGTATCGTAACGGTGTACTGTAGTAATCGGTTGCCGGCCCGGTGGTAATTCATTAATGACACTATAGTCCAGGTCGCCATAAGCAGTCATAGCCAATGTACGGGGTATCGGAGTTGCTGTCATTACCAATACATGTGGCGATGTTTGCGCTTTCTCCCAAAGTTTTGCCCGCTGGGCAACACCAAAACGATGTTGCTCATCAACTATGACTAAACCAAGATTACTAAATTGAACCACTTCTTCTATTACTGCATGTGTTCCCAATAAAATATTTACTGAGCCATCGCTTAAGCCTTTTGTGATCCTTTTTCTCTCAGCTGCTTTAGTGGTACCGGTAAGAATTTCAACTCCTACAGGCAAGTGCTTTAACATTTTTTTGATACCTGCAAAATGTTGTTGAACCAAAATTTCAGTGGGCGCCATCAAACAGGATTGAAATCCATTATCAGCTGCCAGCAACATCGCCAGTAAGGCAACAATTGTCTTACCACTGCCAACATCGCCTTGCAACAAACGATTCATCTGGTGACCTTTTACCGTATCGGTTCTTATTTCTTTCAGCACTCTTTTCTGGGCGTTGGTTAATTCAAACGGCAATTCATTTTTATAAAAGTTATTAAATAAGTCGCCGACCTTTTCAAACACTACTCCTTTTGAATAGCGATGCCTGTTACTTCGCAGCTGGATCATTCGCAATTGGGCTATAAACAGCTCTTCAAATTTTAATCTCATTGCGGCTTGTTCATATTCCTCCAATGATTTTGGAAAATGTATTTTACAGAAAGCTTGATATCTTGAAATAAGCTTGAGTTGTTTGATTATCGGCTCCGGAAGATTCTCAGGGATTTCTTTTTCATTCAACAGCTTTATCAACACTTCAGTTAGTTTACCAATTTGTCTGCCCCCTAAAAATTTTGATTTTAGTTTCTCCGTTGTTGGATAGATAGGTTCTAAAAAACTTTTCCCTTCTTTTTTTGCTTCGGTCAGTGTTTCTATTTCAGGGTGAATGATCTGAGGTCTGCCCTGGTAATATCCCACTTTGCCATAAATAAGATAAGAGGTCCCGACTTCAATTGTTTTTTGTATCCAGCTTACACCCTGGAACCAGGCCAATTCAATTTCGCCGGTCGGATCTTTTAAAATGGCAACTGCCCTTTTATTGAACTTTTGCCCGATCGTATTGAAGCTTGTTATTTTACCAGCTACCTGGATAAAATCCGTCGATGGATTGATATCCCTGACAAGGCCGACTTGCGTTTTATCGATATGCCGAAAAGGAAAATGATTAAGAAGATCACCGAATGTAAATATTCCAAGCTCCTTTTTCAGGAGTTCAGCCCGTTGAGGGCCAACTCCTTTCAGGTATTCAATTGGACTTGATAATATGTTTTGGACCGATGGAATAAAAATAGCTCCTGTGACAAAAATAAAAGAAAGTTTATGGCGTTCCGCTTTTAAATGGACCCGATAGCTATCGGGGATATTTAAAAAATCTGATATTCAACACAATAAATTACCGGTTGTAGATTCAGAATATTCGGGCTACTTTTATTGTCAACCAGGATGCAAACCAAGAACTAATGAAAAGCCATTTCCACCTTTTGCAGATAAACCTGCAGTTCACGGATTACAAATTCGCTTTATTGTGTCTGGTTACAGCTTTCGTTGTAACGCTTATTGCTATTCCTCCTATCATTCTTTTTATCAAACGATTCAATTTGTTTGATATGCCAAATGACCGGAAGGAACATAACTCACCTATCCCGACCATGGGCGGCATTGCGATCATGGCAGGAATGATCATGGCACTGGCACTTTGGTTTCCATTTAGCACCAATCTTACACAGATCTGTTTTTTCTTTTCCATAATAGTTTTGTTTGGGCTGGGTATTATGGATGATCTGAAAGATCTATCTGCCCGTTATAAGTTTATCATTCAAATTGCGCTGGCAACATTGATCACCACTTCAGGTATTCGTATTACATCCTTCAATGGTTTATTCGGAATTGAAGAGTTATCGATTTCTGCACAATATACAATGACCATACTTGCAATTGTAGGTATTACGAATGCTTTTAACCTGATTGATGGCATTGATGGTTTGGCAGGAGGATTAGGATTTATGAGTTTAATAACGCTTGGGTTATTCCTTACTTTAGGCAGAGATGCAAATACAGCATTGATAGCTTTTGCATTGGCCGGGGGTGTATTGGCTTTCCTCTATTATAATTTCAATCCTGCACGAATTTTCATGGGAGATACGGGCTCATTGGTATTGGGGTTTGTAGTAGCTGTGTTGTGTATCCGGTTCATGCAATTGAGTAATAATAGTGCGAATACAATCATTGCACATGCGCCGGTATTCACATTAGGAATGGTTATGATCCCGGTATTTGATACGCTTCGTGTTTTTGGAACAAGGATCTGGAAGGGAAAATCGCCTTTTGTAGCGGATCGCACACATATTCATCATTTGCTTACTAATGCCGGTATCAGTCATTCTCTGGCAACGCGAATCATTTGCTTTGTTCATGCGCTTATCCTCATTGATGTGTATGCAATGCGTAATATAAAACAGGAATGGACATTAGCATTTTTATTTGCATTTATGATCCTGATAACTTTTATCTTCAGTAATATCTCCCTTATTATTAAATGGTTTTCTTCTAAATCAAGTTCGGTACAACAGGAGAATTAATTATTCATCGCCCGGTATTTCTTGGGCGACATGCCGATCACGGTTCTGAAACGTTTGGAAAAATAATAGGGATCGTCAAATCCCATACTGAAAGCAATATCTTTCACAGAACGATTCGTAAAATTTAATTGCTGACAGGCTTTTTGCATTTTCATTTGTACAAAATAATCTATCGGCGCATAGCCCGTTTTTTGCTTGAAAAGATTAGAAAATCTTGAAACGGAATAATTATACTGGCTGCTCAGATCGCCTAAAGAAATATTATCATTAAGATGTTCCTGCATGTAAAGGATAGCGCTATCTACGCAATCAATTTTATCATTAGCAGTTGGTTCGTAATGACGGGAGTTATAAATGAACAATGTAAGGAATTCTGAAAGGCACATATTGGCAAACAAAAGATTATCGATACTATACCCCAATTCCAATGTTTTATAAATTTTTGAAAAAAGAGAAATGATGTCGCCATTATTTTTTACGTAATGAGGCTTAAAATGGTTTTGAACCGCCTGCACTTTGTTCAGCTCCGGCAAGGAGTCACCTCCAAAATGGATCCAGTAAATACTCCAGGGATGGTTAAAATCACTGCCATATGCATGCTCTGTATTTTGTGGCAAAATAAAAAATTCATTAGGGCCGACCTCATATCGCTGATTTCCTATTTGATACCAGCCATGACCATCTACACAGTAAAAAAGAAAATTTTCCGACAATCCTTTCTTTCGATACGTATAATGGTCTTTTGCTTTGGGATAATAACCAATCGAACAAATATGGAGATGTTTTAGCAATGAATTATTCTGGATCCTTGATTTGAGAATAGTTTTAGGTATTTCAATACGCTGGCGCCCCACTCCATACCATACATTTTTATACGACCCCTCTTTATTTTCCTTATCTTTTATCATACCGGCAAACAATAACGCAGTTAAATTACAGAAAACTTTTATACAAAACCGCCGGCAGACAGTTCAAGACAGTTAGTGAAAGAAGATCATTATTTTTATTGCACTTAACTGGTCATTTATGAAACGATTTGCTCTTCGCCTTTCCCTGTCCATTGCCTTTTACATTCCACTTTTATCAAATGCGAAGGTCACGCTGCCCGCTTTTTTCAGTGATGGTATGGTGTTGCAGCAAAAGACCGAAGCTGCTATTTGGGGTTGGGCAAAACCCAATAGCAATGTTCAATTAACCTCTTCATGGAATAAAAAGAAATATGTAATTCAGTCAGATGCAAATGGAAGATGGAAACTAAAGATAGCCACACCCGAAGCCGGCGGGCC
>Ga0105249_10001259_pt1 | contig 22224 bp, 24 predicted proteins | sample KBSS44metaG_FD_81522 | JGI IMG/M metagenome (GOLD analysis project Ga0105249, IMG submission 81522) | Switchgrass rhizosphere microbial communities from Kellogg Biological Station, Michigan, USA - KBS S4-4 metaG | ecosystem: Host-associated > Plants > Roots > Rhizosphere > Soil | place...
ACAGCTTTAACAAGCAAACTATAATTCATAATACTATCCGATATTCCCGTCTTTTCTATTAGTCGCATATTCCCGGTATTCAGTAGCTGGCTTATGGTTCGTTCATTAAAGCCCATGCTCGGGAAAAGTGTAGTATATAACAGATAATAACGGTAACATTTTGCGCTGATATTTCCTGTGTCCTTAAAATCATGCAGAAGATCAATTAATGAATCCTGTCCACGGCTTATTTTAAAACTCAATCTTGTCGTCTGATTGATGTCGAGAGTATCTTTTTTCAGATCATCAACCAGTGATACGATATATTGTTTTTCCCTGTGTCTTTCGATAAAATTCTCACGCAGATTTTCTGCAATGAATCCGGCAAACACAGCAAGGAACAACATTAAAAACTCCCAGAGATAATGTGTCCATTTTTTTCTTTCAGTGTGAGAGTGGGCATGTACTTCCATACGCTTAAATTATGAATTATTTTTCTCCAGCTTTTCAATTGTTTTCTTCGCTGAAGCAAGACTTACCTGTTTATTTTATTTTTTAAATTTCCCATAGACAGCCTGACCCGGAAAAACATTATTCACCGTTTTGCCATTCTTCACAACAAAACTTCCATTTACCATTACATACTCAATGCCTGCAGAAAACTCCAACCCTTTTTCAAATGTTGCTTTATCTATAACGGTATTTGGATTAAAGATGGTGATATCTGCATCTGCACCCACCTGTATCCTTCCTTTGAAATGCATCATTGGGGCAATGCCCTCCAATCTTTTTGCAGGCAGCAATGTCATTTTTTCAATGGCCGTTGAAAGGTCAATCAGTTTTTCTTCTCTTACATATTTACCCAATACTCTTGAAAAAGTTCCGGCCGTTCTTGGATGTGCCAGTTTTGCATAAGGCATTCCATCGGATGCAATGATAGTTCCTTTAGAAGCAATGCCGGCTTGTATCCATTCCGGTTTCATACTATAAATAATAACAACACCTCCGGTTTTCCTATAGCTTTCAAAAGTTTCTTTGGTAAGGCGTTCGCCTGTCAACACCCATTGCAAATCCTCATAATTGATGCCCAATCTTTTTTGCCAGCCTTCATCGAACACAGCACTTTGCAAAGCAGTAGATGCCGCGGGATACGGATAGAGCTCTGTCGTTATATTATATCCTTTCTGTTGAGCAAGCTGTACCATTTCGAGACCTGTATAAATATTACCAAGCGTGGCACTGTTAATATGTACAATATGCAAGGGTGCACCTGTAAGTATTGCATAGGTCATTACCTCCTCAACCGCCATCAATCCGCCTTCCCGTACATGTGTGTATATAAGTGCCTGCATGGATGCAGCCATTTGAAACACACGAAAGACCTCTTCTGGTTTTGATCCGGGAACATACCCCAACGGCATGCCGATACCAATACCACCGATGGCCAACGATTGTTTTATATTATCGAGTGTTTTATCAACCTGGGATTGCGACAAACCAGTATTGTTTGCAGGTTTTAATTTATTAAGTAAGTTTTCAAGCCCGGATTGACCGTTTAACATCGCCTGGTTCAATTCATTTTCTTCTTTTTTAAAATCACCAATTGCACGAAACCGCTCAAAAGGCCAGCAAACACTGGCGCCGTAGTTGATCATTGCTTTTCCCTTGCGTGATGCATACCATTTATCCAAATTCTCAATTCCCCATTCAAGTTCCAGCGCCGTTGTCACTCCATCATGCATTTGATACTCCTGTTCTGTATTGCTTCTGCCGTGTACATGCATATCAATAAACCCCGGGGCAACAACCAATCCGCTTACATTTATCGTTTCTTTTCCTTTCAATGATTCTGAAGAGATCTGTGCAATACGGTTGTTAATGATCCCAACATTTTTTATTGCATCGAGTTTTGTTTCAGGATCAATGACACGGCCACCGGTCAATACGATATCATATTCAACCGTTGTTTGTGCTGCTGCTGTTATATAAATGCAAAGTGTCGTTGCAAGCATGAAGGATCTTGCTTTAAAAAAATTGTAGGCCATTATTTCCAGGATTTAAAAAATGAAAAAGAAATATTTTATAAATAACTCAGCCACCATTTTTCTTTATGATTAGTTTTATAACGATCATACCACTTGCATAAGGAATACATGACAATTACGATAGTTATCCAGATCAAATAGACAATGCGTAAACTAACCCCCTCGCCGGGATTAGCAAACTTGAATGGAATACCAGCCACACCTTTCATGCCCTCGGCCAGGCTATGGCCCCTTGACAGGTAAGCAATGATAGTAGCAATATGCAGTATATAAAAGTGAACGATAAAATAAAAAAATGGTACCCTGCCATACACACTGACGATCTTTACAAACCCGCTTCCTGTATTTTTTACTAATGCAAGAAAGATCAATATGGGCCCGATAGTAGCACAAAGAAAAAGTAGTGAGGGTGGATATTTCTGAACGTTCATAAAAGAAAAAAAAGTTGCCATCGCATTTTTTTGCGGACTCCATGGAACAGGGTCGCCATAAAAATTTGCTGCACGTAATGCCACGAAAAATAATATTACCCCTGTACCAATCCATAGCAATATTTTTTTTCTGCGAACGGCATCCATGTCAGTAAACAATTTCCCCATACAATAACCGAGTAACATCAACCCTGTCCATGAAAGAAAAGGATAGAAGATAAACAAGCTATGATTATCCCATAAAGGAATAATGGCCGGTCGATGTAATAAACTCCACCAAAACGGAACAACCCCGCCGCGGGAGCTTTCAGCAAAGTCCAATAAATTATGTCCAAAGAAAATTATAAGACCTGTTGCAAGAATTATATGAAAAGGGAGTCGGATCATCAATCCAAGAATAACCATGCTTGCCCCAATGGACCAAAGCGTCTCTAAAACAAAAAGACCATAATAAATATCACCTGTTAATCCCAATGACATTATAGTAAGGTCAATGAATATTAACCAAAGACCACGGGTTATTAAAAACCGGCCCAGTTCTTTTTTTGTTTTGCGTCGGCCTTGCAAACAAGCAGAAAGACCTGATAAAAAAACAAAAGCGGGTGCACAAAAATGAGTGATCCAGCGGGTGAAGTATAAGATGGGTGTAGTGGTTGCAGGATCGAGGGGATTACCGGTCAAGGCAGCTTTATGAAAAAAATCACGGGAATGGTCCAGCGCCATGATGATCATTATTAATCCACGAAGCAGGTCGATGGATTCAATTCTTTTTTGATCACGGTTTATTAGTTGTTGCATGATCGCTTATACTTATTTCAATTTATAATTTCGTCTGAGCTCTTGTAATAGTTTGCGATTGGTCGTTATGTAATCATTCATCTGCAGAGTTCGCGTTGATACGAGCATCTGTTTATAAAACGATATCATATTGGAGGCTTCACCCTTGTCAAAGGAAGCAAGATTTAATATACTTGCATTAATGATAGCATTGCTTTTCCGGTAGCGGTTAATAAGGTTGATGGCCGTTGCGTTTTCATCCTGTTTCCTTACTTCATTCATCCAGTTAAAATCATAGTGTTTCAGCATAAATGGTTTTATGGGATTGGCAAAGAACTGGTACTCCTGCTCGTTCCTGTAACGAACATTGTTGATACTTACGCTGATATCACCAAATAATTTTTGAAGCGTAATGTTATTGAAATACCGGAGTGAGCCCGAACTTTTAAGCTGACTGAGAATGCCATCTTTCGGCTCAAAAGAATAGGTGTTTACCAGGTACATTACAGTCGTATAGGCCGGGTAAAATTCTCTTGGCAGCGAGGTTAACGAGCTATCCCTAAAATAACTGCGCAGATAATCCATGTCTTTTTCTTTTTCCAGCCTCAATTTTATTTTATCAGCAACGGCAATGGAGTCCGTATAAAATTCAGCATACAATTCCTGGGCATATTGTTTTTCCCGTTGATGCTCTACATAATGCTCTCTTTGATTCTCTGCTAAAAAACCACTAAACACAGCGAGAAACAACATGAGAAATTCCCAGAAATAATGTGTCCATTTTTTTCTTGAGGTATGAGTGTGGGCATGTACTTCCATTTTGGTTGCTTGTTATTGGTTACAGGTTTATTTCAGATGATATTTATCAGTAATTAAAGTAATGAGGTTTTCGGCTGTATGTTGCCTCTGCGTACATATGTTTTGTCCGATAAGAAGGGATCCATAAAGGTATTGGGCATTGGTTAACAATTCATTTATTATTAATGGATCTTCGGTTAATAATTTAATAGATGTAGAGGAGGGTTCTTTTCTTTCTTTAAGGATGGTAAGTAAAACATCAGCATCGAAAATTTTTGCTACTGCCCGTTGATAATCATAATTCTTGGCGAGGATAAGATCATTAAATGCCGCCAATACTGCTAATGAATTGTAATAAGAACCAATACTATCAGCTACGCCGGTATTGCGTATTATACGAAGTTGACCAGAATTTTTCATTTGATCGTAAGTACGTATAGTGGGAAAATGTAATAATAATTTTATTGTTATCATTCGTGCCAGGAAATAAATTCTATTCACGTGTATTTTTCTTTCATTGCTTTTTATAAGCGGAATTAATGAATCAATGAATGTATAAATCTCTGCATTTGTTTTTGCATAGTTTGAATAAGTAGCAGTATCAGCTTTCAGGTCTTCCAGCATGCTGGCCATGTATTGTTTCTCCCGTTTATGCTCTACCTGGTGTTCCCTAAAGTTTTCTGCAAGAAATCCACAGAACACGGCAAGGAACAACATTAAAAATTCCCAGAAATAATGGGTCCATTTTTTTCTTTCAGTGTGGGTATGATGGTGTACTTCCATTATTAAACCATTGTTTTAATTTCTTTTCTTCAGTTTATATTCTTCATAAATAAAATTTTTCAGACTCGTTGCCCGTGCTTTTAATGCCTGAATTCTTTTTTCGGTACCGATGCTTAATCCCCGAATATTATTTATATCCAAGAGGCAAATATTTATAGTACCTTGATCAGCCATCCGCAAATGAAGTATATCGGGCGGATTTACAATATTATTATTGTCGTCAATCACCTTGGCAAAATCACCAGCATTCAACAAAGGTTGAAAATTTTCCCGCAGTGATCTTTTTATTATAAGAGATTCATCAAAGAGAAACTGGAGATTATCTACTTCTTTATAATAAGCAACTATACTGTCAGAGACATCTCCATTCCGAATAAGCCTCATTCCTCCGGCATTTCTAAGTTGAATGATAGTTCTGTCATTCACATTTAAACGAACACTTCCGCTTCGGGTTATTCCTCTTATATATAAATAAATGGCGTTGGCGGGTTGGTCAGTACGGATCTTATTTAATAAAAAAGTTAACGAGTCTGCAATCTGTACTTGTCTATCAAGGTTATTTATGATTCTTTGCAAATCATTTTCATCTGCAGTTAAATCTTCATAAAATGATCCTATATATTGTTTCTCCCGTTGGTGTTCTATCATATGTTCTCTTTGGTTTTCTGCTAAAAATCCGCAGAACACAGCGAGGAACAACATGAGAAACTCCCAGAAATAATGTGTCCATTTTTTTCTTGCAGTATGGGAATGTGAATGTACTTCCATATAATTAATTTATTCAAACTGATACTTGTCTTTATAATATCGAATAAGGCTGATCGCTTTGTCTTTTATGTTTGTAACAGAATTGCGTTGTCCATTGGTAGTTCTCAGGTACATGGCCAGTTCATTAAACCATTTATTGAGTAGAATCTTATTATTAGTAAACAATAACGGGCCATTTAATTGTTCACTTGTTGTATCCTTACCCATTACAGCAGTGGTCAGTTGTACAGGAGCAATTATTTTAAAAGCTGCCATTTCATTTAGTGTGTTCCGCACATTATCCTGGGATTGCTGGAATACCGTAGCTTGAAAATCGAGATATCCTTTATACATGTTTTCATAAATAATAATACTATCTGCCTCTGCCTTATTCAGCAAACGATAACCGCCTGCATTGGCCAGCTGTTTCAGCGTACGATCTGTTAATACAAATCCTCTATTACTCCGTGAATGTTTTATCAAGATCCCCATGCAACCTGTCGCCATCAAATTTTGTGACACTGTATCATAACAGTTATACATTGTTTTTAAAGCCGCGATCTTTTCATCATCATATGTAATTAAAGTATTTAAACGGGCAGTATCGCTTTTCAAATCCTCATAAAATGATCTTATATATTGTTTTGCCCTGTTTTTTTCAACCTGATGCTCCCGGAAATTTTCTGCCAAAAAACCGCAGAACACCGCGAGAAATAACATTAAAAACTCCCAGAGATAATGTGTCCATTTTTTTCTTTCGGTGTGAGAGTGGGCATGTACTTCCATAAATATTTATTTAAGGTGATATTCTGCCTGCAATTCTTTAATAAGCATAATGGCCAGATCATAAGGCCTTTTATAAAATGTATTTTCCCAATTAACTAAAGTAGCACGCCGCCACCACACTGCATTGGCCAATTTGTTTATATTTTCGGGACTCTTATTTAACAGAGGACTGTTCAACTGAATAAGCGAATCTTTAGGAGCCCCCTGCACACGCAATGAATTTATTTCCTTCGCATGATAGAAATCAAATACAGTTTCGAAAGATTCTTTTGCTTTTTCTCTTGTGATTAAATCATTCTCCTTTCTTCTTATTTGTGTCCAGACAGCCTCATCATACTCATTGATCAGTTGCACAAGCCTGAAGTTTTTGAAATACCGCAGCGAACCGGAATTTTTCAGTTGCTCCAGGGTAGCAGTCTTAACACTGAACTCGATACCACCTCCTATTTTAAAGCTGTAATAGTACAACCCTCCTATAGCCATACTCTCTTTCCTATCCTTTTCTAAATAAACCATAAAGGAATCAATATCATTTAATCGCTCGGCAATATCTTTTAAGTTTTTGCCAAGTATTAAAGTATCTGCTTCCAGGTCAGATAACAATGCTTTTGCATACTCTTTTGCCCTTCGTTTTTCAATAAGATGTTCTCTTTGATTCTCTGCTAAAAACCCGCAGAACACAGCAAGGAATAACATTAAAAATTCCCAGAGATAATGTGTCCATTTTTTTCTTGCAGTATGAGTGTGAGCATGTACTTCCATAAATAATTTATTTCAGGCGATATTCTTTTTGTAACAATTCAAGTAATGATGTTGCTCTCCTCAACAGGTTTCTTGTATCACGTCTAAGTGTTCTATTATATACTGTAAGCATATGAATCCTGTAATTCAACCGGAACAGCGCATCTGCATCCTGTTTTAATGGAGGATTGCCATCCACCCTGGATACATTATTGTCAGTATCCCGCATAGCATTCAGCACACGGCCATCAAATATGCCTTCAGCAATGCTTCGATAGGTGCCTATTATTTCTTCTTCTTCCTGGTTGAGCCATAAATAGGATCGGGAGGCTACATCATAGGCCAGTATACTATCACTCACATTCGATTTCCGGATCAGTCGCAGGTTACCTGCATTTTTCAGTTGCTGCATGGTACCATCTACGGGGAAAAAATGAAAAGCGGCTCCACGGGTAGCAAATGAGTTGTAGTAATACAGATCGCTTCCAAAAGATGAGGCATCCGGCCTGTTAAGCACCAGCATAAATGAGTCCATCAGCTGAGCACGGTTTTCACGTTGTTGAACGATATTATTTAGCCTTGCTATATCTACCTGCAAATCGCTGGCTAATGATTTAATAAATTTAATTTCCCGCTGATGTTCGATATAATGTTCTCTTTGATTTTCCACGAAGAATCCAAGTGTGACGGCAAGAAATAACATAAGAAACTCCCAGAAATATTCCGTCCATTTCTTTTTGTCGTGTTTTGAGTGATGATGTACTTCCATAAATTTTTCTAATTGAGATGATATTCTTTTTTGATCAGCTTAATTAACTCTAACATTTGTTTCTGGGCTGGCCTTTGCAAATCGAGCTGTGTATCACAGTTGGAGGCCCATACACCCATAATATTGATTAATTCCTGATCTGACTCTGCCGACCGGTTGAGGAGTTTTATATGCTGCGGCGAGCCATCGCCTGGCTTGAAGTCCTGGAACCGAAAGTGTTTTGTCATATAGGAAATAATATAGTCCGTAAAGAATTTATCAGCCCCTTCAGCATCGCGGGAAGCTCTTGCCAAAAGAACGTCATAATATTGCTGCAATGATGTTGTAAGACTGTCATTGTCTATATAACGTAAGCTCCCTGAAGTTTTCATCTGGCTGTACGTCGCTGTGGTGAAGTCATTACTGGTTTTCGTCAGCAAAAGAATTCGCACAAATCCCCTGTTTACTGCCGAGTCTGTAGCCCTTGCCGGATTAGTCATAATTTTCAAAAACTGCTCATGGGCTTGTTGTCGTTTTTCAAGCAGCTGGATCCTGGTTTCAAAGAATAGCGAATCCTGCCGAAGATCGGACAGCAGTCGACTCGCAAATTTTTTTTCCCGCTGATGCTCCACAATGTGCTCTCTTTGATTTTCTGCGAGAAAGCCAGCGAACACAGCAAGGAATAACATGAGAAATTCCCAGAAATAATGTGTCCATTTTTTTCTTTCAGTGTGTGAGTGGGCATGTACTTCCATAAAAAAAATTAATGCTGACCTAATTGTTTTTCTATCAGGTCTTCCATTTCAACGCATGCGGCTCTTGCATCTCTGAATGCATCCAAGCTTCGTTTTATTCTTTCTAATCGCAGTGTAAGGGCGGCACCCATGTTGTTACGAAACTGAATAGCGTCATTCCCGGCTATCACATCCTGGTGCCTGGCTATTTTTTCCATCTTGAAAGCATCAGAATGATTACTGGTATCAAGGTTGAGCTGGCATGTAAGGTCATAGACTTTGTAAAGGGCAGGTATAAATAGGTCGGTATAATATTTTTTTTCAAATTCCTGGTTGCGGTATTGAGCAAAATTGGTGATGCGTTCATAATCCATCATCTTTTTCAGGAACTCTATGTCTCCTACATAGCGCAATGAACCTGATGATTTCATTTGCTCATAGGTTTCTTTACGTACCAGGAAATTCCTAACCCATACTGCACCCATTTTCCGGGCAAAAGCGGCACGGTCTATCGTTGCACTATCCTGCAGCAGCCAATTCGTTAATGTGTCGTAATTTTTTATATATAGCTCGTCCTGCACGATTAAAGAATCGAGGTTTTTGATATTTGTCCTTACATCCAGCAACATGCTTTGCATAAATTGGCGAGCTCTTTTCTTTTCAATGATATGCTCCCGCTGGTTCTCCGCTAAAAAACCTGCGAATACCGCAAGGAAGAGCATCAGGAATTCCCAGAAATAAGTTCCCCAGTTTTTCTTTCCATGTGAATGTGAGTGTGCATGTACTTCCATAAATGTTTCTTTAATCAAAAGAATATTCTTTTTTAATTAATTCAATAAGCCTCTCAGCTCGTTGCTTTTGCGCCAAAGCGGTACGATTATAAAATTTTGTTGTCGATGAGTAATAATGGTAATTCAAAGACACTGCATTGATGTCTTTGAAATTTACAGAAAGTAAAGCCGGGTGACCGGCCGGCATGTTTATAATAAGATGACGGCCGTTATAAGTATTCAACCCAACATTCATCATCTGGTAAAAAACATAACTGTCAAACAATGCGGTATTGCCCTTATGAACCTCATCAAGCTTAAGACGCATCAGGTCCGTTTGATTAGCCAGCCATTGAAATGAAACATAGTACGATCCAATACTATCAAGTAACGTTTTGGGATTAATAAACCTGAGCAAACCCGAGCTCTTCATCTGGTCAAATGATTTTGAGTTGGAATAATAATAGCCAATATTAGCAGTAACACTTCTTGCTGTATAATAAATAGCAGGGGTGTTTGAAATATCAGAATGTAGCAAATTGATCAGGGAGTCTGCCATTTCAGCGCTATATCCATTTCGCTCAATAACAGAATCAAAAAGAAGAACATCAGATTGAAGATCGGATAAAAGAGACCGCATGTGTGTCTTCACTTCTTCTTTGTGTTTGATTCCTTCCCTGAGGTTCTCGGCATAGAAGCCAAGTGAAATAGCGAGGAACAGCATTAAAAACTCCCAGAGATAATGTGTCCATTTTTTTCTTTCAGTATGAGTATGTGCATGTACTTCCATAAATAATATTGCTACCTATTTATTGCATCTTTTTTATTTCTCCTTTCTGTCCACTGTTATGAAACCATGTTTTTACAACTTTTCCCACAGCATCTACTTCAAACTCCAGCATCCGGTCACTTTCATCTGCATAAAAAAGTTTCGTTTCTGATTCTGGTTTCAACTCTACATCAGGCACACCATCACGATGGCGGTATAGTTTATTATCTTTTTTTATTATGGCAAAAGTTAACCCCAGACTTTCATACTTTCCAAGATATCTGTCTAATATGGCCGGGCCAACCTTTATTTCTTTATGTACATAAGGGGCTTCAACAGTCACATCAAATAAAATATCAGCCAATGCAATGGAAACAAAATCGACATTGGATTCATTATTTGATAAAACAACAATGCAGATATCATCATTAACATAGCGGCTGAAGTTGGTAAGAAACCCATTGATACCACCATTATGCCAGATATGCAGGCGTTTTTCTACCGAGTCGATAACAAAGCCGTATCCATAATTACTTTTTCCCGGGGTAAACATTTTTTGTTTTGAAGCATCGGTAAGAATGAGGCTCCCATACAGAGCCCGGTCCCATTTATACATATCATCAACGGTGGAATACAGAACACCGGCGCTGAAGGGCCATTCCATATCGATATAAGTTGCGTTGATCGTTTTTTTGCCAACTCTTGAATATCCTTTAGCTCTTAATGGAAGCACACTGTCTGTTTTATCCACGCCGGAATTATTCATGCCAAGCTTATCAAATACGTGTTGACGTAAATAATCATTATATGATTGCCCGCTTATTTTTTCAATGATAGATCCCAACAAAAAATATCCTGAATTACTGTAAGCCCATTTTGTACCCGGTGAGAAATTGTAGGGTTTGTTTTTAAAAGTCGATATCATGGAGTCTTTCGATAACGTAAGTCTTGCTGTATTATCAAATTCAGGAAGGTCAGTATAGTTGGCAATACCAGATGTATGATTGAGCAGCATGTGAATGGTAACACTGTCGCCTTTCGGGTATCCGGGAAAAAATTTATTTAGTTTATCATCCAATGATAATTTTCCTGCTTCTGTCAACTGAAGTATGCATGCTGCCGTAAATTGTTTGGTGATGGAACCGATCCTGAATTTTGCATCCGGCGTAATAGGAATATTCCATTCCCTATCCGCCATACCATATCCTTTTCTGAGCAACACTTTATTTTGTTTCATCACTATCACCGCACCACTGAAGCCCTTTAGATTGGTTTGTGCCTGCATATATTCTTCCAGCAACTGCGGGTAGTTCTTTTGCCCTATTAACGAAGCGGGAAATAATAAGAATAAAAAAAATCGTTTCATATTGATCTTTTATTTTAAATGATATTCCTTCTTCAATGTACCAATTGCTATGGTGATCTCTCTCAATAAAGCAATCTGACCGAGCTTGATGGCATATTCAAGATAAAAACCATATCGCTCAAGCTTATCAACATAAGACTTAATACCCTCCTTATTTTGAACATTGATGGTCGCCGATTGCGGCACGTCCGACAATTGCAACTCCACCGAGGCCGAGTCAGAAAAATTTTGAAATGCCGTATTGCCGATTTGAGAGGTAACCTCCCGGTCGGCAAATACCCAGGCCGACAAATCAAGATCATTCTGCATACTTTCTGAAAATTCCCGCGTTTGGGAATTGAAGAATTTGTATTGGGATTCCAGTTGACCAATAATGTTTGTTGCATTCTTATTTCTGATCAGGTGAAAGCCTTCAGTGTGCAATTGAGATAAAGTACGTTCTGTAGGATGAAAATTGTAGCCCCAGGCCGTGCCGAGCATGAATGCCTGGTAGATAAGTCTGTCCTTTCCTTGAAGATTGATCGACCTGAATAAATGCAAAGTAGAATCCAGCCAGCCTAAATGATAGGGAATAAGTTTGTTAATGCTCAATGATAAGAAAGCGGAATCATTTTTCAAGTCATCAACGAGAGAAACCATATATTCCTTTTCCCGGCGATGTTCTACCATATGCTCCCGCTGATTCTCTGCAAGAAAACCACAGAACACAGCAAGGAATAACATCAGAAACTCCCAGAGGTAATGAGTCCATTTTTTTCTTTCAGAATGTGTGTGGGCATGTACTTCCATAAATGTTTTATTGCAGGTGATATTCTTTTTTGATCAATGTTATTAAGCGAATCGCTACTTGTTTTTCTTCCTGCAAATGGCTTTCATAATAAGCAAAGGCATTTTGCTCGAAGTGGGCAATATTTGAAAGTTTTTTAAGAATTTTCGGGTCGTAGGTGACCAGTTCATAATTATCGTCATGGTGATTTGTATAGTAGTTTAGGTCATAAACCTCACTACCAAGTCTTGTTGCATCAGAAGTGATCTCGTCTAAGGATTTAGCAATGACAAAGAGGTACTGAATTTTACTGTCATACAGTGAAATCAGGTTAGCTACTTCTCTTTTTCTAACCAGTCGCAAACCACCCGCATTCTTTAACTGTGACAATGTTCGCTGTGTAAAAACACAAAGCTCTGCTCCCATGGATGCCGGCAAAAAATAATATAATTTCTTTCGGGTGACTTTGTCTCCGGACAAAGGAAGCGGAAGAATCTCCAAAAGTGTATCGAGATTTACATTCGCTGCAATGTTAACTAATGAAACGCGGTTGATCGCGAGAGTATCCTGTGCAAGATCTTCCAGCATCGATTGCATATATTCCTTTTCCCGTTGATGTTCTACAACATGCTCCCGATAATTTTCTGCAAGGAAACCACAGAACACCGCAAGGAACAACATGAGAAACTCCCAGAGATAATGTGTCCATTTTTTTCTTTCAGTGTGGCCGTGGGCATGTACTTCCATAAATCTTTTATTGTAGATGATATTCTTTTTTTATCAATAGATCAAGGTCTTTTGCCTGCTTTATTGCTGATTGAACATTTTGAATAAACCAGGAATTGAATACGGCATATTTATCCAGCAGGTTAATATAATTATCAATTTGTTTCTTGTCTGTCGACAGGAAATATGGTATCGGGGGTAATTGGATAGCGGAATATGTCGACCCACTTTCTATCCAAGCTTCCATCCATGCTCTGAATACAGAGGATTTAAAAATGTCAGCACTGTAATTGTCTACTTTTTTCCATTGTTCTAATAGACCTTCGTCTTGCATACTGATCACAAAATTTCTTACATATCCATCATACTGGATAATTGCATCTGAAACAGTGGTATTCCTGATCAACCGGAAGTTTCCTGAGTTTTTCAACTGCATAATTGTTCTGTCGGAGTACACAGCTTTGAAATAAAGATTTATCCAGACCTGCTGCTGATAGATCTCTTTAGCTGACTTATTCCAATCCGGATTGTTATTTATTATAGCGATTAACGAATCAATATGAGTATTGTAGTCTGAAATACCCCTTATCATTTGAGAAAAAGAGACAGTATCTGCCTGGAGATCTTTGAGCATACTTTTCATCAATACTTTTTCTCTTTGATGCTCCACGATATGTTCCCTGAAATTTTCAGCAAGAAAGCCACAAAACACGGCAAGGAATAACATGAGAAACTCCCAGAAATAATGTTTCCAATTTTTTCTTTCTGTATGAGCATGTGCATGTACTTCCATTAAATAATATTTATTCGCATGAATGTAAAAAGAGAATTCCCGGGAATAATGGCAGTCTTAAGAGGGCGGTGGTAATAACAGCAAAAGATAATTATTTTTCCGTCTATAGTTGTAACTTTTTATCTTCATTTCAATGGGCAAAAACACTTCTTTTGATGTGATCGTAATTGGCGTTGGTTCTATGGGATCAGCCACCTGCTATTATTTAGCAAAGCGAGGTTATAAAGTTTTGGGGCTTGAGCAATTTGATATTTCTCATGAGTTTGGTTCACATGCAGGGCAAAGCCGTATCATTCGGAAAGCATATTTTGAACATCCCGATTATGTTCCATTGATGGAAAAAGCTTATGAGAACTGGAAGGTTATAGAGAATGAAACAGGTGAACAGTTGTATTTCAAAACGGGGTTATTATATGCGGGTAACCCGGCCAATGAAATAATCAAAGGTGTAAAACTTGCTGCTTCATTATATAATATTGAGTTACAGAGCCCGAAAAGTGATCGTTATTCCCAATTCAACTTCCCAAAAAGTTTTGAAATATTATTTGAGCCTGAAGCAGGTTTTCTTCCTCCTGAAAGATGTATCAGGCTTTATGCATCACAAGCTAAAAAGTATGGAGCAGCCATTCACACAAACGAAAAAGTGTTTGAATGGAAAAAAGAAGGCGATAGTATAAAGATCAAAACAGATAAGAATATTTACCAGTGCAATAAACTTATTATGACAGCTGGTGCCTGGTCGGGTAAAATGATACCAGGCTTTTCCAATAAAATCAAAGTAACCAGGCAATTTGTTGCATGGATAAAAACCAAAAACGATGAACAATTTGAATTGAATCATTTCCCTTGCTGGATGATCGGTGATGATGATAAACACGGTTGCTATTATGGATTCCCTTTGTTGAACACAAAAAAGTTTGGACAACCTGCCGGATTAAAATTGGCGCATCATTTTCCTGCACAGATAACCGATCCGGATAATGTGAACAGGCAAACAACAAAGGAAGACATTGCCGACCTGAATTATTGCTTGAATAAATATTTACCCGGTGTATTTGATTCCATTCTTCACACCAAAATATGTTTATACGGAAATTCCCCGGATGAAAATTTTATTATTGATAAACTTCCGGGCTATGAAGAAAATGTTTCGATAGCCTGTGGCTTTAGTGGCCACGGTTTTAAATTCGCTTCTGTGGTTGGAGAAATTCTTGCTGATCTTGCAATGGAAGGAAAAACAAATCATCCTATTGATTTTTTAAAAGCGGCACGTTTTGCTTAAATTCTTTTTAAAGAATATATGGGATAATGGCCTTTCGACTTACAGGATATTCGCTAAACTTTTCTTTATACCATTTATGATGTGCCAATGCACGGGGAATAAGATTGGCTGCCGTCCAGATAAAAAAAGTAAGAGCAGGAAGATTCCAGCAAAGAATAGCAAAGCCTAACCATTCAATTAATTCTCCAAATAGATTTGCGCAGCTCACTTTACCAAATAACCAACCAGCAGGAATTTCATAATTTGTTTCTCCCGGCTTACGCAGGTTAATTAAAATATTATCTGCTTTCCAGTTTATACTTAATCCTGCAAAAAATAAAATGATCCCAATAATAAATCTTGGATCGCTAAGCCATGCATTTGTATAATCTGCGAAATGAGTAAAATAATATCCAAAAGAAAATCCATTCATAATATTGAAGAAGATCGCAGAAAGCATAATCACTATTGGCATTTTCTTTCCTTTTGTATGTAAACGAAATGGAAAAATAAAAATGCGGTTGATATAATGAAGACTGAATAATCCTATCATTATTATATAAGGGAAAGAAAATAATAGTATGTCCGGAAAGATCAATAGATATAAAACGATCAGCACCGGCAACTCCATTATCACCCAGCCCCATTTATTAGAAATAAGTGGTCCCCATTTGGAAGTAGTGTGGCGGCCATAAGGCGCAGTAACCTTTAATAACACAAGGAATACAATTACAGCTAATATTATCCAGCTGTATAAAATTGCCTTATATGTGGCCCATGAAATTGAAAACATCTTTCGATTCTGAAGATGACAAGATAATATTTAAAATTATATGTTAACTTCATTCTACACACTTCAAAATATTCTTTATGACTGATCGTCGTCGTTTTCTACAAACATCTGCCACCATTTTTGCCGGGAGCACATTGCTGTCCTCATTCGACAAACAGCCATTCAGCATTTTTAAAAACAAAATAATGCCTGGTGATCAATTGAACATTGGGGCAATTGGTATTAACGGAATGGGATGGAGTAATTTATCCGCTGCAGTAAAAATTCCCGGAGTAAATGTTGTCGCACTTTGTGATGTTGATAAAAATGTTTTGGATAAAAGAATGAATGATCTTTCAAAAATGCCCGCCCGTGCCGGTACGGACGGGAATATCGATACATCAAAAGTGAAAACTTATGGCGATTACAGGAAATTATTGGAGCAAAAAGATATCGACGCTGTTATCATTGGTACACCAGATCATTGGCATGCATTGATAATGATAGATGCAGTGGAAGCAGGCAAACATGTATATGTAGAAAAACCAGTTGGTAATTCAATTGAAGAATGCAGAACAATGGTGGCTGCACAAAAACGATATAATAAAATTGTCCAGGCTGGTCAATGGCAAAGAAGCGGGCAACATTTCAGGGATGCGGTTGATTTTATAAGAACAGGACAATTAGGAAATATAAGAACAGTAAAAGTTTGGTGTTACCAGGGATGGTGTAAGCCCGGAGAAAAGATCCCCGATTCAGATCCGCCAGCAGGAGTGGATTATAATATGTGGTTAGGGCCTGCACCAAAAAGAAAGTTTAATGCAAACAGGTTTCATTTTCAGTTTCGTTGGTTTTGGGATTATGCAGGTGGGTTGATGACTGATTGGGGAGTTCATTTAATGGATTATGCAATATTTGGAATGAATGCAGATGTACCAAAAACCGTTTCTGCATTAGGCGGATATTTTGCCTATCCCGATCTCTACCAGGAAACACCAGATACAATGGGTGCGTTGTATGAGTTTGATAAATTCAATTTAATATGGGATCATGCAATGGGTATTGATAATGGTTTATTTGGAAAAGATCATGGCATTGCATTTATCGGTAATAATGGAACATTGGAATTAGACCGCGGCGGATGGGAAGTGATAGAAGAAAATAATAGCAAGGATAAGGTTAAGGTTGAGAGGAAGAAACCAACCGATAATGCTTTACTGAAGCATTGGGAAAATTTTGTTGCTGCTATTAAATCTGGCAAGCAGGAAGATCTTAATTGTCCCATCAGCACCGGTGCACATATTGCCACAGTATGCCAGTTAGGGAATATCGCATACAGAAGTAAAGAAAAAATTACGTGGGATAATGCAAAGCAACAATTGACAAACGAAAAATTAAATCAAGAATACTTGTTTGCAAAATATCATAATGGGTATAAACTTCCAACGGTCAAATCCTTTTGAAAAAAATCAATACGAAAAAATCTTACATCCGGATTTAAAAAAATAAAAATAGATTTATCCCCATCTATTAAACCCTCCTTATTATATCCCGTCTGTATAACCAGCACACCAACTTGTAAGCACTCCACTCTAAGAACAAATTGATTTTCAGATCAAAGAAACGTATTATCACGATGCTCTGTTTATTGGCACAATTTTTTGTAATCATTGCCCGTAGCAGAGTCCTTAGTTGAAATTTTTTATTAATCAAAAAAACGATCATCTATGAAGACGATGCAAAAAACAATCGCCCTAGCAATGTCAGTTCTTATTTCAGGTTTTGCTTTTTCACAAGTGAACCTGGGAGCAAAAGCGACAACACAAGCAGTTACAAATGCAGCTGTAAGTACAAATGCAATTAAAGTTAGACCGGTTGTAAGTACCGCTGCACAGTCTACTAAAGCAGCTGTATCAACTACAACAAACACCGGTGCCGCAGTAAAAGCAAAAACAGCAACAACAGCTGATGCAACAACAAAGAAAACTGTAGCAACAACCAATGAAGTTAAAAATGATGTAAAGAGCAGTGCAGATATTAATGCAACTGCAGCTGCTAATGCGCAGGCTTCCACTAATGCATCAACACAGGCACAGGAAAATGCCGCGCCTAATTCGGTTGTTCATGCAGATGCTAACACAACAACATCTGCTAATGCTAAAACCGAAGTAAATGTAAATGGCAAGAATACAATTGAAACAACTGAAAGAGCTGCAGAAAATATTAATGCGGCCGCAGAAAAGAAAACAGATGCAACTGTAGAAGCTACTAATAAAGTAAAAGCAAAAACTGAAAATGAAGTAAAGGCCGATGCAAAAGCTACAAAACAAACAGCTACATCAGTAAAACCTAAAGCAAGTGCTAATGTTTCAGGTGAAGTAAAATCTGAAACCAAAGCAAAAGCTTCAAATAATTAAATCCATAATTTGAAGATTCTCTAGTTATCCTTCATCCGATAGATTCTGTCTCGCCTAAGGCGAGACAGAATTCTTAAAAAAATTGTCACATGAAACTTATGAGACATACGGGATTTGTATTGTTATTGATATTGATTGGCTTTTTGTCAAATGGTCAATCTAAAACTACTGATGAAAAAGTAAAAACAGAATTTAAGATCAGCGTCAATTATAATACGGGCTTAAATTATTACGGTCGGGTTGATAGTCTTCGCAGCAGCGGTTTTTTTCCATTGGCTGAAATATGGTTCAATGAAAGTTTTTATATAAATGCCGCACCGGTGTTTGTAAATAATTCTGCCGAATCTTTTCAATATGCAGGAACAATTACTTCTGCGGGATATCAATTCAATTCGAAAAATAAATGGTTGGGGAATATTTATGTAATCAGACCTTTTTACCAGGAAAGCAGCGACCTGGTGCAATCAGCATTGAAAGCGCAAACAGGAATGACGCTAACATGGCTGAATAAAATAATAAATGTAACAGGCGGTGCTGATATTAAATTCAGCGATAAAACTGATTATGGTGTTATGGCTGGTCTTGACCATGTTATAAGACATCAGTTAAATGACAAAACCGTTTTAGTAATTGACCCTTCTGCATATATAAATGCAGGAACACAACAGTTCACTAAAAGCTATTTAAAAAGAACAACAGGGTTTTTATTCTTTCCCGGTTCAGAACAAGTAGTAACTAAATCATCGCAAAAATTTACTATTCTTTCATATGAATTTTCTACGCCAATGGTTTTAGCAACAGGAAAATTTCAATTGTTGTTTACACCTGCATATGTAATACCTCAAAATCTTTTAATCGTTGAGGGAAGGCCTGATCTTTCTGAAAGAGGTGATAAAATGTTTTATGCAACGTTCGGTGCAAAAATGAGTTTCTAGTCTCGCAATAGCCGGACAGCTCTATGAGAGCACGGAGCTGCATTATTGCAGCTCCTCTTTTAATGCAGCTATCGTCTTCTTTTCACTTCCAATAAAGATTTTATCATTGATAATAATAACTGGGCGTTTCAAGAAAGTGTATTCATCCAAAATGTATTGGCGATAATCTTTTTCGGTAAGTTTTTTATCTTTTAGCTTCCATTCTTTATACTTTATGGCACGCCGGCTGAATAACGACTCATAGCTACCGGCCATCTTTTTCATTTCATCTAACTGGGTGGGAGTGATCTTTTCAAATTTTATATTTTGAAGGGTAAACCCCGGACCTATCAATTTATCAATACCTGTTTCTTCAAATAAGGCAAGGCTGGTAGTACAGTGACCGATGGTATATATCTTCTTCATTTTTTTAATTTTTCTCGCGGCGAACGCAGCGGAGTAGAGATCGCAGCAAATATATTACATACAATTGCGTTGCGATCGTTGCGTGAAATAATGTTGAATAGAGAGCAAGAACCCGAATGAAGCGTCGCAACGGAAGCTCAATCAAGGCTCAAAAGCCTGTTTATATATAAAATTTCAGCCAGTAAGACAGTACCAAAATCTCTTTTCTTCATTCGTAAACGGGCCCGCCCTTTGCTTGTTATATTTGCATAATAAATTGTGAGCTATGATAAAAACAGGTAACCCGATTATCAGCATTTATACGGAAATGACGCCCAACCCGGAGACGATGAAGTTTGTGGCGAATAAACTTTTATACCCCGGCAAGAGCATTGATTTTCCTGATGTGGAAACTGCGAAACCGTCGCCACTGGCGATTGAATTGTTTGGTTACCCTTTTATTAAGGCGGTGTTTATCGCCAGCAATTTTGTGACGCTGACCAAAACTCCCGATACCGATTGGAGTGATGTGATCCCAAGCATTCGCCAGTTTTTAAAAGAATATCTGGAAGAAGGGAAGCCAGTAATAAATGAAGAGGAAATAGTAATAAGCAAAAAAGAAAGCAGCAACGAGATCAGCGCTGATGATGATGACGTGGTAAAGCGTATTAAAGAATTGCTGGAAAATTATGTAAAGCCGGCGGTGGAAATGGACGGGGGCGCTATTCAATTTAAAAGTTATGATGATGGTGTAGTAAACCTAATGTTACAAGGAAGCTGCAGTGGTTGTCCTTCATCAATGATCACATTGAAAGCAGGGATTGAAGGAATGATGAAGCGAATGATACCAGAAGTAAAAGAAGTGGTGGCAGAAGCGGAATAAGAGAACCATGATTATTTAAATTTTAAAGGATTAGTAGGAAATAATTTAGCGAACTTAACGGTTCGCTTTTTTTATGAATTTATTTTTGTAACGAATCTTATATTTAAAATATTTATGAGATCTGTTACTGTTTTTATAATGATTGGATGCAATGCCGTTTGTTTTTCGCAAACAAATGGGTATAGTGTTCACGATTTAAAATCAGGAAAATTTAAAGACGATAGCAGCTATGTTTATTCTCTTCCTTTTGAAGACAAAAAGAAAGTTTTTTTGATACAGGCGTACAATAGCAAGATGAGTCATAAAGGAGAATTGGCTCTTGATTTTAAAGTAAAAAAGAAAACAAAAATTTGCGCAGCAAGAGATGGGATAGTAATAGCAGCAAGAGAAGATTCAAATAAAGGTGGTTTGAAGCCGGAAAATATTTCTGATGGAAATTATATTTCAATACAACATTATGACGGATCTGTTGCGCACTATTGGCATTTGATAAAAAATGGCGTACTGATAAATGTGGGTGATACGATCACAAAAGGACAAGTGATTGGACTAAGCGGTAACACAGGTTATTCTGCATTTCCTCATTTGCATTTTGAAGTTGTGGGAGATGATGGAACAGGAAATACCAGGCAGTTGGCTACAAGGTTTCATACAAATAAAGGAATCATCTATTTACGACCGGCGCATTTTTACAGAACATTGCAGTGAATAAGTTATATAAAAGGTTTGTGATACAAATATGCAATGCGTAACTTACAAAAAACTAAAGGCAATGATAGTAGTGTATATTATTTTGGGTCTTATCGTCTTGCTCTTGCTGATCTCTGCAATGATGCCCAAAAGTTATAATGTTGAAAAAACAAATATCATTAAAAAAAGTGTGGTTGATGTAATGAACAAGGTTGGCAATCTTAATTCTTACAGCAAATGGAACCCCTGGCAACAAATGGACCCCACGGCGAAGGCAACTATAACCGGAACACCAAATACACCGGGACATAAATATGCATGGGAAGGAAAAAAAACCGGGATCGGCAGCTTAACTCTTAGAGCACTTGACGATAAACATATTCATTTTGATCTTGAGTTCTTAAAACCATGGAAGGCAAAGGCAAAAGATAACTGGCTTTTTGAACCATGGGGTGACGGGGGTGAAACAAAGGTAACATGGCAAAACAGTGGTGAGCTTCCCTGGCCCATGGCAAGATTGATGAGCCCGATGATAAACAAAAATCTTAACCAGCAGTTTGTAACGGGATTAAATAATTTGAAAAAATTATGCGAAGGATAGTTTTAAAATCCTTTTTTAACCCAGTTCACTTTTCTTTCTTTCAAATAGTCAAGTACAAAATCAAAACAGTTTTTATGTTTGCCTATTAACTCCGGTGGAAACACTCCTTTTTCTGCAAAAAGATTTTGTGCAAACAGATTTACAGCAGCCGTACAGGTATATCCTGTTGTTCGGGCCATTGACGAAATTTTTGTTTCATGATCATAAAAATCAATCAGGCTCCATTCTATGATTTTTGGTTCTTCGTCTTTTTTGCCAATCAGTTTTACTTTCATTACCGTTAGCTCTTCTTCTTCCAACCCAAGTTTCCATTCATTGAATAAAATTTGCGAGGTTACTTTTAACGGAGAAATCTTTGTTCCATTGATGTCGATCGGTGTTTCATTAAAGAATCCGCTTTCTTTTAGCGAAAGAATAATGTCTACATGACCCGGATACCGCATTGTTTTTTCTTTTTGATTTTTAATATGTGGCATTGTATATAACAATGAACGCAGGCCATCAGTATTAAACGCTTCCAGT
>Ga0105249_10001263_pt1 | contig 22196 bp, 18 predicted proteins | sample KBSS44metaG_FD_81522 | JGI IMG/M metagenome (GOLD analysis project Ga0105249, IMG submission 81522) | Switchgrass rhizosphere microbial communities from Kellogg Biological Station, Michigan, USA - KBS S4-4 metaG | ecosystem: Host-associated > Plants > Roots > Rhizosphere > Soil | place...
GACCCGGCGGACATGGCGGGTCTGGACAGCAAGACCCGCCCTACGTCCCGTGGACGAATATGAGTCAGAAAATCCGTGTGATCATTGCCAAGCCGGGCCTTGATGGGCATGATCGCGGCGCCAAGGTGATTGCCCGGGCGCTTCGCGATGCCGGGATGGAAGTGATCTACACAGGTCTTCGCCAGACGCCCGAGCAGATTGTCTCCGCCGCTTTGCAGGAGGATGCCTCTGTGATCGGGCTGTCCATTCTGTCGGGCGCCCATATGCACATCTGCCCGAGGGTCGTCGAATTACTGCGCGAAAAGCGGATGAACGACGTCCTCGTTGTCGTCGGAGGCATCATTCCCGACGCCGACGTGCCAAAGCTGAACGAAATCGGGATTCAGGGCATCTTTCAGCCCGGCACGCCGATGCAGGAGATCGTAGACTTCATCGCACAGAACGCCAGGTCCGTGTCCTACTTGAGAGGCTCTCGTGACGCATAAGCTCCTGCTCGCCGACGGCAGCGTGACCATTCAACGCGTCGTCGAGCTCACGTTCTCGGGCGAGGACGTGCAGGTCGTATCCGTCGGGGACGGCGAGCAGGCCATCGCGCGCATTCCAATCGAGCTGCCGGACATCGTCCTTGCCGATATCGGGATGCCGAAACGGAGCGGCTACGACGTCGCCGCCTTCGTCAAAGGACGATCGGATCTGTCTCACATCCCAGTGCTGCTGCTTGCGGGTGCCTTCGAGCCGGTGGACGAGAACCGCGCTCAGCAGGTGCATAGCGACGGTGTCCTCGTGAAGCCGTTCGAACCGCAGCAGGTGATTGCGCGGGTTCGCGATCTCATCGAGAGCTCGCGGACGATATCGCGCCGAAAGCCGGCTGCGCTCCCCGATGTCGCCGTCGTGGAACATCGTGCCCGGAACGGCGAGACGGTCGGGCACACTCAGTCGGCGGTGACAGTACCGGAAGCAAAGGCGAGCATCGCTGAATCAGTGCAGCGAAAGGCCGAGCCCAAGCTGGACGACTACTTCGACCGGCTCGATGCGGCGTTCGCCGGGCTTGGGACCGAGGGGCACCATGGAACGACGCCTCAATCAGAGGGCGACGATGAGTTCGACGGCCGCGCCGTGCCGACGCTCGAAAGCCTGCTTGCCGTTTCCGCGGGTGCTTTGGACGATGCACCAGCCATCGATCCCGTGATGCCCGTTGAAGTGAGCCAGTACAACGCGATGCTGTCGCGGGCACCGGCTCCTCGTGCGGCAACCGCACCCAGAGAGGTGGCGGAACCAGTCGACGGTCGAAATCTCGTGGCCGACATGTTCGCGGCGCTGTTTGCGGTGGAGCAGGGCGAATCAGTGGCACCGGCGGTGCCGTTACCGGTCCAGGTCGCGGCGGCCCCCGTCGCGATCAGCGAGGGCCTGGTCGATGAAGTCACCCGCCGCGTCGTCGAGCGCCTCGCCCCCGAGACGGCCAACGAGCTCGTCGCGCAGATCGTGTCCGAAGTCGCGGAACGATTGATTCGCGAGGAAATCACACGAATCAAGGCGGCGGCCGCCGCCAGGCCGTCGCCCCGCATTTAGGGATTTTGATTCGTGATTGATGATTCGTTGATGATTAGGGATTGGAGAAATCAATAATCACCAATGGATCAGCACCCGATTACTCTTCCAGAGAAACCTGCATTAGAGGGCCTCGAAGCCAAATGGGCCGCGCGCTGGGAAGCCGACGGCACGTACCGCTTCGATCGTCATCACACCCGAGAGGAGATCTATTCGATCGACACGCCGCCTCCCACGGTCAGCGGGTCGCTGCACGTCGGTCATGTGTTTTCCTACACGCACACCGACGTCATTGCGCGCTTTCAGCGGATGCGCGGAAAGATCGTCTTCTACCCGATGGGCTGGGACGACAACGGCCTCCCGACGGAACGGCGGGTGCAGAACTATTACGGCGTGAGGTGCGATCCTTCCTTGCCGTACGAGGCGAGCTTCCAGCCGCCTGAGAAACTGCCCAAGCAGCCGATCTCGGTCTCACGTCCCAATTTCATCGAGCTGTGCAACCGGCTCACCGCGGAAGATGAAAAGGCATTTGAGGACCTGTGGCGTTACCTGGGACTCTCGGTCGATTGGTCGCGTACCTACGCCACGATCGACCGGCGGGCGCAGAAGACATCGCAAGCAGCGTTTCTTCGCCTCCTGAAACGCGGGATCGCCTACCAGCTCGAGGCGCCGACGCTCTGGGACATCGATTTCCGTACAGCCGTCGCGCAGGCCGAGCTGGAGGATCGCGAACAACCGGGAGCCTATCATCGCATCCGCTTCGCGCGTCCCGACTCAGGGAGCTTCGTCGAGATCGACACGACGCGACCCGAGTTGATTCCTGCGTGTGTCGCGCTCGTGGCTCATCCCGACGATCCCAGGTATCAGCCTTTGTTTGGCACCGAAGTCGTGACGCCCTTGTTCAAGGTACCGGTTCCAGTCAGAGCGCATGCGCTTGCCGATCCCGAGAAGGGCAGCGGCATCGCGATGATCTGCACGTTCGGCGACATCACAGACGTCACGTGGTGGCGCGAGCTCAGGCTGCCGGTGCGAGCGATCATTCAGCCAAATGGTGCGTTTCGCCCGGTGACGTGGGGAGCTGCCGGCTGGGAATCGCGTGATGCCGCCGGGGCTCAGGCTGCCTACGATCAGTTGGCGAATCTGTCAGCGTCGAAGGCGCGTGCCCGTATTGTCGAACTCCTCAAAGACTCCGGCGATCTCATTGGCGAGCCGCGTCCGATTACGCATCCGGTCAAGTTCTACGAGAAGGGCGACCGCCCCCTCGAGATCGTGACGAGCCGGCAGTGGTTCATCAAGACGATGGAGTTCCGTGAGGAGCTGCTGGCGCGCGGGTTCGAGCTGCAGTGGCATCCCGAGTTCATGCGTCATCGCTACGACAACTGGGTCAACGGACTGTCCGGCGATTGGTGCATCAGCCGGCAGCGCTTCTTCGGTGTCCCGTTCCCGGTGTGGTACCCGATCGACGGGGACGGGCAGATCGATTACTCACGTCCGATCGTCCCCGATGAATCGCAGTTGCCGATGGATCCCTCGAGCGATACGCCTCCGGGGTACTCCGCCGCTCAGCGCAATCAGCCCAACGGCTTTGCCGGCGATCCCGACGTCATGGACACCTGGGCGACATCGTCGCTGACACCCCAGATTGCGGCGGACTGGCTAGGCGATCCGGATCTCTTCGCGCGCGTGTTCCCGATGGACCTGCGCCCGCAGGCGCACGACATCATTCGCACATGGCTGTTCACGACCGTGCTTCGATCGCAGCTCGAGCACGGCACGCTGCCGTGGAGCCACACCGCGATCTCTGGATTCGTCACGGATCCCGATCGCAAGAAGATGTCGAAATCCAAGGGGAACGTCATCACGCCGATGGAATTCCTCAAGGAGCATGGCTCCGACGGCGTGCGCTACTGGGCGGCAAACGTACGCCCCGGTGGCGATGGCATCTTCGACGTTGGCGAGATCAAGGTCGGGCGGCGCCTCGCGATCAAGATGCTGAATGCGGCGAAGTTTGCGCTGATGCAGGCGGAGCCGCGCGGACCGATCACCGAGCCACTCGATCGCGGCATGCTGTCCAGTCTCGCGGCGCTGGTGAAGGAATCGACCGATCAGTTCGACGCGTACGACTACTCCAAGGTGCTCGAACAATCCGAGCGCTTCTTCTGGTCGTTCTGCGACGATTACCTCGAGCTCGTGAAGGGGCGGCGCTACGGTGACTTTACGCCCGAAGGCGCCGCATCGGCGAACAGCGCGATGCTCGTGGCGCTGTCCACCCTCCTGCGATTGTTCGCGCCGTTTCTGCCATTCGTAACCGATGAGGTGTGGTCGTGGTGGCAGGCGGGTTCGGTGCACAACGCCAAGTGGCCAATACCCGAGGAGGTCGTCGAGCCGATTGGCGGTCATGATGGGAACGCGGTGCAGGTGTTCGAAGAGACACGCGCTGCGCTTGGAGAGATCCGCCGGATCAAAGCGCTCGAGAAGCGGCCGGTGAAGGCGGTGATCGAGCGAGCCGTTCTGCCGAAGCGTTTCGAGTCACTGTCGCCTGCTTCGCAGGATTTCCGGGCGGCGACGCACATCAGGGACCTGGGATTCGGAGAGGTCGAGGATCCGCAGCTCACGTTCGCGACCGTCGAACCGGTCCCGGAACCACGAGTGTGAATCCATCGCTCGAACCGCTCGCTGCAGACGACTACCGCGACCTGGTCCGCCGTGCCCTGGCCGAAGACGTCGGCCGCGGTGACATCACGACGACGGGAACAATCGACGGGAGTCGGCGCGTCCACGGCGTCCTCCTGGCGAAGTGTCGTTGTGTCATCGCCGGCCTCGACGTTGCCGTCGAGGCGTTTCGCCAGCTCGATGCCGCAATCGAGATCACGATTCATCATCACGATGGCTCGTTATGTGTACCGGGCACCGCCGTCGCGGAGATCACCGGTCGTGCTGATGCGCTGCTGATCGGCGAGCGTACGGCGCTCAACTTCATGCAGCGGCTGTCGGGGATCGCGACGCTCACGCGTCAGTTTGTGGATGCGGCCGCGGACCGCATCGTCGTCCTCGACACCCGCAAGACGACACCGCTGATGCGCATCCTCGAAAAGTACGCCGTGCGCGCGGGTGGCGGCACGAATCACCGGTTCGGGCTCGACGACGGCATCTTGATCAAGGACAACCATGTGCGTCTCGCTGGCGGTGTAGCGGCTGCCGTGGAACGCATGCGAAATGCGAATCAGAATCTGCCGGTCGAGGTCGAGGCACAGAGCCTGTGCGAGGTCGACGCCGCGCTCGATGCCGGCGCTGACATCGTGCTGCTCGACAACCTGTCAACGGCAGACATCATCGAAGCGGTCGGCAAGTGCCGCGGCAAGGCTCGAACCGAGGTGTCAGGCGGCGTGACGCTCGCGCGCATGACCGAGTTGGCCGCGACCGGCGCCGACTACGTGTCCATCGGCGCGCTGACTCATTCAGCTCCCGCCGCAGACCTGAGTTTCGAAATCGAAATGGGGTCGGGAGTCATTTGATCAGGACAGTGTTATGGAGTGTCCTCGTTAAATGACTCCCGACCCCGTTTCCGTCCCTGAAGAATTCGCGACCGCGCTGGCCGTCGCGCGTGGACGCCTCGGCATCTTCGCGCAGCAGATTCTCTGGTATCCCGAAATCGGATCGACGAACGATGTCGCCGGAGCCATGGCCGATCGAGGTGCGCCAGAGGGTCTCATCGTCCTCGCTGATCGACAGACAGCCGGACGCGGCCGACTCGGCCGCACCTGGGCATCACCGTCTGGCGCCGGCATCTACGTGTCGATGGTGTTGCGGCCGTCGCCGACGGTCGCAACGTTGATGACGATCGCGGCGGGTGTTGCCGTTGCCGAAGGTATCGCGTCGGCGACGGGGCTCTCGCCGCACGTAAAATGGCCCAACGACATCCACGTCGGTGGACGGAAGCTCGCCGGCATCCTGGCGGAAGGCGCCGTTGGGCACGTCGTGCTGGGAATCGGGATCAATGTCCAATCGGCGGCGTACCCGGCCGAGATCGCGTCTCGCGCGACGTCGATCGAAGCAGAACTCAGTCGCCCCGTCGATCGCGGGCTCGTGCTTGCGGAGTGTCTCGCTGCAATGGCATCGCGCTATCGCGAACTGCAAAACGGCCGTAGACGACAGGTCGTGGAGGCGTGGCGCGGTCGCGCGGCAGCCATGTTGGGCCGCCGCGTCGAATGGGAAGCCGCAGGCAAACAACAGGTCGGACTGGCCGAGAACATCGACGATGACGGCGCGCTGATCGTGAAAGTCGGTACCGCGACGCAGAAGATCAGGTCGGGAGAAGTGCGGTGGTTGTAGAGCCCGCCGATCAGTACTGCCGGGCGGTCGAAGCGTATCTGTGCCGGAAGAACGATGGCCACCTGGTTAGGATCGTCGGTCCAGCGTTCGAGCAAGTGCTGGGATGGGCCAGCAGGGGAGTGCCCATCAAGATCGCATATCAAGGTATCGACCGGTACTTCGAGCGGTACTACGCGAAAGGGCCTCGCCGCCGGCCAGTCCGGATCGAGTTCTGCGAGGCCGACATTCTCGATGCGTTCGACGAATGGCGGCGGGCCGTCGGCATTGTCAGCGAGGAGCGATTTCCTCCGGCGACCACGACGAGCGGTGCCGAGGCGCCGGAAGTCGCCGCACGCAGGCATGAATCGCTGCCGGCTCATCTCGACCGCGTCATTGCACGCCTCACGACATTGCGCGCGGGGACGGATCGCTCACTGGACGATGCCATCGATGCCGCGATCAGGGAGCTCGATCGGCACCGGGCGGAAGCCCGGGCGGTTCGCGGGGACGCGCGCCGCGAGCTCGTCGATCGATTGAGCGCGATGGATGGCGAGCTGTTGAATGCGGCCGAGCGCCAGTGCGATCCCGCAACGCTGGCGCAGCTCGGTATCGAAGCGGCCGAGGAGCTGGCCCCCTTCAAGGATCGTCTATCGAACAGCGCGTTCGAGGAGTCGCGTCGTGCCGCCGTGGCACGCCTTGTTCGTGAGCGGTATCGTCTGCCGGTTATTGCCTTTGATTGATCGGCGTGCGGGTAGTTGATGTCCCTCCTTACGCTCGACATCGAGAAAGCGGCAGCCGGCGGCAGGATGCTGTCCCGTCATAACGGGCAAATTGTGCTCGTGTCGGGTGCGATTCCAGGTGAACGGGTCACGGCCCGTCTCGAGCGAACCGAGCGCGGTGTCGCGTTTGCGGAGGTGACGGAGGTTCTCGAGCCGTCGATCGATCGCCGGCCGGCAGCAGGCGAGGCCCGTTGCGGTGGAAACGTGTTCTCGCACATCGAGTACCCGCGACAACTGAGACTCAAGGGCGAGATCATCCAGGACGCGTTCAGGCGCATCGGCCGGCTTCCGCTGCCGGAGCCGCCAATCGTGACACCGTCGCCCGAGCGTGGATATCGTATGCGCGCCAGGCTTCACGCGAGCGGCGAGCGGCTTGGTTTTTATCTCGAGGGCTCGCACCAGGTCTGTGACGCCGCCGCAACCGGCCAGTTGCTGCCGGAAACCTGCGACTGGATCGCTGACGTGCCGCGCAAGCTCGATGCGAGGACGCGTCGAGATGTCGCCGCCATCGAGATTGCCGAGAATATCCCCGGGCAGGAGCGCGCCTGTCACCTGGAGCTTCATGCGGGTGCCGAACCCTCGCGTTATGCGGCGGTTGCTGAAGGGCTGACAGGACTTTCCGCGGCACGGGCCGACGCTCCGGGACACGTTCAGATCGCGGGCGTCCCCCGCGTCACGGACTCGATTCGAGTCGCTGGCGATCCGGCAGTCGTCCTCTCGCTCAGTCGAGACGTGCGGGCGTTCTTCCAAGGCAACCGGTTCCTCGTCGAGCAGCTCGTCCGCCGCGTTGTCGAACTGGTGCCGCATGGTCCGGTGATCGATCTCTATGCCGGTGTCGGCCTCTTCGGGTTGTCGTTGGCGGCCGCAGGATGGACACCGGTGACGTGCGTCGAAGGTGACCTCATTGCCGGTACAGATCTCGCGCGTAACGCCGAACCATTCGGAGAGCGCGTAACATCAGTTCGACGAAGCGTTGAGACCTACGTGGGATCGGTGGGACCGCGTGACGTCGAGGACGCGACGGTCATCGTCGATCCTCCACGTACCGGGATCTCGAAGCAGGCAATCGCCCACATCACGCGATTGCAACCGCGACGCATCGTCTATATCTCATGCGATGTCGCCACGCTGGCACGCGACACGCGTGCCCTGCACGATACCGGCTACGGTCTATCAGACCTCAGTGGCATCGATCTCTTTCCCAACACGGCGCATGTCGAAACACTTGCGGTCCTGGCGCGCGAGTAGCAGTTTCACAAGACGTAGAGGCGGGTCTTCAGACCCGCCTTGTTGACGGCGAGTCTCGAGACTCGCCGCTACACGTCGTTATGTCTGTGCGCGAGTTGCGGCGACACGCTTCGGGCGCGCCACCGGCACGACGGTTTTGAGTTCGCGCTCGGCTCTCAGCCAATGTTCGACGTCGTTGCCGTGCGTGAACCCTTCCTGCGTGAAGAGCTCATAGGCACGCAGCGCGATCTGCGCATGCGTCACGTCGGATTCTGGATGTTTCTTTAATGGGGCTTTGACGAGGCGAGGGCCCGTTGGAGCGGTCGGTTGTGACTTGCTGGATCGAGGCATCAGATCCCTTTCAGCATTGCAATTGTGCTTAAGCTTGCGCTCCGCGAGTGAGCAAGAGGCAGGCCACAACCTGCCGCGAAAGATTTCGCAAATGCTCGTGTTTTGGAAGAGTTCGTTTCGACCTTTCCGCGGACCGCTGTGAAAAATCCACAGTAGTGTCTGGTTGTTGCAGGCGTGCAGACAAGTCTGTCAGGAAGTTAATGGAAACTTCAGGAACAGATTATATCCGACTGCTTACGATAGAGGGGCGGTGCAGTGAAACGTACCGCTCGAGCAGGAGACGATACGATGGTCACCAAACTGGTCAAGTGTGTTGCTGCCGTTGGGCTTGTGGCCGCGATGGCTGCGCCGGCTTTCGCGCATCATTCATTTGCCGCAGAGTTCGACGCCAAGCGGCCGGTCAAGCTGCGGGGCACCGTAGTCAAGATGGAGTGGATCAATCCGCACTCGTGGATCCACATGGACGTCAAGGATCCCGTGACCGGCAAGGTCGAGCGATGGATGGTCGAGGGTGGCGCTCCCAACGCGCTGCTGCGCCGCGGATGGACGAAGAACTCGCTGCCGGAAGGCACCGAGATCCTGGTTGAAGGATTTCAGGCAAAGGATGGCGCCAATCGCGCCAACGGTCGTGACATCACGTTCCCGGACGGCAGGAAGCTGTTCGTCGGATCGTCCGGGACCGGGGCGCCTGACGAACGTCCCGAAAAATAACCTCGATTCCTACGGCCGCGTTCCGAACTTCACCGGAACGCGGTCGTCTGCCTAAAGCCTGGAGCCGACCTCTCCTGCCGCTTGAATGAAGCCCTCGAAGATGGGCCTGAACTCACCCGTGCGGTAGAAGTTTTCGGGATGCCACTGCACGCCGAGACAAAAGCGTCGGCTGGAATCTTCGATCGCCTCGATCACGCCGTCGGGAGCGGTGGCGCTGACAATCAGCCCCGCACCAAGTACTTTCGGTGCCTGATGGTGGCGGCTGTTTACCGGGCACGCATCGCTTTCGAGCCGTTCACGCATCAGCCGATCGAGCAGGCTGCCCTCCGAGATCCAGACTTCATGCGCGATGGTGACCGGCGAGTCGCGCTGCGTGTGGTTCACGGTCACACCGATCTCGTCCTGAATGTCCTGCACCAGCGACCCACCGCGCGCGACGTTCAACACCTGGATGCCGCGACAGATGCCAAGCAGTGGCACGTCGGCTTCGACGGCTCGACGCGCGAGCTCCAGCTCATAGTCGTCGCGGCCGGGCTCGGCTGCAGAGTAGGTACGATGCGCGGCTTCGCCGTAGATGGAGGGCATCACGTCCCCTCCACCGGGCAGCAGAATTCCCTGGGCCGAGCGAATGACGTCTTCAGGACGATCGATCGCGCGGTCGAGCACGCGCACGTCGGCGCCGGCTCGTCGAATCGACTCTTCGTAGTCACGAAGCTTGTCGCAAGGCGGTATGGCAATGATCGGCATGGCACCCTTGACGCCTACATTCGCTGCGGCACTCCGATTCCCATCAGATCCAACGCCAGTATCAGCTGATTACGAACATAGATCACCGCCGCGGCTCGCCACCGGCGCACATTATCGCGCTCCTCGTTCAAGATGGACGATCGGCTTGGGTGCAGGTTGTAAAAAGCATTGAACGCCTGAGCCAGCCCGAACGCGTATTTCGCCAGGACGGAGAATTCGAGCGTTGCGATGACCTGCTCGACGATTTCGTCGAGTCGAGCCGCCTCGAGCACCAGCGACCAGAGCTCGTGTCCGTTATCTCCCGTGAGCTCGCCGGCCGGACGTTGATCCAACGATGTGACGATGGCTGCCTCATCGAGGCCATCACGTTCCTGGAGCTTCCGGAAGATGTTGTTGATACGGACGAGCGCGTACTGGATGTACGGACCGGTCTCGCCCTGGAAGCTGATCGCCTCTTCCAGATCGAAGGCGATGACCTTGCCACGTGAGAACTTGATCAGGAAGTAACGAACCGCCGCGACGCCAATCAAGCCGGCGATGCGAGCGGCTTCGTCCTCCGGCAGCGCCGGGTTGCGTTTCGCCACTTCATCACGCGCCTTCCGGATCACCATGTCCAGCAGGTCGTCGGCCTTGACGCCGAGACCTTTGCGCCCCGAGACCTCGACGAACGGTCGCCTCGCTTCCTCGGAATCGGGCGCGGGTGCGAACCCGAGCTCGCGCGCCGTCGCGTGCGAGAGCGCCACCATCTCATACGAGAAGTGATGGGAGCGTTCGGCGCCCTCCGGATGTCCAACAGCGATCAGCGCCTGCTTGAGCAACTTCTGAAGATACGACTGTCGGACGTCGATGACGTTGTAGACGTACGCCGCTCCGCCGTAGCTTGGATGACTCGAGAGACCATTCTCGCTGCACGTTGCCCACAGCGGACCATGGGGGCGTTCCGCGAAAACGCGGTACTGGAAATCACGGCCGAGCAGCCCGAGCTTCCAGAACTGATACGCGATGTCCTTGCCAACGTAGGTGACGACACCGTTGGACCGGACGATGACCTTCTCACGCTCCTCAGTGTCCTCATCGTCTTCAGGCGTCTCGCCGGAGCGCGCCTGAGAGTCGTCGCGCGAAGGCGGAGGAGTTGACTCCAACTCTTCCTGTATGGGCATCACCCAGCAGCCCGCGAGGCGACCCTCGGTGCGCAAGTAAACGGCACCCCTGGCTTTCAGCACCTCGAACGCCTGCGCCCAGAATTTCAGTCGAAGGATGTCGCCTTCCCATGTCAGCAGGTCGTAGTCCACGTTCATCCGGGCCATCGTCGCCAGGTGACAGCGGACGATACGGTCGGCGACGAGAGCGCCGATCGCGGCATTTTCGTTGCCGCCGTGCTCGATGTCGTGGAGGGTTTGCGCCCGGGCCTCGAGTCGCGCCTTGTCCTGGCCGTACCAATCCGTTACGCGGGCGTAGAGATCCCAGCAGTAGTAATCGAATCGCGTGCTGTCGGCGACCTTTCGCACGTCTGCCAGCGACATCTTCTCCAGAACGCGGAATCCGACTACGACGTCGGCGACCTGGACACCCGTGTCGTCGATGTAATTCTGGACTTCAACAGGGATCCCGCTGAACCTGAGCACGCGAACCAGGGTGTCACCGAGTGCGGAGTTCCGGAGATGCCCGATGTGTGCTGCCTTGTTGGGATTGATCGCGGTGTGTTCGACGATGGCCTTTCCGGCGCCGCGCTGGACAGGCGAAGAGGCCGGAGACAGGCGCTGCAGCAGAAATGCCGGCCGCTCGAGAAAAAAATTCAAGTACCCGTTGGGCGCGGCCGTTACTTGCCGGATCCCCGCGAGTGTGCCGAACGCCGTGGCGATTTCCTGAGCGATGGCGCGCGGCGCCTTGCGCAGCCGGCGTGCCAGCTCGAACGCAGCGGGCGTTCCCAGATCCCCGAGATCCCGGTTGGGCGGGTAATCCAGCACCGGAGGCGTGACCGAGGCCGGCTCCAGCGAGTACAGGGTCGCGATGACCTGCGAGAGGTGATCGCGAAGACGAGTATGGACTGGCAGAATCATTACGATGGTGGACGTGGACAGTCGCTAAGTCGATGGTGGTTGCGGTCGATACTGTGAGTAAGCGCGTCTCGATCGAGTTTGCGGTTGGGTTCGAGGTGCGGTACAACGAAATGGCGTGATACCAGCATGCTGACCCTACCCGTGGGCAGCATCTCCGCCGAAATATTACTGTACTGCTCGCGTGTGTCCGGGGCTTCGGCTCCCGCACGAGGTGATGAATCGGCCGTCCCGCGTTGCGTCAGGCCGGCTTAACATCACAAACACACGCGAGTTACGGAGTAAATGGGGTCTCTTCCCGGCCCCCATATTAGCGTATGACCGATGCGGCCGTAGGCCGACTTCTCGTGGCGAGCCTGCACCAGGGCATTGCGGACCTCCTCCCGATGCGGCTGGAATTCTACGAAGCCTGGTTGCACCCTTCCGGCCTGCGGGAGGGGAGGATCGGGTTGGCGCCGCTGGCGGCGGTGCTGAGCTTTCTTCGCCTCGAAGGTGCGCCTTATCATCTGATTGCCGCCCGTGCGGGCGAATACACCGCTAATTGGACCGTGGACGCAATCTCACCACTCCGCAAGCGATTCATCCTGGCGATGCCTCCGTCGCTTCGCAAGCGCGTGGTGGCGAGCATCGCGCAATGGATGGTGCAGAGCACGTACGGCGACACCAAGGTGAGGGTCCGCTGGCGACAGTGGTACGGAGCCGTCGAACTTCAGAGCTCGCTGTTCTGCGAAGTTCGTGAACCGGTCCAGGCGCCGCTGTGTGAGTTCTACGCCGCCGCCCTCCGCCGCCTCATGGCGCTCTTCAACCTGGATGCAGATGTGGTGACTGAAGAATGCCGCGCCACCGGCGCGACTCGCTGTGCAATGTCGGTCACAGTGAGGCCGGTCGACGGGCGGACAGCATGATCAATCGATGGGCCGCCGCACTGATCTCGGCGTGCACCATCATCGGTTCGACTGGCGTCTGGGTCGAAAATGCCTCCGCAGCGTCACCGCCACCTGTCCCGGCGGCGTCACGTGTCATGGTCATGCCGTTCGAGACCACTGCGCGCGAACCGCGGAGTTACTGGCTCGGAGAGGGATCGGCCGTCATTCTTTCTGACAGTCTGCTGGCGCTTGGGTTGCCCGTCATGCGCCGCGACGAGCGGCGGCACTCGTTCGAACTGCTTCGCGTGCCGGTCGTCGCGGGATTGAGCCATGCGACCGTCATTCGCGTCGGTCAGACCGTCGGGGCATCGCAAGTCATTGTTGGTATGTTCTCGCTTGCCGGCGACACCTTGACGGTCCGCGCCAGGCCGATCCTCCTCGACTCCGGATTGTCAGGCCCCGAGATCAGTGAAACCGGTCCGCTCGACGACATCTTCGAGATCTACGACCGGGTCGCTCTGCGCCTGGTACCGGGCTCATCGTCTACCACGGTGCAGTTGGAGAACAGTCACCCTCCGATCGCGGCATTCGAGCAGTTCATCAAAGGGCTGCTGGCCGAGATGCCGAAGACGAAGCTGTCCTTTCTCAATGAGGCGCTCCGACTGGCGCCCGGCCTGCAACGCGCCCGCATCGCCGCATGGGACGTTTACCACGATCTCGGACAGCACGATCGTGCTCTCGCAGCCGTGAAGCAAGTGCCCGCCGACCATCGCCTCTCGCGGCAAGCGCGTTTCCTCGGGTCGGTCTCGCTCCTCGAGTTGAAACGGTACCAGGAAGCCTTTGATGAGTTGACGAAGCTGAACAAAGAACAGGCGGATGCCACGCTTCTCAACAATCTCGGTGTTGTTCAACTGCGCAGACCGCAGGAGAACAACCCGGGCGGCCGCGCCGTTACCTATTTCAACGAGGCGGCGAGCCTCGAAGGCGTCGATTCGTACTTCAACCTTGGCTACGCGTATTGGCTCGACGGCGACGCGGCGGCCGCCTCTTCGTGGCTGCGCGAGGCGGTGCGGCGCAATCCAGCCGACCATGCCGCGCACTTCGTGCTTGGCGTCTCACTCGCCGCGCTTGGCAGTCAGACCGAGGCAGGCCGCGAGAAAGATCTCGCCCGGCAGCTCTCCTCGGTCTACGCCGAGTGGGAAGCGAAGTCTGCGTCGGGAGTGCCCCGTGGGCTGGAGCGCCTCCGGATGGACCTCGGTCTCCCTGACGTTCTTCGGGTGGAGAACGTGATTGGCGCGGCAGGGCAGCGCGATCAGCGCCAGCTGGCCTCGTTTCATCTCGACGTGGCACGTCGGGCATTCGAGGGCGAACGCGACGCCGAAGCGATTTCCGAGCTTCAGCGCGCCATCTATCTCGCTCCCTATGATCACGACGCGCATCTGCTGCTTGGGCGCATATACCTTCGCGGCGGGCGACTCCAGGATGCCATCGACGCGTTGAAGATCTCGATCTGGAGCAGCGATACCGTGCAAGCTCGTTATGTCCTTGCCGAAGCATACGAGAAGGCGGGGATGGTGAGCGAAGCGAGGGCCGAGTTGGAAAAACTCGTCAAGCGCGACCCCGCAGACCAGGAGGCTCGTCGCCGGCTCGATCACCTCACGGCTCGGTGAGGGAGCGTTCGCAACAAAATCTGTGCGCCGCGCGATCATACGCATGGTACAATGCGCGCTAACTGATGGCCGATCAGGGCGTTCGCGAGATTCAACTGAACGGCAAACAGCTGGTCTTCATGTTCATGACGGCCACTGTTGCGGCGGTTGTGATTTTCCTGTGCGGCGTCATGGTAGGACGTGGGGTCGGCACCACCCGCGCATCGGCCGCCACCGCAGTCACGACCGAGCCCACCGTCGATCCAACATCAACGGCGCAGGCGCTTCCGCGAGCATCCTCTGATGCGGCATCTCCGGGAGAGCCGGTTTCCAATCAGGAAGACCTCAAGGAACTGACTTACGCGAAACGGCTCGAGGCGCCGGAACCGCCCCCCGAGCCGCCGGTCGAACCGGTAGCGCCAGCGCCCGTTGCCGCCGTCGCCGAGCCCAAGGTACAACGACCGCCCGTCGTCACGGCCGCCAAGGCCGTGGACCCGGGCGAACCGAAGGGGATCGGCTTCGTGGTGCAGGTCGCTTCGCTTCGTTCCCGCGACGAGGCAGACGCGATTGCGCATCGTCTCACGTCGAAGGGATTTCCCTCCTTCGTGACCACGCCCGGGTCCAGCGGCCCACGCGTGTTCCGCGTCCGCGTCGGCAAGTACGAGGACCGAAAAGAGGCTGAGACCATCGCCAAGCGACTGGAAAAGGAAGAACAGTTCAAGCCCTGGATCACCCGCTGAGTTACATCCTTTCTGTTCTCTCAGGAGCGCTCCTCGCGCTCAGTTTCCCCCGCTACGGTCATCCAGCATTTGCGTGGGTGGCGCTTGTTCCATTGCTGCTCGCGTTGAGCGGGTGGACAGGGCAGGCCGGGCCACTGCCCGGGCAGCCCTTGCGGCGCGCATTCTGGTTGGGCCTCGTGACCGGGATGGTCTACTTCACGGGCACAGTGTATTGGACCAGCAGCGTCCTGGCTGTGTTTGGTGGCATGCCGATGATCCTGGCGGTCTTCGCGATGCTTTTGCTCGCGGCGTACCTGGCCATCTACCCGGCCGTGACGGCGATGGTGCTCGCCCGGCTGATTGCGCGAGGAGGTCGATCCGCGTTGTTCTTCGCGCCGGCCGCATGGGTCGCGACCGAATACCTGCGGGGACTCCTGTTCGGGGGATTTCCCTGGGTGCCGCTCGGCAACAGCCAGGTCACGGTTTTGCCAGTCGCGCAGGTCGCCAGTGTGTTTGGTGTGTATGGTCTATCTGCCCTCGTCGCGTTCGTCAGCGCTGCGATCGCGTTCGCGCTCCTGAGCATGGGACGCACTCGATGGACCGCGGTCGCGTCAACGGCGGCGCTTCTGATTGGCATCGCCGTGTGGGGTTCGTGGCGGGTTGCAGAGGGATCACTGACCCGCGAGGGGACGGCGATTCGCGTGGGACTGATTCAAGGAAACGTTGCCCAGGCCGAGAAGATGTCGCCCACGCCGCAGTCGACGCGCCGCATCTTCACGACATATCTTGCGATGACCCGGGATGCGGTCCGCCGCGGAGCCGATTACGTCATGTGGCCGGAATCGTCTACGCCGTTCACCTTCGGCCATGACCCAGTCGGTGACGCAGCGCTCCGCGATCTGGCGCGCGAGGTGTCGGTGCCGATCCTGGTTGGCAGCGATCAGATCGTCGCGACTCCTGAGCTGCGGATGTATAACGCCGCCTTTCTTCTCGGCGAGGACGGGAGCACGCTCGCGGTGTATCGCAAGATCCATCTCGTGCCGTTTGGCGAGTTCTTTCCGATGCAGGAATGGCTCACCTTTGCGGCGCCGCTGGTCAGGCGGTTCCTGCCGTTCAGCCCGGGCGATCGCGTGGTCATGCTGCCGATCAACGGGCACCCGACGAGCACGGCGATATGCTACGAAGTCGTTTTTCCGTCGTTGATGCGGGACGCCGTGCTGCAGGGGAGCGAGCTGCTGACGACCGTCACGAACGACGGCTGGTACGGGACCTCGTCAGCGCCGTATCAGCACTTCGAGATGGCGTCGATGCGGGCCATCGAGGAAGGCCGCTACCTGGCCCGCGCCGCGAATACCGGGATCAGCGGAGTCGTCGATCCGTACGGACGCATCGTGCAGGCATCGGCTATCTTTGAACAGGTCGGGCTCGTAGTCGAGGCGCGGCTGCTCACGGTACGAACGATCTACTCGCAGATAGGCGACGTGATTGCGTACGTTGGGATGGCGCTTACTGTGATCGCCTTGGTTGTTGTTCGAGCCCGAACGAGTACCGCTTCACCGTAGGGCGGGAGATAGGAGATGACGTGCCCCTCGATGACGAACTGATCCGCCAGCACGATGACCTCAATCGAAGATCCCTCGAGCTGCGGAGGCATCTTTGAAGCCGCTCGCCCCGAGCAACAGTTAGCGGATATTGAAAAGACAATTGCCGACCCGTCGTTCTGGAGTAACCAGGCCGAAGCGCAGAAAGTCATGCAGCGGCGGCGGCGCGTGGACGACGACCTCGCGCTGCTGCGATCGCTGCAGCGCCGCAGCGATGACCTGAACGTCCTGTTCGAATGGGCAGAGTCTGGCGAGGATGTGGCGGCGGACGTGACGCGCGGTCTCCAGGAATTGCGACAGGAGGTCGAGGCGGCCGAGACCAAGAAGATGCTCGGCGGGGCACACGATCGCACCAACGCGATTGTGACCATCCACCCCGGCGCGGGCGGGACCGAATCGCAGGACTGGGCAGAGATGCTTCTGCGCATGTACCTGAAGTGGTCCGAACGTCGGGGCTTCAAACGCGACGTTATCGATTACCAGGATGGCGACGAGGCAGGCATCAAGAGCGCCACGTTCCTGATGATGGGGGACTACGCCTACGGACTGATGTCCGCCGAAGCCGGTGTGCACAGGTTGGTTCGGATTTCGCCTTTCGACCAGGCGGCGAGGCGGCACACATCGTTCGCCTCGGTTTTCGTCTGGCCTGAGCTTCCCGAGGACGTCGACATCGATATCGAGGAGAAGGATCTGCGCGTCGATACCTACCGTTCGAGCGGCGCCGGGGGTCAGCACGTCAACGTCACGGATTCGGCGGTCCGCATCACGCACCTGCCGACCGGCATCGTGGTGTCATGCCAGAACGAACGGTCGCAGCACAAGAATCGCGCACAGGCGATGAAGGTGCTCAAGGCGCGCCTCTTCGATCTCAAACAGAAGGAGCAGCAGGCGAAGCTGGAGCAGCTCGGTGGTGAAAAGCGCGACATCGCGTTCGGCAGTCAGATCCGAAGCTACGTGCTGCAGCCCTACCAGATGATCAAGGACCACCGCACGAAGATGGAGGTGGGCGACGTTCATCGTGTGCTCGATGGCGACCTCGACCAGTTCATCAAGACGTATCTGATGCAGAAGGCCAGCGGTACGCTTGGGACCGCGGCTCCCGCCGACGACAGCGACTAGGCACATCGTGCTGCACTGACCTGAAGCACAGCCTCCGCGCACTTCGCCGCACGCCAACGTCCTCGGGGGTGTCGATTTGCATCCTCGCGGTGGCCATTGGTGCTTCCGCGGCGGTCTTCAGCGTCGTCGACGAGGTCCTTCTTCGCCCGTTGCCTCTCGACGAACCATACGGGTCGCCGTGGGAGCACTGCCGCGCCAGGTTGCCGGGCTCGTGTTTCGCGAAGGTATTGTCCTGACGATTGCGGGGATAATCCTTGGTTCGGCTGTGGCGACGTTTACCGGGGGTTTCGTGGGTCGTTTGTTGTTCCAGGTGCCGGCGATTGATTGGGCCACGCTTCGGACATGGCGGTGCTATTCAGTCTCGTGAGCACTATCGCCGTGTATGTTCCCGCGTGGCGCGCGGCGCGGCTCGATCCAACCGTTGCTCTTCGGCGCCAGTGACCGCGGTTCAGCTTTGGGTTCCGCATCGGCTTGCCATTCGACCGGCCGGGTCGTACAGTGGCCTTGAAGGGTTGTAGCGTCTCCGTTTTCTTCTGCCGGCGCGTCCAGATCTGCCAGCCTGAGGCCATCCGCCTCACCCTAACACCTCCGAACGGGCCGGTCGCCACGATAGGAGGTCCACGATGAGTAAACCCTCGCGTCGTTACTGGAGCGACCTGGTTAGTTTTGACGGTGGTCTTTCTGTGCTGATGATCGACGGCCTGCTTGCTGTTCCGCTCGTCATGGCTGCCTTTTTCTATCCCTTGCAAGTGCTGGCATTCGTCGTCATCCTCGCCGCGGTCAGCCTCGCCGGATACGAGGGCTACGTCATTTGGCGCAGGCGGCATCCCAACCATATTTGAGTTCTTGCGCAAGGTAGCGGCGGGTCTCCAGACCCGCCGCCGTTTGATCAAGCTTCGGTCTGACTGCATTGACCCCGCGTCGTTTGTCTTCGCGATTGTCGCTGGCATGGCGACGTTGTGCAGTTTTGTGAGTGCTGTCGGAACTGTGTGGTCCCGAGTGGCGCCCCGCGAGCCTCGATCCAACGATCGCCCTCCGGCGGCAGTAACCGCCATCGGCTTTTTGCTTGCCAACGCGACAGACTGGGCCGTATAGTGCCCTTGAAATAGCGTCGCCGCGTCGCCGTATCCTTTAACCGGCGCGTCCAGATCTGCCAGCCTGAGGCCAGAGGTCTCACCCTGACACCTCCGAACGAGCCGATGACCACGACCGGAGGGTTTCGATGATTGCACTCCTGCGTCGTTACTGGAACGACCTGGTCAGCATGGACGGTGGGCTTTCCCTGGTGATGATGAATGGCCTCCTGGCTGTTCCACTCGTTTTTGCGGCCTTCTTCTATCCGCTACAGGTGCTCGCGATCGTCGTCGCCCTGGCTGTCGTCAGTTTTGCCGGCTACGAGGGCTACGTCGTCTGGCGGAAGAAACATCCCACACAGATCTGAGCCACGAAGACCACGACGCGTACGAAGCACACGAAGCTCAGGAACCTGCGAACTGGTTTCTGGTCTTCGTGTTCTTCGATTTCTTCGTGGCCTTCGTGTTATTCAACTGCAGGTGGAACCGTCGGCGTGGGCACTGGTGGGACCGGCGTCTCAGCTGGAATGAGGCCTGCCGGTTGCGTTCCGTTGATGAACGCCTCAGGTAAACCCGAATCAAGGTTGACGAACACGATGTTTCCGGGCGCGTCGAACGTGGGCGGCTCGTCGCGATCGCCGTACGCGTCGATGTATGCGCGCATGAAATCCATCCAGATCGGAAGGGCGGCCTGTGCCCCCGTCTCGCCGTTACCAAGCGGCTTCTTCTCGTCGTAGCCGACCCAGACGCCAACCGTAATCTTCGGATCGAAGCCGACGAACCAGGCATCGGTGTATTCGTCCATCGTGCCGGTCTTTCCCGCCAGAGGCCAGTCGAGCGCCTTGGCCGCCTCTCCGGTACCGCGCAGCACCACGCCGCGCAGGAGGTTTGTCATTACGAAGGCGGTATCGGCCCTGATGGCTTCGTGGCCGCTGGGTCGTGTCTCTTCGAGAACGTTTCCATCGCGATCGGCAATCGACACGATCGAGTACGGCTCCATGCGAACGCCGCGGTTCGGAAAAGCCGAGTACGCGCTCGTGACTTCGACCAGCGTTGCTTCGGCAGCGCCAAGTGCGAGAGACAGGAACGGTTGGTAATCGCCCTTGAAGCCGAACTGCTTGGCGTAGCGAACGACTTCGCCCGGACCGACTTCGGCCATCGCTTTCACCGCGGGAATGTTCCGGGAATCCTCGAGCGCATGCCGCAGCGTCACAGGTCCCTCGAACTTCCGGTCGTAATTGAGCGGCTGATACGGTGGCTGGTTCGGACCGGGCTCGTACGATACCGGCTCGTCGACGAAGATCGAGACCGGTGTAAAGCCGCGGTCGATTGCGGCGGTGTAAACGATTGGCTTGAAGAGAGAGCCCACTTGTCGCCGCGCCTGAGTCGCGCGATTGAACTTGCTGCGCGTGAAGTCGAACCCGCCCACCAGCGCCCGCACCTGGCCGGTTTCGTTGTCGATTGCCAGCAACGCCCCCTCGACAAGTGGCGACTGCTCGAGCCCGAGCACCTTGGGGACGTCGCCCTTGAGTTCGCGCACTTCGACCTCGATCACATCGCCAACCTTGAAGAGACTGGCCGCGGCCGTGCGCCGGGTCCATTGAAACGCGGCAGCAGTGAGATCGACTTCGTTACCGGCGATCCGCACTCGGGCGTTGGCTTTCTCCTTGGGTTCGGGGACGAACGTCACGACGGCGGGAACGATGTCGCCGGCGAGGATGGCCTGCGACCAGCGCTCGTGTCGATACGTCGCGATGTCCTTGCCCTCGGCGAGAACGTTGTGCGCCGGTTTCCGATAGCCGCTTCGCCGCTTGTCGAGGCGCCGCAACCCGCGATCGAGCGCGACATTCGCCGCCTCCTGCAGCTTCACGTCGAGCGTAGTCTGCACGCGAAGGCCGGCTTGATACAACGCGTCGGCGCCGTACTTCTGCTCCAGCACCTTGCGAATTTCTTCGACGAAATAGGGCGCGATTGATTGCGTTACTGCGGGTTGCCCTTGCAGCACCAGCGGACGCTTCGCCGCATCGGCAGCTTCCTGCGCCGTGATGTACCCTTCCTCGGCCATTCGCCGCAGGACGTACGTATTGCGCCGCGCAAGGTTTTGATCAGGATTCCTGAAGGGGCTCAGCCGCGACGGCGTCGGGATGATAGCCACGATCGAGGCGGCTTCCTCGAGCGAGAGATCCTTTGCCGGCTTGTCGAAGTACATCCGCGATGCCGCCTCGACACCGTAGGCGCCATGATCGAGCGGAACGTGGTTCGCGTAGAAGGCGAGGATCTCGTGCTTCGTGTAGCGCTTCTCGAGCTGGAATGCGATCATCCATTCCTTGATCTTGCGCTCGAGCCCTTGCGTGCCTGACCGCGCGAACACACCGCCGCGCATGTAATCCTGCAGGAAGAGCATCCGCGCGACTTGCTGCGTGATCGTGCTCGCGCCGCGCATGCGATGGCCGGTGCCGAGGTCGCGAATGGCGGTCACGATGAGACGCGAGACGCTGATGCCGAAGTGGCTCTCGAATTCAGCGTCCTCGCTGGCGATAATCGCCTGCCGTAACACCGGCGCGATGTCATCGTAGCGAATGACCACGCGCCGCTCGGTCGCGAACTCGCCGATCTGCTGACCATCGCTCGCCATCAGCCGCGTGATCGTGCTTGGCTTGTAGTCGTCGAGGGCGCTGATTGCCGCGACATCGTCCGCGTAAACGAAGACCAGGCCCCCGAGCGTCCCGAGAAGGGCCGTGAAGATGAAGAGCGCCAGGAGGCCCGCACGACGGGCGAATCGGATGACGACCCTGGTGCCTGGGCGAACCGCAGAACTGCTTGATTCGGTCACGTCAGTGCTTATCGGTCTGTCGTACGCGGCTCCGGATCCAGGCGGAGAGAACGGCCATCCGTAGAGCAAGAACGTTTTCGCGACCGCGAACGTTTTCGTGATCGACAGCGTCTCGTGAGCAAGAACGTCTCGTAGAGGCGGATCCCTCGACCCGCCTGATGCCCCTTCAAACAGCCTTTCAAACAGTATATGCAGAAATCATTGGAACACCGTGATTTATGAGCCAGCGGCAGTCGAAAATTGTCGTTCACGTTGACAGCGTAGCACTCAGATTTAATAATAGAAGAAAGCTAAAGTCGACAGACAAAGGACACGAGAGACATGAGCAAAATCATTGGCATCGACCTGGGCACCACCAACTCTGTTGTGGCCGTCATGGAAGGTGGGGAGCCTGTAGTGATCACCAACCCTGAAGGCAGCCGATTGACGCCGTCGGTCGTGGCCTTCACCAAGACCGGAGAACGGCTTGTGGGGCAGGTGGCGAAACGCCAGGCGGTGACCAACCCGGAGAACACCATCTTCTCGATCAAGCGCTTCATGGGCCGCCGCTTCGACGAAGTGAGCGACGAGATGCGCATGGTCCCCTACAAGGTGGGCAAGGCCTC
>Ga0105249_10001266_pt1 | contig 22155 bp, 23 predicted proteins | sample KBSS44metaG_FD_81522 | JGI IMG/M metagenome (GOLD analysis project Ga0105249, IMG submission 81522) | Switchgrass rhizosphere microbial communities from Kellogg Biological Station, Michigan, USA - KBS S4-4 metaG | ecosystem: Host-associated > Plants > Roots > Rhizosphere > Soil | place...
GGAAAGTTCATTTTTATGGACTATCTCAATTGGCGATTTCCTTTTGTTGCAGTTGCAATAATTTGCTGGGTGAGTTATATTATTTACCGCAATAGGACACGGCCGGGAATAACTGAATATTGGGGTTTCAGAACGGATAACTTTAAAACGGTCTTAAAAAAAATTTTGCCATTTGCAATTTTATCATTCCTGGTTTGTATCTGTGTCGGTTTATTCCGGGACACTTTAAATATTAGCTGGCATATTATTCCTATCCTGGTCCTCTATCCCATTTGGGGGATCGTTCAACAGTTTTTATTAATTGCGCTTACAGCAGGAAATATGCAGGACATGAAGGGTCAAAGCCTGAATAAAGGATTTATAATTTTTATCTCTGCTTTATTGTTTGGTGCCATTCATTATCCTTATGTTTGGCTGATCATTGGAACGTTTATCCTGGCTCTTTTTTATGGATGGATTTATTTAAGTGAAAGAAATATTTATGTGCTGGGTATATTTCATGGCTGGCTGGCCGCCATTTTTTATTATACGATTTTAGAAAGAGATCCATTCCTGGAGATGTTTGGGAACGTAATTTCTTCCGGCAGCTAACTCAAAGCAAAACAAATTAGATCGATTTACTTCCAAATACAATAGCAGTAAATTGTACCAAATGAGCAGAGAGCTGACACTTAGAATTGTTTTAGAAAAACCCACATGCGGGGTTGAATATGGTATTCAAAAAGGAGGCGGAAGTAATTATGAAACGGTTCAAAAACAAATAGCAAATTCAAACGACCTGATTTTTGAATTTAAAATACAGCTAAAATCAAATGATAATAATGACCTTGTTTTCTTTGGACCTTACACGCAAGGGCCGCCAAAGGATAGATTTATTTATATCGATATCGGCACCTACGCGGGACAACAAAACACACCCTGGAGCCGCAGGTTGAAAATTCCTTTAAAAGATATCTCTAAAAATATTATTGAAAAATTAAACGCCAGGAGTATTCTTCTCGCTAAGATGCCGGGCAGCGGAAAGGATGGCGGTCCAAGCTGCGGAACAATCAAACCATTTGATGGCTGGAAATTAGTTCAATGATTGTGTTAGCGGCTTAAGAAAAAATATAAGCCCCGCCTTAGAGCGGAGCTTATCAGAATTATTAACTCAGGTAATTTATTTTTTCTGGAATAGTTTCTCGACCATTTGCTGATCAAAATGTTTTACAGGATCTCCATTTATATTATGATAAACAGCACTTACAAAAATTGTTTGTGCAGCACTTAATATCGCTGCTACCAGCAAAATACCCAATATAGCCAGCACAATGCCAACTACGGGATGGATCAATGACCCGATCAAAAATAAAGGAACGCCTATTATAAAAAATGAAAGAAAGTTTATTAACCCAAAACTAAAAGTAGCGCCAAGACTTTCGCCCCATTTTTCTTTCATCAATTTTACTGAACGCTTAATCGCACCAACAGGACCAAGATTTTCATAAGCAATAACGGGCACCACAAAAAAGGTAGCAATACTCCATACAACGCCCAATATCCCGGTAATGATCTTACCGACCCAACCCAGTTCTTCCTGGATGATCTTTAACAATGCTCCGATCGTACCCGCAAATACAGCCCAGGAAAATATCACGCCTATCTTACTTAAGCTAAAGCGAAGTCCTTTTTCGATCGTTACTTCTTCACCCTGGAAATAAAGTCTTGTACAGTGGATCAACGCCATGTTAAAAAATACGATAATAAAATAATTGAAAATATAAAAGACAAATAGCAAAAGATAATCGCCGGCCGACCCGTAGGTGTCACTGATATTATCCGGGTTCCACCCTGCAGCAGCAAGTATTGCTGTGGTGAACGAGCCGATAACTACTAACAATGAAATGCCCGATAAGATCGGGAATACGATAAGCTGTTTGTTTTCCCTTAGCACTTTAAAGCTGTTCATGGAAAGTTTCCAGCCATTGGATAAACGGTCAATGAAACTCATAAAAATAGATTTGGTGATTAATAGCATAAATATAATAAAAGCTTTGAATGGTTTTATGGGAATAATACGGAGTTTTGGACCATATGCGAAAGCTTGTCTTACTTGCACATATCTCTCTTGACGGTTTTGTAGCCGGACCAAAAGGAGAATTAGATGGTTTTCCCAAAGGTGAAGAGAACCTGCAATTCGTATGCGACCTGGCAAAAGATGCAGATGCCGCTTTATTCGGAAGGGTATCTTATGAATTGCTGAATACTTACTGGCCGACTGCAAAAGATCATCCCGGTGCTACAAAACCAGAGATCGCTTATTCAAACTGGTATAATAACGCACAGAAGATCATAGTATCCCGAACGCTTGCCAGTGACAATTTAAAAAATACAATCATCGTCAGCGATAATGTTTCAAATGAAATAAAAAATATCAAAGAACAGGATGGTAAGAACATATTGATCTTCGGAAGTCCGTCAGTTTCCCAATTACTCATACAGGATGGATTGATAGATAGCTACTGGATATTTGTTAACCCTGTAATTTTTGGAAAGGGAATTCCATTATTTGCAGCGTTAGCAGGCAGAATAAATTTGAAGCTGGCAGCAACAAAGAAATTTTCTAATGGAGAGATCGGACTTAATTACATTGTTGAGCATTAATAACTATATTGAAGCATCAATGAAAAAAAAATTAGCCGTATTACTTGCCCTTACCGGTTGGTTCGCCCTCATAGCTCAATATACATTGATGATCGAAAACAGGATCACGCCTGTTTCAGAAACAACGATCCGTTTCTTCAGTTATTTTACAATTCTCACCAATTTATTAGTCGCGGTTTATTTTACATTCCTGTCTGTCGGAAAACGCGATTCAAAACTTATTAATAAACCCGGATCGCTTACCGCAATAACCATTTACATCACAATGGTCGGGCTTGTTTACCAGGTTGTTTTGAGACATGTTTGGCAACCTAAAGGACTCCAGATGATCGTTGATGAATTGCTTCACACGATCATTCCAGTTTTAGTGATCATTTCCTGGTATCTCTATGAAACGACAAGACCCGTCAACTATTCACAGATCTTCAACTGGGCAATTTATCCTCTCGCCTACCTGGTTTTTATATTGGTACGCGGAAGCTTCTCTGGTTTTTATCCTTATCATTTTATCAATGTTACAGACCTGGGAATGTCAAAAGCGTTAATCAATGCAGGCTTCCTGTTGCTTATCTTTATCATCATTTCTGCGCTGTTCCTTTTTATAGGGAAGTCAATTATAAAAAGGTAAGACTTGACGGCGACAAGGTTCTGCAGTAAAAAGTAAAACATGTTCTAATGACATCTAAACTCAATTATCTCAGTCCTATTCTCTGGACAAAAGACCTGCAGACAACGATTTCTTTTTATGAAGCCATTTTAGGATTTAAAAGCCAAAGCAATTTTCCAAACTTTGTATCGCTGACAAGAGACAAAATAAATATTATGTTTGTGCTGCCCATCGAAGAACCCGAAGATTGTAAAGACCCCGATAACAAAGAAGAGTTTTTTCCTAAACCGCAATTGACGGGAAGTATTTATATAACTACAGAAAAGGTGGATAAGCTTTGGGAATCCATAAAGAATAAAGTAACCATACAATCAACGATCGCCGACAGGGAATACCTGATGCGTGACTTCTCCATACTGGATAATAATGGATACGAACTTGTATTTGGTGAGGATATCAGTAATGAAAAAGTTTAGTGTCTTTTTACCAGGCCATATTTCCTTCTTTTAGTTTTTAACTAAAAGGCGACCTGGAATTTCCCCGATTTTGTTTGATGCTATTCACTCCGTTTGCGATGGTACAAATATACCATTGCCTGCTTTTCAGCATTGATGGATGTTTGCTGTACAAACCGGCCGGGTATATGAACATTTAAGATCACGATACACGGCCGCCACAACAATTTTATTCAACAGTATATAACCTTTAAAAAAACAACCATGAAAATTTTATTCCTGTCCTTTACACTGTTATTCTTTTTTACTCCAAACGATACGTTAACCGGAAGATGGGAAAGCAGGCCATCTGAAAAAGGAAATGTGACCGGCGTATTCTTTAAGCCCGATCATAGTCTTGAAGGTTACGTAAACAAAAAACCGTTTACAACCGGTACATACGATTTTGATCCGAAAGACAGTATCATTTCTTTCGTTGACAACGGTTGCAATGGCGTGCGGGCCGTTTATAAGATCCTTTTCTTTTCTAATTCAGATTCCCTTCGATTCAGGGCGATCAGCGATAGCTGTACAGAACGAAAAAACGGCATGGAACGATTAATCTTAGGACGTGTTAAATGATTTTTATGAAGAAGCGTTTTATTATTAGTGCGATCATCACTATTACTGCATTTGCTTTTGTCCAATCAACGGTCATAACAAATGGGCCGGCAGCTAAAGCAACGCTGGGAAGATTATTATTCTCTGACCCGATCCTTTCGAAAGATCATACGATAAGCTGCGCAAGTTGTCATAAACCGCGTTTTGCTTTTGCAGATACTTCTGCCGTAAGCAAAGGTGTGGCGGGTAAAAAGGGAACCCGAAACACTCCTACTGCAATGAATCTTTTATTAAGCAACTCATTTTTCTGGGATGGGCGGGCAGGAACACTTGAAGAGCAGGCATTGGCGCCAATCGAAAACCCGAAAGAAATGAATTTGTCTCTTGATGAAGCGTTGCATCGTCTGAAGGACAATGAAAAATACAACGGGTATTTTAAAGAGATATTCAACAGTGAACCAACAAAAGAAAATCTTGGGGCTGCAATTGCGGCATTTGAGCGAACACTGGAAACAAGTGACAGTCCGTTTGATAACTGGAAATTTTCAAATGATTCCACAGCCGTCAGCAGTGCAGTTAGAAGAGGATTTGTTGTCTTTAATGTAAAAGGAAAATGTGTCAAATGTCATTTCGGTGCGGACCTAACCGCCAATGAATTCCGGAATATCGGGTTATTCAATGGTAAAAATCTGAACGATAGCGGGAGATCTGTTATCACGGGAAAAGCAGGAGATATTGGTAAGTTTAAAACTCCATCCCTGCGAAATATAGCGATCACAGCGCCTTATATGCACAATGGCCTGTTTAAAACACTGGAGCAGGTCATTGATTTTTATAACGACACAAAAAAGATCGTTCCCAATGCGATCAATAAAGACAGCCTGCTAGAAAAACCATTGGGTCTGACAAAGCAGGAGAAAACCGATCTCAAAGCTTTTTTGATTTCATTGACGGATAAAAGATTCAGAAATTAAATAACAATAAGATGGCAGTCAATTTATACAATGGATTTAAAAATGAAATAACAGGAGAAACTTTCCGTTGCAGATCGTATAGCGAAGATCTGTTTAGTTTTGACTGGATCGTGCAACCGGGAGGCTATGTACCATTTGAGCATATTCATTTATACCAGGATGAGACATTTCACATTCAAAGTGGTGAAATGAAAATTTTGATCGGGAACGATGAATACATATGCGGTCCGGGTGAAACCGTTACAGTACCGAAAGGCAAATCGCATATTGCCTGTAACAATAAACCTGAAATGCTGGTATGCCGGGTAGAATATAAACCGGGACTTGATAACTATAAGTTCTTTCAATGCTTTGGCGGGCTCACACTTGATAAAGACATGAACAAACGGGGACAAATAAATATTCCGAAAATGCTCTATTTTACCAGCAAGATGAATGCACGATGTGTTACAAGATCCACAAGTATACCCGTCCCGGTTTTTAAATTTGCGTTAAGTGCCTGCTACGTTATTGGTACTTTTCTCGGCTGGAAAAAATTGTATAAAAAATATACAGGGGAAGACTAATTATTTAACTGGTCATGTTTAATAACTCGATCGTATTGGTCACGTTAAATTTTGCAAACATTTTGCTTTTGATATTGCGTACTGTATTATGGCTAATGCTGAGTTGGGACGCAATTTCCTTTGTGGTGAGCCCCTGCTTTATCAGTTGCACCAGGTCTCTTTCCCTGTTTGATAATTTATTTCCGGATGCTGACGGCTTGTAATCAAATAATTTTTTCAATCCATTTTCATCTTTATATACTTCCAGCTTTACGCCGGTAAAAGCTATTTCATCTGGCTTTTTACTGATCAATGAATAATGGATGATCTTGTTTTTCTCCGTCAGTAACACAGCCTTTTCATCCTGCAGGTAAATAGAACGGCCGCTTGCATGCAGGAAACGGTAGTGAAACACAGCCCTGAGTTTTTGAAAATCGCCGGGAGGTTCATTTTGTACAAATGACGAAAAAAACTGTATACACTCATTCAGATCATTTGTATCTGCCTCATGCACTCTTGAAATATAATCTTTCAGCTCTCTGAAATGCGCTGCCATATACTGCTGATCATATCCAAATATCGATTGGCTATTTTCGCTGATATAGAAAAAATTTTTGTGCCTGATTGGGCATGTGATCACCGCATGCGTTGGAGACAATTTGTGCATGCTGTACAGCGCGGCTAACACATCATTTTCCGCAGCATTGTCTTTGGGCCGGGTGGACTCCTGCGCATACTGAATTGTATCATCCATATAGGATAAGATCCTGATGGTTTGGTTCGCAACGGAGGCACCGGTTGGTATAGTTGTGATCATATAAAAAAATAAATAGCGGAAGAACCAGGCAAAAATATTGCCGGAAGACTTTTTCTCCAACTAAAAGATCAGTAAGACAGTTAAAACGGTCAAAATTGATTTGTCAAGACCAATAAAATCGAGGTTTCTTTTTAAGTTGCGGCCTGCCGGCAACTAATCCCCTATTAATTTCGATTGTTGTACGCCACATACTTAAACCCTCATTAACCAATTCACTAAAAATACAACATGGAAGAAAGAAAAAATTTTAATACCTCAAAGGCTCCCCGTATGAGCCAGGTCTTCCCACAAGCGGTATTAGCTGAAAAATTTATTTTCCTATCAGGAACTCCGGGTTTAGATCTCGCTTCCGGGCAAGTTATCAGTAACAATTTCGAGGACCAAACCCGGCAATGTTTCCAAAATATTAAAATCATTTTGGAAGAAGCAGGAAGCAGTTTGAGCAAGATCGTAAAGACAACAATATTTATGGTAACAGGTAATGATTTTGCTGTAATAAATAAAGTTTACAGTGAGTTCTTTCCGGAAAATGCGCCGGCACGAAGTATACCCCAGGTCATGCCGTTTCCATCCGGTATCTTAATTTCAGTAGAATGTATTGCACTTTTATAGGCAACCAGGGGTTCATACTAACAATGCCGTAAAATTAAAAATCCTCCTGATCATTAAATTAGACGTCTTCTTTATTTTAAACGCAACAAAAAAATAAAATAGTTTATGGAGTTTTAGCATTTAGGAATCTTGCTAAAGAAAAAATCAGCCAATGCTTAAAAACTATTTTAAAATTGCCTTGCGCAATATCACGCGAAAGAAACTCTATACGGCTATTAATATACTTGGGCTTGCTCTTGGCATTTGTGCTTGTATCGTTATTTATGTAATCACTAGTTACGAACTCAGTTTCGATAGTTTTCACCCCGGCAAGGATCGTATTTATCGTGTAATGGGAGACGTAACAGAAAATACGGGGAATAAATTGCACTACGGCAGACTTCCGGTTGGTGTATCATTAAATGGACGAAGAGAGTTATCCGGCATCGATGATATAGCCTTCGTAATTCCATACAACGCAGGCATCAGTATATCCGATGGTGATAAACCTATCAAACACTTTGAAAGTAAAATTGGTGGTACGAATTATATCACTACTGTTATTGCGGAGCCTTTCTACCTCAACATTTTTAAATATAAGTGGCTTGCAGGGGATGTTGCAACCAGTTTGAATGCACCTTTCCAGGTAGTGCTTACAGAAAGCAAAGCACATCAGTATTTTGGGGATGCGCCATTGAACGAAATGGTAGGAAAGCAAATAGCTTATGATGATTCACTCACGGTAACAGTTTCAGGCATTATAGAAGACTGGAATAAAAACACTGATCTTGCTTTTACTGATTTCATTTCTTCTGCCACGCTGCAGACCACTTTTTTTAAGAATAGAATCAATACTGATTCATGGAAAGAACATTTTATGAACGCCTGGACATTTGCAAAACTATCAACAGGCGTTACACCGGCTAAACTGAGTGATCAGCTGGATGCATTGGTAAAAAGCCATGCCGAACCGGATGTTAAGTTAGCCTTATGGCTGCAGCCACTATCTGATATTCATTTCAATGCGGATGTTATTGAGAATACGATCAGGACTGCTGATAAAGCCACTTTATACAGTTTAATGACGATTGCTTTGTTCATCCTGGTCCTCGCAGTTATTAATTTTATAAACCTGTCAACCGCACAATCTATTCAACGTGCCAGAGAAGTGGGGGTTCGCAAAGTACTTGGCAGTAGCCGTAGCGGCCTGGTCTTTCAATTTTTGGCAGAAACTTTTGTGCTTACACTCTTTGCAGTGTTATTAGCTGTATTGTTGGTCAATCCCGTCTTTGCTTTATTTCGTTCCTTTATCCCTGCTGGTATTACATTTCATTTCTTTAAGTCCTCTACCTTTATTTTTTTAGCGCTAGTAACATTGATTACTTCCCTTTTTTCCGGGCTGTATCCTGCAAAAGTATTATCCTCGTATTTGCCTGTATTAAGCCTTAAAGGAACAGGGACACCAAGAGGTAGTGAAAAATGGTTTTTTCGAAAAGCATTAATCGTTTTTCAGTTTTCGGTATCACTTGTTTTTATCATTGGCAGTATTGTTATCACCAATCAGCTTAGATACACACGTAGCAAAGATCCGGGATTTAGCTCGGATGCCATTGTTATGGTGCCCACACCATGGAGTGATAGTCTGTCCAAACTTTCAGTACTTGCAGAAAAGATAAAAAAAATGCCGGGTGTTAGCAACGTGGCTTTACAATGGCTTCCGCCTATGACGGAGAATGGACGGGTAATGCAGTTAAAATTTAACAGCACTGATCAAAAAGAAATAGAAGTTGGGCAGGTTGCCGGCAACGAAGATTTTATACCGTTGTACCAGATAAAACTATTAGCTGGCAGAAACCTCACTCATTCAGATAGTGTAAAGGAGTTTGTTATTAATGAAACATTTTTAAAGTACATGGGGTATAAAAAATCAGAGGATGCCATCGGTAAAATATTGTATTGGAACGATAAACCTTTCCCGATAGTAGGGGCAGTTGCCGATTTTCATACGGCTTCTTTTCACGACCCCATCTCACCCTTATGCATTATTAACAGACCTGATCGCGAACATACGCTTGCCGTCAAGCTTAGTTCAAAAGGCAATCGAGTGAGTTCAATAAAGCCCGTTCTTTTACAAATAGAGAAAGAATGGAGGCAAATGTATCCCGCCCAAATTTTTAAGTACGAATTCTATGATGAATCATTGGCTTTGTTGTATGAAAAAGATCAGCAAACTGCTACATTGGTAAATACGGCTATGGTTATCACAATCCTGATATCATGCATAGGGCTTTTTGGTCTTATTCTTTTTACAGCAGAAAGAAGGGCAAAGGAAATAAGCATCCGTAAAATACTGGGAGCGGGCGCGACCAATATTCTTATTTTACTTAGCAAAGATTTTGTAATGCTGGTGTTCATTGCTCTTTTATTTGCATCACCTGTTGCCTGGTATTTTATGAATCAATGGCTGCAGGGATTTGCTTATCGCATCAATCTCGACGGATGGGTTTTTATACTGGCGGGAATCGCTGCGATTCTTGTCGCACTGCTCACGATAAGCTTTCAAGCCATAAAGGCAGCACTGCTAAACCCCATCAGGAACTTAAGAAATGAATAGCCGGCTCAAAAGGAATAAAATACGGGCACTTTTACGTCCTTGTTCATATGAGGCAAAGCGATGTAGCCAGGCCTACCAACAACCGATCTTTTATTAACTTCGGTTGCTGACATCCAGGCACAGGTTTCACCTAATAAATGATTTCATTGAAAAAAGTGGTATTGATTTTTCTTTTGATTGCGGCAGGAGTTATTGTGTATTTTTCATTGGGCAGTAAAGTCACAGAAAATCTTGACAGCTATATCTATGATCTTCCTTTTAAAGAAGGAACCAGGCATAAAGTTGTGCAGGGTTATGGAGGCCGGTTCTCGCACAAGCATAAAGCTGCTTTAGATTTTTATATGACGGAAGGAACACCTGTTTATGCAGCAAGAGAGGGAATCATTTATAGTTTTAAAGATGATAGCAATGAAGGCGGCCCCTTTACAAATGAAAAGAAAGCAAACTATATAATTATTAAACATCCCGATGGAAGCTTTGGTTGCTACTGGCATTTACAAAGAAATGGCGTGACCGTAAAAAATGGAAGGGTAGCTAAAGGACAATTGATCGGCTATAGCGGCAGCACGGGTTTCGTATTGAGACCTCATTTACATTTCGCAGTAAAACTCAGGTTAAACTACGAAATGAACTCATTTGTGAGAACAAAATTCAGAACTACTAAAGGCATTGAACTTTTAGAAAGGGGTGAAACTTATGAAAAGCCCTTAACTACAAAAAATTAAATCAAACTATCTTCGATTGATGAACTCAGTTTGTAAACATTGTGGAGCTTCAACCACTGGTAACTATTGTCATGTATGCGGACAATCATTAAAGATTGAACGTTTAACAATTTCAAGTATTATCCATGAGATCTTTCATTTTTTTACGCACCTCGATAAAGGTTTTTTGTATACATTAAAAAAACTAATAACCGATCCCGGAACGATGCAAAGAGAATATGTGGGAGGCCACAGGGTCAGGCATCAAAAACCTTTTTCTATGTTCTTTTTATGTGCCACTGTTTCGGCGTTAGTTTATTATTGGGTCAACGTTGTGCTGGTTAAATATTATGATAGAGGAAGCGAAGGCGTAATTTCTTTTTTCCATCAATACATGGTTTTTTTACAAATCGTCATGCTGCCTGTTTATGCCGCCATTACCTATTTATTATTTTATAACTTAAAATATAACTATGCAGAGATACTGATACTTCTTCTTTATATGTTGTCAGTGTTATTGTTAATTATAGCCCTCATCCAGTTATTAAGGTTGATATGGCCGGACCTGGAAACCCGTTTTATTGAACTTCCTGTCATTTTAATTTATGGGATCATTACGAATGTATTTTTTTTCAGGGATAGTTCGAAATGGATAACCATTCCCAAATCTATCCTGGGGATCGCTGCAGGGTTCTTCCTGGCAGGTTTTGTACAGGATAGGCTAATAGAATTTCTTTCGTAATAAAATAATGAAAGTAGAAACGCTCGCAAGCCACACCCAAATAATCTTCTATTACCTTCGATTGTTGGTAGACCACACACAAGCTATGCGGCATATCAACAACGGCGTAATATATTTTGCCGAATAAGAATTAATAGTGCCTGTCCTTTGGAGATTTAAAAAAATAAGTTAGCTTTAGTATCACTTCCATTACCCCTTTAAGACTTCACGAGACTCCGATGTAGCAAAAACATAGTTGGAATTATCCGCCGCTGTTAGTATTAGAGAGGGGTAAAGTAGCTAAGCTTGGCAACAAATTCTTTTACTGAATAATATTATGTGGTTTACAAAAGCTTAGGTTTCGCTGCTTCACTTGCAGACAGTTTTGGTATTGCGGACTTGAGAAACAAGGAAACCAAATCTAGCTTTTGTGCCAGGTCTGAACATTGGCTGTAAATAAAAAATCTTTTGTTATGGATTATTCTACTGACCAAGCTAAGTCAATATTTAAGTTAATTGAGGAGGTTTCAATTTATGCATATCCTCTGTTAATAGGCCTGATTTTCCCATTATTTTGGATACTTATAAAAAAACTTTTAGGTATATCAACTACCAACGCTCAGCCAGTAGCAAATAATGCGACTGGAATAAGAAGATTTCTAAAAGATATTGTTTCATTTTTTTCTTTAAACGGAGATACTGCTGATAAAATCGTTTTTTACATTTCCTTAGTGCTGTTCATTGGTGGATGTTTTTTTTTAAAGATTGGAGAATACAATAAGGAGCAAATAAGACAGCGAGCTTTGGGGTTGAAGCAACACTTCATTCAACGCGGTTATTTGTTTTTTGAAACCGATAAATTAATGGCACAAACGGGATACACAAAAGATGAATTAAACACCATTGCTTATAACTACCCGACGGAATTTATCCAAACAGACAAAATTTACACATGCGTTGATACTGCTGTTCAAAGAAAAGTATATGATTTTACTTTCCCACTTTTACAGTCTTACATTAAAACACAGCTCAAAAAAAGTGACACAATTTATTTAGATGACCTGTTTCAAGTTGACACTATCAAAAACTTTAAAATATATTTTTCAGATGATATAAAAGAAAACTTTCTTTCAAAGAATATAAATAATGCAGACTATGGATTAGACATAATTGATAATAAAGCTGTGATTTTAAAAACCAAATGACGCTATCCAAAGGCGATGCGGCATACCAACATCGGAGATATCACACCAAGGCATAATGACTGGACAGATGCGGGATCACTGGAACATACGTTGAGGATGGCGAAGGCGCTAAACTGAAAAACTCTCTCACTACCCTTTTAAGACTTACAGCCTCTGAAGTAGCATTCTTGTTTCCCTTATTTCGGACTAAAAGACGTGTAGTCATGACTCTAACAGACTTGATAAAATACGGCTATTTCACTGAGGAATTGCCCCTCCTTTTAATCCTTTATCTTTTGGCAACAAAACACGAAAGGTGCAGGGTATAATTGCCTCTTTAACTGCAACTGAGCGAAAAAAACTAAGTGAAACAAATTTTGTGACTTATTCTATCCCTAAAGTTGGCATACATAGAAGGATCAACGGAATTCCAAATCCATATCATCAATTTTTACTCTCCGAAACAATATATAAAAATTGGTCATCTATAAAAAAACACTACAAAAAATCAACATTATCGGCGAGTATTCCAGAAGTTGATAAAAGTAAAAAAAGAGCAGTTGTGCAGTTCGCAAAATATGAGCAATTTAAAGAAAAGTGTATTGTTTCGTCCTTTGATACTTTTTTTGAATTACGATCTGATATATTAAGATACTTTCCTTCTATATATACACACTCTATCCCTTGGGCTTTACACACTAAAGCTATTGCTAAGACTCGACGAAGAGATCGAGCATTATTGGGAAACGTACTTGATGAGTATATTCGCTACGCTCAAAATGGGCAAACAATTGGTATGCCAATTGGTACTGATACTTCAAGGATAGTCTCTGAAATAATAGGCTGCGCCATAGATGAAGAAATAAGGAATTCACTCAAAAAAGAGAACATACAAATTAAAGGGCACAGATTTGTTGATGACTGTCATTTCTTTTTTTATAATCAGGCGGAGGCAGAAATAGCGCTGAAATGCTTTCAAAAGATACTAGCAGATTTCAGTTTAAATATTAATGAAGAAAAGACAAGTATAAACAAAGCACCATTTTTTTTTGAAAACAATTGGAATCATCAATTGGTTAATTTTAAAATTCGAGTTAACCAAAAATATCAAAGACTTGATTTAAGAAATTATTTTAACTTATTGATTAATTTCTCCAAGCAATATCCAAATGACTTTGTAATTAAATATGGAATCAAAACACTTAGAAAGAGCAGTATTTTTAAAAATAATTGGGATTTATTTGAATCATTAGTCTATTCATTAACAATAGCCGAAGGTGCGATCTTACCAGATCTATTAGCAATTCTTCTACAAAATGAAAAATTCATTAATAGAAAAAAACTCGAATCAACTGTAAGCGCATTACTCAATCAACACGTATATAAAGCAAATCATTTTGAAGTCTCATGGACTTTATGGATTGCGAAATCTTTTAATATAAAAGTTAAAAAGGAAATTGCCCAAGCAATTCTTGACTCAAGAGACATTATTTCAATTCTAATTTTATTAGATCTACAACAAATGAAACTTGTTACGTCTAAGCTAAGGCTCTCAGATATTAAACTTGAATTTAATCAGGATGGATTAACTAATGAATATTGGTTGTTGGTATACGAAGCATCACATAAAGGTTGGATTTCAACAACTGCATTATCGACTGTCGAATTTTTCAATCAGCTATCTTTGAATGGGGTCTCATTTTACGACAGTTCAAAACAAATTTCCTTTGGTCTTCCAAATGTTATCGGAAGACCAATGCGACTTGTAAAGATTATAAAACCTCCAAAAACTGAAGAAAAGCCAACATCCAAGTATTAAAAAAAATGTCAGCTAAAGTACGACTGAAACTTTCAAATACGAGTATGAATGATATACAAAACTGGCCTTTAATAGAGGTGGTTAATAAATGAAACAATATTGTTAGAAAGATTAATTGACAATATATAGCATCATATTTCTGTAATGACCAAAAATTGCAATAGCAAAATTTGTTAACTTATTAATATGTCTACAACAAAAGAAGTCTTAAATGACTGGTACGCAAGAGTAAGAGTTACTCAACTTGCACATTATAACTCGGCTGAACATTTCGGTAAACGTAAATACGCTTTAGGTGTTCCGGCAGTTATACTTTCAGCTTTGGTTGGAACGACTGTCTTTGCAACATTGCAAAAGCAGCCCGAATTGTGGCTTCAAATTATTGTCGGATTGGCAAGCGTTGCAGCTGCATTATTGACAAGTTTACAAACATTCTTAGGATATTCCGAAAGGGCAGAAAAACACAGAATAGCAGGAGCAAAATATGGAGCATTAGGCAGAGAATTAGAAATACTAAGAGTTCTTGATACAGTCGACATCAATATAGTTAATGATTTAAAAAAAGGATTGGACGATTTAGCACAAGAGTCGCCTAACAATCCAAAAAATATCTATTATAAGGTCGGAGCTAAACAATTAGAAGGATAATCAAACAAGCTTTTCTATGTCAAACAAAAACTAAAATATTTGATCATATGAATGAGATGTGGATATTATTTATTTCAGCAATTGGTTCAGCAGTAGGTGGTTTTCTAGGAACAATCCTTTGGTTTAAATTTCGGCTTGACATTGCAAAAAAGGAAAATAAAGAAGAGTTAATAAAAATTTACCTATGTGCAAATGACCAAAACCAAGGTCAGCCTTCGGAGTCTTACGGAGAGTTATTACATCATCATGGTAAAAGAGTAACTGATCCAAATGATTTAAAACAATTTGACTCCAAATATCCTCTTTGGGAATGGAGCAGACAAGAAGTCGGAACTCTTCCAAGAGGAACTTCAACTATTTATGGCCCATATACAACGGACTATGATGAACCAGGATTATACTCTGTAGTATTTAAAATTAGAGCTATTGGTCTTGCCAAACCAAAAGAGATAATAAATGATTTTATATTAATGGAATTGGATATAAACTCAACCAATTCAAAGTTAAAATCTTTAGGAGCAACCATTAGTAGCATACCAAAGCAAAAAAGAGTTGCAATAAAATATGTACGAATCAGTGATCTTGCAAAGGGTGGCTGGCAAGAGCTTAAGCTAAAATTCTATTCCGATGGACAGGGAATCTGGGAATATCGTGTTCTTCCTTATGATGGAATAGCCGCTCAGCCGGACAATTTAAAGAGTATTGAGTCTAATGTTCGAATTGTTTTTGATAATATTTCGATTTATAGAATAAAGAAACTAACATTACCTATCGCATAGATTTATATGCACTAGATCGTGTCCGCTAGAATCCGCCACTAGTAGTCAATTCACAGTATTACCTTTTGCTCTAACGGCTGAATGTCTATGAAGCTACTTATCTAAATTAACAAACTTAGTGGTTTTTGATGTGACTTTCTTTATGTCAACTTTTGTTATACCATCGCTATTTAAAACGTAAAGCTACCCAGTCTTCCTCTCGTTTTTACTGCAAGACAGTAGTATCATTGAACTAAGAAGTAAAAAAATAATTTTTCTCACATTAAATTTTAATATTAAAGTACAAAACAGTTTATTTTTTGCCCAATAGTATTCCACACAGTACAAGAATGCGATGCAACGAAAGCTTAATAGTGGCAATGCGGCTGACTACATAACGAACCCTCCCCGACTTACTAAAGCCGTTGATTTACCTGGTCCACCCTATCAATAATGTTTTTTAGCCCATTTGGGGTTTGAGGCAAAGGCGATGTAGCCAGACCTACCAACAAATGCCCAGACCAGTATTCATATTTTTCTTCACAGGCATTTATTTTGCTACATCCCATACATGAATAAGAAATTAATTGATAGTATCGGGCAAAAATTAATTAAGAAAAAGAGATCTGTGGCTATTGCGGAAAGTGTTACATCCGGTCATATCCAGGCGGCTCTTTCACTGGCTAAAGATGCAAGTAAGTTCTTCCAGGGCGGTATCACCGTTTATAATCCCGGGCAAAAAACAAGGCACCTCGATATAGAACCCATCCATGCACTGGAATGTAATTCTGTTTCTGCGCAGGTTGCCAAGCAAATGGCGGAAAATACATGCAGGCTATTCTTATCTGATTATGCACTCGCCATTACCGGTTTTGCAAGCACTGTGCCGGAAGATGGTATCAATAAGTTGATGGCTTATATCAGTATTGCAAGGAATAATAAAGTGATCGTGACACGGAAAATTATACCCAATAAATCAAACCCTCATTCGGTACAGCTTTTTTATACAGAAGCGGCATTAAAGCTTCTTGACAAATTCATTTGATTTGCATAAGAGCAATCCGGCTGAATATATAAATAATCCGCTCCGGTTTACTAAAGCAGTTGGTCTACTTAGTTTATATTGACTGATAATGTTTTTGATCTGGGGAGTTGGAGTTTACTTCGCAAGAAAAACCCCCCGATAGAAATCGGGGGGAACAACTAAAAACACTAGCCTATTTTATTTCATCGGAACGGGCTAAGTAAATCGGTCGACAGTCGGCTGTGAACTGTCGACTGACTCAATCCGGTTTCTTACCATCCAAAAATGTATTGATCGTACTGAGGGTGGCTTTATTGTCACCTTCTTTTTTTACTTCTATGTTGCTGTAAAAATTTTCGGCCGCGGAGTAATTGTTATAGAGTTCCATGTTGCGGCGGATGTAGGCCGGCACAGTCTCAAACTCATTATTCGGATCAGCTGCGTGAAAATTGAACGATAAGTTTCGCAGCTTCTGCAGTCGTTCGGCTGCCCTACGTTTTTGATCCTCCTCTTCGTTCCCTATCAGGGACTCCTCTGGGGTGGATGGCAAAGGTGCTTGAGTTTGATGGGCCAACGGCGCATCCGCCGCCTGGTTATCATCTCGCACTACCAATTGCATGTCGGGAATTACTTCCACTGTCTGCGGGGGTATATGCGAATGCGGTTCTTCAGCAGAAGTTATTGGGGTGATATCCCCTGGTTTGTTTTCTGCATAGATATTAGACGGCCTGGCCAAGTAGCCTCCTGATGCTGCAGACACCGGGCTATTAATTTCAAATATTTTTAAGGGCTGATTATTGTCAGAGCCAGCTAGTTTTAATTGCGATGCCGAAGCTATCATTTCCTCTTTTGGTTTTTCCGATTTTTTATCCACAGTAATTTCACCTTTGATCTCCGTGTTCATCTTATAATCCGTTTCCATATTCAGTTCCCAATGAATAACAGGCGATGCATCTTCTTTAATGGGGAAATGATTGTCATCAATTTCTTCTTCCTCCATCTCGTCTTCATCGATCAGCATCATGGCTGCGATCGGCTCTTCGGTTGCCGGTGTTTCAACCATAACAGGAGCCAGATGTTCGGGAATGATCGTTTCTGGTTTCTGGTTGCTGGTCGCTGGTTGGAGGATGCTTTCTGACTTCGGACTTCCGACTTCGGATTTCGAATTTTCAGCTTCGGGTTTCCTGCTATCGGCTGCTAATTGCGAACTGCCGACTACGGGCTGTACAGGCTCAAGCACCATAACAATCTTCTCCTCCGCCGGTTTCTTTTTCTCTACTCTTTTTACAAACGGATCTTTATGTTGGAAGCCGGTTGCAATAATGGTGATACCAAGATTATCACCGAGTGTATTGTCATAACCCAAACCAAGTATCACATCGGTATCATCACCCGCCTGCGATAAAATATAGTTCTGGATGATCTCCACTTCATCCATCGTGAATTCATGCTCACCTGAACAGCTGTTAATGTTCAGCAATATCCATTTAGCGCCTTTGATCTCATTATCATTCAGCAAAGGCGAATTCATTGCTTCTTCGATCGCTTTCTGTGCACGGCTGTCACCGGATGCGGTTGCATTGCCCAAAATAGCCACACCGCCATTGCGCATTACGGTGCATACGTCGGCAAAATCAACGTTGATCTGCCCGGTACTGCTGATCACATCGGTGATACATTTTGCAGCCGTGGCCAATACATTATCTGCTTTTGCAAATGCATCACGCATTTTCAGGTTACCATATTGATGGCGTAGCTTATCATTGCTGATTACAAGCAACGTATCTACGTATTGTTTCAGGTTTTTAATTCCTTCTTCGGCCTGCAACTGGCGTTTCTTTCCTTCATAGGCAAATGGCGTGGTCACTATACCGACGGTGAGTATGCCAAGGTCCTTACAGATCTTTGCAATGATGGGTGCGCCACCTGTACCAGTGCCACCACCCATACCGACTGTAATAAATGCCATCTTGGTATTTACTTCCAGTATGCGTCTTATTTCTTCCAGTGATTCTTCCGTTGCCTGGCGGCCCACTTCAGGGTTAGCACCGGCGCCGAGCCCTTGTGTCAAGTGCGGGCCGAGCTGGATACGATTGGGAATACCACTGTTGGCCAATGCCTGTGCATCGGTATTACAAATAATAAAGTTCACCCCCTCAATCACCTGGCTGTACATGTGGTTGACTGCATTACCGCCACCACCGCCAACACCAATTACTTTTATAATGGATGACTTTTCTTTCGGCAGATCAAAATGTATCATATGTACTTATTTTATAGTTTGTGGGTTAGTTTTTTAAATTCAAAAGGAAAAAGGAAAAATTCAAAATCCTGAAAACTTATTTTTGACTTTTACTTTTGATTTTTTACTTATAAATGTTTATCCTCTTCTTCTTTGAACAAATCGATAATACCATCCTTGAATTTGCCCCAGAAATTGCTGAGACCTTTGCGTTGTTTCATTTGTTCTTCACCAATTTCTTCTGTTACTAATTCCTCTTCTGTTTCTGTTTTCTTCAATCCATCCGGTACACCAACTCTTCTATATCCTTTTTCAAATTGTTTACGGTTATGTTCATAGTCATCATAACCTTTCAGGATAAGACCGATACAGGTTGAGTAAGTCGGTTTGGCCAGTTCTTCAATATGCCCTGCTGCAAGATGTTCATTCGGATAACCGATACGTGCAGGCAAGCCGGTTGTATATTCCGTTAATTGAATAAGATGCTTCAATTGTGAACCACCGCCTGTAAGAATGATACCTCCATTCAGCATGCGGTTATCCAAACCAACTTGTTTGAGATGATAGGTAACAAAGTCCATGATCTCACTCATTCTCGCCTGGATGATGTTCGCTAAATTTTTTACACTGATCTCTTTTGCAGGCATACCACGCAATCCCGGTATGGTGATGTAGGCATTTGCTTTTGCTTCATTTGCCAATGCACTGCCGAATTGCATTTTCATTTGCTCGGCTTGTGTACGCAATACACCTAATCCTGTTTTAATATCATTGGTAATATTCTCACCGGCGAAAGGAATAACGGCAGTATGTTTTAATATCCCTTCATAGAATACAGCCAGGTCAGTAGTGCCACCACCAATATCAACGATAGCAACACCTGCTTCAAGGTCTTCCTGTCCCATTACTGCAGAGGATGATGCTAATGGCTGCAGCACCAGGTCCTTTGTATGCAATCCTGATTTCTCAACACTGCGGTTGATATTGCGTATTGCATTTTTATCGCCGGTGATGATATGGAAGTTAGCACCCAGCTTCACACCACCATATCCGATCGGCTTCACGATGTTTTGAAAATTGTCAATGGTAAACTCCTGCGGTATCACATCGATGATCTGGTCACCGGCTGGGATATACGTTTTGTACTGGTCTGCGATCAGCTGATCGATCTCGATCTGTGTGATCTCTTCATCGGTATTCTGGCGAACGATATCGCCACGGGTTTGCAGGCTCTTGATATGATGACCCGCAATACCAACATACACTTCCCCAATTTCCAGGTCCGGATTACTCGCGACACAGTTTTGAAGTGCAGTGTTGATGGCTTTAATTGTTTCATCGATGTTAAGCACCTGCCCGTGTTTAACACCGTTGCTGTTGGCACGGCCAAAGCCCAGGATCTCGAGTTTACCGAATTCATTTTTACGACCAGCGATCACGGCGATCTTGGTTGTTCCGATGTCGAGTCCGACAATGATGGGTTGTTCGTTGTTCATAGTATCGCTTTTAGTTGTTTACGTATTTTGTTTTTATGTTGTTAGTTATTGGTTGCTTGTTTTTCGTTTTCCATCGGAACGCTGCTGGCGGTCTGATGGATAGATTTACTTATGTTGCCATCGCCTGTACTACTATTGAACTTTTCTTGTGTCATGCCGGCGAAGGAGGCATCTCAAACGTTTGGATACTCGTTCGTCTCCGAATCAATATGCCGCCCCTTCGGGGCTTATCGAAAAATTTTTGTCTTTCTATACCGGGCTTCGCCCGGTGCTACCAATATTTGACCCCTCCGGGGTCATTTGAAAGAACTATCATCTGATCACTCACAACTCATCACTCATCATTCATAACTCATAACTATTATCTATCACCTCTTGAACTATCACCTACCCTCTCTTTTCTTCATCACTGCCTTCGGTTTAGTGGTAGGATTAGTAGTCTTCACAGGAACAGGTCTCTTGTTCATGTCGGGGGTAGTGGTTGTTCTATTATTTTCATCAGCAGTTGAATCAGGCGCAGCCGGTGTATAATTTCGCGGCGGGTTGATAGCGCCGATTGAATCATACTGTGCTGCTCTTGACTGTTGTAATAATTTTTCTACATTTCGTCTCAACTGTATCGAGTCGATCTTGCTGGCCGATTTTTCTTTTACACCGATAATTTGTCCATTGAACTGAACATCCAGTACAGGATATTTATCAAAACCGGTTTTACTTAATACCTGTTTATAGAATGTAAACAAACGATCAAATTTTTCTTCAATGTTGTCTGCATTACCCAGGCGCACCGTATGGTTACCAACTAAAGGCACCATTTCAAACTGCCAGCAGTTAAAGCCGCAATTAATAATATCTACTTGCGATACCTGGCTGTTCCAGAAAGAATTTTGCTGAATAAATAATGAAATGGTTTTTATATCATGAGCCAAAGCACTGTCATTCCCCGTCCATAATTTCTTTTCAGGAAAGCCTGTGAATACAAGAACTCTTGCACTCATCTTATCGGACAGTGACATTTTCTTCGTGGTACTATCTATATAAAATGATCTGCCTGCCGTTGTGAAAATTCTTGCAATGGGTTCCCGTTCCGTAACGATAACTTTCAAAATATTTTTATTATCAAACCAGATCTCGGCATTTTGCACCCATTCATTGTCTTCCAGTAATTCTTCCAGCTTTCGCATTTTAATTTCAGTAAGATGCTGGCCTTTTATTTCACCGCCGCAGGCGGCCGCTAATAATTTGGAAATACTTTTTTTATCAATGAAGAAATTGTTCTGCGCTCCTTTAATAGTTATTTCATAATTATTACAGATTTCTTTTTTCTTTCTGCCAATTGCTGCCAGCAGCAATGTGATCATGCCTCCGCCGATCACTACCCACAGCGTGATAAATAAAATTTTCCGTATCGTTCTTTTTGTATCCACGATTTCTTTTCTTTTTGTTGAACCCCTACGGGGTTCTGAATAAAATATTTTTGATCTCCTATAAATATTAAACTCCTACGGAGTTTAAGAACAACAATCAAGCAATCCAGCCATCAAACAATCTCACAAGCAATTTGCACATCAGCACATTTGTCATCTCACTAAATCAGCAACCTTCTCCACCATCACATCAATATCTCCTGCTCCGGCCATTATCAATAATTCACCTTTTTCTTTATTCACATTCTTTACAAACACATCGCTTATCCATTTCATCAGCTCATCC
>Ga0105249_10001268_pt1 | contig 22151 bp, 16 predicted proteins | sample KBSS44metaG_FD_81522 | JGI IMG/M metagenome (GOLD analysis project Ga0105249, IMG submission 81522) | Switchgrass rhizosphere microbial communities from Kellogg Biological Station, Michigan, USA - KBS S4-4 metaG | ecosystem: Host-associated > Plants > Roots > Rhizosphere > Soil | place...
CTTCGACGACCCAACGCGAACGATCAAGCTCCGCGAACCGAAGCCGAACATCACCTCCCCCTTCACGACATCACCGACAGGCATCGCGTTCAACGGACGCGCGGTTTGGGTGATCAACGGCGACTGGGGTGGCGAGCTCATACATGTAGACACCGCCACAGGCCGGAAACTCGACCAGATCACGGCCGGCAACAACCCCGCGGCAATCACGAGCGGCGGCGGAGACCTATGGGTGGCGGACGCCTTCGACAACACCGTCTCTCGGATCGATCCGTCGGGCGCGGTCACGCCAACGAGAGTCGGGACGGCGCCGACCAGCGTCGCCGTCGGACGGGACGCCGTCTGGGTCGCGGACAGCGCAGATGACGACGTCAAACGCATCGACCCGACCAGCCTCACCCCCGTCGCGAGCATTCCTGTCGGCCACTCTCCGAGCGCGATCGCGATCGATCATGACGCTGTCTGGGTTGCCAACCGAGACGATGGGACGATCTCGCGCATCGACCCGCACGCGAACAAAGTGGTGCAGACAATCACGGTCGGTGGTAGACCGAGCGGACTGGCCGTCGCTCGCGGACTCTTGTGGGTGAGCGTCCAGGCGAAGCCAGTGATTGCCAGCGCGGCCCTCGCCAAGCAGGGCGGTGTCGCTCAAATCGACTGGGCTCCCTTCTCGATCGACCCGGCCTCTCAGAACACCTTCAACGCTCTCTCGGTGCAGCTCGAGTACGCCACCTGCGCGAAGCTCATGAACTACCCCGACAAGCCCGGCCCGGAGGGCTCGCGCCTCCGGCCGGAAGTCGCGAAGACACCGCCGACCATCTCGCCGGACGGAAAGACCTACACGTTCATGATCCGAAGCGGCTACCGGTTCTCGCCCCCATCGAACCAGCGCGTCACCGCGGCGACGTTCAAGTACACGCTCGAACGCAGTCTCAACCCGAAGCTGAAGTCGCCTGCGAGTCAATACCTCGGAGACATCGTCGGCTTGAAGGCCTACCTCAAACGAAAGACGAAGCACATCGCCGGAATCAGGGCACGCGGCAACACCCTCACGATCAGGCTCACCAAGGCGGCCGGCGACCTCCCGGCGCGGCTGGCGATGCCGTTCTTCTGCGCGGTCCCGACCAACACGCCGATGCACCCCACGGAAACGCCAATTCCGATGGCTGGCCCCTACTACATCGTCCAGAACAGTCGAGGCGCGCAAACAGTCCTCAGACGAAATCCCCGTTACAAAGGGCCGCGTCCACACCGCCTCGCCGAGATCGTCTACACCGGCGGCTACACAACCGGTTACAACCCGCGAGCGATCGCGAGAGTCATCGCTGGACAGACGGACTACGCCCCCGAAGTCGGAGAGGCCGAGGTCGGCTCGTCACTCAGGACCAAGCTCGAGCGCCGCTACGGCGCAAACAGCCGGGCCGCCCACGACGGACATCAACAGACCTTCCTGAACCCCTACCTCGCCGTCGACGCGCTCACGCTCAACACGAGCCGCGGGCTGTTCGCGAACGAACGACTACGCAGAGCCGTCAACTACGCGATCGACCGACGCGCACTCGCGCGGCTCGGCGGCTTCGGATACGCCGGCTTGCTGACCGCAACACCGACCGACAAGTACTTACCCCCGAACTTCCCCGGCTTCAGAGACGTTGAGATCTACCCGCTTAGCGGAGATCTGCAGAAAGCGAAGCAGCTTGCGGGCAACCGACACCGCAGGGCTGTGATGTACACGTGCAACTTCCCGCCGTGCCCGCAGGAAGCCCAAGTCGTGAAGAAAGACCTCGCTGCCATCGGCATCGATGTCGAGCCGAGAATGTTTGGGGGGAATCTAGTCGCACGGGAAGACAAGAAGGGAGAGCCCTACGACATAGGCCTCGTGACCTGGCGTTATGACTACGTCGACCCCTTCGACTTCCTGAACTTGATGTTCGACGGCAACCTCCGTACAAACGAGGCTCACTTCGACGAGCCAGCCTGGAACCACAGACTCGAAGCCGCAGCAAGACTCTCGGGAGAAAAACGCTACAGCGCGTACGCCCGGCTAGGCACGGGACTCGCGCGAAAGGCCGCCCCGTGGATCGCGTTCGAAAACGACACCCGGTTCGACTTCTTCTCAAACCGAATCGGCTGCCAAACCAACCAGCCGATCTACGGGATGGACCTCGCCACCCTCTGCATCCGGGCCTCCAGCTCCCGAAAGTGACCGCATCGGCGTCGTAGCCTCGCGCGATGCTGTTTCAGGGATACGCTTGAACGACCGGCGTTGTTGATCTACGCCTTCTTGAGGCAGGTTCGGTAGCCGCTACGCCGATCCGCCAGACCGTCCGCAAGATCTAGTAATCGCGCGCGCGCGTCAAAACACGCAGACCGGGTCGAAGCACACCGTTTCGGCCGAGGATGGAAGAGCGCGCACAGACCATCACGATCGTAGTAACCGCTATGTGGGCCACGTTCGGGAACGTCACCCGAGGTGGCGCTACGAGAGGCCTACGCTTGAGACGACGCGTTGAACGGCGCGGAGCCGGCGGCGCGTGGGGTGGAGACGGCGGATGTCGACGAAGATGTTCACGTCGACGCCCCGGACACGACCGAAGATGCGGTACTCCGGCGTGTCGTCGTACCTTCGAGCAGTGACGGTCGTCGGGGCAGAACGAGGCGAAGTGGACGGTAGCGCTGCTTCCCCCGTGGAGAAGTACACGACTACCGCGATCCCGTCGCCCGGCATCGATGCGGCCCAACCGTATTGACTCGGCCGGTAATGCCAGCTGAGCGCAGTTGCTCCGGGCATGTCGCGGTGTTCGTGCCAGCCGGAGGGTAGGCGGGCGAAGGTTCCGAGACGCGCCGTGAAGAAGTTCGATTCCCTTGTCGCTGCCCTGTTCGTTGAGCAAGGTCACCAGGAGCCGCGACAAGTGGCGGATCGCAATCTCGTCGCTTGAGATCGGCTGATCGCGCCGGCAGTCGGCGCACCGCAGTCGGCTGTTCAGGCGGCCTCGGCACCGTTCGAGGGATTCGATTCTGCTCCCCCCGTTGGGGGATTCTGGCCCGTTCAGGGCCTCCTACCGTCTGTCGGTACCTCGACTGCGGCGCCCGCGGACACGCGGGCAAGGAGGATCGGATGGCGGGACCCGGGCTATGCGGCAGCCCTTGGCAGAGACGCCTCGTACGTGTGCTCGGCGCATGCTCGTTCGTTCTTGCGATGCTGGCGCCCACTGCAGGAGCCGCAAGTTACGATCCGGTCGTCGACGCGAACTCGATGTCGTCGACCGCCCAGTACACCGGTGCGGCCGCGTGGTGGGACGCCGGCTACACCGGGAAGGGGATCGACGTCGCCGTGATCGACTCCGGCGTCTCGCCCGTCCCCGCGCTCGACCACCCGGGGAAGGTGCTGTACGGGCCGGATCTCTCGCTCGAGTCTCAGGCGCCGAACCTCCGCGACTACGACACGTACGGGCACGGCACATTCATGGCGGGACTGATCGCCGGCCACGACAACGAGTACCGTGGCATCTCGCCGGACGCGCGCATCGTCAGCCTCAAGGTCGCGACCGCCGATGGCGGCGCAGACGTGTCGCAAGTGATCGCTGCGATTGACTGGGTCGTCCAGCACGCACATGACCCGGGCCTCAACATCCGCGTGCTCAACCTCTCGTACGGGACAAACTCCGGCCAGGCGGCCGGCATCGATCCTCTCGCGTACGCGGTCGAGCAGGCGTGGAAGCACGGCATCGTTGTCGTCGCCTCGGCCGGAAACACCGGCTACCAGCGCGGTGGCAATGCGCCCGGACTGGCGGATCCCGCGTACAACCCGTTCGTCATCGCCGTCGGTGCTTCGGATTCGATGGGGACGCCTGCGACCAAAGACGACCGCGTCGCCTCATTCTCCGCGAGCTCTGCGGGTTGCGGCAGCTGCAAGAACCCGGACCTGCTCGCACCCGGCGCGCACCTCCAGGGCCTGCGCGTCGGGAACTCGTGGATCGATGCGCACCATCCGGAGGGTGTGATTAACGACACCTACTTCCGTGGCAGCGGCAGCTCGCAGGCGGCGGCGGTCATGTCCGGGGCGGTCGCGCTGGTGTTGCAGAAGTACCCGACGATGTCGCCGGACCTCGTGAAGCGCTTCTTCGCGACAAGGGCGGTGAAACTCGCGAGCTTCGACAGCCAGGCGCAGGGAGCGGGCGAACTGCGGCTCGGCGCGATGCTGAACGCAACGCCGCAGTGGTCGTACACAGGACAGAACTTCGCTGCGGCGAACGGGAGCGGCTCGCTCGAGCAGTCGCGCGGCAGCGACCACGTTACACGTGACGGCGTCACCCTCACCGGTGACCAGGACATCTTCGGGAAGCCAGTCGACGAAGCTGGGCTCGCACAGGCCGAGGCCAGCTCCAGTAGCTGGCGGGGAGACGACTGGAACGGCAGCACCTGGTCGGCCAACTCGTGGTCGGCGAGCTCCTGGTCGGGGAGCACGTGGTCCGCGAGCTCATGGTCGGCGTCGAGCTGGTCGGGCAGCACCTGGTCGGCGAGCACGTGGTCGGGAAGCTCGTGGTCGGGCAGCTCGTGGTCCGGCCAGTCGTGGGCCAGCGCCGGCTGGGGCTAGGCGACTCACATGAGGATCTGGGCGCTCGTCGCCTCGATGACGGCGGGTGCGCTCGCGCTTTACGTGACGGCGCTTCATGGGGAAAGCGCCCTCGGTGGGCCGGCCGTCCCGTGGTGGGCGCTCGCGTTGCTCTTCCTGCTGGCCGAGTCGTTCCCGGTGCATCTGCACTTCCGGAGTGAGACGCACACGCTTTCGCTCAGTGAGATCGCCATGGTCGTGGGGTTGTTCTTCGCGACACCGGCCGCGCTCCTACTCGCGGTCGTCGCCGGGAGCGGCGGGGCCTTCGTGCTCGCGCGGCGCCAGCGTCCAGTGAAGTCCGCGTTCAACATCGCGCAGTTTGCGCTGAGCGTCGCCGCGTCCATCGTCGTCTTCCGGACGGTGATCGGGCTCGGGCCGGCGTTCGGCCCGGTTGGCTGGGCCGCGGCGGGCGCCGCAGCGGCCACGTTCGGGTTGCTGAGCGTCACGGTCGTGACGCTGGCGATCTCGCTCGCGACCGGCAGCCCACTGCTGAGAGAGCTGCCCCGCACGCTCGGTCTCGCGCTCGCGGGCAGCCTCGCGGGCGGAAGCCTTGCCGTCGTCGCAGTCGAGCTCCTGCATGCCGACAGACGGGCGATCTGGCTTCTAGCCGTGCCTGTGGTCTTTTGGGCCGTTGCCTTTCGCGCCTATGGTGCGCAGCGCCGGCGGCACGAGCACCTCGAGTTCCTCTACGACACGATGCGCGCGACGCAAAGCGCCTCGGAGCTCCGGGCTGCCGTGCGTGAGCTTCTCACGGCCGCGCGCGCGATGCTCTCCGCCGAGTACGCAGAGATCCTTCTACTCGGCTCAGCGCCCGAGGACGGCGCCGTGCGAAGTGTGATCAGCCCGGCGGGGGAACGCCTGATGGAGCACGACGCCGTTAGCGAGCACGCGCTGCTTGCCGTGCGCGAGACCGCGGAACAGGACCGCAGCATCCTGCTGCCGCGTGGTCGCAGTGCGCATCAGCTCGATCCGTTCCTCGCCGAACGCGGGCTTGACGACGCGCTGTTGACCTCGCTTTGCAGCGAGCGGCTGCCGTTTGCGCTTCTCGTCGTCGGCAACCGCGCCGGGGACGTGTCTACGTTCAATCGGGAGGATCGCAGGCTGTTCGAGACGTTCGCCGGACATACGGGCGTGCTTCTCGAGAACGACCAGGTCAAGGAGCAGCTCCGTCACCAGGCGTACCACGACGCACTGACGGGGCTCCCGAACCGCACGCTCTTCACCGAGCGCGTCGCGGAGACACTCGATCGGCGTTCCGACAGCTTCGCGGTGCTCTTCGTCGACCTCGACGACTTCAAGACGATCAACGACACGCTCGGCCACAGCGCGGGCGACGAACTGCTCGCCGCCGTAGCTGAGCGCGTCCGGGCGTGCGTGCGACCGGGAGATCTCGCCGCTCGACTGGGCGGCGACGAGTTCGGGATCTTGCTCGAGGACGGTGCCGGCGAGGCGGCCGAGGAGGTTGCGCTCCGCCTCGTCGCGGCCCTGCAGATGCCGTTCGTCCTCTCGGGCCGTGACATCACCATCCACGCCAGCATCGGCATTGCGAACGGACTCTCCGACGCGCGTGACGCGGACGAGACCTTGAGCAACGCCGATCTCGCGATGTACCACGCCAAGGCATCCGGGAAGAGGCAGTTCTCGGTCTACGAACCGCACATGCACGCGCGGGTGCGTCGCCGCCACGAGCTCGCGGCTGCGCTCGAGCAGGCGGTCGAGCGCAGCGAGATCATCGTCTCCTACCAGCCGATCGTTGCGCTGTCGTCCGGCCGCATCGTGGCGTTCGAGGCGCTTGCGCGCTGGCAGCATCCGACGCGCGGCATCGTGATGCCAAACAATTTCATCCTGCTGGCCGAGGAGCGCGGGCTGATGATCGACATCGGCCGCGCGGTCCTGCGAGAGGCGTGCATGCGCACGCGGGAATGGCAGGCGCGGGTCCCCAGGCAGGCATCACTCGGCGTCTCCGTCAACCTCTCGCCGAGCGAGCTCCAGCACCCGGAGCTGGTTAAGAACGTGGCGTCCGTGCTTGCGGAGACGGGCTTGGCTCCCGAGTCGCTGATCCTCGAGATCACCGAGACAGGCGCGATGAGTGACCCGGCTGCGACGAGCGTGACGTTGCAGGAGCTTCGGCGACTTGGAGTCCGCCTCGCGCTGGATGACTTCGGCACAGGCTATTCCTCGCTCAGCCACCTGCGCGACTTCCCGCTCGACATCCTCAAGGTCGCGAAGCCGTTCGTCGACCGGCTCGACGACGGGCCGGAGGACGTGACTTTCATCGACGCGATACTGCGGCTCGCGGGGACACTCCAGCTATCGGTGGTCGCGGAAGGGATCGAGCACGCCGACCAGGCCAACCTTCTGAGGCGCCTGGAGTGCTCGCTCGGGCAGGGCTACTATTTCGCGCGGCCGCTCGACGCTGCCGACGCCGAACGCCGTCTCGCCGAGGCCCCGGCGCACATCCGCGCCGCCTAGCCGATCCCTTTCACCCGCAGCTCTTTAGCGCCGCTCGGACTTCTCGAGCCCGTCGAGGCCCTGCGCCCGCAGGACCTCCGGCGTCTTCGTGAACTGGATGTCGCGGTAGTCGACGATCTGAATGAAGCTGCCTCAGGGTCATGGAAGTCCAAGCCACGTCCGGTGACGCACCCGAGCTCTCGCAGGCGCTCCCTGACGGCGTCCTTGTCGTCCACCACGAGCCCGAAGTGGCGCGCCTGATCGGGCGCCTGGTGCGGCCCTCCGATACGGCGATGAACCGGGACAGACGATGGGACGGCAAGGGCGTAGGCGTGACTTCATGTCGCTCATCGATGCGGGTGCTGCTGCCGTCTATGCCCCCAGGCCCTCACCATCCAGCGTCCCGCGTTCTACCAACCGTGCTATCCAAACTGAGAAGACTTCAGCGAACTGGGCCGAGCGGATATGGCTTGTGCAAGCCGCAGCGAAGGCTACGCAGCTCGTTCCGTCGTTATCGCACCCAGGAGGTCCGCCGGTTCGAGCCCGGTTTACTAGTGCTCGCCTGGGACATGGAGCAGCGGTGAAACGCTTCCGTATTTGGGCCTATCTACGGTCGAGTCTTTGGTTCGTTCCCATCCTTTGCGTGTTGGTCGGGGTCGGGTTGTCGTTCGCGACCATCGCGATCGATCGGTCTGTCGGGACAGTCGTCCCTCGGTCGCTTTCTGGTGACCCCGAGGCGGCGCTCGCCATCCTGACCACCGTGGCGATGTCCATGGTGACGCTGACCGGCCTGGTACTAACCATCACAATGGTGGTGGTCCAGTTGGCGATGGGACAGTTCACGCCGCGGGTGATCCGCACCATCCTCCGCGATCGACCAAGCCAATTTGCGATCGGAGTGTTTGTCGCGACCTTCGCCCACGCGATGCTCGTGATGCGGGAGGTCGCTGCGCCGTCGCGCAGCGATCTGAATGGGTTCGTACCAGGGCTCGCGATTGTCGTCGCCTTCGTGTTGATCCTGATCAGCATCATGGTGCTCGTTTCATACGTCCACCACATCGGGCAGTCCCTTCGCGTGGCGTCACTGATCGATTCCATTGGAGATGACACACGCAAGCTTCTGTTCGAGCTGTACCCGGACATCGGCACAGGAGAGGAATCGGCCCCCGACGACCCACCGCTCGACTCTTTACAGCAAGTCGTGCCCGCGCCCTCTCCCGGCGTCTTGTACAAGATCAATGAGCGCGAGCTCGTTGAAGCCGCACGGGGCGCCGACGTCACGATCGCAATCCTCCCGCGAATTGGCGACTTTGTCCCGCAGGGTGCCCCAATCTTCAACGTCCACGGCGGCACCGTTGCCGATGGTCGGCAGCTTCTCCGCGCTGTGGCTCTTGGTAGAGAGCGCACCCTTCACCAGGACCTTGGATACGGACTCCAGATGCTGGTCGATCTTGCCGTTCGCTCGCTATCGAAGTCAATGGGTGATCCCACCACAGCCGTTCAAGCACTCGATCGACTCCACGACTGTCTGCGCCAACTCATCCAACGGCGCTTTCCGTCCGGTCACCACTTCGACTCGACCGGCTGTCTCCGGCTCGTGGTTCCCAAACTCACCTGGCAGCGCTACTTGGACATAGTCATGGACGACCTGCGGCACTACGCCGTCTCTTCGATGCAGGTCACGCGACGCTTGGTCGCCACGCTTGAGGACCTTGCCACCATCGCGCCGGCTCAGAGGTTGCCGCCGCTCGAGCGACAGCTCGAACTGCTCCGCAATATGGCCTCCCGTGCCTTTTCCGAGCAGTACGACCGAGAGTACGCCCTCGACCTAGGTCAGGCACACGAATCTGATTCAGATCGCGTCGTCCTACAGCCCCTAGCGAAAACGAAAAGCGCCTTACTTCCTACTGCGCAATCGGAGTAACGTCGCCCATCTCGGGTGCCGCGATTTTGGCATTGATACGTTGTTCGGCCTTCAGGCGAACGGCGGGTTGGTCTATGGCAGCTATTTCTTGATGAAGCTAATAGAGCCGTTTGACTCGAGGATCCCCCACTCGACCTCGTCGAGCGAGCCGATCTGCTGCTGCCGCATTTCCTCCGTGACCTCGTCCTGGGTCATTCGCTCGCGTTTGAGGTTGTGATCGACCAGTTTTCCTTTCTCGACGACCACGAGGGGCTGCCCCTCGAGCAATTTGCGCGCACGACGTGAGCGGAAGGAGAGGTATGAGGTGAAGACCTGGAGCGTTGCAATCGTCGCGATGGCGAGCACGGCGCCGGTTACCGAGTAATCGTCTTGCGTCAAGCCTTGCTGCAGGGCGTCTCCGACGACGATCAGCAAGATCAGGTCGAACGGAGTCATCGACGAAAGTTCACGCCGCCCGACGACGCGCATGACGAAGACGACGAAGATGTACAGGAAGACGGCGCGGACAACGATGTCCATGGCTACGGGAAGACCGTGATCGTGCGGTGGAGACGGAAGAGGCTCTGGTCGCCGTCCCTCAGCTCCACTGACGCGTCGCGGTGGCCGGCGTTGGTCGGGTTGGTCTGAAACTGCATGAAGAGAAGGTGGGAGCTGCCAGCCGGGATGTGCCCAAGGCCGAGCGTGAGCTTGCCGTTGTTGCTTCCCTCGTTCACCGGTGAGGGTTCGATCGTGTTGACGGTCATGCTCTCGAGCCAGCCGGGGCTCAGCACGAGCGTCGCCTGCTTGAGGTCACGCTGCGTCGTGATATGAAAGCGAGCTTGATAAATGAGGCCGCTCCGCACACGCGCTGGAGCAGAGAGTTTTAGGGAAGCGCCGCGCGCTGATTTGGTCAGCGTTTGCGGATGCTGCCCGAAGATATTGAGGAGACCGAGTAGCGCAACCAGCGGCAGTAGGACAAACAAACCACGCCGCACCCAGATCTCCCAACCGCGTCCGTCCAAGTCGCGATCTCGTTTGAGCACGATCCGGTCCGGAATGTCTGCCACGGGAATGTCTTGTTCCTTTTCCAGAACCGCGAAACGCGCAGCGCGGACGGCGCCGCACTTTGATGCCAGGGTCAGCGCGGTATCGCCGCCAAGTCGTCCGTTCGAACGGCGGTAAAATCGGACCGCTTCGCCGGTGTTCGGGGTCCTCGCGGTTTGACCAACAGGATGTGCGCCTTGTTGCCGGCGCGGGACGATGTTCGACGCCCGGGGGACGGAGAGCCCCATTTCAGCTCCTAAATCGAAGCCGTGAGCGCCGAGCAGGTCGCGACTGTCGCGCAGTGCGAGCAACGCCGGAACCGTCGAACCAGGAACGTCGCAATTCGTTCAACCATCACCTCGAAGAGACGCGCGACCATGTCCGGCGCCTTGAGGAAATCGGGTTAGATCGGAAGCACAACCACTGAGCCTCTAGGCGCGTGAGATCTAAAGCGTCCCTGCCCTACTCATTAGTCACGCCCTTGGTCCGTTTCACACTGCCTTTCTCTTCGATCACCCGGCCCGCGAACATGCCCTCAATTGGCGGCGGCTCAGAGTCTCGGTAACAGCTCGTTCTGCGCGAAGGCCAAGAATGCATCTTGATCGGGACCGACGTGGTGAAAGTACACGTGTGTGTATCCCGCCTTGTCGTACTCCTTGACTTTGTCGACGTACTCGTCGGCGTCCGGCCCGAGCGTCAACGTTCCTTCGAGCTCGTCGGCCTCGCGTCCCCTGACGAGTTGCTCGAAGTCGCTTGGCAGCGGTAGTTCCTGCGAGGCGGAGCCCTCGACGAGCGCGTTTGGCCAGACCTCGAAGGCTGTCCTCTTCGCATTGTCTTTCGACTTGGCGTAGCAGACGGTGATCTGGCCGTACTTCGGTTTGCCCTTGCCACCGCCTTCCTCGAACTTCTCGACGATCTCCTTCTTCGCGGCGACGTTGACGAGCGAGTCGCCGATCTGTCCAGCGAGTTTGGCGGCCCGTGGCTGCATGGCGGCGACGGCAACTTCGATCGGCTCGTCTGGCAGGTCGAAGATGCGCAGGTTCTCGACCGTGTAGTGCTTGCCTCGATGGGTCTGATAGCCGCCTTGCCAGAGGAGCCGTATTACCGCGACCGCTTCCTGGAGCATCGCGAGCCGCTCGTCGGGTGCCGGCCACTTAGACCCAAGCACGTGTTCGTTCAGGTTCTCACCGGTACCGACGCCGAGGAAGAAGCGTCCTGGCATCAGGCACGCGACGGTCGCGGCCGCGTGGGCGATGATAGCCGGGTGGATGCGGATCATCGGGCACGTCACGCCGGTGCCGATCCGGAACCGGTTCGTCGCCTGAGCGATGCCGCCGAGGACCGACCAGACGAAAGCGCTATGCCCTTGCGCGTCCACCCATGGATGGATGTGGTCGGAGATCAAGCCGAAGCCGAAGCCAGCCCCCTCAGCCGCCCCTGCATGGCGGACTAGGTTCGGTGGCGAGTGCTCCTCGGCTGAGAGCGCGTAGCCGTACTCCATCGCCATTCGGTACCTGGCGCCGACGGGCGCAAAACACGCCGGAGATAGCGATGCTCGGAGGTATCGAGGGTTTAGCACGGGGTCACCGTGGGAGTCGGATGTTGTGGAGCCGGTGAACCGCTCTCTATGGATAGAGACAACGCCTGAGACTGCGTACCCGGCGCTTGAAGGAAACGTTGAAGTTGATGTGGCTGTCATCGGCGCCGGGATTACCGGTCTAATGACAGCATGGTTGCTCAAGTGCGAGGCCCGACGCGTCGCGCTTGTCGAGATGCGACGTGTTGGCGAGGGAGCAACCGGCTACACGACCGCGAAGCTCACTGTCGGTCATCACTTGATCTACGCCGACCTCGCGAAGAAGCAGGGCCTGGCGACAGCGCGTGCTTATGCCGATTCAAACCAATGGGCAATCGAGCGGCTCGAACAGCTCGTTTCCGAGAACCGGATCAACTGCGACTGGGAACGCGCGGCAAACTTCATTTACACAGAGGACGAGCAGTGGTTGAGCGATCTTCGGGGTGAGGTCGAGGCGATGCGGCGCGCCGGTATCTCGGCAGAGCTCACGACTGAGACCGATCTTCGTTTCCCCGTCCTGGGGGCGATCAGGGTCGACGCGCAAGCGCAGTTCCATCCGCGCAAATTCCTTCAAGCACTTGCGGAGAAGATCGTCGGAGACGGCAGTCATCTTTACGAGCAGACGCTCGTCTCCAACATTCTTAGCGGCGACGAGTGCACGGTGGTAAGCAACCGAGGCACGATACGTGCGCGTCATGTTGTGCTGGCGACCCATCTCCCGTTTCTCGACCGAGGTTTCTTCTTCGCCAAGGCTCACCCACATAAGTCCTACGCAGTCGCGGCGCAGATTCAGGAGCTCCGCGCCCCGCTCGGGATGTACATCAGCGCTGAGCAACCGACACGCTCGATTCGATCTGCGCCAGACCGCGACGGTTCACGGTTTCTCGTAATCGGCGGGGAGGGTCACAAACCCGGGCGTGAGGACAATGGGAGCCAGCGATACGAGGCTCTCGAGCGCTTTCTGAATGATCGCTTTGACGCGGCGCAGGTCGGGTACCGCTGGTCGACGCACGACTACATGCCGCTCGACCGACTCCCCTACATCGGGCGATTGCGCCGGACGGATGATCGACTGCTTGTCGCAACGGGTTTCGCGAAATGGGGACTGACCAAGGGCGTGGTCGCAGCAGCGATTCTCAGCGACACGATCTTGGGTCGCGACAACCGCTGGGCGGCCGTTTATAACGCGACACGTCTGAGCTTGCGACCCTCTGCGGCGAAGTTCCTAATCGAAAACGCCAAGGTGGGCACGTGGTTCTTTGGTGACCGCCTCGGCTCCCGCAACAGACGCGACCGCATCAATTCCCTACAAGGCGGTCAGGGCATCGTCGCTGGGATCGGAGCACGCTACTTCGGTATTCATCGGGACGACGATGGCCAACTGCAGGCGGTCTCAGCCCGCTGCACGCACCTGGGGTGCCTGGTGGACTGGAACCAGGCGGATCGCACCTGGGAATGTCCCTGCCACGGTTCACAGTTCGCAGCTGATGGGACGCTCCTACAGGGACCGGCAACCGAGCCACTCCCGCACCTGACGCTCCCGGATTCCTGGGGGTAACGAGGACAGCCGGGTCCTTCAGGGCCGGTCGCGAAGCGCTGCAGCGAGATCGTCGATGTTCGCTCCCTGGGCAACGGCGAGGCCGGCGAGGTACGAGAGAAGAGGCGCGTTTGTCCGCTCGCCGCTCGTGTGGGCTGCGATGCGAGCGAGGTCCAAGACGGTCTCTGCCGTGTGCTGGTCGACGGTCAGGCCATCAGGGACGAGGCCCGAGGTTCGAGCAAACGCATCACGGGCTGTGGTGAGCCAGGCGTCGATCGACGCCAGTCTACGAGATGACTAAATACGCTGCCCCTTGCTTCGGGATCGCCTCGTGTCCTGAGAGGTTTGTGGACGCGGGCGTCGGTGAGTACGGAGGTGTGTCCGCAGCGGCCCACAGCGACGGTGTCACCGGAGTCCTGTTGGTCGGCGGTGGGAGCCGGCGGTTTGGATCTCCGAAAGCTCTTGCCCGGATCGGCGAGAAGACGTTCTCAGATATCGCATGGGAACGGCTTGCGTGGTGCGACGAGCAGCTGGCCTACGGCAAGCTTGTTGACGGACTAGCTCTGAGCTTTCCAGTTCAGGACGACGACAGCTGTGTCCGGGCTCCGCTGGCGGGGGTCGTCGCCGGTTTGCGCGCCGCCCGCTTCGATGTGATCGTCGCGCTTCCCGTCGACCTGCCGCTCGTCACGGACGAGGCGTTGCAAACGCTCGCTTCGGCATGCGGCGGCGATGCCGCCGTGCCGCAAACAGGGCCGTTACCTGGTGCATACCGGCGGAGCGCCTTGCCCGTTCTCGAACGGCGGCTTCGCACGCGGGAACTCGCCCTCGCTGCCGCGCTCGAGGAGCTCGAGACACGAGTTGTCGAGGTGGATCCGAGGCTGTTGGCGAACATCAATCGCCCCCAGGACCTGCCGTGGCTGGAGCCCGGTTTGTTTTCCCCGAGCCGGGACATCTTGTTCGACGATGGTTGATCGGATCGCTGATCCCTGGGGCGCCCGGACTCCTTATCCGCGAGGCGGGGATTGGCCGGTTCGCGTGGACGAGAACGTCGAGGGCCCTGTCGACCGCTGGGTGCAATCCGCCTGTGGTCTTTGCTCGCACGGTTGCGCACTCGACATCGGAGTTCATGACGGGAAGATCGTCGGGGTGCGCGGCAGAGACGTCGATCGGGTCAATCACGGCCGACTCGGCCCCAAGGGCCTGTACGGCTGGCACGCAAACAATGCGGAGGACCGGCTACTCCGTCCGCTCGTACGCCGTGGGGACGTGCTGCAGGAGGCAACCTGGGACGAGGCGATGGATCTTGTCGCCGAGCGCTCACGTGAGTCGCTTGCGACAAAAGGAAGTGGCGCGCTCGGGTTTTACACGACCGGTCAGCTTTTCATCGAGGACTACTACACGCTGGCGCTGATCGCACGCGGCGGGATCGGGACGAATCACCTCGACGGCAATACGCGCCTATGCACGGCGACGGCCGGGCAGGCATTGAAGGAAACGTTCGGCTGTGACGGCCAGCCGAACGGCGTGCACGACATCGAGTACTGCGACACGATCCTCCATGTCGGTATCAATACGGCGGAGACGCAAACCGTTCTCTGGATGCACGAGCTCGACCGGCTGCGCGGCCCTGACCCTCCACGCTCGATCGTGATCGACCCACGTGAGACAGAATCGGCCCGGGAGGCGCAGGTTCATCTGGCGATCAGGCCGGGGACGAACCTGGCGGCGCTCAATGGGCTTGCGCACGAGTTGATCGAGGACGATCGAATCGACCGCGCGTTCGTCGACCTGCACACGATCGGCTTCGACGCGCTCGAGAAGACGGTCTCCTCGTACACACCGGAGCGTGTCGCCGAGATCTGCGACGTGGAGGCCGACGACGTGCGCCGCGCGGCCGAGATCATCGGCGAGGCCGAGCATCTCCTGACGTTCGTCCTGCAGGGGGTCTACCAGTCCCACCAGGCGACCGCCTCGGCCTGCGCCGCGAACAACATCAACCTGCTCCGCGGGATGATCGGCAAGCCCGGCTCGGGGATCCTGCAGATGAACGGGCAGCCGACCGCACAGAACACGCGCGAGACAGGTTGCAACGGTGACCTCCCCGGCTTTCGTAACTGGCAGAACGAGGCGCACGTGGCAGATCTCGCCCGGCTCTGGAACGTCGAGCCGATGCAGATCCCGCACTGGGGACCGCCGACACACGCGATGGAGATCTTCCGCTACGCGGAGCGAGGCTCGATCGAGTTCCTCTGGGTGATCGGGACGAACCCGGCGGTGTCGCTTCCCGACTTGGGCAGAATTCGCTCGATCCTCTCGCAAGAGGGGCTCTTCCTTGTCGTTTCGGATGCGTTCTTGAGCGAGACTGCCCGACTCGCCGACGTAGTCCTGCCGGCCGCGCTCTGGGGGGAGAAGACCGGGACGTTCACGAACACGGATCGCACGGTTCACCTCTCCGAACGTGCCGTCGAGCCGCCCGGAGATGTGCGCAGCGACATGGAGATCTTCCTGGACTATGCGCGCCGGCTCGGGTTGCACGACAAGGACGGCCAGCCGCTAGTGAAGTGGACGACGCCGGAAGAGTGCTTCGCGGCCTGGAAAGAATGCACGCGCGGGCGGCCCTGCGACTACACGGGCCTCAGTTACGACAAGCTACGCGGGGGCAGCGGCATCCAGTGGCCCTGCAACAACGAGGCGCCGGGCGGGACCGAGCGGCTCTATCAGAACCTGACCTTCCCGACCTTCGCCGAAGTGTGCGAGGATTTCGGACACGACGTTCAGACAGGCGCCACGTTCTCGGAGGCCGAGTTCAAGGCGCTCGGCTCCGAGGGGCGCGCGATCCTCAAAGCGGCGAAGTGGACTCCGCCTCACGAGTGGGCTCGCGACGAATACCCGTTCGCGCTGATCACGGGTCGCACGGTCTTCCACTTTCACACCCGAACCAAAACTGGGCGGACACCCGAGCTCGAGGCGGCCGCTCCCGACGCTTGGGTCGAGCTGTGCCCGGAGGATGCAGAGCGGCTAGGTATCTCCCAGGGCGAGCTCGTGCGCGTGTCCTCTCCGCGCGGCTCGGTCGAGGTGACTGCTCGTGTGACAGGGCCCCGTCAGGGCGTTGTGTTCGTTCCCTTCCATTACGGCTACTGGGACGTCGGCGACGACGCCGGGCCCGACGGTAGGCCGCGCGCGGCGAATGAGTTGACGATGACGATCTGGGACCCGGTGTCGAAACAGCCGCAGCTGAAGACCGCCGCGGTGAAGGTGGAGAAGGTCGCGTGAAGGTCGGCCAGCTTCTCGCGCACGTGGAGGAGCTCGAGGCGGCGCTGGCCGCCGATTTACGCGCGGCGGCCGAGCGTCACCGCGACGACCACGACGTCTACCACCAGTGCCACACGTTCGCAGCCACTGCCGATCAACGAGTGGAAGCGCTCGCTCCGCTCAAGCAGCGGTACGAGGGCAAGGCCGTCTGGTCGACGGCGCTCGAAAGCGGCAGCGCCGATCTGCTCGAGGATCTCCGGTGGATTTACCTCCGCTCGCAGGAAGCGGCCATCACCTGGGTGATGGCCGCGCAGGCCGCCAAAGCGGCGCGCGACAAGGAGCTCTTGTCGCTCGCGACCGACTGCCAGACGGAGGTCGAAACCCAGGCGAAATGGTTCACAACCAGGATCAAGACCGGTGCGCCGCAGGCGCTCGTGGTGGGATGACCGAGACGCTTGCGGAGAGGGTGGCGCGCGAGGAGCTCGTCTCGCGTACGCGCATTACGCTGCGGCCGATCGCGGGCCCGCTCGCGCTCGGCTTCTTCGGGCTCGCTGCGGCGACCTTCGTCATGTCGGGACTCCAGCTCGGCTGGGTCGAACCGACCGAGGGAAAGCAGGTCGCCCTCTGCGTCCTGGCCTTCACGGTGCCGCTGCAGTTCACGGCGTCGCTCTTCGGCTTCCTCGCGCGCGACGGCGTGGCCGCCACTGGGATGGGGCTCCTCAGCGGCATCTGGGCCGTCGTCGGCCTGATCACGTTCACCGGCAAGCCTGGCTCTACGAGCGACACGCTCGGCCTCTTCTTGCTTCTCGCCGGCGTGGCGATGTGGGCGCCGGCCTCGTCGGCAGCTGCCTCGAAGCTCGTCCCGGCGCTCGTGCTCGCGACCGCTGGTCTTCGCTTCGTCGTCACCGGCATCTACCAGCTGACCTCAAACGAAGCCTGGGAGAACGGCGCAGGCTTGATCGGGCTCCTGCTCGCCGGGTTCGCGGTGTACGCAGCCTATGCAGCCGAGTTCGAGGACGTGCTCAAGCGCCCGCTGCTTCCGTTCGGCCGCCGCGGCAAGGGTGAGCAAGCGGTTAAGGGCACATATGCCGAGCAGATCGCAAACCTCGCTCACGAGCCCGGCGTGCGACAACAGCTGTAGCTACAGGCAACGTAAGGCCCTGCCATGAAGGATGTTCTGCTCATCGTCGACGTCTTCAACGACTTCGATCACGAAGACGGAGACGACCTCTTTGCGTCATTTTGCGAGCGCGTGCCGGCGATGGTCGAGGCGATCGCGGCGGCTCGTGTCGCCGTGATTCCAATTGTCTACGTCAACGATCAGCTTGAACGCTGGGACGCGGATGCACCACGGCTGGTCCGCTCGGCGCTCGCAGCGAGGTCCGGCGGTGAAGTGATCGCACTACTCGCGCCGGAACCGGGCGACCGCTTCGTCTTGAAACCCCGCTATTCGGCCTTCGATCACACTGCGCTCGCACTGTTACTACAGGAGCTAGAGATCGAAAGGATCCTGCTGATCGGCTCCGCTACAGAAGGTTGCATCGTTCAGACCGGAATCGACGCGCGCGAGGCCGGCTTCAAGGTGACGATCGTCGCCGACGCGTGCGCGACAACTGACCCTGGGCTCGCCGAAATCGCGCTCCGCTACGCCGAGGAGGTCGGCGGGATGCGAATCAGTGATGCTTCCTCGCTAGCTGCCGGGATGCGTCTCGACTCACATACAACTCGGAGTGTCACGTGACGAATTGCCCCGACGGGAATCGAAGCGGTGCGCGGTTTAGTAAATGGCGGCATCTGGCTTGACACCGCGAGATCGAAGGTCTGTTGGGCCTGTGTGCTGGCCGACGGCACTGGGATGCAAGGGATTAACGATCCCTCGGGTCGCAACGTCGCCCCAAGTCCGAAGACGAGTCGGGCGAGAGCACGCTCGCGCACGCCACGGTTACGCCACGGACGCGACGTGAGCCTCGCCATGTGACCCGGAGAACGAGGCGTTCGTCAGATTTAGATCCACCGTCTTAGCCGTGCGAAGGCGAGTGTTGCAATCGTGATCAGGATGATGGCGGTGACCACGACCCAAAACAATCGCGAGTGGGCGAAAGTGTGTGCGCTGATGTTGACGTTATTCCCGCCATGCCTGCGAGGAGTGCGCCGGGGAGCAGCAGGATCGACGCGAGCGTGAGGACTTTCACGATCTCGTTCGTCCGGTGTTCTGTGCCGACGATCAGGACATCGAAAGAGCTTGCGATTCCATCCCTCACATCGCGTGCGGAGGCGAGCGCAGCGTCGACTCTCGCCGTGAGTGCAACGAACCGCTTCGCCGACGCCTCGGAGGAGAGCGGGTCGAACTCGGAGTGGCTCAGCGTGGCGAAGACCTCTCGGTGGGGCGCGAGCGTCCGTCGGAGTCGGCCGACTCGGCGGCGAGCGTCACCAAGCAGGAGCTCGCAGAGCGATAGAGCATCGGCGAGCGATAGTCCGCCCATCTCCCGGGCGGCCATCTCCGCGGCCTGAACGTGACGGCGATTGATCGCCCGCTGGAAGCGGCCGTGTGCTGTGCCCTGGCTGGTCATCCTGCGATAGCCGCTGGGGCTACGGCTTGAGTGAGCCTAACGTCTCGATCTGACGCTTGACACCCTTACGAGGCTGCGTTGAAATCTCCTCATCTGCCATGCGGCGGTAGATCCACTAAGAAAGGAGAGCCATGCAGGCGAGGTCCATGCGGCACGGAGTTCTGCTTCTGTCGACTGTTCTGATTGCACTCGTAGTTGCGCCAGTGGCAAGCGCGAACAAGCCGATCCGGGAGATCATCCCAAGCCCAGACGACATGGTCATCACCGACCAATGCGCCTTCCCGGTACTTGGCCACATCGAGGGTAGCGAGATCGACACGACCTTCACCGACAAGGCCGGCAATCCCGTCAAGCTGATCGGAGTCTTTCCCGGCAACACGCTGACCTTGACCAATCTCGATACCAACAAGTCCATCACGCTCGGCGCCACCGGGTCCTTCCAACTTCGGGCCAACCCGGACGGCTCGGCATCCGCCATGGTGACTGGCCTCGGAGCTTGGTTCGGAAACCCAGTAACCGGAGAGCCAGGGATCTGGTATCAAAGCGGCCGGGTGAGTGCCACCCTCGACGCAGAAGGAAACACTACGTCGGTCGGCTCCACGGGCAACCTAGTCAATCTCTGCGCCTGGCTTGCTCCCTAGCCGCAGGCCCGCCCCGAGAACTTCCAATCCAGGTCTTCGCGCTCACCAGCTCGCGACTACTCCACGAGACGTCGATCTCTTCCTGACCTAGGACGCGGCCGAGGCGCAGCTCCGGGAGATTCGAGGACGAACCCGAATGGGTGACCGTCCTGCCCGTCGTGCCGATCGGACTCGACTAGCGGGAGGAGTCGGCGAACTAGCCGTCGTTCGGCTAGACCGACTGTGCGGCGAGGGCTCGCCACTCGTGCAAGAGGAGGCGCGAAGTCGCCATCGGGAAAGGCTGGCTGCGTCCGCACGGGGCCGGAGGGGAGAGTGAGGGTTCCGGCCGCCGCCGAGCAAGCAGATTGCTTCCAGGGCTCGATCGCGACCGTCCGCAGATAGGACATTGACTTAATAGATGGGCCAAACGGCCTATTGCGCGGTGCGGCGCTTGAGAGCGAAAATCTGCTTCGGCTGGACCCTGGCGCTTCGCTCGGGCTTTGCCGTCGGGAGTGCGTTAGGTCTAGGCAGCGGTAGGGGGACTGGCTGCCGGGGCCTGCGCACTCCTCCTTTGCGAGTGGAGCCCCAAAGGCGCTTGCTACCGCAGACACGACGGGCGCAGCCGAGTCTGATTCGTCAGCCGCGCTCGAGCGGTTCGATCTACAGACTCAGCGGACGATGCTCGCGGTTACGGCCGGTGGCCAGCTCAGCGCGAAGAGAAGCTCAGAGACATCAGCCATCGCGTCACTGCCACGCTGCGCATCGAGCTCGAACGTCACCTCGCTTGAGACGTCGATGCTGCGCGCGCCGACCGCCTCGAGCGCCGTGCGCAACTCCTCGACTCGCTCATCAGAGACGTTGTGTTCATTACTCAACGGCGCGGTTCGCACCCTGTATGTCGACGGCACGGCCCCAATCGTAAAGGGAGGCATCCCTGGCGTCGACCAAGCCCCAGCGCGCGACCGTCATAACCGTTCTACCTTCCCACGAGGAAGGAATCACCAGAGCAGCCGTTTAGAGGCTTCCGTTTGAAGCGTGGGTCGGGCTGCCGCACGGGTCGAGCAGCAGCGCGGTGATCGCGGCGTTGGCCAGGGTGGGTCAGAAGCTCGGCAGCCTCCGCTCGGGGGCGGGCTATTACTAGAACGGCGCCAAATAGGAGTCCCCTACAGGTTTATGTTGAGCCTGACGATAGAAGCGGTGAGTGGCGAGCTTCATCAGCTTCTGAACGAAATGGCTGGCTTCAAAAGGACCCCGGCTGCCAGGGCTTCATCCCCGGTGCCGGTTTCCCCTCGGCGCTCCCGGTGGGGGTATATCCCGCCGCCGAAGGCCGGGCCCCTGATGGCCAGCGGAGGGGCTCCCAACGACGGGGAGGGTCATCGGCAAAGCCCCACGACGCCGGCTTAGGGAACGTTAGGGCCGGCGGCACAGCCGCGATGTGACACGAGCGGGTCAATTGCGGCGGGCGGCCGGTGTGGGAGCACCCCATCGAATGCGGGTCTACGCGCTGACGAGCTCGACGGAGCGGCGGTTCGCGGCCTCGCCGTCCACATCGGTGCACGTGTCGCGGCGGAGGCAGAACCCGGTGATGTGCTCGTGACGAGCACGGTCAGAGACCTCGTCGTCGGCTCGGGGCTCGTCTTCGCAAACCGCGGCCGGCGCAGCCTCAAAGGGGTGCCAGGTGAATGGGATACCTATTCGGCCTCCGCACCCGACAACGCCGGCGCCCTCTGACGACCTCGGGGAATATTCGCGCGGGCTGGGGCACACGACTAGCTTGGCCTCGGCCGCGCCAGGGATGTTCGGCCAGCTGCGGTCACGGCGATGCCTCTGATCAGGAAGAGTTTCCTTTCGTGCGAGTTCGCTGTCAGGACTCCGCGCCGCCGTGGCGTCCGAATCGTCGAAGGTGATCGACCCGGCGTCGCGTAGCTCGTAGAGCCAATCGATCAGCCGGTTGGCTGGCTGCGTGACCTTCCCCTCGCCGGTGGCTTGCGATAGGAGATATTCCCCTCGACTCAGTGCTCCCGGAGCCGCCGCGAGCTGAGCCCAACTCGGCGAGCCAGGTGCGTGTTACCGGCGTGGTTTACGGGATCAAGTCCGACGGGTTCGGTGGTAAGTACGCTCGTTCATACGGCGTATCTTCGCACCCGAACCGGACTGACGCGCGTGCATTCTCCAGTTGCGTGCGTCTCCGAGAGGCCCCGTTTGAGTCGTCATCGGGCCCTCTCCGAAAGGATCGGGGCGTCGCGCTTGAAGCCCCAGATGGTGCAGTAGACGCCGAGGAAGAGTTCCCACGCGGCTTCGGGGATCGTCGCGAGGCCCTGCAAGGTGCCGCTCGGGTGTCCGCCGCCGAACATCGCGATCGTCCCGGTGAGGATGATGAGCGACCCGCCGACGAGCCCGAGCCAGGTCGCTGCGCGTGGCACGAGCCCTGTGCGGTACATCATGTAGCCGAGGATCAGCCCGTTCCCCCAGCCGACCATCCAGCCCGGCCCGAGGATGAACGTCCACTCCTTGATCGCCGCGAGTGTGTAGGCGACCGTTGCTTCGGCCGCGCCCGCCGTCTCCTGCTGCAACGTTGCGATC
>Ga0105249_10001272_pt1 | contig 22114 bp, 14 predicted proteins | sample KBSS44metaG_FD_81522 | JGI IMG/M metagenome (GOLD analysis project Ga0105249, IMG submission 81522) | Switchgrass rhizosphere microbial communities from Kellogg Biological Station, Michigan, USA - KBS S4-4 metaG | ecosystem: Host-associated > Plants > Roots > Rhizosphere > Soil | place...
ACCGAGCGCACGCAACGTGCCGATCACCTCGTCGACGAGGTGAGGCGGCGCGGATGCGCCGGCGGTCAGGCCGATCCGGCGGGCATTCATGATCCATTCTGGTGCGATGCTAGACGCGTCGTCGACCAGATATGCGGGTGTCCCGGCCCGCTCAGCGACCTCGACCAGCCGCTTGGAGTTCGACGAGTTCTGCGAGCCGACCACGATGACGATGTCGCATTCGTCGGCGATGGCGAGTACCGCGTGCTGGCGATTGGTGGTCGCGTAGCAGATGTCTTCCGTCGGCGGGGCCGAAAGGAGCGGGAACCGCTCGCGCAACACGTCGACGACCTGAGCCACCTCGTCAACGGCCAGGGTGGTTTGCGTCAGGTAGGACACTCGCGACGGGTCGTCCACGCGGACCCCCGCCGCGTCCGCGGGGGTGCGTACCAGCTGGATGTCACCCTCGCCGAGGGTTCCCTCCGTCTCGTCATGACCGTCGTGCCCTACCAGCAGAACCGTGTCCCCCCGGGCCAGGAACCGTCGCGCCTCGGTGTGGACCTTCGCAACCAGCGGGCAGGTCGCATCCACAACCGTCAGGTTGCGCCGTTTGGCCTCGGCCCGGACAGCCGGGGCCACACCGTGCGCGGAGAACACGACGGCGGTGTTGTCCGGCACCTCGTCCAGCTCGTCGACGAACACCGCGCCCTGCCGCTGCAGATCGGCGACGACGTGCGCGTTGTGCACGATCTGCCGGCGCACGTAGACCGGACGCGGGTAGCGCCGCAAGGCCTGCTCGACGATGTCGATCGCCCGATCGACGCCGGCGCAGAACGACCGAGGACCGGCCAACACCACCGAGCGCGGGCCGGCCAGGTCCGCCCACACCCGGAGCGACGGGCCGATCCGGCGCAGCACCCGCAGTGCCTTCGCCCCCGCACCGACCGTGCGCAATCGACCCAACGGCGTGTACGCGGTGTCCACGATCACGCGCACCACCGCCACCGGCAGGTCCCGGGTCGGCAGCGCCCGCACGACCGCCGAGGACTCCATGTCGACCGCGAGCGCTCCGGTGCGCGCCAACCGCTCACGCTCCGGCCCAGTGACGATGTGATCCGTACTCACCATCGGCCCGATGTGCACTCGCAGGCCCTGCTGCCGTAACGCGGCCACGAGCGGCGCGGCAGCGCGCAGGACGGTACGCCCGATGTCGTCGCGAACCTCGCTGGCCACGACTACGTCGCCGGCCCGCAGCTCCGGGCTGACGCCGCCGCCAACTCCGGCCACCACGACCGCATCTGGCGCCAGCGCCCCTATTCGAGGCACCCACGCCTGCACGCGTTTCATGCCCATGCCGCACCGCTCGACCAGCGCGCCCGGCACCTGCCCGGCCAACGCCGCGTATTCCGTGCGCAGCGCGGTCACGACCAGCAGCTCGCTCATTGGCCAACCTCTTCGCGCAAGCGCTCATAATCCCCGCGAAAACCTTGTGCGTCTTCGCGCCCGGACATTCCACCGAAACGCACCGTGTTTTCGCGGGGACCCGGTCCAGGTACAGGCGCCGTTCGCCGACGCGCCTGCGCAGCTTGCTCGCTCACCCCGTCGATCACCCCGAGTCGGCGAGCGTAGCGGCCTAAAGCGCTGACGGGAAATAGGTGTCGATACATCTCATAGTTGATATAGAACGCCCGGGGAAAACCGGTGCCGGTGTAGAGCGATTCGTCCCACCCGCCGTTCTCCTGCTGGGTGTCCACCAACCATCGGATTCCGCGGTCGACCGCCTGGCTCTCATCGCCCGCGGCGAGCAGGGCCAGCAACGCCCACGCCGTCTGAGAGGCCGTGGACGCGCCCTGCCCTCGCCACGATGCGTCGTCGTAGGAGCGCAGGTCTTCCCCCCATCCGCCGTCGAAGTTCTGCACCCCGTGCAGCCAGCGAACGGCGCGTCTCACTGGTAGCGAATCCGGGGCGACTCCGGCGGCGACCAATGCCGGAACAGCGGCGCCGGTGCCGTAGACGTGATTCGCACCCCATCGGCCGAACCACGAGCCGTCCGGCTCCTGCGCGTCCAGGAGCCAGCGCACGCCATCCTGGGCCGCTTCGGTGCGCGCCAGACCCCGGGCCGCGAGCATCTCGACGACGTGCGCGGTCACGTCGGCCGACGGCGGGTCGATGACGGCGCCGAAATCGCAGAACGGCAGTTTCTCGATAAGCCGCCGGGTGTTGTCGGCGTCGAAGGCGGCCCAGCCACCGTCGGATGACTGCATGCCGACCGCCCACGCGACGCCGCGCTCGACCGCATCTGCCGTGGGCACCGTCGGCTCGAGCCGGTCGAGTGCCAAAACGACTTCGGCGGTGTCGTCGACATCGGGGTAGCCGTCGTTGGCGAACTCGAACGCCCATCCGCCCGGTGCGAGGTCCGGTCTGCGCACGGACCAGTCCCCGCGGACCCGGATCTCCTCGCCCAGCAGCCACTCCCCCGCCCGGCGGAGCGCCGGGTCGGCGGCCGGGACGCCCGCATCAGCAAGGGCTATAACGGCCAAGCACGTGTCCCAGACAGGTGATTGGCACGCCTCGAGGCGCCGCACGACGCCGGCGGGCGTCTGCTCGTGGACGAGGAACCCCTCCAATCCCTGGATGGCAGCCGCCAACACCGGATGGTCGAGGGGGTAGCCGAGCAGATGGAGGGCCAGGATCGAGTACACCCAGGGCGGCTGGATCCCGCCCCACCCGCCATCGGCCTCTTGCCGCGCGATGATCCACTCGGCGGCGCGGTGCAGCACGGCTGATCGCCCCAGCTTCACCCGCGAGCGCTCATAGCGGTACAGCACGCGGTCGAGTACCTGAAAAGCGCGAGCCACGCTGCGCGTTGGCGCTCGGCGACGCTCGGCCGGTAGTCCCCCGGACCGCAGCTCGGCGACCGTGAACGGCAGCGGGCGCACCGGGCGCAACGACGCGACCACGGTGATCGGGACGACGGACTGGCGGGCCCAGCAGCCCCAGTCGTAGACGTTGAGCGGCAGCCACCGTGGCAACAGCACGATCTCGGGCGGCATGGTCGGCAGCTCATCCCACGACCACTCACCGAACAACGCGAGCCAGATCCGGGTGAACACTCGCGTGGATTCCAGGCCGCCGTGCTCGCGGATCCATTCCCGGGCCGAAACAAGATGGCGATCGTCAAGGGCATCGCCGGCCAAGCGAAGCGCGACGTAGGCCTCGACCGTCGTGGACAGATCGGCCGGGCCGCCCTCGAAGTTGGCCCACGTACCGTCAGTCCGTTGCTGCGAGCGGATCCAGCGTGCGGCTTGCTCGAGCTCGTCCGGCCGCAAAATGCCGAGGAACTGCCGCAGCAGCAGGTCCTCGGCATCCATTGTGACGTTCGTGCGCAGCTCGCCTTTCCACCAGCCCGCGGGGTTCTGTCGCCCGAGCACATACTCCTGAGCACGCTTCAGCGCCTCGCCCACTTCGTTGTGGTCGAGTGCTTGTCCCAGCTCCGTTGTCACCGTGATGGCTTCCAGTTGTTAATGATCGCGCTCGACAACGTATCGCGCTAATGTCACAAGATCGTGTAAGGCAGCGCTGGGCAATGACGCGTCCTCGAGTGCGGCCAGGGCCGCCCCGAGCCGGCGATCGGCCTCGCGAGCTGCCCAGTCCAAGCCGCCCGCCTCCGAAATGAGTTCGGTGGCGAGCCGCACTTCCTCCTCAGAGTCGGGCCGACCGTCCCCGAGCAGTGCTGCCAGCCGCCGACCGGCGTTCGTTCCCGACGTCAGGGCGGCGACCACTGGCGCACTGCGCTTGCCCGCGCGAACGTCAGAAGACGACGACTTCCCCGTGATTACCGGGTCTCCGGTTATACCGAGGATGTCGTCGACCAGTTGGAAGGCCATGCCCAATTCGGCGCCAAAACGCCACAGCGCGTTGACGAGCTGATCTCGGCCGCGCACCGCGGCCGCACCGATCGCCGCGGAGCAGGCGAGCAGCGCCCCGGTCTTGCCCGCCTCCATGTGCAAGCACGCTGCAAGATCAACCGCCGCGGATCCCTCGAACGCCAGATCGTCGGACTGCCCGCTGATGAGCTGGTGCACCGCCTCGGTCAGGCAGGGCAAGGCCCGCACCCCGGCCTCGCCGTGGGACAGCAACACATCGAACGCAAGCGTGAGCATGGCGTTGCCGGCCAAGATCGCCTGACCGTCGCCGAATACCACCCACCCGGTCGGCCGGTGTCGCCGTTCCAGGTCGCGGTCCATGACATCATCGTGCAGCAGGGAGAAGTTGTGGACGAGCTCCGCCGCGACGGCCGGAGGCACCCCGTCGGCGAGCGTGCCGCCTGCTGCCTCGGCACTGATGATCGCGAGCGTGGGCCGCAGCGCCTTGCCGCCCCCGTGTTCGATCGGATTGCCGAACTCGTCGTTCCAATCGAGCTGATAGCCCGCCACCAGCGCCATGCGCGGCTCGAGCTGCGCAACGGCAGCGCGCAGCGCCGGAATGACCACTTCTCGGGCGCGGCCGATGGCCGTGGGAATCGAACGGGTCACGCGGCCAGCTCCGATCCGCGGCTGCCGGCGGCACCGAGCACGCCCTCCGCAGCGGCCAGCCCACTTCGTACCGCACTCTCCATCGTGTCCGGCCATCCGGTGTCGGTCCAGGCGCCGGCAAGCCACAGCCCGTCGACCCCGGTGTCAGCCGCTGGGCGCCGAGCCGCGCTGCCGGCGGCCTGGCGAAATGTCGCGCGGCGTTCCCGCGTCACGAACGCGTCGACGACCGTAGCGCGCGTCGCGGCCGGCAGCAGATCAGCCAGAGCGGCGACGTATCGCGCCTGCAAGGACCGGCTCGGTTCGTCAACGATCCCGTCAGCTGCTGACACGGTGACCGCCAGGTATTGCCCTTCCTTGAGCCCGGACGTATCCGTGCGGTCGAAGAACCATTGCACCGGCGAGCGAACCGCGGCGGCGAACGGCAAGTCGGTGACCCGGCGGTCGTAGATGACATGCACGTTGACGATCGCGCTGGAGCCGAGGTCCGCCGCCGCGGCAGCCGGCGTCTCGGCAAGAACCGGTGCCGCCGGAAAGGCCTCGTAGTGGGGTACCGCGAGTACGACCGCGTCGGCGACCAGCTGGCGGGAACCGTCGCGAGTACGGGCGGCGACGCTCATCCCGGCATCGACGGGCTGAACCCGTTCCGCTCGGTGGGCGAGCAGCACCTCGACGCCGGCGGCGTCCAGCGCCCGAGCCGCCGCGTCGGAATGCAGCGCGCCGAGCGGCGTTGCGGCGTAGCCAACATCTGACGCCGGGGCGTGGTCGAGCAGGCCGGTCCGGAATACCTTGGCCGCAAGGGCAAGCGACGCCTCGTTCGGGTTCAGGTTGAGCGTCGCCGTGCCGACGACACCCCAGAGCGCGGTGATGATCGCATCGGTCTGCCCGTGATCCCGAAGAAAGGCGCCCAGGGTCTGCGCGTCAAGCGCCGCGTTGGCGGGATCGAGCCGGCGCAACGCCAGCGCACCGCCAACTGCCCGCGCCCGCTCGGTTACCGACAGCAGGCGATATCCGGCAAGCGCGGCCGAGAGGTGCAGCGGTGCCGGCACGCCCGGTAGCCGGGACAGCTTCGCACTGCGACCGCCCGGCGCCAGGATGGGAATGGACAATCTGGGCTGGAGCACAACGTTGTCCTCGCCATCGAGGCGGCGAACCAGCTCGCGGTACGCCTCGCAACAGCGCAGGAATACATGCTGGCCGTTGTCGATCGACAGATCGCGCCGCCGGAAGGAGAAAGCAGCTCCGCCTAGTCGCGGGCGCCCTTCAACGAGCTGAACCGTCGCGCCCGCATCGGCCAACCGCAGTGCCGCTGCGATCCCGCTGAGCCCGCCTCCGACAACGATGGCGCTCGTACTCATGCGGAGCTCCTCCGCGCCATCGCCCTGATCGCCACCCGGAGCTTGTCGCGCGTCGGCAGAGCGGCTCGTCCGCGCATGACGATGGTGGGGTCGGCGGCAATGCGGCCGAGCAGTTCTCGATAGATGCCGGCCATCGCTCCCGCGCAGGCGGCGCTCCGCCAGTCCAGCATCGGCAAAAGCCGCAACCCCTCGTCGTAACGCCCGGCGGCCCGGGCGGCCTCGAACCGGATGACTTCCGCGAGCCGGCCGTCCTGCGGGTCGATCGAGCCGTCGCCCGTCGTCTGCAGCTCGACGCCAAACAGCTCGAGATCCTTCGTGGGCAGATACACCCGGCCGGCGGCGAGATCTTCCCGGATGTCTCGGAGGATATTGGTGAGCTGCAACGCGACGCCCAGCGTATTGGCCAGCCGCTTCGCTTCGACGACGTCGTCGCCACGCAGGGGCGGGTCGAACACGCCGAGCGAGAGCCGGCCGATCGACCCGGCGACACAACGGCAATAGTCGATGAGTTCCGTTAGATCGCGGTAACTGCGGTGCGTCACGTCCATCTCGCAGCCGTCAACGAGTTCATCGAAGGCGTCGAGCGGAATGGGCAGCACGGTAGCCGCGTGGGCGAGAGCCACCTGGACGGGGTCGTCCGGGTCTTCCGGGTCGGTCGCGGCGCGTCGCGCCGCCTTCAACTCCGCCAGCTTGTGCTCGTCGGAAAGCTGGCCGTCCCCGATGTCGTCGATGCGCCGAGCCATCGCGTACACGGCTGACAATGCGCGCCGCTTGGCGCCGGGCAGCAGCCGGATGCCCCACGCGAAGTTGCGCGCTTGCTCGCCGGTGATCTGCTCGCACGTGCGGTATGCGGCAGCGATATCAGGCGGCAACGTTGCGCCGGCGATCACCGGGCGACCAGCAACGGCAGCGCGTGGCGCAGGGTTCGCCGCTTCGTCGGTTTCACGGCTGCCGCGAGAACCTCGTAGTCGGCCTCGTGCAACGCGTCTGCAGTCGCGCGGCCGCCGGCAACGTAGCCGGCTACCGCGATCCGCGGCCAACCCCACAACCGGGCGACGAGCGCATCGCCCGTCTCGAGCATCGCCCAGGCTTGCCGAACCTGGCGGCCGATCACTCGGCGCAGTGCCGGACTCGCCACGGCCGAGCGCAACGCGGCCGCACCGACCGCTTGCTCCCGGAGGTCCTCTCCGGGCAGGTACACCCGTCCCGCCTGCGCGTCCTCCCCGACGTCCTGGCAGTGCTCGAGCACTTGCAGCGCGTTACATACGACGTCCGAGTCGGCGATGTTCTGCGTGGTGGCGCGTCCCGCGATATGCAGCACGATTTGACCAATCGGCGCGGCCGAGTACTGGCAGTAGCCGAGCAGATCTTCGAAGGTGGCGTACCCGCGGATCGTCTGGTCCATGCGATTGGCTTGGATCAAGTCGAGCAGTGGCCGCGCCGGCAGGCCATCGGCGATCAAGCCCGCCAGACCCGTCACTGGCGCGAGGCGAGCCCCTCCGGCCCACAGCGCGCGGACGTCAGCCTCGACCGCGTCCAGCAGAGCCAGCCGATCACCCACCGCAGCGTCGCCGATGTCATCGACGAAGCGTGCGTAGCGGTAGGTGTGCATGAGGTTTTCGCGAGCACGACGCGGCAGAATCCGCAGTGCTACGGGGAAGTTCTCGGCCGTTGCCTGGGATTCGGCCTGGTCGGCGAGATCGTCCAGCACGCGTCGCTGCTCCGGCGACGCCTCGGCCGGCGAGCCACGTCGGATCACGGCGTCGTCCTGTCCGTCCCTCTTCCGGTCAAACCCAATGTCGCTACTCCCTAAGCTTAGGTGCGAGAAACGCACCACGTTTCGGCGGCGTCGGACGCCGCGGACCATCGTAGGTGCGCGGCCGTGACCGGACGAGTGGGGACGGATCGTGGATCAGTTCGATGTGACCGAGGTGTTGCGGCAGCGCGGGCCGGAACGTTACGCGTTGCAGCAGAGGTATCTCAACCCCCAGCTATCGCGCATGTTGCACACGATCGGGTTCGATCAGTTCTACGCACGCGCCTCAGGGGCCTATCTCTACGACGAGGACGGCCGCGAGTACCTCGACATGCTCGCGGGCTTCGGCGTATTCGCGCTGGGGCGCCACCATCCGGTCGTCCGCCAGGCCATTCACGACGTTATCAACGCCGATCTCGCCGACCTGACCCAGTTCGACGCGCCGCCACTGGCCGGCGTGCTCGCCGAGCGGCTGCTCGCCACGACGCCGCACCTGGATCGGGTCTACTTCGGAAACAGCGGCACGGAGGCCGTCGAGGCGGCCCTTAAGTTCGCCCGGTACGCCACGGGCCGTCGGCGCATCGTTTACTGCGACCACGCGTTCCACGGATTGACCGCGGGTTCGCTCTCGGTCAACGGCGCCAAGGAATTCCGGCGCGGATTCAACCCGCTCCTTCCCGACACGATGATCCCGTTCGGGGACGTCGATCGGCTGCGCCAAGAGCTGGCCAAGGGCGACGTCGCCGGATTCTTGATCGAACCCATTCAAGGCAAGGGGGTGGCGGTGAGCCCGCCCGGGTTTCTCCCCGCCGCGGCGGAGTTGCTGGCCAATCACCAGGCCCTGCTCATCGCCGATGAAGTGCAATGCGGGCTGGGGCGCACGGGCGACTTCTATGCCTACGACCACGAGTCCGTGCAGCCGGATCTGGTCGCGGTTGCCAAGGCATTGTCGGGCGGCTACGTGCCGGTCGGGGCGACGCTCGGCCGGGACTGGATCTTCCAGAAGGTCTACTCGTCCATGGACCGGGTACTCGTCCACGACTCCACCTTCGGTTCGAACGCCCAAGCGATGGCCGCCGGGCTTGCCACCCTCCACGTCTTCGAGCAGGACGCCGTCGTGGCCAACGCCCGAAAGATGGGCGACCTGCTGCAGTCACGGCTGACCGAGCTCGTCGATCGATATGAGCTGATCGCCGACGTCCGTGGTCGCGGCCTGATGATCGGCGTCGAGTTCGGCCGCCCCTCGTCCTGGCGCTTGCGGGCGTCCTGGATGGCGCTGCAGGCCGCCCGCAAAGGCCTATTCGCACAGCTGATCGTGCACGCGCTGTATCACAAGCACGGCATCCTGACCCAGGTCTCGGGCGACCACTTGGAGGTGATCAAACTCATCCCGCCGCTGATCATCGGCGAGGCCGAGGTGGATCGCTTCCTCGCCGCGTTCGTATCGGTGATGGACGAAGCGCACGCCGGGAGCGCGATGATCTGGGATTTCGGCAAGTCCTTGATCAAGCAATCTCGCGCCCACTGACAAGAATCGGGGACGGAATGCTCGCAATACGAGCAGTTCCGTCCCCGATTGCTAAGGGCGGCGGCTACCGGTAGTCGTCGTAGCCGTAGTCGTCCAGCGGTACCGCCGGGCCCAAGGTGGCGTTGGCGTTGCCGAACCCGTAGTAGTCGCTCTCGTCGTATCCGACCATGGAGAACGCGGCCGCACGGGCCTCTTCGGTCGGGTTGACCTCGACGTTGCGGTACCGGGCGATACCGGTACCGGCCGGGATCAACTTGCCGATGATCACGTTCTCCTTCAGGCCGACGAGCGAGTCGCTCTTGGCCGAGATAGCGGCGTCCGTGAGCACGCGGGTCGTCTCCTGGAACGATGCCGCCGACAACCACGACTCGGTGGCCAGCGACGCTTTGGTGATGCCCATCAGCACCGGCCGGCCGGACGCGGGTTCGTGACCCTCCGCCACGACTCGCCGGTTCTCCGACTCGAACGCCGACCGCTCCACGAGCGAACCGGGCAGGAACTCGGTCGCGCCGGAGTCGATCACCGTGATGCGCTTGAGCATCTGCCGGACGATGACCTCGATGTGCTTGTCGTGGATCGCGACGCCCTGGCTGCGGTAGACCTCCTGGACCTCGCGAACGAGGTGCAGCTGCACCTCACGCGGGCCCATGATCCGCAACACATCGTGCGGATTCACCGCACCGGCGACGAGTTGCTGACCGACCTCGACGCTGTCACCGTCGTTGACCAGGAGCCGGGCGCGACGGGAGATCGGATACTCCTTCTCCTCCGCGCCGTCGTCTGGGGTGATGACGATGCGACGGGTCGAACCCTTCGTGCCGTCAGATTCCTCGACGCGTACCCGCCCGGCGGCCTCGCTGATCGGGGACATGCCCTTGGGCACGCGGGCCTCGAACAGCTCGCCCACGCGGGGCAAACCGTGGGTGATGTCCTCGCCGGCGATACCGCCGGTGTGGAACGTCCGCATCGTCAGCTGGGTACCGGGCTCGCCGATGGACTGCGCGGCGATGATGCCGACGGCCTCGCCGACATCCACGAGCTTGCCCGACGCCAAGGACCGGCCGTAGCAGATCGCGCAGGTCCCCAACGCCGACTCGCAGGTCAGCACGGAACGCACCCGAACCTGGGACACACCGCGCGCGATGAGGTCGTCGATCAGGACGTCACCGAGATCCGCACCGGCCGCGGCCACCGTGGTGCCGTCGACGACGACGTCCTCGGCCAGCACCCGCGCGTACACCGACGTCTCGACGTGCACGTCCTTGACAAGGGTGCCGTCAGCCGCGGGATGTGCGATCGGGAGCATGACACCGCGATCGGTTCCGCAGTCCTCTTCCCGGATGATCACATCCTGCGAGACGTCGACGAGCCGCCGAGTCAGATAGCCCGAGTCGGCGGTGCGCAGCGCCGTGTCGGCGAGACCCTTGCGAGCACCGTGCGTGGCGATGAAGTACTCCAGCACTGACAGGCCCTCGCGGAAGTTCGCCTTGATCGGCCGCGGGATGATCTCGCCCTTGGGGTTTGCGACCAGGCCACGCATGCCGGCGATCTGGCGCATCTGCATCATGTTCCCCCGGGCACCCGAGTTGACCATGATGTAGACGGTGTTGGTCTTGGGGAAATTGTTCTCCATTTCCTTGGCAACCTCGCTGGTCGCCTTGGTCCAGACCTCCACCAGTTCCTGACGCCGCTCCTCTTCGGTGATCACGCCGCGCAGGTACTGCTTCTCGATCTTCTCCGCGTCCTTCTCGTACCGGTCGAGAATCTCGGCCTTGTTCGGTGGCGTGACGACGTCGTCGATCGCGATCGTGATGCCGGACCGGGTCGCCCAGTAGAAGCCGGCCGCCTTGAGCGCGTCCAGGGTCGAGGCGACCTCGACCTTCGGGTATCGCTCGGCCAGGTCGTTGACGATCTGCCCGAGCTCCTTCTTCGTCACCTCGTAGTTGACGAACCGGTAGTCCGTCGGCAGCGCCTCGTTGAACAGGCAGCGGCCGAGCGTGGTCTCGACGATGAGCGGCTCGCCCGGCTGCCATCCCTCCGGGGCGACCCACGGCTCGCCCTTCACGCCGTTGTCGACGACGGCGACACCGGTCAGCCGGATCTTCGCCGGGGCCTGCAGACCGAGCGTCCGACCGTCGCGGGCCATGATCGCCTCGGCCTCGGACGAGAACACCCGACCGGCACCGTCCTGCTCCGGCCGGAGCGCGGTCAGGTGGTAGAGACCCAGGATCATGTCCTGAGTCGGCATGGTCACCGGCCGACCGTCGGCAGGCTTGAGGATGTTGTTCGTCGAGAGCATCAGCACGCGGGCCTCGGCCTGCGCCTCGGCCGACAGCGGCACGTGCACCGCCATCTGGTCGCCGTCGAAGTCAGCGTTGAACGCGGTGCAAACGAGGGGGTGGATCTGAATCGCCTTGCCCTCGACCAGCTGCGGCTCGAACGCCTGGATGCCGAGCCGGTGCAGCGTCGGAGCGCGGTTCAGCAGCACCGGGTGCTCGCTGATGACCTCTTCGAGCACGTCCCACACGACCGGGCGGGCCCGCTCGACCATGCGCTTGGCGGACTTGATGTTCTGCGCGTGCGACAGGTCGACCAGCCGCTTCATCACGAACGGCTTGAACAGCTCGAGCGCCATGCCCTTGGGGAGGCCACACTGGTGCAGCTTGAGCTGCGGCCCGACGATGATCACCGAACGTCCGGAGTAGTCGACGCGCTTGCCGAGCAGGTTCTGACGGAACCGGCCCTGCTTGCCCTTCAACAGGTCGGACAGTGACTTCAGCGGGCGGTTGCCCGGCCCCGTGACCGGGCGGCCGCGACGACCGTTGTCGAACAGCGCGTCCACGGACTCCTGCAACATCCGCTTCTCGTTGTTGACGATGATCTCCGGCGCGCCGAGGTCGATGAGCCGCTTCAACCGGTTGTTGCGGTTGATCACTCGGCGGTACAGGTCATTCAGGTCCGACGTGGCGAACCGGCCGCCGTCGAGCTGCACCATCGGGCGCAGGTCCGGCGGGATCACCGGAACGCAGTCGAGCACCATGCCGAGCGGCGAATTGGTGGTGTTCAGGAACGATGCGACGACCTTCAGCCGCTTGAGGGCGCGGAGCTTCTTCTGCCCCTTGCCCGTGCGAATCGTCTCGCGCAGCGACTCCGCCTCAGCTTCCAGGTCGAAGTTCTGCAGCAGCGTCTGCAGCGCCTCGGCGCCCATGCCGCCCTCGAAGTACTCGCCGAACCGGTCGCGCAGCTCTCGGTAGAGCAGCTCGTCGCTGATCAACTGCTTGACGTCGAGCTTGCGGAACGTGTCCAGCACCTCGTCGAGCCGGTCGATCTCGCGCTGGGCCCGATCACGGATCTGGCGCATTTCGCGATCGCCGCCCTCGCGGACCTTGCGCCGCACGTCACTCTTGGCGCCCTCAGCCTCGAGTTCAGCCAGGTCGGTCTCGAGCTTCTTGGCCCGGGCCTCGATCTCGGCGTCGCGCTTCTTCTCCAGCGTCGACTTCTCCGCGCTGACCTCCGCCTCGAGCGTGGGCAGGTCGCGGTGCCGCTCCTCGTCATTTACCGAGGTGATCAAGTACGCCGCGAAGTAGATGATCTTCTCGAGATCCTTCGGCGCCAGGTCGAGCAGGTAGCCCAGCCGGGACGGGACACCCTTGAAGTACCAGATGTGGGTAACCGGCGCCGCGAGCTCGATGTGACCCATCCGCTCGCGCCGTACCTTCGCCCGGGTGACCTCAACACCGCACCGCTCGCAGATGATTCCCTTGAAGCGCACTCGCTTGTACTTGCCGCAGTAGCACTCCCAGTCCCGCGTGGGACCGAAGATCTTCTCGCAGAACAGACCATCCTTCTCCGGCTTCAGCGTCCGGTAGTTGATGGTCTCGGGCTTCTTGACCTCACCATGACTCCACTGGCGGATGGCGTCAGCCGTTGCCAGACCTATCCGTAGCTCGTCGAACACATTGACGTCGAGCAACTTTTTCCTTCTCTCTCTACCCCCACGAAGTTCTCTCGGTTCATTCGAGAACTTCGCGGGGACCCCTAACGCGATACATGGGTAGTTGGGTTCGCTGCCTAAACCTCTTCGACCGAGCTTGGCTCGCGCCGCGACAGGTCGATTCCGAGTTCTTCGGCGGCGCGGAAGAAGTCGTCGTCGTTGTCTCGCATCTCGACGGCGACGCCGTCGGACGAGAGCACCTCGACGTTGAGGCACAAGGACTGCAGCTCCTTCAGGAGCACCTTGAACGACTCGGGGATACCCGGCTCCGGGATGTTCTCCCCCTTCACGATCGCCTCGTAGACCTTGACGCGACCGTTGATGTCGTCGGACTTGATCGTGAGCAGCTCCTGCAGCGCGTACGCCGCGCCGTAGGCCTGCATGGCCCAGCACTCCATTTCGCCGAAGCGCTGGCCACCGAACTGGGCCTTTCCGCCCAGTGGCTGCTGAGTGATCATCGAGTACGGGCCGGTCGAGCGAGCGTGAATCTTGTCGTCGACCAGGTGCAGCAACTTGAGGATGTAGACGTACCCGACGCTCACCGGCTCCGGGAACGGCTCTCCAGACCGACCGTCGAGCAGCCTGGCCTTGCCGGTAGCTCCGATCAGTTGCTCGCCGTCCCGAGTGGCATGGGTAGACGCCAGCAGGCCGGTGATCTCGGACTCCCTAGCGCCGTCGAATACCGGCGTCGCCACCTTGGTGCCGGGCGCGCCGGAGTGCGCGTCCTCGGGCAGGCGTGCCGCCCACTCGGGATTGCCCTTGATCTCCCAACCGGTACGGGCCACCCAGCCCAGGTGCGTCTCGAGCACCTGGCCGACATTCATTCGGCTCGGCACACCGAGCGGGTTGAGCACCACGTCGACCGGAGTGCCGTCTTCCAGGAACGGCATGTCCTCTGGCGGCAGGATCTTGGCGATCACGCCCTTGTTGCCGTGCCGGCCGGCGAGCTTGTCGCCGTCCTGGATCTTGCGCTTCTGGGCGATGTAGACCCGCACGAGTTCGTTGACACCCGGGGCCAGCTCGTCGCCGTCCTCGCGGCTGAACACGCGAACGCCGATGACCTTGCCGGACTCGCCGTGTGGCACCTTCATCGAAGTGTCGCGCACTTCGCGGGCCTTCTCGCCGAAGATCGCGCGGAGCAGGCGCTCTTCCGGCGTCAGCTCCGTCTCGCCCTTCGGCGTCACTTTGCCGACCAGCACATCGCCGTCGCGGACATCCGCGCCGATGCGCACGATGCCCCGCTCGTCGAGCTCGGCGAGCACTTCCTCAGACACGTTCGGGATGTCCCGGGTGATCTCCTCGGCACCCAGCTTCGTGTCTCGCGCGTCGACCTCGTGCTCCTCGATGTGGATCGAGGTCAGCACGTCGTCTTGCACAAGACGCTGGTTGAGGATGATCGCGTCTTCGTAGTTGTGGCCCTCCCACGGCATGAACGCCACCAGCAGGTTCTTGCCGAGCGCCATCTCGCCGTGGTCGGTGGATGGCCCGTCCGCGATAACCTGTCCCGCCTCGACGCGGTCTCCCTCGTCGACGATCGGCTTCTGGTTGAAGCTCGTGCCCTGGTTCGACCGAGCGAACTTGGCCATCCGGTACGTATTGCGTGTGCCGTCGTCGGCCATGATCGTGATGTAGTCAGCGGACAGTTCCTCGACTACTCCGGGCTTGTCTGCGACAACGACGTCCGACGCGTCGACCGCGGCCCGCAGCTCCATGCCGGTGCCGACCAGCGGCGCCTCGCTGCGCAGCAGGGGAACGGCCTGGCGCTGCATGTTGGCGCCCATCAACGCCCGGTTGGCGTCGTCGTGCTCGAGGAACGGGATCATCGCCGATGCGACGGACACCATCTGCCGCGGCGACACGTCCATGTAGTCGACCTCGTCCCCGGGGATCAGGTCGACCTCGCCACCCTTCTTGCGGACCAGAACCCGGGACTCGGTGAACCGGCCCTGCGCGTCGATGGTGGCGTTGGCCTGGGCGATGACGTGCCGGTCTTCCTCGTCGGCCGACAAGTAGTCGATCGTGTCGGTGACCCGGCCATTCTCGACTTTGCGGTAGGGCGTCTCGACGAAACCGAACGAGTTGACGCGGCCGTAGGACGACAGCGACCCGATCAGGCCGATATTGGGGCCTTCCGGCGTCTCGATCGGGCACATCCGGCCGTAGTGGCTCGGGTGCACGTCGCGGACCTCCATACCGGCGCGGTCCCGGGACAGCCCGCCCGGCCCCAGCGCGGACAACCGCCGCTTGTGGGTCAGGCCCGCGAGCGGGTTGGTCTGGTCCATGAACTGCGACAGCTGCGAAGTGCCGAAGAACTCCTTGATCGACGCCACCACGGGCCGGATGTTTATCAGTGTCTGCGGAGTGATCGCCTCGACGTCCTGCGTCGTCATGCGCTCCCGGACAACCCGCTCCATGCGCGACAGGCCGACGCGGATCTGGTTCTGGATCAGCTCCCCGACGGTCCGCAGCCGGCGGTTGCCGAAGTGGTCGATGTCGTCGGTCTCGTAGCCCTCTTCACCGGCGTGCAGCCGGATGAGGTACTCGATGGTCCGGACGATGTCGTCCTCGGTCAATGTGCCGTGCGAGATGGGCTGGGTTGAGCCGATCTTCTTGTTCGCCTTGTACCGGCCCACTTTGGCCAGGTCGTATCGCTTGGGGTTGAAGAACAGGTTCTCCAGCAGGGCCTGGGCGGATTCGCGCGTCGGCGGCTCACCCGGGCGCAGCTTGCGGTAGATGTCGAGCAGCGCCTCGTCCGTGGTCGCGATGTGGTCCTTCTCCAGCGTGGCGAGGAGCGTCTCCGACCACCCGAAGTGCTCCCGGATGCGATCTGCGCTCCAGCCGAGGGCCTTGAGGAGCACGGTGACCGGCTGGCGGCGCTTGCGGTCGATACGCACGCCGACCGTCGAACGCTTGTCGACGTCGAACTCCAGCCAGGCGCCACGGCCCGGGATGACCTTGACGCTGTAGACGTCGACATCGGAGGTCTTGTCCAGCGTCCGGTCGAAGTACACGCCCGGCGAGCGGACGAGCTGGCTCACGACGACCCGCTCGGTGCCGTTGATGATGAACGTGCCCTTGGGCGTCATCACCGGGAAGTCACCCATGAACACCGTCTGGCTCTTGATCTCGCCTGTGGTGTTGTTCGTGAACTCGGCCGTGACGAACAGCGGAGCCGCGAAGGTCATGTCCTTGTCCTTGCACTCCTCGATGGACGCCTTGACGTCCTCGAAGCGTGGGTTGGAGAAGGAGAGGCTCATCGAGCCGGAGAAGTCCTCGATGGGGGAGATCTCGCCGAGGATCTCCTCGAGGCCTGATTGTGGTTCGGCGACGCCTTCGGCGGCTACGCGAGATCGCCACCGATCGTTACCGACCAGCCAGTCGAAAGATTCGGTCTGCAGCGCGAGGAGGTTCGGCACCTCCAGCGGCTCCCGAATCTTGGCGAAGGAGGTCCGGGTGGGCGAGCCCGGGATCCCGAATTCCTTCTCTTCTACAGCAGTGGACTTACCGGAGCGGGAGGATGCCAAGACTCGTCCTTCCGAGGACACGAGTGAAACTACGGGGGCTACCTTCGGGCATCACGAAGTGAGCCCGTCACGGGCCGCAGAGGTGTCAGAAGGCAGCGCAACACCCAAGAGTAACAAACTTAGGCATGCCAAGCAAGGCCTCACCCTCCGGGGGCCTAGATCCCACGTCGCCCGCCGCTCCGCTGCCCTCCGGGAGGCTTGCGCGGGCGGATCGCAGGTGCGTGGAAACTGTGCCTCGCTGGCGGCGCGCCGTCAAGCGCTTCGGCAAACCTACCCGCTCGGCCACAGCAGATATACATGACGATATCGGGCATTTCCGGCGATACGCAGTGCTCTCTCGGTGGTTTTTGCTGAGCTGTTCGACCCCGGACCAGGTCAGGGGTCGAGGGCCGAACAGCCCCAAGGAATTCCGCCGCTACTTGAGCGTGACGGTGGCGCCGGCACCCTCCAGGGCCTCCTTGGCCTTGTCGGCGGCCTCCTTGTTGACCTTCTCGAGGACTGGCTTAGGCGCGCCGTCAACAAGATCCTTGGCCTCCTTCAGGCCCAGGCTGGTGAGCGTGCGGACCTCCTTGATGACCTGGATCTTCTTCTCGCCCGCGGCCTCGAGGATGACGTCGAATTCGTCCTTCTCCTCCTCGGCCTCGGCCGGTGCAGCCGGGCCGCCTGGTGCAGCCTGAACGACGGCGGCCGGCGCCGCTGCGGTGACGTCGAAGGTCTCTTCGAACTGCTTCACGAAGTCCGACAGCTCGAGCAACGTCATTTCCTTGAACGCGCCGAGCAGCTCGTCGGTGCTGAGCTTCGCCATGATGTGGCGTCCTTTCTGGTATCTCGCCGGTTCCGCCGGCAGATGGGTCAGTCGGTTATTTCCGCCGGCTCGGCGGGGGTTTCGGGATCCGGCTGGGCCGCGGCGGCAGACGCGGGAGCGCTCGCTGCTGCCTGCTTCTCCTCCAGCGCCTTCGCCAGACGAGCCATCTGGGAGAGTGGCGCTTGGAACAGCGTGGCCGCGCGAGTAGGCAGCGCCTTCATCGCCCCGGCGAGCCGCGCGAGCAAGACCTCTCGCGACTCCAGGTCGGCAATCCGCGCGACCTCGGCGCCGCTGAGCGCCTTCCCGTCCAGTACCCCGCCCTTGATCACCAACAGCGGATTGGCTCGCGCGAAATCGCGCAGGCCTTTCGCGACGACGACAGGGTCACCTGTGACGAAAGCGATAGCTGTCGGGCCGACAAGCAGGCTCTCGTCGAGTCCGATGCCGGCATTTTCGGCTGCCCGCTTGGTCAGTGTGTTCTTGACGATGGCGTAGGTCGCGTCGTTGCCCAGCGTCCGGCGCAGATCGGTGACTTGCTTCACAGTGAGGCCGCGGTACTCGGTGATCAGCGCGGCGGAGGCTTGGCTGAACTTCTCGGCGATCTCGTTGACCGCAGCGACCTTCTCGGAGTTCGGCATGATTCCTCCTCTCGGTGTCTCAGGCTGGCCACACCGAGGGAGACGAGAACGCCCCGGCGCAGGGCACGGGGCGGCAAAGCCGATCCGTCCTACCTGCGCGGGCCGCTCCGGCGCTCCGGAGGTGTTCAGTCGGGTACGCGTACGCGACGACCAGCGGTCTTCGGTGGAACTGCGGTGATGGTACGCACCGGGCGGCCCGGGCGGCCAATCGCGCCTTGGGCAGCGGGCTGGGCCGCTCAGGCCGAGGTACTGACGTCCTCGAGCATGTTCCGGGTGCGGTTGGCGTCTACCGGGATGCCCGGGCCCATCGTGGTGGCGAACGTGACCTTCTTCAGGTATCTCCCCTTGGCCGCTGATGGCTTCGAGCGGATGATCTCTTCGAGTGCCGCTGCGTAGTTCTCCACCAACTGCTTCGCGCTGAATGAGGTCTTTCCGATCACCAGGTGCAGGTTGGCCTGCTTGTCGACCCGGAAGCTGATCTTGCCGCCCTTGATGTCGGATACCGCCTTGGCGACGTCGGGGGTGACCGTGCCGGTCTTGGGATTGGGCATCAGACCGCGAGGGCCGAGTATTCGAGCGATCCGGCCAACCTTGGCCATCTGGTCGGGCGTGGCGATCGCAGCGTCGAAATCAAGGAAGCCACCTTGGATGTCAGCGATCAGGTCGTCACTGCCGACCCGGTCGGCGCCGGCCGCTTCCGCCTCGGCGGCCTTGTCGCCGGTCGCGAAGACGATGACGCGGGCGGTCTTCCCGGTGCCGTGCGGCAGGTTGACGGTGCCACGCACCATCTGGTCGGCCTTGCGGGGGTCAACGCCGAGTCGGAGAGCGACCTCGACGGTGCCGTCGAACTTGGTCGGTGACGTCGTCTTGGCCAGGTTGGCCGCTTCGAGCGGGCTGTAGACCCGGCCGGCGTCGACGAGTTCAGCGACCTTGCGATAGCCCTTGCTGTGCTTCACGGGTGATGCTCCGTTTCATGGTCGTGGTCGAGCAGGCGCCGGCCTTCGGCGCCCTCCCACAGGTGTGCTGTCCGGATCGAATGACGCCGGCTCGGCGCCACCTGACGTCAGACAGGGCGTCGAGGTCAGCCCTCGACGGTGATGCCCATTGATCGCGCGGTGCCGGCGATGATCTTCGCGGCGTTGTCCAGATCGTTGGCGTTCAAATCTTCCATCTTGGTCTTCGCGATCTCGCGGACCTGGTCCATCGTGACCTTGGCGACCTTCGTCTTCTGCGGTTCCCCGCTGCCTTTCTCGACGCCAGCCGCCTTGAGCAACAGCCGGGCGGCGGGTGGCGTCTTGGTGACGAAGGTGAACGACCGGTCCTCGTACACGGAGATCTCGACCGGGACGATCTGGCCGCGCTGCGATTCGGTCGCCGCGTTGTAGGCCTTGCAGAACTCCATGATGTTGACGCCGTGCTGCCCGAGGGCCGGCCCGACTGGCGGTGCGGGGTTGGCGGCGCCGGCCTGGATCTGCAGCTTGATGATCGCCGTCAGTTTCTTCTTCTTGGGAGGCATTCCCTAGCTTTCTTTCTTTTCTTGTGTGTGTGTTGGATGGTCTAGAGCTTGGAGACCTGGCCGAACGCCAGCTCAACCGGCGTCTCGCGGCCGAAGATCGACACCAGCACCTTGAGTTTCTGATGCAACGTATCGATCTCGTTGATCGTGGCCGGCAGGGTGGCGAACGGGCCGTCCATGACGGTCACCGACTCGCCGATCGTGAAGTCGACGACCTCAACCTTCGGCTTGTCCGCGGGACCGGCCGCTCCGCCGCGAGCCTGCCGATCAGCCCGCTGGCTGGCCGGCGCCAAGATCTTCACGACTTCGTCGATCGACAGCGGCGATGGGCGTGAGGTGGCGCCCACAAACCCCGTGACACCGGGGGTGTTGCGCACCGCGCCCCACGACTCGTCGTTGAGGTCCATTCGAACCAGGATGTAGCCCGGGAACACCTTGCGCTGGACTTGCTGGCGCTTGCCGTTCTTGATCTCGACGACTTCCTCGGTCGGAACCTCGACCTGGAAGATGTAGTCCTCCATGTCGAGGCTGGAGATCCGGCTCTCCAGGTTGGTCTTCACCTTGTTCTCGTAGCCGGCATAGGAGTGGACCACGTACCAGTCACCGAATGCGCTGCGAAGCTCGCGGCGCAACGCTTCGACCGGGTCTTCCTCCTCGACCTCGCTCTCCTCGGGCGTGGTCTTCTCGGGCGCCGTGGCCGCGGTGGCGTCCTCGGGCCCGGCAGCGGCCGTTACGTCGCCCATCTGGTCCGGTTCGACCTCGCTCCGCACGGGGGCCTCGACATCATCCTCGGCCGGCTCCTGACCTGCGGTCGCCGGTTCGAAGATGCTGGCGGACTCGGCGTCGGCAAAGTCGGCGGCCTCGGCATCGTCAGCACCCAGCAAGCGCGCGGCGCTCGCGATGTCGGTTCGATCCTCGTCGGTGCGATCCTCTGGTGCGTCCGGTTCCGCGACCACGTCGCGCGGCGCACCGACCTCCCCCGGGGAGGTCGCGCTCTGGTAGTCGGACACGGTCTCTCTTTCTTGATGTACGTGAGCAGTCACAGATGGAGCGGTTCGGAGCTAGCCGAACACCTCGAGCACCAGCTTGGCGAATCCGACGTCCAAGCCGGCCACGATGGACACCATCACGACGACGAAGACGATCACCACGATGGTGTAGGTCACCAGCTCGTTCCGCGAGGGCCAGAGCACCTTGCGCAGCTCGGAGATCACCTCGCGCAGGAACCGCCCGATCCGCCCGCCGCGCCCGGCGCTCGCGGTCCGCGCCGAGGGTGCCTCGGTGCGAGTCTGCGTCACACGCTCTCCTCTCGGATGCCGCTGACTTCCGTCAGCGGGCAATTCGGTCCACCTCGCCGCGCGTCCTGACGCGCCACGTCCGCAGGGGCGACAGGACTCGAACCTGCAACCGCCGGTTTTGGAGACCGGTGCTCTACCAATTGAGCCACGCCCCTACACGCAGAGGACCAGGCGACTTGGCCGGCGGCACCATTCGGCGCATGCTGACGCAAGGCCCCGATGGACCCCAGGCTCGAGTGTACGGGGCCGCGGCGACGCGCTCCAACTCGCTCGCGACGACCCCGTTCAGCGGTCGGCGTATCCACCTACCACGCTCGGCTTACAGGCAACACCTTAAACAACGCCGGCGCGACCGCCTGCATTCCGGCGTCGCGGGCCGCGAACGCCTTCGGGCCGCCATCTCGTCGAAGATCACCGACACTGGGGACTCGGAACAAGATCACACGCTTGACCGAACAAGATCAACGCTGGTCTCCGAGCAACTAGGGTGCAAGAGAGCGTGCGCGCAAAAGCACACGGCTCGCTCTGCGACGATGGACGCATGGGTGTACGCATCTCTGATCGCATCGCCGCCATCGGCGAGTCCGCGACGCTGGCCGTCGACGCCAAGGCAAAGGCGCTCAAGGCCGCCGGCCACCCGGTGATCGGATTCGGTGCCGGGGAGCCCGACTTCCCGACGCCGGACTACATCGTGGCTGCTGCCGTCGACGCCGCCCGCAATCCGGCCTTCCATCACTACACGCCGGTCGCAGGGCTGCCGGCGCTCCGCGACGCCGTAGCCACCAAAACGCGGCGGGACTCCGGCTATGCGGTGGATGCCAGTCAGGTCCTCATCACCAACGGGGGCAAGCAAGCTATCTACAACGCGTTCGCAACGCTCCTCGATCCGGGTGACGAGGTACTGGTCGCTGCGCCGTACTGGACCACTTACCCCGAGGCAATCCGGCTCGCCGGCGGCGAGCAGGTTGACGTGGCCACCGATGAGACCACCGGATACCTCGCAACGGTGGAGCAGCTCGAGACCGCACGAACTCCGCGGACGAAGGTGCTCCTGTTCGTGTCGCCGTCGAACCCCACAGGCGCCGTCTACCCACCCGATCGGGTCGCTGAGATCGGCCGCTGGGCGGCGGAGCGCGGTCTTTGGGTCGTCACGGACGAGATCTACGAGCACCTCGTGTACGGGGAC
>Ga0105249_10001273_pt1 | contig 22114 bp, 26 predicted proteins | sample KBSS44metaG_FD_81522 | JGI IMG/M metagenome (GOLD analysis project Ga0105249, IMG submission 81522) | Switchgrass rhizosphere microbial communities from Kellogg Biological Station, Michigan, USA - KBS S4-4 metaG | ecosystem: Host-associated > Plants > Roots > Rhizosphere > Soil | place...
TCCATCTGAGAAACATATTTAATCTTTTACAAGTAGAATTTCTTTCGGGAGTGGCAATATGTTTTTTTGTTCTTGGGGGTACATGTTTCAATGAAAAAAAATATTTATGAAAGCCTGCTAATGCATTTTCAACAGTCTTATCTCCTTTGTTCATTTCTTTTGTGAAAGCTTGTTCCAAAGATTTATTCTTCGAATAATGAAATTTTAAGAATTCGATAAAATACAAGAGATCGGTTGTGTTAAATGTCCGGTGCTTAAAACTATATAATTTTTGAAGGTCTTTTGTATTGTGATGCAGGCAAAATTCATACGGTCGCATTTCCATTAATTGCATCAGCTCTTTTGATTTTTGTATTATCGTTGTTCGATTTCCCCATGCAAAAATTGAGGCAAAAAACCCGGCAATCTCTATATCTTGTTTTTTTGAAAATAAATGCGGGATACAAACAGGATCGCTATTAATATAAAAAGGCTGGTCATATTCGTCAACCTTTTTATCAAGAAATGCTTTTAATTCCGATCTTTTCATGCAACAATGATCAAAGAGGATTTCCGCCTCTGATCAATCGCAACAAGATCGCAATTACAGCTAACACCAACAAAATATGTATCAATTGTCCCGCTGAAAAAACAAAGAATCCAAGCACCCAGCCAATAAGCAATATCACTGCTATGATGTAAAGCATGGCAATTGTTTAATAATAATCAAAGTCACGATTCTTCTTTTTCTCTCCTCTATTATTACAGATACAATGCCAAAATAACTAACCGATAGCTTGTTGAAGATCAGCAATAAGATCATCGGCGTCTTCTATACCAACGCTTAACCTGATCAATGAATCTGTCAATCCATTTTTTATTCTTTCTTCCTTTGGAATGGAAGCATGTGTCATTGATGCAGGATGGTTGATAAGTGATTCAACGCCTCCTAAACTTTCAGCAAGTGAAAATAATTTTGTTGACGATAAAACTCTTATTGCATTTTCTACACTATCATCTTTTAAAGTAAAACTTAACATGCCTCCAAATCCCCTCATTTGCTTTTTTGCAATCTCATATCCGGGATGATCTGAAAAGCCCGGCCAGTAAACCTTTGAAACCGATTTGTAATTGCGGAGCCAATGAGCAATTTTTTCCCCGTTATCACAATGTTGCTTCATACGAAGATGTAATGTGCGAATACCACGTAGCACGAGGAAACAATCCATAGGACCTGGAACGGCGCCACAGCTCTTTTGAATAAAATATAATTTTTCCCTAAGGTCAGCATCATTCATTACAAGACATCCCTGAATCACATCACTATGACCGCCGAGATATTTTGTTGCTGAATGCATGACTATATCAACGCCAAAGTCCAATGGATTTTGCAGGTAGGGTGAAGCAAATGTGTTATCAACACAGGTAAGAACATTTTTTCTCTTAGCGATTGAAGCTATTGCAGCAATATCGCAGATATTCATTAATGGATTTGTAGGTGTTTCAAGCCAGATAAGTTTCGTTTTATCATTAATATACTTGCTGATATTATCAGCATTATGCATATCTATATAATGAAACTTAATTCCGAATTTTTCAAATATCCTTGTAAAAAGGCGCCATGTTCCTCCATACATGTCATTGCCTGCTATCACTTCATCCCCAGGACTTAATAACTTTATTACCGCATCTGTTGCGGCTACACCACTACTAAATGCCAATCCGAATTTCCCATTTTCTATAATTGCCAATGCTTCTTCAAGCGCCTTTCGTGTTGGGTTTTGAGACCGTGCATATTCAAAGCCTTTATTTTTCCCAGGCGCTGATTGTACATATGTGGAAGTTTGATAAATAGGTGTCATTATCGCTCCGGTAGAGGGATCAGGCTCTGCTCCGGCACGGATTAGTTTTGTAGCAAGTTTCATAATTCAATTTTTACTTAATAATTAAGCCATGTTTCGGCAGGCAAAGATGTGAAATATCAAACAAATGAAACTTATCTGATAAAAAAACCATTCATCCCTGAACTATTTATCTTAACAATTACTTAAACGGTTTATTTATTAAAAAGAAATCATGCTTCAGTGAAATAAAACCGTTTTTTAGTTATTCTTTATCTCGTTTCATTCTATTTTATCATTATTAATATACTATTTGACTATGAAAAGGTTTTACCAATAATAGAGATTCGCTTGTGGTGCCTTATAGCTGTGGGTAGATTTGATAAGTGTTAGTTGTTAACCTTTAAAAGTAAAACCATGAAAAAAATTATTTACCTGGCTGTGTTGATGACAGGCTTAGTCGCAACCGCCGCCGCTACTCCAGATGTGAATGAGAAAATTAAAAAGGCATTTAATGAAACATTTAGCTCTGCACAAAATGTGACCTGGCAGGAGTTCGAAAACAAAAACGCCCAGGCAAATTTTAAACAGGATGAAATGACAATAAAAGCCATGTATGACAAGGAAGGTAATCTGTTAGAAACTATTCGGTATTATAATGAAAAATACCTGACCCCGAATATCATTGCCAATTTAAAAAAGAAATATCCAGGCAAAGAAATATTTGGTGTTACTGAAATAACCAATGAAAATGATATCAGCTTTTACATCACACTAAAAGATGACAAAAACTGGTACACAGTAAAATCAGATCCTTATGGTAACCTGGGGCAAATCAATAAATTTAAAAATGCTTCTGCTGACTAAGCGGTCTAAACTAAAACTTTACAACTGCCTCTAATTCGGAGGCAGTTTTTTTTATATAATGGCGGCAACAGTAAAATATCTCCAATCAAAATTATCCGCATCGTAACTATTCGAAGCATTCACTGGTTTGTCTATACATTGCGACTTTAATATCTTTTCTTTTATCAATTTCTTTTTTGCTTCATAAACAGCTTCATTAAATTGGGTGTTTTCCATCCAGGTCTTTTGCGGTGGTTCAAACCCTACTTTATCCCTTCTCCATGAGATTGATGCCGGCAATTTATTGTTCACAGTTTTCCGCAACAACCATTTTGTCCATCCGTTCCTTATTTTGAAATCAGAAGGCAAAGAAAAAATAAATTCAACAAGCTGGTGACTTAAAAAGGGTAAGCGTACTTCTCTTCCGTGTGCCATTGAATTTCTGTCTGCATAACGAAGCAATTCTTCAAGACCATGAGTAATAGTATTAAAATATAATGCCCCATTCAAATTAAAATAAGGAGGAGTGGAATAATAGGCCTCTTTACTTTGATAGCGGACAAAGTTGGGATCAAGATCATCCTGTCTTATTGCTTTTAAAAGATATTGCCGCTCCAGGATCATAGAAGCAAGATCAGGAAACAAAGAAGCAATAATATTTTTAAAGTTAAACCCTTCGGTTATTCCTAATTCCTTCGCAGCTCTTAATTCTTTGCTTCGGTATAATTTTCTTTTTTGAAAAAGTTCCTGCCAATACCATTTAAAATATTTATGATATCCACCAAGAGTTTCGTCAGCGCCTTGTCCATCCAATAATACTTTTACTCCATGCTGTTTTGCTAATCCAAACACTTTGTATTGTGCATAGGCGCTTGCTGATCCGATTGGCTCTTCCTGTTGATATATAAATTTTCCCCAATCGTTCAAAAGATCAGAAGCCGACATTGAAACAGTAAATTGCTGTAAATGGAATTGATTCGATACTTGTTTTGAATAGGAAGATTCATCTTTTTCAAATCCGGGAAAGAAAGCAGTGAAAACACTTTGTAGTTTTTCCGGCACCTGGTCTTTATTTTGTATTTCAGCTATTGCTGCAACAATTGAAGAACTGTCAAGACCGCCACTAAGGCTTGTGCCGATCTTTACATCACTCCGCAATCTTCTTTTAACAGAAGTAAGAAATAGCTCATCGAATTTTTGAAGAGCTTCATGATCTGAAATCTCTATCTGCTTTTCAGGATTAATATCCCAGTATTTTTCTAAAATTAATTCTCCTGAGCCGGTATTATATTTCAAAAAGGTAGCTGGCGGTAACCGATTAATCTTCTCAAAAAAAGTTTCGCCTGGATCATTCGGATTATCAACATACCCTATTGTAATAAAATTAAAGATCATTTTGCGGTTAGCAGTTCTTTCCACTCCAATAGACCAAAGAGCTTTCATTTCTGATGCAAAAACAAATTGGTGATCTGATAAATGATAATAAAAGGGTTTTTCACCGAACCTGTCTCTTGCTGCAAACAATTCCTTTTCCTTTTCATCCCAAATAGCAAAAGCAAACATGCCATCGAAATGATCAAGACATTCTTCTTTCCAATGATCGTAAGCTGCTACTATTACTTCCGTGTCTGTTTGTGAGTAAAAAGAATACCCCTTGTTTTGAAGTTCTTTTTTTAGTTCAATATAATTATATATCTCCCCGTTATGAACAATACTATATCTATCCTTTTCGCCAGCAATCGAAGTACAGCACATTGGCTGAGCTCCTTTTTCACTAAGATCAATTATTGAAAGACGCCGATGAGCTAACCCTGCAACAGCGTTTTCATTTACCCATATTCTTTCCCCATCAGGGCCCCGGTGCTGCAATGCTTGAGCCATCTGCTGAAGCTTTTCTCTTAGCAAATTTTTTTCAGCAATATCATACAGTGGTCGTGAATTTATAATGCCGGCGATACCACACATGCTGCAAATTTCAGGTATTCGTTAATAAGAAAAGGATCAGAATTGAATAGGCAATCTTGCTTCCCAATCATCCCATGCCATTACCAGCTCAGCGCCGGTGTCTATTTTTTCAAATACAATGGTAAAGTATTCAAGATGAGATTTATTCTGCTTTGCCAATACATCAAACCTGCTAATATCTTTTGTAGAATCAGGCTGCAGACCCCAACTATCAATATTATTATTTAAAACTATTGTCCATTTATCCGGTTGAGGAATACAGTAAAGAACATATCGGCCGGCTTTTATTTTTTTCCCCTGAATAGAAACATTTTGGTAAAGCTGCAATTCCGTAGACTCATTGGCGCCAAGCCTCCATGCCTCATTATATTTTAAAAGATCATGGAATAACCTGCGACCTTGTAAGTGGGGACGACTGTAAATTACTCTTGCTACAGGAGGAATTTTGATAGCACCCGTCATTTTTAATTTGGGATAATCAACAGGATAATAGCTCATGTCCATCGGAGAAATATCAATTGGCGCATAAGCATTGTTTGAGGATTCCTGTTTTGGGGAATTAAGACTATCCTCTTTAGGGTTAACCTTAATATCAATAGCTTCTTTATCGTTCTTTTTATTATTACAAGAGGAAATTAAAACCAGGATTGCAATCAATAGGTTACTCTTTATCTTCATGCGACAAGCTTTAAAAGTTAATAGGTAATGCTGTTTTTATATTATCCCAGGCAACTATCAGGTTACAACCCGCTGGTGTTTTTTCAAATGTCATGGATAATGATTCTACAACTGTATCTGATTTTTGAACCGGAACATCCGTGCGAATAATATCTTTCTTAGAACTATATTTAAAAGCTCCCCAGGTATCCGTGTCCTTGTTTATGATAATCGTCCAGCTATCCGGATGTGTGATGGCATAAAGAGTGTAACGTCCTTTCGGGATTTTTTTCCCAGCAATTCTGATTGTTTTATAAAACTGGATCTCTGTTGCTTCATTGGCTCCCAATCTCCATACCTCTCCAAATTTTACTAATTCACCAAATACAGATCTGCCTGCCTTTTGTGGCCGGCTATATATAACCCTTGCAGCTATCGGCTCTGTTACTTTATCCTGGATACGTAATACCGGGTAATTATAAGGATAATAACTCATATCCATTGGCGATTTATCCAATGGAGGTAACCCGGCGGTCTGGGCTGATAAAAAACTTACAGCGCATATTGCAATAAAAAATGAAATGCTTGTTTTCATAAAACTATTATATACAAAAATACTTGTTTCATGTGTTTGGAAAGGCAATTATAGCCTGGTTATTAATAAATCAAACTGGCTACGGGCATAAGATTTAACCGTTGTCCAAAAATGACGATAACATTTATGAAAGAGTTGGTAATGCTCCTGGAATAATTTAAAGGCTGTTTCACTTTCATTTAAATAGGCAGAGCGGCGTACCAATCCTTCAAAGCTATTTTTAATACCCCGGAAGCTGCGATAGTTAAAAAGCCAATCGTGCCGTTTCATATAAGGAAATATCATAGCAAATCTTTCTGGTAGCCATTTATGATAAGTCTCAATAGTTGAATATACTTGTTGAGAAAAATGAGCTAATGAAAGATCACTGAATTCTGTTTCATCCATTGCTAAAAAATGATCATAAATTATATCTACAAATGCCCCACTATATAAGCGATAATCCGGCCGTAAAATTTCCTTTGCTTCCTTAGTTGCTTCATGTGTATCGGTATAATTATCTATCAGCCGGTGCAGGCCAATACCGTTTTGAATAGGTAATGGATAATCAAATTTCTTTTTCCCTTTTACAAAGTCACTGATAAGATTTCCTACCAATATTTCAGGATGCCCGAATGAAAGATATGTGTGTGCCAGGTAATTGATAAACTTTGATTTTATTTTATGAAATTAATCACAAAACAATTTCATCCGTTTATTAATTCATCTGATGCAGTGTGTTTTTGATTTTTATATAGCCTATAGGAATAAATAGCAGGCACGACTATTAATACTACCATAATAGTAAAAAAGATGACAATGGAAAGAATTACAGGTGCCAGTAAGCAGGGGATAACAGCTATCAAGCCGCCCGCAAACCAAAGCTTTCCTGCGAGCAAATGAGTTTTTCTCCAATTCTCTTCGTTGTTTAATGTCCACGGTAACCGCAAACCAGCAAAATAATTAGGTTTAATATTATGCATGTAGTTTCCAACAACACAAAGCAACAAGGCTACTCCGGCAAAAATTAGCCGGATATTGAAACGAAAATTTCCCTGAACAGCGCTTACAATAATTATACAGGTAACAAAAGACATAAATACAGCAATCGCCAAAGCCAATCTTTGCAATCTTTTTTTGTTAGCATGCGCTGTCTTTTTAGGATCTATTTTATAAGCTAATGGCAACAGGATATAAACCAGCATTGTCATACCTGATAATACTGCGACCAGGGTTATCAATTCGGTTTTATCACCAAACTTATCAGCAATGCCTTTCAGATTAAAATGTATAGGAACTTTTTGGGGTAGTTTATTCCATACAATAGCAAGGTAAACAGCCGGTCCAATAATGATCACCCAAATGATCTTATTAAATAGTTTATCCATAATTATTTCTTTTTTGATTTGAATTGTAAAAACCATTTCATTATTTCATCTACTACAGTTGTATTAAGTGAATAATAAATGAATTGCCCGTCTTTCTCAGCAATTACCAGTTTAGCCTGTTTCAGTAGATCGAGATGATGAGATATACTGGGACCAGATATGCGAAAATTCTCTCCTATTTCGCCTGCTGTCATATCTTTTTGCTGCAACAGTTCCAATATTTCCCGTCGGGTAGGGTCATTCAGAGCTTTAAATACGGTATTCATGGTGATAGATAATTGTATATTTAGACAAATATCTAAATATTATTTTATTCCTCCAAATTATTTTAGAAAAAATTAATTAAGATCAAATACCTGACCAAGGGCATTTAAAAATGCTAAACGGTTCAGATTAAATAACGTCTGTTAACAGCAATTAACATAGGCCACCATTAATCACAAAGGCCTCTATGAAGTGTAACGTTATATACTTTTACACGTCAAATCAACAAACAAAAATTATTTGATTTATGAAAAAGATGATCCTAACGCTGGCAATAGCAATTAGCACATTAGGTGCTTTTGCCGGGGAAGAAGTTATAAGCTCAAAGGTTCTGGATGCCTTCAAAACAGAATTCAAGACTGCAAAAGATGTAGAATGGACGGCAGGAGACAATTATTACAAGGCAACCTTTAATTATAATGACAAATACGTATTTGCTTATTATAGTTATGAGGGAGAGCTACTGGGACTTGCCCGCAATATCAGCTCAGATGACCTGCCTTTGAATTTGCAAATGAATCTCAAAAAAGAATTCGCTGATTATTGGATCAGTGACCTGTTTGAAATGGCTAAAAAAGAGGATACGAGTTATTATATTACCCTGGAAACTGCCGATACAAGGATCATATTAAAAGCAATGGATGGCAATACATGGAATGTATATCAGAAAATAAAGAAATCATAAGAATAAACTTGACTTTATAAACATGTTTTTGGTGTGTGTTTTCCGGAGAGATTCTTCGGAGATAAATAAACCCCGTTATTCTTGCTGAGAGCGGGGTTTTTTTTATTTTAAAGTCTTATAAACCGCTCTAAACTCAATTGCCTAAAAACACTCAGGCAGGCTTTCAGTATTATTACTGAATAGTGGCAAGCTTTTACTGAATTTTTAGCTAAAGCCTTCGAATTAAGCACTATGTATATTTAATCGGCGTTAATATTCCAACAATTGTGTCAATGACTGGTGTGTTGAATCTTTATCCTAAGAAAAAACCAATAGAGTATGACCTGGAATTCTACAATGGGTCTCATTTCTTCGGTCGCTTTGCTTCTTCCAATCATTTTTATTATTGGTTTACGGCTCAGTTTTTACAGAACCTTTCCCGCTTTATTAGTTTACTATGTTTTAGTGTTGGGATATAATCTTTTAACGATCGGCTATATTAAAGCAAGCTCAACAGTTATTTATTATTGGGGTTTATGTAATAATATTACGGATGCGCCCCTGATGATATATTTCTTGTCTTATTTCAGTCCTACACAACCTTATAACAAGGGAATGAAAAGAACCATAATAGGCTTTATATGTTTCGAGACGCTTCTTCTTATACTCCAGGGATTCAATATAGATACAGTAACTATTATCATGGCACCTGGTTTACTTTTAGTAATCTTCTTTTGTGTCCATTTTTTCATTAGGCAAACGAAAATAACTGTGATGCATCGCAAAGCTACCGGCAAAGCTTTAATGACAGCAGCTTTATTATTTGCTTATGGCTGCTATAGCATTATTTACCTGATGTATTATGTTTTTAAAACCCATCTTAATGGTACAGTGATAAAACAAAAAGATGTAGAGGATACTTTTCTTGTTTACTTTATGGTAGTTACATTTTCTTCTTTACTTATGACTGCGGGTATAATTATCGAAAAAAGAAGAATAAAAAAATTAAATGAATTAAAGCAAACCAGGAAAGAGCTATCTTCCTTATATAATGATGCTTCCACTACTCCTATTAAAACTATGTCATTGGATTTTGATAAGGGCCAATGGAATTAAAAACAGTATTTACCTTCTGCTATCATTTTATCAGCGATTCTTCTTCTTGCTTCCTTACTATTAAAAGGTTCTGCCTTTGTAAACCGTTTTAATCCCATCAATACCATTCTTTGTTCATCTCCACCATCATTATAAAATGCGTTTATGGCATCCTTACCAGATTTATTTACTTTATCAGCTGCATCGTATAAATAAGTCCGCATTATATCCAAATGCAGCTGGCAGCCATCTACTCCTCTTTGATCCACCATTTTCATTACCCTCAATAATACACTTTCAGCATTAAAGGTCTCAATTGCCATATCGGCAATATTCATCAATACTTCCTGCTCCTGGTCTATTTTCATCATTAATTTTTGTACTGCTGCGCCTGCCGTTATTAAAATTGCCTTCTTTAAATTATTAACCAATTTTTTTTCTTTTACAAAAAGAACCTCTTCATCACGACCAAAATCAGGAATACTCATTAATTCTTTTTGAACAGCCATAGCAGGACCCATAAGATCTAACCGGCCCTGCATTGCTCTTTTCAATGTCATATCCAGTGTGAGCAACCTGTTGATCTCATTGGTTCCTTCATATATCCTGTTAATGCGACTATCCCGGTATGCTCTCGAAATATTGTATTCAGCGCTGAAGCCATTACCTCCATGTATTTGTACACCTTCATCCACTACAAAATCCAATACCTCACTTCCATATACTTTCAACATGGCACATTCAATTGCAAACTCCTCAGCTCCTCCAATCATTGCTTCATTAAAAGGCTTACCGGCTTCCATCAATTCGTGATCTTTATCATCCACCCATTTTGCTGTACGATAAAGAGCGGATTCACCGGTAAAGATTTTTATTGCCATTTCCGCAAGCTTATGCTTGATGGCGCCAAAATTGGAAATAGGCTGTTTGAACTGTTCTCTTGTTTTTGAATACTGAACAGAATCCGTTAATGCCCTCATTGCTCCGCCAAGAGCAGCAGCGCATAGTTTTAATCGGCCAATATTTAAAATATTAAATGCGATCTTATGTCCTTTGCCTATTTCTCCCAATACATTTTCAACAGGGACTTTACAATCCTGGAAATAAAGTTGTACGGTAGATGATCCTTTAATTCCCATTTTATGTTCTTCTGGACCTTGAGTAAATCCTTCAGTACCTCTTTCAACGATAAAACCAGTGAATCCCTTTTTATCATCAGGCAAATTATCACCTATCACTTTTGCAAATACAGTATATACCTGCGCAAACCCGCCATTCGTGATCCAGCATTTTTGCCCATTCAACAAATAATATTTACCGTCATCACTCAGCTTTGCTGTTGTTCTTGCACTCAGCGCATCGCTGCCGCTGTTAGGTTCTGTTAATCCATAAGAACCTGCCCATTCACCACTAATAAGCCTGGGAATAAATTTTTGTTTCTGTTCAGCTGTGCCGAAATATAAAATTGGCAACGTGCCAATGCCTGTATGAGCAGCAATAGCTACAGAAAATGAATGCCCGGCGCCTAGGTAAGCATTTACAATTGTCGATGTGACAAAATCCTTTCCTAATCCGCCATATTCTTCGGGAAACGATACTGATAATAAGCCTTGCTCTCCTGCCTTTGTCAATAAGGATTTCATGAGTCCGGGCTCCAGGTTATCTATGCGATCTAATATAGGATACACTTCTGCATCAAGAAACTGAATGCACATATCCCGGATCATTTGTTGCTCTTCAGTAAAATTTTCAGGAATAAAGGTTTCAAATGGTGATGATTCTTTTACCAGCCATTCTCCACCTTTCAGAACAGTTTTATTTTTTATTTCTGTGCCCATATAAAAGATTTAATGAATGAATTATATTATTATTTCAAGTTATCATATACTATCTGCAATACTTCTTTGCAGACCTCAATTTTTGCATTTGGCACTCCCTGCAAAGCCTCATTTAATGTTTGATCAGCAAGCCTGATCGTTTCTTCTTCTAATTTCTGTCCTTGTTTTGTGAGATAGATTAAATTAATGCGCCTGTCGCTATCTGATGCTACTCTTTTTACGAGGTTGAGCTTTTCTAAATTATCTACCAAACGTGTTATACTTGGTTTGTCACGAAAAGTTGCATGACAGAGTTGTTGTTGACTAAGGCCATGTTCCTTCCATAAGTGATAAAGCACACTCCATTGTTCAATCGTAATATTTAATCCTGCAATATTGAATTTCTTTTGCAGTCTCCGGGCAATAGCTGTAGAAGCTTTACCTGTAATAAAGCTATAAAGTTCTCCTTTTTTAAATTGGTTGTTTGGCATATAGTTGTTTGTGCAACTAATCAAAATTAATATTATTTTTGATGAGGTTAATTAATTTTTGCTGAAAATTTTCGGCGGCGCATGAAAAATCATTTGCTTACTTACAAAAATTCTACGATCGGTTATTATCCCTTTGGAAATGGTCCTGAGTTGGTTTTATGTTTTCATGGTTATGGAGAAGATGGAAGAAACTTTGCATTTCTGGAAAAATATCTTGGGGATAAATACAGATTTATAGCAATTGATCTTCCCTTTCATGGTAACACTGATTGGAAACCAAAAGAAGATTTTAAAAGCAATGACCTAGAACAGATAGTTAATGAAATTCTCAGACAGAACAATTTCAAGCCATTAAGTTCGGATTTCAAGACTACTTTATTAGGTTTTAGCCTGGGTGGAAGAATGGCATTAAGCCTTTACGAACTACAACCAGAAACTATAAATAAATTGATCCTGTTGGCGCCGGATGGGCTTAAGGTAAACTTTTGGTATTGGCTTTCTACCCAAACATTACCGGGTAAAAAACTTTTTCATTTTACCATGAAATATCCTGGTTGGTTCTTTGCCTTTTTAAAAATATTAAACAAGCTGGAGTTTGTGAATTCCAGCATTTTCAAATTTGTAAATTTTTATATTGGCGATAAGGAGGCGAGGGAGCTTTTATACAAACGTTGGGTTGCATTAAGAAAATTAAAGCCACGCATATCTTTTATTAAATCCCGCATTTCAAGGCTTAACACTTCAATAAGACTGATTTATGGCAAACATGACCGGATTATTATACCCGCACGAGGAGAAAAATTCAGAAAAGGGATAGAGCAACAATGTAGTATTACAGTTATTCCATCCGGTCACCAGGTATTACATGAAAAACATGCAGAGGAAATAGCCTCTGCTTTGCTTCATTAATGCGCTATTAAGTAGATTTGTTTTTTTTCTGCATGATTCTTTTATTTATTATCATACTGCTTTTCATTGTTTATAGTATTCTGATCATTTATTATTGGCAAGCCTGGTTATCGTTCCCGGATTATATATTAGCTAAAGAAGCAAATACGAATATCTCTGTAATTATTCCTGCAAGAAATGAAGAAAAAAATATAAGCAATCTACTGGAAGCATTAAATGGACAGCTATATTCCAAAGATCAACTTGAAGTGATCGTAGTAGATGATCATTCAACAGACAGAACTACTTCTATTGCAAAGCAATTTATTTCTGTAAAATTAATTTCTTTAAGAGAGGATGACCTTAACTCCTATAAAAAGAAAGCTATTGATACCGGCATTGCTTCAGCCAGCAAAGAATTAATTGTAACAACAGATGCAGATTGCATTCCACCGAAAGAGTGGTTACAAACAATCGCAGCATTTTATGAAGAAAAACAAGCAGCACTCATTGTTGCTCCTGTTGTTTTTGAAAACAATAATTCTGTTTTGGAAATTTTCCAGTCATTGGATTTCTTAGTTCTGCAAGGCATTACAGCAGCTTCGGTACATAGGAATGTACATTCCATGTGCAATGGTGCTAACCTGGCCTATGAAAAAAAGATCTTTCATGAAGTCAATGGATTTTCAGGGATAGATAAAATTGCTTCGGGAGATGATATGTTATTAATGCATAAAATATGGCGGAAATATCCCAACAGGATTAACTATCTAAAATCGAAAAATGCAATTGTTGCTACTCAACCCATGAAAACCTGGAAAGAATTTTTTAATCAGCGAATACGCTGGGCAAGTAAGGCAAACAAATATGATGATAAAGGGGTCTTTCTTGTATTACTTCTTGTCTATTTATTTAATCTTTCTTTTCTTATCCTGTTAATAGCAGCTTTTTGGAGCCCTGTCTATTGGTTATGGCTGGTTGGCTTATGGATCGCTAAAACAATAATCGAATTTCCTTTTGTAAATTCAGTTGCCTTTTTTTTCGGTAAACAATCTTTAATGAAATATTTTTTCTTTTTTCAACCTCTTCATATTTTTTATACAATAATTGCCGGCTTGTTTGGACAATTTGGAAAATATGAATGGAAAGGAAGAAGGGTGCGATAGTGACAACCGCACAATGAGCAACAGGCGGATCATTGTTTATTGCCTATTGCTTATTGTAATTTATCTTACGATATAATGACAACAACATCTTCTTTTCAACAATCAGCATGGCGGCGGCTACGAAAAAACAAAGGAGCTGTTCTTGGATTGTTCATTATTATAATGGCAATCATCGTGTCAGTTTTTGCTTATTTCATAGCGCCGGACTCTTCTCCTTATGCTAATCGCATCATACTTGAAATAGGAGGCGAAAAACCAGGATATAAACAAACCTTTATTAAGACAAAAAAGGGAAATGATATTAAGGTTGCTGGTTTTATTAAACAAATGATATCAGGAAAAGAAGATACGAATTATTTTATACCTATTATTTCTTATGAAAAAAAGCCTGACAGTTTTATCGTGCAAAAATTTATAGATGAAGGAGTAACTGAAAGACAGGCATATCCTATTTCTCAATTACCAGATCGTCCTATTGTAACACAAAAATTTTTTTTAGGTACTGATAAATATGGCCGTGACATTTTAAGTCGTCTTCTTGTTGGTACAAGAGTAAGTTTAAGTGTTGGGCTGATCACACTTCTTATTTCATTGAGTATCGGTTTAATATTAGGGTCCCTTGCGGGCTATTTTCGCGGCAGAACAGATAATGTCATCATGTGGTTTATCAATGTTATCTGGAGTATTCCTACATTATTGCTTGTATTTGCTATTACGCTTGCATTGGGCAAAGGCTTCTGGCAGATATTCATTGCAGTAGGATTAACAATGTGGGTAAATGTAGCAAGACTTGTGAGAGGCCAGGTGCTTTCCGTTCGTGAACTCGAATATATTGAAGCAACAAGAGCCCTGGGGTTTTCACATATCAGAACTATTGTACGTCATATATGGCCAAACATTATGGGACCGGTAATGGTTATAGCTGCATCCAATTTTGCCTCCGCGATAGTAATTGAAGCTGGATTAAGTTTTTTAGGCATTGGCGTTCAACCACCTCAACCAAGCTGGGGATTAATGATAAAAGAGAATTATAATTTTATCATTACGCAAAATCCAATGCTGGCGCTTGCCCCGGGTTTCGCAATTATGCTTTTGGTGCTCGCATTCAATCTTCTTGGCAATGGGTTGAGAGATGCTCTTAATGTTCGTTGATCTTATTTACGGGAATATCTATACGAACCTGTCCATTGATTAGTTGACTTTGTTAAAGAGGTAACTTTTACTTCAACCAGGCATTGCACATTAACTGGCGTATTAGTGATATCAATATTGGTAACACTAGTTGATGTATTGATATTAAAAGTAAAAAATGGAGCACTTCCTGAACCATCATCTTTTTTAGCGCTGACCTCTATTTTAACTCCATTAGGAGGCATAGCCGATGTAACAGTAACCTTTAAATTAAAAGGGCCAATTGATGGTGCCTGAACAGAACCATTTGGAGGATCAATTTCCACAACAAGGTTTGCTTCTGTATTGCCACTGCTTTTTTTGCAACCAGATCCGGACAGTAAACACATACAGGCTATCAATCCAAATAATACAGCAATCTGTTTCATGCAAAAACGTTTTACAACAAATCTATTTCAAGATATTTATTATTATTATATTATCCTATTTTCATCGGTTCCTTTTTACCAATCCTTCTATTTGAAGTTACAGTATTTATTAACTTATAACTTTTACGTTTCGGCTGAAACTTTCTTCCAAAGAAATAAAGGTTTCTGTTCGCTCAATACCTTTTATTTTTTGTAGTTGATCGTGTAAAACAAACTTAAGCTCTGAAATATCTTTGCAAACAATTTCTGCAAACATGCTATAATTTCCGGTGGTATAATTAAGCCGAACTATTTCCGGCATTTTTTGCAAATCTTTTGCCACTGAGTCATATAATGAACTTTCTTTTAAATAAATTCCTATAAAAGCTATAACGTCATATCCAAGTTGTTTCAGATCAGCTTTTAGTCTCATGCCTTTAACTACTCCTGCCTCCTGAAGTTTTTTGATACGAACATGAATGGTGCCGCCGCAGACAAATATTTTTTTTCCAAGATCGGCATAAGATATCTCAGCATTCTCCATCGTGTGATGAATGATTTCAAGGTCAAGTTTGTCAAGATTTAATTTGCCTGCCATTTTAAAATCAATTTTTAAATTTTTTCATATATAAACGCAAATATTTGAAAATTATCTATAATTTCAAAATTATTGTTGAAAAAATTGGAATAAAATATACAATTACTATAATTTTGTTCTATCAAAGTTCTTAAAATCGTTGATAATACTGTGGGGTGATGAAACTTTCGGCAGACATGCCCTCTTGTCTCGAGGGTGGGGATAACAGGATAAACGTAGTATAGAGCCGCTTTGGTAGTAATACCATGGGCGACCAGGGTCGACCACTCAAAACTTTGTGCTACAGCTAACTGCCCCGTGGAGGTTCGACTCCTCCCCCTACAGCAGTAGTTTTCTCATGTTAATTTCAAAGCCTTTGGATTTTTCCTGAGGCTTTTTTGTTTTTATCTTCTAAGTTCAATCATTATTTTTTTCTCCATTTTACATACCTGCTATTCTACCTTTGCCGCCCATGGGTCAAAAGAAGCTGGAAAGATTCAAAGAACTTGATACAATGAAAAATGTCCTGCAACATCCAAAGGATATTGCAGGAAAATGGAATGCTTTTTTTAATAATGATCACCCGATCATTCTTGAATTAGCTTGCGGCAAAGGAGAATATGCAGTAGGGTTGGCACAGCTATATCCGGAAAAAAATTTTATTGGTGTTGATCTGAAAGGAAATCGTATTTGGGTTGGTGCAAAGAAGGCTTTACAACATGATCTTAATAACGTTGCTTTTCTCAGAATTCAAATTGATGCTATCAATGACTACTTTATCAAAAATGAAGTAAGTGAAATATGGATCACATTTCCTGATCCTCAATTGCGATTATCCAAATCAAAAAAGAGATTGACACATCCAAAATTTCTAAGATTGTATGAACAATTTCTAATACCGGGAGGTTTAATACATCTGAAAACAGATAGCCCAGATCTTTATTCTTTTACCAAAACAGTCATTGATCTCTATGATTGCATACTATGTACTGACCTTAACGACATTAATAAAAAGGAAAATCTTTCAGCAGAGCTTAAGATAAGGACGCATTATGAATCACTTGATATAGCTGGAAGTAACCGCATATATTATTTGTGCTTTTCCCTGCCTGCCAAACTCAAAGGAAAAGAAAAGGATGAAGTATTAAAGCAAATATTACAAGATCATGGAGGAATTGATTGAAGGCATTCACTATTATTTTAATGAAGAAGGCTTGGTAGTGCTTACAGAAAAATATCATTTGGAAAAAGGATATTGCTGTGGAAACGGTTGTACCCACTGCCCTTATAATTATGAAAATGTAAAGGAACCCCGCCGTTCAGAATTACTTGACCAAAGAAGAAGTAAACCAGGGAAATGATTCTGCTTTCTTTTAAAAATCGATTGCCCTAATTCTTACCTCCGGAATGGTGATAAATATATTCGGGAATTTTTGAGCTCCATCCAGAGTGTGGCATAAACTATGTTATTCTATATGTGAACAATTTCAAGTTGAAGTCATGAAAAAGGTATGTGTGCTGGTGGGAGTATTTATTTTATCCATTCTTCAGGTTTTTTCTCAGCAAAAAAAATTTCGGGATATTGTAGGCAGTTGGAAAGTAACTGGTGAGCAGGCTTCCGGAGCAAGTCTCCAGATAACGGATAGTACTGATATAGTTTTTACCTACCAAGGTGAGAAAAAGAAAGTTCTTGATTATAATATCGATTTTTCTAAATCTCCTGCCTGGTTTGATTTTTCTATTAGTGATACAGCTTCGGTTGTAAAAGTAAAAAGCATAATGGAAGTTATCAATGATAATATGATCAAATGGCAGCTCTTTATTGATGAAGACCGCCCTGATCATTTTTCTTCGGGAAAAGGTGAATTGTTTTATCTCATAAAAGAGAAACCTGTTCCAAATACAGTCTCATTAAGTAATAAGGTCCAATAAGTTTTTTGCTATCTTCATTACATGCCTGTAAAAAAGAAGCCTGCAGCAGTTAAATTAAAATCAATAAAACCTTCCGGTAAAAGAGATGAAAACTTTTTCGAATTGGTATTTGAAGTAGCAAGACAAATACCTAAGGGAAGAGTAACTTCTTATGGCGCTATAGCCGCTTGTCTTGGAACAAAACTCTCTGCAAGAATGGTAGGCTGGGCGATGAATGGATCAGGAAAAGTGAGACCAAAAGTTCCTGCACATCGGGTAGTTAACCGGCTTGGCATTTTAAGCGGCAAACATCATTTTGATGACCCTATGCAAATGGAGCGGCTTTTAAGAAAAGAAGGAATCAAAGTAAAGAATGATACGGTTGTTGATTTTGAAAAATTATTCTGGGACCCTGTGAAGGAATTGGGTTTCTAAATTTTACTTTGATACCTCAGTAAAATATTTATCTGCCGCTTCAGGGTCAGCAAAAAAATGACGGCCTTCTATTATTTTCCAGTTTTTAAATGTCCATAACACACAGGCATGATGGTCAAGATTAATACCATCGGAACTATTGGTTGCCGAATGAATACACTCAATTAAATAATTCTCATTTTCACTTACAATCAGCTTATCGATTGTTGGCTTTCCCCTCGCCATTATTTTACCCATTTTATCAAAGAAGGCTACAATTTCATCCACACCATTTTTTATACCCGCTAATGGATGCCTGCCCATAAATATCCATTTTGCATTTTCATCCATTACTTCTTTGACCTTATTCATATCATGAGCCTGGTATGCTTTAAAGAAGTTATCTACTATGGATTGATGAGGAGAATTCATTTTGCAAGAGTTTACAATAGCTTAGCAAATTGCTTACCATACTTGACGGCGTATCCGCTCCACTCATATGGCAATGCTGTGAGACAGGTCTGAGAATTTTTAAAGAAGACACGGCAGGGAAATTAACTCTACCAATTCTCTATTTTTTATTAATTCTTGTGAGCAACTAATTTGATACATTATCCCGAGGAAATACTAAATCACTTTTGGCGACGAATATTCCACTCGCCTAAATATTCTCCGGGGTTAATGGAATAAATCATCAGATTGGTTGTTGCTTGCGAATTGATATTTGAATCATTATTATACCTTAATAAAAAATTAATTCCCGATTTTGACACCCACAAATGTTGTTTACTAGCGGGACTACCGGGGATTAATAATTCTGTACCAGCCCTTATTACTCCAAAGATCCTTGTTAAAAGCCTCGCCATAAACTCATTACTACACTTAAAAAAGATATTTATCATTTTAATTTTCCCTAATGAGTCAGTAACTACAAACAAGTCGTCTATCTCTTCAAAATCGATAGTGGTTCTGATCGCTATCGGTGATAAAAAATAAACGACTGAAGAATCAGGCTGAAAAAAATATTTCTCTTTTTTGACATAATCTTTTAGGGGCTTCAAAATTTCAAATTCAGAAATATTTCTGTTTATTTTGATATTGCTAATCCCACTATTATGTATCTGAATCTCTTTTTGAGCCATAATTTCAAAACTAAAAAAGTAAGGAAGTAAATTAATTCTCCGCCGTGTCTTCTGACGGAGACAGAGATACAGCATTAAAATTATTTATTTAAATCAACACTTCTCCTCAATAATACCTCCTTATCATTAAATAAACAATCACTCCCGTTACAGCTACATAAAACCATACAGGCCAGATGATCCGGACTATCTTTTTGTGTTTCTCATACTCACCGATCAGTGCCCGGTAAGCGGCGAATAAAATAAACGGAAGCCCCAAACCTGCCAGGGGTATATGAGTGGAAAGAATTATAAGATATACGGTGCGTCTATTTCCTGCAGCAGCAAGCTCAGTATCACTAAGGCCTTTTATACCGTCTGTTTCACCATATATTGTTTCTCCAGCAAATAAATGATGGCAGATATAAGAAGCCAGAAATAATACCGACAATAACATCGCTGTCAGCATTATTCTTTTATGAAGTAAATATTTTTTTTGTTTTACTGCAAATAAGCCTGACAATAAAAGTAGGGCCACTATTCCATTAATGATGGCATTTGCCCGTGCAAAAATGTGTACATCAAATAATAAATTAATTTTTCCTGCCAGGTTATATCGTCCCAATACACTTACTGCGGCAAATACAATAACAGAAAAAAGGATGATCAGTGTTTTTGCTTTTCGATCATTTTTTTTCAAGGTAGCCGGCAACAACATTGATTAGGTGGTTTTTTTTCTGAAAAAGTATAAAAGTAATCCAACGGCTATCATTGTAATGAGTAAAACAATAGCGATCAATTGTAGCTTACCCGCAAAAAAGCTTTTTTCTTTAGGGCTTTTTTCCAGCGTAAGTAATACGATGTCCTGTGAAAGTTTAGCAAGCGATACTGAATCCAATCCATGATAATAACCCCGCACATAACGATTGCTATCAATCAAAACAAAATGATCAGTGTGCATAAAACTTGTGTCTACTCCATGCCCATCTTCTGCAGGAATTTTCATTTCATTAATGATAAGATCATAAATGTCTTTTTTATTGCCGGTGAGCAACCACCATTGTTCCGGATTTATCTGGAAACGGTCAGCCCAGTATTTCAAACGTTCTACTGAATCTCTTTCGGGGTCAATGCTGAAGGAAAGGAAATGAACAGACGCATTCGTTTTATCACCCACTCTTTGTGCATTGGTTATCGACTCCTGCAGCCGTTTCATATTTCTTGTAAGTCCTGGGCAAATAGTAGGGCAATGCGTAAAAAAGAAATCAGCAATTACGATCTTGCCTTTCATGTCATTCCATGAAACTTTTTTACCTAATTGGTTAGTTAGCGAAAAATCAGCAAGACGATGCCACACCGTATCAATAATTTGTTTTCCCTTTTTAGTCTTTACAATGACTGAATCAGGGAGATAATGGCGGGGCATTGTAATAGCTGACTCACTATATCTTTTGACAATAAAATAACTCACCAGGGGTAAAAGTATCGCCAGCAGCACCGCATATAAAGCTTTTTGATTCACTTTGAGGTATAAAAATTAATTAAAAACCATCCCGTTGCAGCGGAATGGTTACAAGAATTTAATGAGTTAGTAAACGTATCGTTATTCTTTTCCACTATGTTTTAGTTCAATGGTATCCTGCTTTTGTTCATGCACGGGCATCGTTGATTCTTTAAAATGTGGGTCATACTTGTTTCGAAGATTTTTATAAGAGTTACCATCTAATATAAAGGCGAGGATGAACCAGATGAAAAGGGAAAGCGGCACAACGATCGTCATGATCATATTGCGGATCTCATCCCCCAGGTGCATGAACACAGAAACAATATAATAAGCTTTTGCCAACGTTAATATGCAAACCATGCCCTTGAACATTAATATCAGCAGGGGGCTTGGATGTTCGCCTTTATGTAACGTATAAATAGTTAAACCTATTCCTAATTCTATAATAGTAATGACAGATAAGAGGATTGTTGTCTTACGTACCCTTTTTTTAAATTCAGCATCTGAATGATGATGCTGAAAAGTAACTTCTGGTGAGAATGTATTTTGCTGATGATCCATATTTCAAATTAAATTAAGTTTTAAAGCCCCCGCAATCCTAAATAAGATAAAAGCACAAGAATACAAATACCCATACCAGGTCAACAAAGTGCCAGTACAATCCTGCTTTTTCTATCATCAGGTAATGTCCTTTTCTTTCAAATACTCCTTTCGATGTCATGATAAGCATAATGCTATTAATGATAACTCCGGAGAAAACATGGAAACCATGAAAACCCGTGATGCCAAAAAAGTAACCGCCAAATGCGATTGGTCCTTTCTCTCTCACATGCATTTCTGTCGTATTCAGCATACCAATAAGATTATCGTTTGACATGGAAGCAAGCTGAGCCGGAGCCACTGTATGATTATGTTCTTCCACCAATTTCATTAACGTTTCCTTAGGCGTATTTCGCAAAGCATCCATTACTGCCGAACCTTCAACAAGCCTTCCCCACGGATTACCCCTCATCGTTTGCCCGATCAACTCTATTTTACCATCAACTAATACGGCATGTTCTCCTGTTATAAGGTGATGCCATTCCCATGCCTGGCAACCAAGAAAGGCAAGGCCACCAACAATGGTCCATGCGATCCATTTCATTACCCCATTTTTATCCTGGTTATGTCCTGCATGTACTGCCAATACCATTGTAACCGAACTGATGATAAGTATAAATGTCATCACACTTACAAAGGCAAGCGGTAAATTGGTATGACCTGCTCCTGGAAATGCGTTGAATACAGCATTAGAATCGGCCCAAAAGTTTTGACTGAAACGAATAGAGCCATAAGAAATAAGAAATGCGCCAAATGTAAAAGAGTCACTCATCAAAAAATACCACATCATTAATTTACCATACTCCAGGTTGAA
>Ga0105249_10001275_pt1 | contig 22098 bp, 19 predicted proteins | sample KBSS44metaG_FD_81522 | JGI IMG/M metagenome (GOLD analysis project Ga0105249, IMG submission 81522) | Switchgrass rhizosphere microbial communities from Kellogg Biological Station, Michigan, USA - KBS S4-4 metaG | ecosystem: Host-associated > Plants > Roots > Rhizosphere > Soil | place...
CCAGCCTTGTGCTTTTACATCATCAGGACTATTTTGAATATATGCAAAATTTGTTGATGCGAGCGGATTAAGAGCATTTAACGGTGTTGATGCTTTAACTACAGCAACTCTGGCAAAAAAATCCTGGTAGCGACTGTAATAACCGTATACATCAACTAATAGCTTTTTACCTATAAGTCCTTTATAACCGATTTCACCAGATGAAACACTTTCAGGATTTACGGTTCCGAAAATTGAAGCTTGTAGCAATGCTGGATTAAAGGCTGCTCTTGCCGCAGTAACAGATTCAGCAGTGTAGGTACCTTCATTCAAACCATAACGTGTAACAAATTCCGGCAGTGCTCCAACTAAAATCACTGATCCGGTATTCAAGTCAATATACTGATCCTGGTTAGATGGAAAGCGATATGCTGTTTGGAATGATAAACGAATATTATTGTCTTTTGCCACACGCATGACGGCAGTAAATCTTGGTGTCCAGCGTCCATCAAAATTTGTTTGTTTATCATAACGGATAGCTCCCGTAAGCGTCAGAAAATCTTCAAACAATTTTTTCTTTAGTTGCAAGTAGCCGCCGGTTTCACTGATCTTGATACTTCCAGCGCTGTCAGCAAAAATGGTTCCTTGAGAATTCATTACCCATTGTTTCCATTGCAATCCTGCCATCACTTCTATTTTATCAGAAAAATCAAAGGCATCAGAAATATTCACTTGTCCTTCTGCAGCCCACAGATCAGACTTGTCGAGGAATTTAGCACCCCCTTGTCCAATTGGAGTGGTTCTTATCTTTTGTTTTGAAGCATCAAATGCAGCCGAACCTGGTAGCGGCATTCCTGCATCAACAAATGCTCTTGCAGTTTGATGAGCATTAAGATCACTCGGAGTTTGTCCTGAATTATATATTGCATTTTTATAATTAAAATAAGCAAAAGTATAACTAGGATACCAGCCGGTACCATCGGGACGGATACTAGGCATAAATGCTTCCTGCATTAAACGCCCAAGGGCTGTTGCCTGGTAGGCTTCTCCAGCATTTTCCTGTGTGGTATAACCACGAACAAACCAGTTCTTATGACGTACCTCAAGTTTATGTTGAGCCATTTTGAAATTGCGAAGAGAATAGCGATCAGCGCCAGTATAAACGGTAGTTCCTGTTCCCCAGTATGTATTCCATGAAGCTTCAATTCCAGGAGTTATTTTATAATGAAACCCTGCAGTGAATTTAAAATTTAGTGCTCCATAATCAACAAGATCTCTTTCATTATAACCAGTTCTTGATACACTTGTTGTTTGTGGCAACCAATTGTTGCGAAGACCCCAATAAAGAGGATCATAAAGTGCAAGGGTCGGTTGTAGTGACGCAGGGTATGCCGAATAAACGGCATTTCTTACAGCCTGTGAAGCTCCGTTGGGAATCTGTGCATCCAGGTTAGTTTTAATATTGGGAATAAGTCCTCCTGAAGCTGTTGCAATGCCAGAAATAATTCCTTGCTGGATTAAATTGGATACAAGAAATAGATTAGCGGTGGTCTCATCTCCATAAACATTTACACCATCATAGTTTGGGTCATTGGTCCTGTTACCACCAGGTTTGATCTTACTGTTAGTACTTGTTCTTGCTACATCATCATAATCATTCGCTTCCCAATCCTGTGCTTTTGTTAGTTGCCAGGTAAATTTCACCGCAAATTTATTTTTGAAAGCCTTTGCCCAACGGAATGACCAATCATAATAAGGTGCGGCAAGGTGCTGTTTACCATCTACATGATTGATGCCTTGTTTTATATTAAAACTTAATCCCTGGTATTTAAATGGATTCTTACTGTTAATAAGCAATGTACCATTCATGCCACCAGAACCATATAACGCAGAAGAGGCGCCTGATAAAAGCTCCATATTATCAACATCGAGTTCAGTAAGTCCAACAATATTTCCAACTGAAAAATTTAAACCAGGAGCCTGATTATCCATACCATCAATCAACTGATTGAACCTGTTGTTACCGCTTGCCACAAAGCCGCGGGTAGTAACAGTTCTGAACATCATACTGGCAGTATGCATATCAACGCCTTTTAGATTTGTCAATGCCTCATAATAGTTAGGAACCGCAGCATTGCGAAGAGCTGATGAACTCAACCTTTCAATAGTAACAGGAGCATCTATGATTCGTTGTGGTGTACGGTTTGCTGCTACAACAACTTCCTGCCCCAATGTGGAAACAGATACTAAATCAATTTCAAGAGCTGATGATGCACTGCTAACTTCTACTTCTTTTGATTCAAATCCAACCGAAGTAAACACCAATGTTAGCGGCAATTTAGCCGAAGTAGAAATTGAAAAAAGACCTTTATCATCAGTATAAGTGCCAGACGAGCTTCCTTTAATAACAATAGATACGGCAGGCACACCTTCTTTTGAAATGGAATTGCGGACTGTTCCGCTGATGGTTACGGTTTGCGTCAAAGCTTGAAGAGAAAATAATGCAGTAATCAGGCAAGCAGCCGTAAAGCGCAGGCTTTTACTCATATTAGGTAATTTTGGTTTTTAAAAATGTGATGGAAAAGTAAGAATAGTAATTTGGATGTAAAAATCTAATTTTTAGACATTAAGGATAAGTTGTTGAAATCTTAAACAGCTTGTAATTGGGCAAATTTTCTCACCTGTTTACTTTCGGGCATGGCTAATTTTAATTTTCCAGATCAAACAAGTTTTTACAAAGGAAAAGTAAGAGATGTTTATTTTATCGGCAATGATTTGCTGGTGATGATCGCTTCAGATCGTATCTCCGCATTTGATGTGATTTTGCCCCGCTCTATTCCATTCAAGGGCCAGGTGCTTAATCAAATTGCTGCATACATGCTTGGAGAAACAAAAGATATTTGTAAGAACTGGTTGGTTGATGTGCCTGCTCCCAATGTTTCTATTGGAAAAAAATGTGAGCCTTTTAAAATTGAAATGGTTGTCCGGGGTAATCTGGTTGGTCATGCCTGGAGAACGTACAGTTCAGGTAAAAGAATTTTGTGCGGGGCTACAATGCCTGATGGGTTAAAAGAAAATGATTTTTTTCCCGAACCGATCATCACTCCTTCTACAAAAGCTGATGCCGGGCATGATGAAGATATTTCTCCTGATGAAATAATCGAAAAAGGGTTAGCGACAAGAGATGAATGGACCATTCTAAGCCAATATGCATTTCAACTTTTTGAAAAAGGAAAAGCAATTGCAGCAAAAAGAGGATTAATATTGGCTGATACAAAATATGAGTTTGGAAAATTAGGTGATGAGATCTGTTTGATGGATGAAGCGCATACTCCTGATTCATCCCGTTATTTTTATGCAGATGGTTTTGAAGAAAGACAAGAAACTGGTGAACGACAAAAACAATTAAGCAAAGAGTTTGTAAGGGAATGGCTGATTGCCAATAATTTTATGGGTAAAGAAGGACAGACAGTCCCTGGAATGAGTGATGATTGGGTGAATACGATTTCACAGCGATACATTGAGCTCTATGAAAAAGTGATCGGGAAAAAATTTGTTGCTGAAAAATTAAGTGATGATGAAACTTACAAACGTATTATTTCATCGTTGAATAAATATTCTTCCAGTAAAAATAATCACCATGTCACCTGATTCAATTTTTCAAACCTGCAGCACGATTGCTATGGCGGGATGGTTAGTCCTGCTAATAATTAGTCCATTCTGGAGCGGCTTTGATAAATTTCTTATTGGCATTATAATTACATTGTTTGCCATTATTTATGCGTGGCTTATTTTCCAGGTATTCGGCTTTGGCGATTTTGAAAAATTCGGTTCATTAGATGGCGTAATGGAATTATTCACTGATAAGACCGCTGTTACTGCGGGTTGGGTACATTATCTCGCTTTCGATCTACTCACAGGAATTTGGATAAAAAAGAATGCTCAGAAATACAACATTCATCATTTGATCTTACTACCCTGTCTCCTTCTTACTTTCATGCTTGGGCCAATTGGTTTACTATTGTATTTGTTGATAAGATTAATAAAGACAAAACAATATTTTGCCTCAAATTATTAAATCGCTTGCATGAATTTCTTCATTGAACTGAAAAGGAGAAATGCGTTGTTATTCTGGTTTGGATTATTCAACCTGGTTGTAGCAATAATTTGTCTTGTCCTAATGCCATTTGAAGAAACGAAGATACTTGGAGTAAATAAGTGGTTGAAACCTTTTAAATTTTACTCTTCTGTAGGCATCATGGTTCTTACGATGGGTTGGTTGTTATACTATCTCAATAACCCTAAAAAAATTAAAACTTATTCATGGCTGATTGTGATCACTATGTTTTTTGAAAACGGGTTAATAATCACACAGGCGATCAGGAATACGACTTCACATTTCAATATTACCTCATCAATTAATGGCATTATTTTCAACCTGATGGGAATTTTTATCCTTGTATTCACTATTACTGTCATATTGATCTGCATTTCCTTTTTTAAACAAAAACAATTTTCAATTCCCGATGCTTATATATGGGGCATCAGGTTGGGGATATTATTTTTTTTATTTTTTTCATTGGAAGGTGGAATGATGCTGGGTCTTCTGAAACATACCGTTGGTGGCCCTGATGGCGGACCCGGGTTACCAGTTGTAAATTGGAGCACACAGTATGGTGATCTCCGCATCGCACATATTATCGGTATTCATTCGTTACAGGTTTTACCATTATTTGGATATTATATTTCAAAAACAAAAACGCAGGCTATTTTATTTTCCGTCGCGTATTTTCTTGTTGCATCAGTTTTATTTTTACAAGCTATGAAAGGGATACCTTTGTTTTTTTAATTTCTCTTTATGCAAAAAATATTATTTATTGGCGCATCAGGTATGTTGGGCAAACCGGTTGCTCTTGAATTAATGAGAGCAGGCTTTCCGGTTACATTTCTTGCAAGAGATGTAGAAAAGATGCAAAAGCTTTTCCCAAATGCTGCTGTAGCTAAAGGTGATGTGTTTGACATTGCTTCATTGGAAACAGCAATGGCGGGTCAGGAAATTGTTTATTTGAATCTATCTGTTGCACAATCATCAAAGAAAACTGAGCCACAACCCGAAAGAGAAGGAATAAATAATATTATTGAAGCGGCTAAAAAAATAGGCATAAAACGCATAGTCTATCTTTCTTCGCTGATAAAAAACTACGAAGGAATGAATGGGTTCAAATGGTGGGCATTTGAAATAAAACATGCAGCGGTGAATGCAATAAAGAAATCTGGTTTGAACTACAGCATATTTTATCCTTCCACATTTATGGAATGTTTGGATAAACAAATGTTGCAGGGAACAAGAATAGTGCTTGCAGGGAGATCAGAAGCGCCAATGTGGTTTATTGCCGGTAAAGATTATGGCGTGCAGGTGGCATGGGCAATGAAAAAAGCAGGCGACAGCAACCAGGAATATGTTGTACAGGGATTGGAGCCTTTTACTTCTGATGAAGCAGCAAAGGTTTTTATTCAGAATGTCAAGTCGCCAATAAAAATTATGAGGACTCCGCTGGCGCCATTAAAATATCTTGGGATTTTCAACCAGCGAATGAATTATGCTTATCATATTTGCGAAGCATTGAATAAATATCCAGAGAAATTCGAAAGTGAAAACACATGGAATGACCTGGGTAAGCCTTCTACCACTCTTGCTGATTATGTTGCTTCATTAAAACCTTAGAAAAATTACACATGATAAAATCTATTTTTATTTTTTTTGCCTTAAGCATTAGTCTTAGTCTTTGTAGTCAAAAAGCCAAAGAACAGTTTCTTATCATAGGCACTTACACTTCTGAAAAGAGCGAAGGTGTGTATGTTTATAAATTCAACACAGAGACAGGTGAAAACAGTTTTATAAGTTCTGTAAAGACATCAAATCCTTCCTATCTTGTTGTATCTCCGGATAAAAAATTTGTGTATGCAGTAAATGAAGATGACCCGGGAAATGTAACTGCTTTTGTTTTTAATAAGCCAAATAACAAGTTGCTCCAGGTGAATCAACAACCATCGCATGGAAAACATCCCTGTTATATTACAATAGATAAAAACGGTAAATGGATAATCGTTGGAAATTATAGCAGTGGCACTCTTGCAGTTTATCCTGTTAACAAAGACGGCTCTCTTGGAAAAGCAACCGATTCAGTTTTACATGAAGGCAGCAGTGTAAATTCAGAAAGACAGGAGGCGGCGCATGTACATGCAACTGTATTGAATAATAATAACAAGACCTTGTATGTACCCGATCTTGGAATGGATGAAGTGATGTTGTATAATTTTGATAATAAAACAGGTAAGCTGAAGGAATTCGATCCGCCATTTGTAGCAACAGAACCCGGCGCCGGCCCACGTCACATCGATATTCATCCAAATGGTAAATATGCTTACCTGATGGAAGAGCTTACTGGCTCGGTATCTGTTTATAAGATAGAAAAGGATGGCTATTTAAGTTTATTACAAAATATTTCGGGTTTGCCAAGAGATTTCGATGGCGCTATTGGCAGTGCCGATATTCATGTTTCTCCTGATGGAAAATTCTTGTATTGTTCAAATCGTGGTGAGAGCAATACGATCGGGATCTTTAAGATCAACCAAAGTAATGGACAACTTGTTTGGATAGATCATCAATCGACTCTTGGCAAAACGCCCCGTAATTTTAACTTTGATCCTACTGGCAATTTTTTGTTGGTAGCCAATCAAAACAGTGATGAGATAGTAATCTTTAAAAGAAATAAGGAAACAGGTTTGCTGACTGATACCGGCAAAAGAATTAGCGTTTCAAAACCTGTTTGTTTAAAATGGATGCCGGTTGAATAATTTATTTCTCCCTGGCCTGAAGGCCAGGGCCATTCAATGAGGATATTTTTTCAATCTACTTTGACTTGCTCCGGGCTTTAGCCCCGGGGATAAAAAAATAAACAAAATCAATTTTGGAAATTACAAAGCAACATATTGAAGAAGCACATAAAAGAATAAAACCCTTTATTCATAAAACTCCTGTACTTACTTCAAAAACTTTCAATCAGATTTCAGGAGCAGAAATATTTTTCAAATGCGAGAATTTCCAAAAGATCGGCGCATTTAAGATCCGGGGTGGCATGAATGCTGTGTTATCGTTGCCCGAAGAAAAAAGAAAAAAAGGAATTGCTACTCATTCATCCGGCAATCATGCACAGGCGATTGCTTATGCCGCAAGGGAAGTTGGAACAAAGGCTTATATCGTTATGCCTGATAATTCTCCCAAGGTAAAAGTGGATGCAGTAAGAGGTTATGGTGCCGAAATATTTTTTTGTGAACCCAATCAGCAGGCAAGAGAGAAGACGTTACAAGATGTAGTTGATAAAACCGGCGCTGAATTTATTCATCCCTATAACAATTATGAAGTAATCACAGGCCAGGCGACCTGTGCAAAAGAGTTGATCGAAGAAATTCCTTCGTTGGATTTTATCCTCGCTCCCGTTGGCGGCGGCGGATTGTTGAGTGGTACATTATTAAGTACTCATTATTTTTCTCTAACAACCATCGTTTATGGCGGAGAACCGGAAGGTGCTGCTGATGCGATACTTTCTTTAAAAAATGGAAAAATCGAGAGAGCTCCTTATGTAAAAACAATTGCAGACGGTTTACTTACCACACTTGGAGATAAAACTTTTCCGATCATAAAACAATATGTAAAAGATATTTTGATCGTAAGTGATGAAGAAATAATTTCTGCAATGCGGTTAGTTTATGAAAGGATGAAACTTCTAGTTGAACCAAGCGGTGTTGTGCCACTTGCCGCACTATTAAAAAATAAAAGCCTTTTTTCAGGTAAAAGAGTTGGCGTTATTTTCAGCGGCGGTAATGTTGAGTTGAAAAAGTTAGGAGAATGGTTTTAATGTTCAATATTTATTTGAAAGCATTGAATTTTAGAAACATCATCATCTAAATCGATCCTGTAATACAATTGATCATCGCCATTTCCAAATTTCTTATTCTTGTTTTTATCATTCTGCACTTTTACTAAAATCATTTTCTTGTCCTTTGATAAAGTCCAGGAAAGAACATTAAGACCTTTTGGTGTGATCTGTTTTAGATTATCACCTGTCTTAGTTGAAATATACAAATACAAAGGGTCGTCGTTATCAAGTGCATTATCCCCATTGAAATTCTCTGTCCTTGCTAAATACACAATATGCTTCGGCAAAATATTTGCCGGTAGTTCAGTTTCTTTCCCTTTATAATAATAATATTCCCTTTTATTGAATGATTGGATCAATGCCAGTTGCCCTGCAAAAAGTTTTTTTGTTTGCTTTGTAGTTGAGTTATAAAAATAGATGTCCATATAATCCCCCCAGGCAAAAAACCCTACTCCTTTTCCATAGGCCTCTTTATTGTCATTGTCAACAAGCTCGGGAATTAAAAAGTATTCAGAACTGTCAATCTGAAAAGGATCAGAGAAGTTAACTTCGTCTTTTTTCTGGGCAAAAATTGTTGTGGAAATAAATGCAATTAAAAGCGATGTTGTTATGATCTGTTTCATATACTGAATTTAAAGGGTATAACGTCTTAGGCGCCTGTTATGTTACTTTTTATATCGTTGTCGCTATGCGCATAGCTTTGTGAATAGCGTACGAAGAACCAGGATTAATGATGTATTGGTTGGTGGACGTACAGTTTAGTCTCATTATTATGACGAAAATTATCTAATTCGTATTTGGATGTTTGCATTCTTCCCAGTAAGCAATTATCAGTTTAACGGTTTCTTTTAGCTCACTATATGTATTCTTTTTTTGAAAAAAACCTTGCACAGTCATTTTTGTATAGGCATCATTAACTGTTTTCTGATCAACAGAAGTAGAATAGAAAACAAACGGGATGCTTTTTTTCCTCAGTTCTTTATTATCGTCTATTTGACGCTTACATTCTATTCCGCTTAATCCCGGTAAATTCACATCACAAAAAATAATAAATGGTTGTTCTGAAGTTTTTTCCAGATATGAAAATGCGTCGTCACAATTTTGAAACCATATTACAGGATTAGATACTTTTAGGTCCTTAAGAATATCCTGGAAAACATCTTTATCATCAGCATCATCTTCAATAAGGATTATCGGCCCCGATTTCATGTATCACATTTTTTTAAAGTTATTAAAATACGAACAGCCAGTAAAAAAAATCGGGGTTTAAAGGCTAAACACCAGCCATTTATTTTCATTTGATTTAGCAATTCCATTTTTAGATAACGTTTGTTATGCGAACACTAAAAGAACAGCAAGTTTCGGGTTGTTGTAAAATAATAAACATTTCATTTTTGCATAAATAAATACTTATTAAATGAAACAGTTTAAAATTGTACCGCTTAGCGAGACGTATGCAAATAAGATAAGGGAAAATAATAAAGATGATTTTGGTCACGAGGTAATTGAGCAGCTAGCAAGCGGTAAAGGGCCTTGCAGGGTTTCTCTTAAGCCTTTTTCAGTTGGGCGAGATGTGAGGCTCTTAATTTCTCATAGTCCATTTGCAGTTGATAATGCATTTAATCAACCGGGACCGGTATTTATTCATAAAAAAGATGTGGAAGCATATAGTGATATACACCGTTTTCCCCCAGAAATAAAAGCTGATAAAGAAAGTTTTCCTTTGACATTAATTGGATATACCAAAGAACAAATGATGGCTTTTACACAATTAGTAGGTGATGATGATGTAGACTTACTTATACCGAAAATATTTGAAGAACATCCCAATGTAGAATACCTGCATGCAAGAAGTGCAGAAGCAAGTTGTTTTATTTGTAAAATTGAAAGAGTTTAATTCTCTACATATTTTTCAGCCATCATAACAGAAAACATCATGTTGGCGGCATGTGTTTCTCTCTGTCCGTTGGAACATTTTCTATTCTTTTCTTATTTCATACCATAGTTCCACCATTCCGCTTTTGTAGGCTGTCACGTCTTTTAGGTGTAATGTTTGTTCTTGTCCTATGTGGTCAAAAAACAGTGTCCCGTCACCTAAAATAATAGGCATAACAGATAGCCTTATTTCGTCAGCTAATTTTAAACAAATGAAATCTTTGACAAGCATAGCACCACCTACAAGCCAAATATTCTTATAGTTTGGTTTTAGTCGTTCATTTACAAGTTTGTGCAGGTTGCCTGAGTAAAATTCAATGTTCTTTCTGTCAATCGACAGGTTTCGATGAGTTAATACAATAGTCGGCACGTCTTCGTAAACCCACCCATAAGATTTTGAAAGTTCCAAAGCGTGTTCATATGTCCGGGACCCCATTACATAGCAGTCTATTGTTTTAAGAAATTCCTCCGCCTCTTGTTCATTAACTCCTTTTTCATAGTAGTCAGATGTCTCAAACCATGAAACGCTATTGTCTTTGCTGGCAATAAAGCCGTCAAGACTTGAAACCATATGTATTGTCACTTTAAATGAATCTGTTGTCATTTGTGAATATGTGTTGTCGAACTGTTGTCTGTCGTTATGCGGTATGCCGCAAACAACAGCTGGACGTTGTTACTAAAGATAAAAATTTATTCTGTTGCTCATTAGATTTGCGTCAGCCGACAAAAGCTCAGTTGCGAACCGAAAGTCGAATCACGACATTCATCAGCCGCAATAGAACAAATGCAATGTTGGTTGGTTGCTGTTTTGTCGCACTTATTGCCTTGGCAAAATGCCATTAGCCCCATCGTATTTGTCTTCGATTTCAGCTATTACGGGAACTTTGGATGAGGTTTTTTTGTAAAACCCGTCTGCAAAAACAGCGTGACCAAATGCGCAGCCAAAATTTAGGTCTGCTTGATACTGTTCAACAGTAATTCCTTTTTTGTTAAACTTGAATTTAATTCTGCATGAAGAATCATCTTCTGGGGTCGTGTGAAGGGCAACGTTGTTCTTATATGTTAAGGTGTCGATGAAAGATCCAGAGTTATAACTCGGTGCTCCTTTACAAACAAAAAAACTTATTGCGATTCTGGTACTGTCAAGCAGCTTTACATCAATGTCCCCGAAATATCCATAAGTGTCTCCATCCTTAACTGTTGTTTTGCTGTCAAGTTTATAAGAGCCAGTCGGATTAATAAAACTCGTTGCTTTCTTAACCTGTCCTATTGCTGTCAAGCAGACTATGGATAATAAAAGGAAAAATGAGATTTTAGGAGTCATAAAAATAGCCACCAACTCATAAATATACGAATGTCTTGTAGCTCAACTTATTTATTTACAGCAAAAATTCTTTCATTTTTTTAACCGTTTATTTTTTTCTCATTTGCTGCAATTGGGTCATTCGCTGCTTCGATTTATTAAACACGTTTCTTCCCTTATCAATTCCGCTTCTTAATTTTTTTTGCTCTTCTTCAGGTAAATGAATAAAATCCTGGCATTCTTTGCTGCAGGTGCCTTCATATTTATTTTTGCATTCATCACATTGTATAAATAAAAGATGACAAGCATCATTTATACAGTTCACATGTGTGTCTGCTGGTTTTCCGCATTGATGACATTGGGAAATAATTTCATCTGTAACCCTCTCCCCCAGCCTTTGATCAAACACAAAATTCTTTCCATGAAATTTTAAATCAAGCTTTTTTTCTTTTGCCTCATTGACATAATTAATTATACCACCTTCCAAATGAAAAACATTTTCAAACCCACTATGCTTCATGTAGGCTGATGCTTTTTCACAACGAATGCCACCGGTGCAATACATGATGATGTTCTTCTCTTTATTATCTTTCATCATATCAACAGCCATCGGTAATTGTTCACGAAAAGTATCAGAAGGGATTTCAATTGCATTTTCAAAATGACCAACTTCAAATTCGTAATGATTACGCATATCGATCACGATCGTATCTGGATCATTGGTCAATTGATTAAACTGCTCTGCATTTACATAACGACCTTTGTTTGCCATATCAAAAGCAGGATCATTGATGCCATCGGCAACAATTTTAGTGCGAACTTTTATATCCAGAACATAAAAACTTTTTCCATCATCATCAACGGCCACATTGAGACGAAGTCCATTTAAAGGTTCTATAGAATAGAGATAGGAACGAAAAGTTTCAAGGCTCGAAGTTGGTAAACTGATTTGGGCATTGATGCCTTCCGAAGCCACATAAATTCTTCCCAACACTTCCAATTCTTTTAAATGACGATAAAGATCATTCCTGAATTGTGCAGGGTCATCAATCTTAAAATAACAATAAAATGAAATGGTGATGCGTGGTGTGGGGTCGTCCTTAATGCGTTCTTTCAGCTCCTTGCGGGAGATACGATTATGTAATGCTGCCATTTTGTGAATTTTAATCCTAATTGCTCAGAATCCCAATTGCAGGTTGGGCAAAATCCTAAAGCGACACAAAGATAAGGAGAGTTTGATGTTTGAGATTCGGGGTCCGGGTAACATCACACTTCAAGTCTTGAAACTTAAATTTTAATCTTCAGGAGTCCGTGTCAGCGTTCTCTTAAGACCGAGACGTATTGTTGATCTACCTCCTTCGCCATCCCTGAAGGAGAATACATAGTCAATACGTAAGAATTTAAATATATTTTCCAAACCAGCGAACACTTCGAGGTAATCGTTTTTGTTTACATGGAAATTATTTGCGCCACCAACGAGATACCAATTGAGTTTTCTAAAACCTGGAATTTTATTGGTAAGAAATCCATTGAAGTGATGTTCTATATGCGCCAGCGTATAAAACTTGCTGGTATTGCTGAATTCATAAATAGGAAGCAATTGAAAACTGTTTAAATATTCGGTCGCAAATCTTGAAATATTACCATTGAAGTGCGAGTAATCTATCACTCCAACTTCTTTCGTACTCAAAAATCCGCCGGCGCCGATACGGTAGTTAAATACACCGGCAAGTTTGAACCTAATAATATCCGTCAATGTAAATTTCCATTTTCCATAATCCACGTCGCTTCCTAAAAATCCACTGATGCCCTGTGTATATATCAGCGCCATAGTTGGCCATTTAGAACCGATATTTATTTTCTGATCAGGAAGCTGGATATACCTGGCGCCCGGTTGCCATGCAATACCAAAGTTGGCACTGAATGCCTGGTGCCTGACAATATTGCTGTTTACAATTTCATATGGATAATTGGGAGTAAACTCTCTTTTTTCTTCTGCCTTAAATGAAAAATCAGTTGTGTTATCAAGCGGCATTCTATCCTGGTATTGGATCCCGATACTCCAGGTCAGGCCTGAGCCGATGCCTTTCGCATAAGAAGCATTAAAATACCATGCTTCATATAGTTTCAATTGATTCTTTCCTCCTAGCAAGGTTGTGAAAGTATTATTTCTTGTACCGATGGGGCTTGCATTATTAAATTGAAAAGGCTTCTTTCCACCGGAAACGGAAATAGAGTTAACATATTTTTTTCCAAATGTATAGTTGACCGAGATATAGGAATTGAAATGATGATTATTGAAACCATAACGGATATTTGGAGTGATACGCAACCTGCGTCTGCCAATACTGGAATCAAGACGTTTGGTATAAGAGCCTCCTAATACCACGGATAATCCTTCCACTATATTAAAACCTATATTTTCGGTGATCGCTTTAAGATGATATTCTGCACGCTTGCTTTCTTTATTAAAATCCATGCCTGTCAATACAATGCCCATCAAACTAACTTTATTATTTTTTCGATCGACTGAATCTAAATAAACCGGATTTTTTGATAATTGCTCAAGACTATCTTTTTTCTGATAATCTTTTGTTTCTTCTTCCATCAATTTCACCGGCCTTGTTTCATCCCAAAATTCATCCGTCTTTTTTCTTGAGCTGTCTTTGTATTCAAGTATTGTGTTACTGAAATATTTTTTTGGAAAATCAGGATTGACAACAAATTTTGAATACACATTTATAAAACTACCATAACCATCAACGCCAAAAATTTTTGCGGCCGGGTAAATAACCTGGCTCTGTATCACCCATACATCGTTTGTTGCGGGAGTATATATTTGTTCTATACGCAACGTATCAAGAAATTCCATTTGCGATGTTTTAGTGAGCATTAATTTAACTGAATGAATTCTCCACTCACCTTCTACTATATATATATAACCTGAAAAGAGAGGCTCATACTTACGTTTTGGTGTTACTTTGATCTTGTTGATCTGCCTTCCATCTTCAAAAAAAGCTCCTTCATATCTATACTTGTAATAATTAGTGGCATTATCTGAAATGGGAGAAATAAATCCACGTGGATTTAAACTGGTGCCGATGTTAATGTTATTGTTATAAAGAGAATAGAATTGTGGCGCTGCAAGTCCGAATCCATCTGTGTTACCGCTTACTTTAGAAGAAAGCACTTCAATTTTAGTATTGTTTGGCTTATCGACCGAATAAGATGAAATGGTTTCAGATAAATAAAGGATCTTTTGTTTGCTTGTATCGCCATCACCAAAATCGAGTTTTTTACCCATGATCTTATTTGGATAATCTCTTAAACGGAAAATACCTTTTGTATACACTTCGCAACTGAATTTATCAAGCTGTTTAGCATAGTAAGGTCTTTTGGCTATTGTTTTTTTAATAATATCATTCGCTGGATTTTCACCTGAACGAATGATCACTTCTTCCATTGTAAAATCAACCAAAGAAAGTTTAAAATTCAATTCTATATCAACATTCCCTATGGTAATATTTCTGAGGTCTCTTTTATAACCAACATATTGCGCAATCAACGCATATTGCCCCGGTTTGCTGAAGTGAAGAAAATATTTACCCTCATTATTTGCTGAAGTGCCATGAGTAGAACCTTGAACAACTACAGACGCATAAGGAAGTGGATTGCCTTTATCATCCGTTATTATACCAGACACTGTTTGGCTAAAAGAGATAAATGAAAGGCAAATAAAAAATGAAAGGTGAAAAATTATTTTCATAGTGGTTATCAAAATTATTTTTTTGAGCTTGATGAACGTAGGTAACTTCCACTAAGTGCTGCAAAGCCTGCAACCAATCCGCCAATAATAGCTGTTATAATTAACAGCATCCATTTTGATCCGCCTAATGGTAACAGCGAAGCAATTTTTACAGACAATACTCCATCATTTGCATTATCCATCCAGAAAGCCAGAATAAACCAAAGAATAAACAACCCTAAAAAGCCGGCAAAAAATGCTTTGAATCCTCGTTGATGTATCAATACCGCTACTAAAAAAGCAACCACAGCAAAAAACCACCAGTATGAAATATAAACACCGGCAATAAAACTCAACAAAGCAGTTAATAATACAGAATTAAAAAATTTCATATCGGGAAGTTTCAGAGTTTGTCAAAAATCATTTTCCATTTTACTTTTTTATCCAGTTTATCACCAGCATGCATAAACCAGATAGTATAGTATTTCCCTGCCGCCCATTTATCAACAAATGAATCATAATATTTACTGCCGGGATTACCACTTTGTCCACCGGGATAAACACCATAAGCTTCTATTTTATCAGTTAATTGAACGATCATTCTCCAACTTGGGCCATGGCTATGCTGCACTGCATTTACAATATGTTGCCCACCCCCAACATGTAACGATGGTCTGGCAAATGGCATGGCAGATGTTCTTAGTAAATGGTAGATAGTTGTGTTCTTATGTTTTCCCCATGTGAGCTTATCATTTTTATCTTCATCCATTAGTTCAGGCGTTGCTTTTTTCAATGCTGCTGTCACTGCATCATTAAGCGTTTCTTTTTCTGGTGTATTAATATCATCAATATATTTAAAAGCACTGTCTCTTAATAATGCTTCCACTAATGTTCTTTCGGAAGGATATAAACCCTTTGCCTTGGTTAATTCATCACTCCAAACTACCACTTCAAGACTATCAAACCATGTTTGGTAAACAGTCGCTGCTTTCTCATCATAATCATTTTTTAAATTCCAGTTCCGAACCATATCAACCATTTTCTTTTCGTCGGCGCTTAATTTATTTTCATCTGTATATTTCAAAAGTATTGGCCGCATCATTTGTGCAAATGCATTATAATTTTCGTTGTGCAGGTTCATCATATCCTGCGGAGTAATTTTTTGTAGCTCCCCTAACCTTTTATTGATAGTGTAACCACGATAGAGATCATATTTGCCCGGTATAAAGTATGGATAGGTGCTGTCTGCAGGCCGCTGATTGGCGCTGCTTACAAAACCTCTTTCAGGATTTACTACATGCGGATTTTCTTCCATTGGGATATAATCCTGCCACATATAGCTACTATCAAAACCGGGCATTACATACACTCCCTGTCTATCCCACAATGCGGGCATATGACCCTGTTGCCAGATAGCAATATCGCCACGCTTGGAAGCAAAGGCCATGTTTTGTGATGGGCAGGAGAAATATTTTATTGCATTATGATAGTCGTCATAATTCTTTGCACGATCAAGGTAATACCACATCAACAATTCATTTGACGGATCATGAGCAGACCAACGTACTGCTAAATTTTTTTCTTTAAATGAAATTGTATCGGCAGGAAAAGTTTTATCATACATCACCGGTCCAAAAACTGTGTAAGCAACTGAATCAATAATATCTGGTTTGCCTCTTACTTTAATTATTTCCGGTCTCATTGTTGCATCTTTCCATGCACTATTAAACCAATACTGCTGCCGGCTATCATCTTTAAATTTTATTTCATAATAATCTCTTACATCACGTTGTGAATTTGTAAAACCAAATGCAACGCTATCATTAAACCCAATAACGATACCTGGTATCCCGGGAAAACTTACGCCATAGGCATTCATTGTTGAAGTGGTGACCTGCATTTCATACCAAATAGAAGGCAGCGATAATTCAAGGTGTGGATCATTACATAAGATCGGTGCACCACTTTTTGTTTTGCTGCCTGCTACCGCCCAATTATTACTGCCATTATTTGGATCGGGTTGATAAAGATCCACCAATTGAGCTGTGTCTTTTTTCCCAAGATAAATAGAATCTGCACCTGCAGGTTTTACAGGAACAACAGTTGGTTTTGGAAATACAGTTCCTTTCGGAATGATCGGCTCTAATGAATCAGGTACTTGCGGAAAAAGGATCTTCAATTCATCATCGCTAAAAAAACTTCTTGCATTCGTCAGCGGAAGATCATCAACAGCGCCGGCAAGTGTTTCAGTCATCTGTTTTACAAACAAAGCTGATTTTAAATTTGTCCACGGCTCAGGTTTATAATTCAGTAATTTATATTCTATCGGAAGCTGACTTTCTTTTAATGAATTTATATATGAATTCACGCCGGCTGTATAGGAATCAACTGCTTTTTTAGTATTCGGATTTGCTTCAATTTCTTTCAGCATATTTTCTGCCGCGTAGATCATGCCTAGTCTTCTTTTTGTTCTGTCATAAGCCAGTGCTTCATCACCAATAATTTCACTTACACGACCAGCGGCGGCAAAAGTTTGAAATTCCATTTGCCATAATCTGAATTTTGCATGCAAATAACCTTGAACAAAAGCGGCATCGCCATCATCATCAGCAAAAATGTGTGGTACTAAGCGATCATCAAGAAATACTTCAACCTTTCCATTTAAACCCTGCAATTTCAGATCAGCAGAAAAATCATTATCTGCTTGTTCGGCATTTTGCCAAATACCAAACTGTGGACTTAAAAATTTTCCCAATGGCATCGGCACTTTATCACCCCATGGCTTATTCAATGCAAATACTAACCCGGTGGTAATGATGGCAGAAACAAGGAAAGGCGCTATTCGCATAAGCAATTAAATATTGCGGGAAAGTAAGAAAAAAACAGTCATTTCAGGGAATGTATGACAAGAATCATTCACCAATAGCTATTTGTGATGATTTAATCTTTATTTATCTCAATGCTTTTTCATTAATTTTAATTTTAAACAAATAATTATGCCATTTATAATTTTCCTTGTAGTTATAGTTATTATCGTTCTATGGATGGTGAGCCTTTATAACCGTCTTGTAAGTTTACGAAACCGAAGACAAAATGCATTTGCAGATATCGATGTACAACTTCGCCAGCGTCATGATCTTGTTCCGCAATTAGTAGAAACTGTAAAAGGTTATGCTGGCCATGAACGCGGAGTGCTTACTCAAATAACTGAAGCAAGATCTGCAGCGATGGCGGCAAAATCGATTGATGATAAAATTGTGGCTGAACAGCAATTGACTTCCGCTTTGCAAGGGTTACGTGTACAGGTAGAAGCATATCCTGATCTAAAAGCAAATCAAAACTTTTTACAGTTGCAGGAAGAATTAAGTGATATTGAAAATAAACTGGCCGCTTCAAGAAGATTCTTTAATGGCGCTACTACTGAATATAATAATGCCGTAGAAACTTTTCCTTCCAATCTTATCGCCAACAATTTTGGTTTCAAACGTGAGATCATGTTTGACCTGGGCACGGAAGGAAGAACAAGGATGGAAGAGCCACCGACAATTAAATTTTAGTCCCGATAGCTATCGGGAGCAGATTGAATGAAATACACCGGACTTCATCAACAGATACAAAGAAATAACTTTAACTCATTTCTTTTATTAATAGCATTCCCGGCATTATTGCTGGGAATGTTTTATATTATCATTTATTTTATCGCAAGAGATAATGCTTCTGAATACCCGGGTGATGATTATCCAAATTCTATCGATCACAACACGATGTTTTTTTCTGTTGTTCCTTTTATTCTAATTGCTGTTGGCATCTGGTTTTTAATGGCATGGGCAGGCCATGCCGCTTTTATTCGTTTAGCTACCGGCGCAAAACCATTGGACAGAAAAGAAAATAAAAGAGTTTATAATCTTGTAGAGAATCTTTGTATCTCAAAAGGCATGAAGATGCCTAAGATAAATATCATTGAAGATGATTCGCTGAATGCATTTACCAGTGGCATTGATGAAAAAAGCTATTCGGTTACTTTATCACAAGGCATAATTAATAAATTGGATGATGAAGAACTGGAAGGTGTGATCGCACATGAACTCTCTCATATTCGTAATCGTGATACAAGAGTTTTAATTATCTCGATCATCTTTGTTGGCATATTTGCCTTTCTTGCTGAAGTTGCTTTTCGGAGTCTTCGATTTGCGGGTCGTGGAAAAAAAGATAGCAAAGGTGGCGGAGCTATTATACTTATTGCAATTGTTGTTACCGCCATAGCTTATTTGATCTCTATGTTGCTTCGTTTTGGCATTAGCAGGAAAAGAGAATACTTAGCCGATGCCGGTGCTGCTGATATGACAAAAAAACCTTATGCACTTGCCAGTGCCTTAAAAAAAATTTCGGGTGATCCTTATATTGAAGCGGTGGAAAACCGTGACGTAGCGCAATTGTTTATTGATAACCCACAAGTCTCTAATCGTAAATCCGGTTCATGGGATAATTTATTTGCCACGCATCCTCCGATTGAAAAAAGAATTGAATTGTTGGAACAATTTGTGTGATGTTTGAAGTTTGATGTTCGAAGATGAGAAACTTAAAGCCGAAACCTCAGACTTCAAACTATTTCTTCCCCTCTCCATCTGTACAAAAGAAAAATTATTAACTGAAAATAAAAAACTCCGCACCATTGTGCAGAGTTTAGTACGTTATAAAATTATTTGATTAAAATCCGGTACACGCTGTAGTGTCTGGGTATGTAGTACAGTGATTAGCGCAGATCCACCTTCCAATATTACCTGTTGCGGCCCTAACACCAATGGTATCTGTAGCTAGAGGAAATGTTCCATTTTGTAAATCATCATAAGTTAGTGTGGAAAGGAAAGTTTCAACTCTATTGTAATCACTGACGATTGAAATGGGAATGGGGTTGTTATTATTAATGCAGTTCATGCTGAGTTGCAGTGCAGAAGCCTGGCATAAGGCTCTTCTTACCCAGTTGTTTTGCGGGGGCCAGAGTGCAACTCCATCCTGCCTGCTTATTTCTAAATTTCCAAATTTTACGTTTTGACACCAGGACGCATTAGGACTAGGGTTGGTGAACCAATAACCTTGTGAATATGCACACCACGATATTGCAGGTATAGTACAATCCTGTTTACAATAATATAAAGCGGTTGCCCACTCATTTGCATTACCCGGGTTAATTAAAAAAGGTGCTCCCCATGCTGGTTCTTCGATGCCCGCAATACAATCTGCCGCGTTGCTAAATTGTCTGACAGAAGCCCTCATGGCAATATAATATTGCTCATTGGTTTGACACTGTGCATTATTATCTGTAGTAAGAGAAGATAAAAGCACCCGGAAAGTAAAGGTTTGTCTCAGGTCACAAAAATTTAAATGCTGCTTGCCGGGAAATTGTGCATAAATCGGATTTCCGTCTGAGTTTCGGGGAATACGTGATTCTCGTCCTGCATAGGAATGTGCATCTCCAAGATACCAGTTACCGGTAAGGTTATAAGTTAAGTACAAATAAACAGCATCATTACCTACTGTTACAGTACCTATATCGGTGCCATCTTTAATTTTCAGATTTGAAGTTAAAGCAGATCCACAAAAAGAAACGGTAGGTAAGTTTAATATTGGTTCGTAAACATTCGGAGTTTCGTTTGGAGGATCAGGCAGATCTTCTTTAGGTGATTGTTTTTTACAAGAAAAGATTGCTATGAATAATGGCAATAGCAAAAATGCTAATGGTTTCCAAATTCGGATTAGGTACATCACTTAGTTTTTAGGTAACGAATTATTTTTTCTCGGGGATAATGAATCGCAGTTTTTCCAGGATAGAATTACAAAAATAGACCCTCAATATGGAAGATGCAAGTGTAGATAAGTTTAATTTTTTTTAGGGAATAAATTCAGTTATAATATTAATAGTGTTTATACTTGACCGGTCTCAAACTCGCTAAAAACATTTATGTTTTCCAACGCTTGTCAGCCAAACTGCGTATATGTATTTACGTGAAGCCCATCACTACTTAAAAATGACCTCTAAGAAAACTTAATTTATGGTAAATCGCCCATGACTGATATAAACGGCGTTCTATGAAAATTTAATTTATCGTAAATCCCCTATGGCTAATATAAAATTAGCCCTCTATGTAAACTTATTTCTCACTGCAGTCAGCCTACAATTAGGCTGCTGCAGGTAGAAATATATATCCCAAAGAAGAAGCATAATTCTTTCAGTCTGCTAAAAAACTTAAAATGATTTGGGAATAAGCCTCAACGTAGTTTAACGTTATTGCAATTTCAAATTCAGGGTATTAATTTTAACCCTTCAGCATTTCTGATCTATAACACTCCAATACCTTAAAGCCTCATGATAATTATTTTCAAATGCCTTTCTCCAAAAGTACCCTATCTGAACAGGACCTTATTAAAGGTTGCATCCTTAATGACAGAAGGATGCAGGAGCTGCTATATAAGCAGTACTGTTCATCAATGATGGTGCTTTGTAAATCCTACACAAAAAATGAAGAAGATGCCGTTGAAGTTTTACAGGACGGATTTCTAAAAGTTTTTCAGCAAATAGACAGGTACGATGCAAGCAAGTCATCCATATACACGTGGATGCGAACGATCATGATCCGTACGGCCATCGACTTTTTGCGTAATCATAATAGAAAGAATGTAGCGATAGAATGGAAAGAAGAATATGAACCAGCTATTGAGGCTGAAGCATTGCAACGAATGTCAGCGCAGCAGATACAATACATGTTACAGCATTTGCCAGCAACCACCAGGGCGGTGTTTAACCTGTATATAACGGAAGGATATAACCACAAGGAGATCGGAGAATTATTGAAGATAAGTGAAGGAACAAGTAAATGGTATTTAAGTGAAGCAAGGAAATATTTGATTAATGTATTAAAAGCAAAAGAAAGAGCATGAACAAGCATCATCCACACAACAACATTATAGAAAGGAAGCTTGAGCAGCTGCCTTCTGTAGATGCAGACCTTTTATGGAATGATATGCATTCGATCCTGGACAAAAAGATGCCGCAAAAAAAAGAAAGGCGTCGTTTTATATATTGGTTTCTTAGCAACAAAGGCTTTCTATTGCTGACCGGTGGTTTATTTGTTATTACAGTTTCTTCTTTATTCTTTTTATCTACAAAAGAGAATTCTGCGGTAAAAAATAAAAAATTA
>Ga0105249_10001277_pt1 | contig 22079 bp, 17 predicted proteins | sample KBSS44metaG_FD_81522 | JGI IMG/M metagenome (GOLD analysis project Ga0105249, IMG submission 81522) | Switchgrass rhizosphere microbial communities from Kellogg Biological Station, Michigan, USA - KBS S4-4 metaG | ecosystem: Host-associated > Plants > Roots > Rhizosphere > Soil | place...
TAAAGATGGCCTGGGTAACCAACGCTATTAGTGTCGGTACAGGTACTGCCGTAACTTTAAATCATTATGCTAATAATTTTGTAACACTGAAATCAGAGTTGTTACCAATTCCGCAGGATGCAATAACTGCTTATGGTAGCTTCTCTGTTAATATGCCGCAAAATCCCGGCTATTAAACTTTTTTTAGATATTAATAATTATCGTTTAAAGCTGCTGCTTATGCAGCAGCTTTATTTTTATAAATTGTAATATGATCTTATCGAAACAATATTTATTGGTGCTAATAGCATCTGTGTTATTTGTAAAATGTACTTCACAAAAAAATGTAGCTGGTAATGACGAAACAATTCCTATTGCATTTCCCGGTGCTGAGGGCTATGGTAAATATGCAACAGGTGGAAGGGGAGGGAAAATATTTGTTGTTTCAAATTTAAATGATAAAGGCCCTGGCAGTTTTCGTGAAGCAGCAGAAACAAAAGGAAAAAAAGTAATTGTGTTTGCTGTCTCAGGTACAATTCATCTCGAAACAAAACTTTCTATTAAGGGTGATATAACGATTGCGGGGCAAACTGCGCCCGGCGATGGAATTTGTTTAGCAGATAATTCAGTTTCTCTTGGTGGTGATAATATCATTATCCGTTATATGCATTTTCGCATGGGTGATAAATACCAAAAAGGTGGAATGGTGGATGGCAACGGAGGGGATGATGCATTTGGTGGTGTAAGAAGAAAGAATATTATCATCGATCACTGCAGTATAAGTTGGAGTACTGATGAAGTATTTTCTGTTTACGCCGGTGATAGTACCACGCTTCAGTGGAATTTGATTTCAGAGCCATTGAATTATTCTTATCATTTTGAAACAGGAGATAAAGATTACGAACACCATGGTTATGGTGGAATTTGGGGCGGATTACATATGACTGCGCACCATAATTTATTTGCTCATTGTAATAGCAGGAATCCGAGATTCAATGGTATTCGTCATACTCCAACTGAGTTTGTTGACTACAGAAACAATGTAATTTATAACTGGGGTGGAAATACCATCTATGCCGGAGAGGGTGGCGATTATAACATTATCAATAATTATTTTAAATACGGGCCTAATACAAATAATAGTGTTCGATATCGAATTGTTAATCCTGGTAAGAATGAAACCATTGGTTTTGGTAAATGGTATGTAAATGGAAATTACGTGGATGAAGCAAAAGATGTTTCAAAAAACAATTGGCTTGGGGTGCATATGGGAAATGGCGGTACCGAACAGGATAAAAAAAACACAGTGATTGATAAACCACATGATGCATGGCCGATACCCACACAAACCGCGGAAGAAGCTTATGAAGCTGTATTAAGATCTGTTGGCGCCAGTTATAAAAGAGATACATTGGATGAACGCATAATCAATGATGTGAAAAACAGGACAGGAAATTTTATTGATGTTCAGGGCGGTTATCCTCACGGCACTGAATATGAATTGACCATTAATGCATGGCCTGCTCTAAAATCAATAATTGCATCAGCCGATAATGATAAGGATGGAATGCCAGACGATTGGGAAGTAAAACATGGATTGAACCCCGCCGATGCATCTGATGCTTCAAAAGTCTCGTCTCATAATTTTTATACGAACATTGAATTGTTTATTAACAACCTTATTAAATGAGGAAACTATTTATTCCACTGGCTTTATTTTTAATGGCGTTTGCGATGCCTGGAAAAAAGAAGATCACTATTTGGATGTGCGGCGACAGTACCATGAGCATCAAAGAAAAAAAAGCTTACCCCGAAACAGGGTGGGGAATGCCTTTTGTTTATTTCTGGGATTCGACAATCAACATCGAGAACCTTGCAAAGAATGGCCGCAGTACCAGCTCTTTTAGAAATGAAGGCTTATGGAAAAAAGTATTGGATAACGCTAATGTGGGTGATTATGTATTTATTCAGTTTGGACATAATGATGAAGTGCCGACAAAAAAGACGTATACCACAGAAGCTGAATTTAAAAATAACCTAAAGCAGTATGTAACAGAGGCAAGGGGGAAAAAAGCAATACCTATATTGCTTACACCAATGGCAAGAAGAAAATTTGATGTAAGCGGAAAAATTGAAGGCACTCATGATGTGTATTCACAAATTGTGAGAGATGTGGCTAAAGAAGAAAAGGTTATTTTATTTGACATGGATAAAGTCACGCAGCAGTTATTTCAACAGTTTGGACTTGAAAATTCAAAGCTGCTTTTTCTTCAATTGAAACCGGGTGAACATCCCAATTATCCCGATGGTAAGGAAGATAACACTCATTTTAATGAATTGGGAGCAAGACTGGTAGCACAGTTGGTTTTAGATGAGATTAAAAGACAAATTCCCGAACTTTCAGAAAGGATCATAAAGCCGATTGTGAAAGAATAAATGAAAAAGCTTAGTGGTACCATATTATTCTTTTTGATCTCACTTTATGGATTTTCGCAATCAACAAAGGGTATTACAGGCAAACCGGATACTTCATATTCTTTATATAGTGCTTATGCTGGTACAATCAAATCAAATCCGGAAGCAAGACTTGTTCAAGAGCAGCCTTTTGATGCAGGCAAAGAAGAAGGAGTTGTTTATTGCAATATCGGCAATCGCAAGCTCTTGTTGGATGTATTTTATCCAATGCGAAAATTAACAACCAAAAGGACCGCTGTTATAATAATACATGGTGGAGGCTGGCGAACTGGTAACAGGACATTGCATTATCCTTTGGCACAACGACTCGCTGCTCTTGGATATGTTTGTTTTACGCCTGAGTATCGCCTTTCAACCGAGGCTTTGTATCCTGCCGGAGTTTTTGATATAAAATCTGCTATTCGTTGGGTAAGAAAGAATGCAGTGAAATACGATATTGATGAAAATAAAATTGCGATTGCTGGTCATTCAGCAGGTGGTGAATTGGCAGCAATGATGGGAGCAACAAATGACATTAAAGAGTTTGAAGGAGACGGATGCAATAAGAATATCTCAAGCCGTGCAAATGCAGTAATAGACATGGATGGCCTGGTTGCTTTTATTCATTCCGAATCCGGTGAAGGAGATGATAGTAAAAGAACATCTGCAGCAACCAATTGGTTTGGTTATTCTAAAATAGAAAACCCTGAATTGTGGAAACAAGGTTCTCCATTAACACATGTGGGACCTCATGCGCCACCAACTTTATTCATCAATAGTAACGTTGCAAGAATGCATGCTGGCAGAGATGACTATATAAAAATTCTTGATGAGTATAATATTTATACAGAAATAAAAACTTTTGATGCCCCACATTCTTTCGTTTTGTTTGAGCCATGGTTTACACCTGTACTTTATGCAACTCATTCTTTTTTAAAAAAAGTTTTTGATACCCAAATCCCGATTTCAAAAGTGGTCACTGTTGCGCAAGATGGGAGCGGCAATTATAAAACCGTGCAGGAGGCGTTGAATACAGTTCCGACGTATAATAATCGAAAATTTGTTATTTATATAAGAAATGGGATTTATAAGGAAAAACTTTTACTTGATTCCACTAAAAACTTTGTCACACTTATTGGTGAAGATAAATTCAAAACCATTCTGACATTTGACGATCATACAGGGAAAGTTTCTTCAAATGGGGATAGCATCAATACCAGGACATCGTGGAGTATCAAAATAATGGCTGATAATTTTACAGCAAAGGATATAACATTTCAGAATGATGCAGGATTTTCTGCTGGTCAGGCGGTAGCAGTTGAATCAGATGGCGATAAGGCTATCTTCAAAAACTGTCGTTTTATCGGCAACCAGGATGTATTATTCACCAATAGTGATCAAAGCCGGCAATATTATGAGAATTGTTATATAGAAGGCACAACCGATTTTATTTTTGGGTCTTCTACTGTTTGGTTTCAGCAATGTCATATTCACAGCAAAAAAAATTCACATGTCACTGCTGCATCAACTCCAAAAGAAAAAGAGTTCGGATATATTTTTAATGAGTGTATATTAACTGGTGATACATCTTTGCATAGTGTTTCATTAGGTCGGCCATGGCGGCCTTATGCTCATGTAGTGTATATGAATTGCTTTATCGGTGAACATATAAAACCTGAAGGCTGGAGTAACTGGAACAATACAGATAATTATAAGACCACCAGATATTCTGAGTATAAAAATTACGGACCTTCATCTGATCCATCAAAAAGAATAGAATGGTCCCGGCAACTAACAGAAGAAGAAATTAAAAGATATACAATTGAAAATGTATTGAACGGGTGGAATCCTCAAAAAGATTAAACATGAAAGCACCAATATTTATAACTGCAATACTTTTCATAGCAAAACTAAATGCTCAGGTAGTGACTGAAATGCCATTATATGATGGTGAAGTACCGAATTCTATAAAAGTACTTATTAAAGAAAATACAACAACCGGCGCTGATGGAGTGAAACGAGTATCTAAAGTAAGTATCCCAACTATTTCAATGTATAAGCCGATTAACTCAAATGGCATGGCGATCATAATTTGTCCTGGTGGTGGCTATGCTATTTTGGCTATTGACAAGGAAGGGACAAAGGTCGCAGAAGAATTTAATAAATGGGGCGTTACGGCATTTGTTTTGAAATATCGTTTACCGGATGATTCATTGAATGTCGATAAAAGTCTTGCACCATTGCAGGACGCTCAACAAGCTATAAGGCTGGTGAGACAGAATGCTGATAAATGGGGAATAAATAAAAACCAAATAGGCATTATGGGTTTTTCAGCAGGTGGGCATCTTGCTTCAACTGCTGCAACGCATTTTAATTTCAAAGCAGATGCAAGTAGCAATGATACAACTTCTGTGCGTCCAGATTTTGCGATCCTGCTTTATCCTGTAATAAGTTTTGATACAACGTTTGGTCACATAGGCTCAAGAAATAAATTGATAGGATTAAACCCAACAATGGATAAAACAGCATTCTTTTCAAACGAATTGCAGGTAACATCAAAAACACCTCCGATATTTATTGTACAAGCAAGTGATGACACCGGAGTTCCGGTAGAAAACAGTATCCGGTTTTACCAGGCATGTGTAAAAAATAAAGTTCCTGTTGAGATGCATTTGTACCCGCATGGAGGACATGGTTTCGGATTAAATAACACAACAACAATTGATAATTGGATGGATCGGTTAAAAAATTGGTTAAGTTCAATCAAATAATTTTTATGCAACCAATTGATACAGCATTGTGTTCTTTCGGAATGAGCGGATGGGTTTTTCATGCACCATTCATTACAACCAACCCAGGGTTTAATTTTTATGGCGTTTTGGAAAGGTCAAAAAATCTTGCGCAGGAAAAATATCCTGGAGTGAAAACATTTCGAACCCTTGAAGATTTGCTGGCTGATAGAAATATTGAACTGGTTATTGTCAATACACCCAGCGTAACTCATTTTGAGTTTGCCATGCAGGCGATACTTGCAGGCAAGCACTTAATCGTTGAAAAACCTTTTACAGCAACTGTATTACAGGCTGAAGAACTGATTGCTGCGGCAAAAAAGAAAAATGTAAAAATTTCAGTGTACCATAACCGGCGATATGATAGTGACTATAGAACTATAAGGAAAGTTTTAGATGATGGATGGCTTGGTAAAATTGTCGAGGCGGAAATTCATTATGACAGGTATGTGCCCGAACTAAGTTACAAAGTACATAAGGAAACGCCAACACCAGGTGTTGGTGCTTTGTATGACCTGGGTTCTCATTTAATTGACCAGGCGCTGCAATTATTTGGAATGCCGGTAGCGGTATTTGCTGATATTACTATCAATCGTCCCGGTTCAAAAGTGGACGATTATTTTGATGTAAAACTCTTTTATCCTAATCACCGGGTAACGTTGAAGTCAAGCTATTACGTACGTGAAGCATTACCCGGTTATATTTTTCATGGCACACTTGGATCATTTATCAAACATAAAACAGATGTTCAGGAAACCGATCTGCAAGCTCATAAAAAACCTGGGAGTGCGGATTGGGGAATTGAACCAGGAGATCAAAAGGGTTTGTTGCATACTGCAAAAGATGGAAAAGTTATTAAAGAATACATCACGTCAGTGAAAGGTAATTATGGAGATTATTACGATGGAATTTATAATGCAATCCGTAATGATGCCGATCCACCAGTGGCGCCGGAAGATGCACTGAATGTGATAAAAATTATTGAAACAGCTTTTATAAGCAATGCAGAAAAAAGAGTGATCGAATTATGAGAAATGCATTATTGATATTGATCTTGCTTTCTCTGAAAGTTGCTGCGCAGGAATCGATCTCAAAAGTTTGGGTAGCAGATAATGGCGACGGCACATATAAAAACCCAATTATCAATGCAGATTATAGCGACCCCGATGCAATAAGAGTAGGAGATGATTATTATATGGTATCATCAAGCTTTACACATATTCCTGGTTTGCCGATCCTTCATTCAAAAGATTTGGTGAATTGGACAATTATTGGTCATGCATTGAAAAAGCAGCCACCTTATGATGTGTATGATAAAGTACAACATGGTGCTGATGTTTGGGCGCCTTCTATACGTTATCACAATAATGAATTTTTTATCTATTATCCTGATCCCGATTTTGGGATTTATTTAATAAAAGCTAAAAACATTCTTGGGCCATGGACCGAGCCATTGCCGATTGAATCGGGCAAAGGATTGATCGACCCCTGTCCTTTGTGGGATGATAATGGAAAAACTTACCTGGTTCATGCTTATGCCGGAAGCCGTGCAGGAATTAAATCAATAATTGTAGTGAAAGAAATGAATAAGGAAGGAACAAAAATTATTGGTAATGCAGTAATGGTATATGATGGTCATGAAAAGGATCCAACTATCGAAGGCCCGAAGTTTTATAAACATAATGGCTATTATTACATTTTTGCGCCAGCTGGCGGTGTAAGTACAGGTTGGCAAACTATTCTCCGTTCAAAAAGTGTCTATGGTCCCTATGAAAGAAAGGTAGTGATGGATCAGGGCTCAACAACAATCAATGGACCGCATCAAGGTGCATGGATCACAACGCAAACTGGTGAAGATTGGTTTTTACATTTCCAGGACAAAGATGCTTACGGAAGAGTAGTGCATCTGCAACCAATGAAATGGATAAATGACTGGCCAGTGATTGGTGCGGATAAAGATGGAGATGGAAAAGGTGAGCCAGTTCTTTATTATAAAAAACCAAATGTCGGAAAAAAATACCCGATTTCAACACCACAAGAAAGCGATGAATTTAATTCGACTCAGTTAGGATTGCAATGGCAATGGCAGGCAAATTTAAAAGAAGGCTGGACTTTTCCAACCTCAGCCGGAGCCTTGCGAATGTTCTCAGTTTATTTTACGGATTCAGTAGGTTCCGCATGGGACTATCCAAATATTCTTGCCCAGAAGTTTCCATCAGAGGAATTTATGGCTACAACGAAACTTTCCTTCAAACCAAAAGCAGAAGGAGAAAGAATTGGTTTTATTGTTCATGGTGCAGATTATGCATATATCTCAGTGGTGAAAAAAGCTGACGGTAATTATGTTTCATTCAGTATTTGTAAACAAGCCGATAAAGGAAACAAGCAAATAGTACAGGATGGTGAAAAGATTAACAATCCAGATATTTATTTCAGGATAAAAGTAACTAGTGGCGCAGTTTGTGAGTTCAGCTACAGCGGGGACGGAAAAATATTTAAAACAACAGGGGAAAAATTGGTTGCTAAACCCGGAAGGTGGGTGGGAGCAAACCTCGGATTTTTTTGCATACGAACTGTAAAAACAAATGATTCAGGTTTTGCCGATATTGATTGGTTTCGAATTGAATCACTTCAATAAATATTAAAAATGGTTTTTAAAAAATAAACAATGAGTAAGAAATTATTTTTCGGAACGATCGCATTTATTTTTTTTAATACACTTTCTTTTGGACAAACAAAAGATGAAAAAGCAGTGGCTGATGCTGTTGAACAATTGCGCAATGCAATGGTAAATGGTGATAAAGCAGTGTTAGAAAAACTAACAGATGAAAAACTCAGTTATGGACACAGCGGCGGCCACATTGACGACAAAAAAGAATTTGTGGAAAAGCTGGCAAGTGGCTCTTCTGATTTTGTGACAATTGATCTGAGCGAACAGACCATCAGCATCAGTGAGAAAGTGGCGATAGTTCGTCACACTTTAAATGCTAAAACAAATGATGGCGGTAAACCCGGGGAAGTTCATCTGAAGGTTTTATTGATCTGGCAAAAGGGAAAAGATGGATGGAAATTGCTGGCAAGACAAGCGATAAAAGTATAGTCAGGAGTTCGGAGTCTGGAGTTAACGGGCATTTCATGTAATAAAAAAAAGCAATGGAGAAAGAGAGTATCGATCTAGTCCGCTGACTACCGACTCCTGACTCCGGACCGGCTTCGTTGCCGGCATCGTTTGCGTAAATAAATAAACCTAATTATCCTGATTAGCAACGAATAATAAAGTAGAATTGTAATTCAGTTGAACTCTTATAAAAACCTTGATATTGCCACATGAAAAAGGTTATCCTGTTGAAGTTGTTTGCGGTTGCTTTTCTTTTTGCATTTGCTCAAAAAGAAAAACTCCCCGTTATAAAATCACCCGTGTTTAAAAAAGATACTGTTACCATTAAGAAGTATGGAGCAGTTGCAGATGGCAATACATTAAATACAAAAAGTATCAATTCAGCTATTGATGCATTAAGCAAAAAGGGCGGAGGTGTTGTATTGGTCCCGTCTGGTTTATGGTTGACAGGGCCGGTAGTTTTAAAAAACAATATCAATCTTCATCTTGCTGCCGGCGCCACGTTGTTATTTACTGCTGATAAAAATGAATATCCTCTTGTTGAAGCAAATTGGGAAGGATTGCCGCAGATGCGTAATCAATCGCCCATTTCAGCAACTAAGGCAAATAATATTGCTATAACTGGTAACGGAATTATTGATGGTAATGGTGATGGATGGCGCATGGTGAAGAAAGATAAACTGAATGAAACGCAATGGAAAAAGTTGATTGCAAGTGGTGGTCTGCTAAGTGATGATAAAAAGACATGGTATCCGTCGGAAAAAACATTGAAGGGTTCACAGTTACAAAACCCAGGAGTGATTTCTCCTGAAAAAGATGCAGCGTTTTATCAAAGCATTAAAGATTTTTTGCGTCCCAATCTTCTTTTACTTACCAGCTGTAAATATATTTTATTGGAAGGTGTCACTTTTCAAAACTCACCTGCCTGGTGTCTTCATCCACTCATGTGTGAGAACTTAACTGTAAGAAATGTTTTTGTAAAAAATCCGTGGTATGCGCAGAATGGTGATGGCATAGATGCAGAAAGTTGTAAAAATGTATTGATTGAAAATTCTGTGTTCGATGTTGGTGATGATGCACTGTGTATGAAAAGCGGTCGTGATGCTGAAGGAAGAAAAAGAGGAATGCCGATTGAGAATGTTATTATCCGTGGCTGTACGGTATATGCTGCGCATGGTGGATTTGTAATTGGTAGTGAAATGAGTGGTGGTGCAAGAAATATCTATGTAAACAACTGCACTTTCATTGGAACTGATATCGGTCTTCGTTTTAAAACTACAAGAGGTCGTGGTGGTATAGTAGAGAATATCTTCATTAAAGATATTTATATGAAAGATATTCCTGCAGAAGCTATATTGTTTGACATGTATTACATGGCGAAAGATCCTGTTGCATTAGCTGGCGAAAAAAGAGAATTACCAAAAGTTGAATTTAAGCCTGTGGATGAAACAACTCCGCAGTTCCGGAATTTTTATATCAGCAATGTGTATTGCAATGGAGCTGAGAAAGGAATTTTTTTAAGAGGTCTTCCCGAAATGCATGTGAAAGATATCGTGCTGGAGAATATGGTGCTCCAGGCAAATAAAGGAATTGATGTACAAGAAGCAAGCGGCATATCTTTTAAGAACATCAAGATCATCAGCGCTGAAAGTGATCCAGTGGTAGATATTGTACAGAGTGATAACCTGGTTTTTGATAATATCACGTATAAAAATGGCGCAGAACTTTTATTCAGGGTTAATGGCGAAAGGAGTAAAAACATTTCAATTAAAAATACAGATGCTTCCAAAGCAAAAGAAAAGATCACTTATGAGCTTGGTGCAACTGAAAAAAGTATAACAATCAAATGAGAAAACTTTTTTCTATAGTATTTACTATTTGTGTGCTGCAAACTACTGCCCAGCAAAAACTGAGTGAGCGGGTGGCTGCAAGTGTCATGACTACATGGAAAGACTCTTTGCCGATCGGGGGAACAACAAAGTGGTCATATGATATGGGTGTTATATTAAAAGGGTTTGAAGGGATATGGCAACAAACAGGGAATATAAAGTATTTTAATTCTATCCAGATGAAGATGGATTATTTTGTTCAGAATGATGGAAGCATTAAAGGATATGAGGCAGATGAGTTCAATATTGATCATGTAAATAATGGTAAACTGCTCCTGTTACTATACAGGGTAACACAAAAGGAAAAATACCTGAAAGCAGCACAATTGCTGAGGGAGCAGTTGCGCCACCATCCAAGAACAAATGAAGGAGGATTCTGGCATAAGAAAATTTATCCTTACCAGATGTGGCTGGATGGTTTATATATGGGTGAGCCATTTTATGCGGAATATGCAATGCTGATGCATGAGGACACTGCATTCAATGATATTGCCAACCAGTTTATATGGATGGAGAAACATGCAAGAGATGCCAAAACCGGATTACTTTATCATGCATGGGATGAAAGCAAGCAAATGCAATGGGCAAACAAAGAAACAGGTGTTTCGCCAAATTTTTGGGCAAGAGCCATGGGCTGGTATGCTGATGCATTAGTTGATGTCCTGGATTATTTTCCTGCAGATCATCCGAAGAGACAATCACTGATCGATATACTGAACAGATTAGTGATTGCAATAGAAAAGCAACAAGATAAAACAACAGGCTTGTGGTATGATGTAATGAATTATAACGGCCACGATAAAGAAAAAAATTATTTTGAAGCATCTGCTTCATCACAGTTCGTTTATGCTGTAGCTAAGGGTGTAAGAAAAGGTTATTTGCCTGCTTCAAAAATAGAAATAGCAAAAAAGGGATATGATGGAATCGTAAAACGATTTATTAAAGTTGAAAATGGACAAACCAATCTGTACGGTACTGTAAAAGTTTCAGGTCTTGGTGGTAATCCTTTTCGCGACGGAAGTTTTGAATATTACATGAGTGAACCAGTGATCGTAAACGATCCAAAAGGGATTGGTGCATTTTTGCTTGCGAGTAATGAAATGGAAATGTTGCCAACGCTTTCTTTTGGTAAAGGGAAAACAGTATTACTCGATCGTTTTTTTAATAGTGAGAAAAGAAAAGATATTGGCGGAAAAGATGCTTACTGGCATTATGTATGGGAAGAAAGAAGTAACTCCGGATTCAGTACATGGGGAAATATTTTTGAAAGATATGGAGTAAAACTTTCTTCGCTTGATGTCGCTCCGACTGCTGCTAATCTTAAAAATGCTTCTGTTTATATCATTGTTGATCCTGATCATAAAAAAGATAACCCAAATCCAAATTATGTTTCGGATGATAATATTAAAGTGATCATGGATTGGGTAAAGGCCGGTGGCACATTGGTCTTAATGGCAAATGATAGCGCCAACTGCGATTTACAACATTTTAATAAGCTGGCTGAGGTATCTGGAATAAAGTTTACTGATAAGAGCATAAACATGGTGAAGAACGATGTGTTTGAACAAGGCGCAGTATTGCCAGGAAACAATAATCCGATATTCAGGACTACAAAAAAAATGTACCTCAAGGAAGTGAGTGCATTAGAATTACATTCTCCTAAAAATGCAAATGCTGTTAAAGGGGAAGATGTTATTATAGCGACGGCAAAATCTGGTAAAGGCATAGTGTTCGCTGTTGGTGATCCCTGGTTATATAATGAATATGTTGATGGAAGAAAGCCACCCGCAGAATATGAAAACTACAAAGCCGCTGAAGACCTGGTGAAGTGGCTATTGAAAAAATGATGGGAATGAAGAAAGTTCTTTTCATATCGGTATTCGTTGTGCAAATTCTCAGTGTAGCAGCACAAAAGAAAATTGTTGTTGATGCAGGTGGAAACGGCGATTTCAAAACGATACAAGAAGCGATAAATAGTTTAGCAGATTCCTCAAAAATTCCAAGAGCAATTTGGATCAGGAAAGGGATCTATAAAGAGAAACTGTTCATTGAAAAATCAAATATTGTTTTTGAAGGAGAGGATGAAGAGAAAACGATCATCACCGAGGCAATTGCAAGAGATGAATGGCGCTGTGAACACAAAGATGATTGGGGCGTAGCGACAATGAATGTAAGAGCAAATGATATTACATTGATCAATCTCACTATCATCAACAGTTTTGGCTTTGATTTTAAAGAGGAAAAAATAATTGACTGCCCACTGGATACAGCTAATAAACAAAAGAAGATCGGAAAGAATGGACATCAAATGGCGTTGAGAGCAATGAATTGTACAAGACTAAAGGCAGTCAACTGTCATTTTAAATCATTAGCTGGTGATACTGTCAGTCCATGGGAAACTGAAAATGGTATGTGGTACTTTAAAGATTGCGTAATGGAAGGCGGAGTTGATTTCTATTGTCCCCGTGGTTGGGCATGGGCCGAGAACTGTGAATTCATTACGCATACCGGGCCGGCTGCCATCTGGCATGATGGTTCGGGCAACCAGGATTCAAAAACTGTATTGGTGAATTGTTCATTCAAAGGTTATGATGGTTTTTTGTTGGGTCGTTATCATCGTGATGCGCAGTTTTATCTGATCAATTGTGTGTTTGCAGATAATATGAAAGATTCAGCGATCTATCGTGTACCAACAAATAATCCGATCCAATGGGGACATCGGGTGTTCTATTATAATTGTCATCGCAAGGCTGGAGATTATAAATGGTTTACAGATAACATAAATAAAGAACAGGCAAATAAAATTAATGTAGCCTGGGTATTTGGAAATAGATGGAAGCCTGCTGAATAGCAGACAGGAAGTTGAAAGGAGCGTCGCAACGGAAGATAAATTGAAAATCAGTTGCAGGGGAAATAAAAATTATTGAATTGAGTATATGCAATTATCAAAAAATAATATTGGACAAATTGCAAAGAAAGCGGGGTTAGTCATACCGAATGAAAAAGTATTTGAATTGCCGGAAAGAGTTTTGCAATTTGGTACGGGTGTATTGTTAAGGGCTTTGCCGGATCATTTTATTGACAAGGCAAATAAACAAGGCATTTTTAATGGAAGAGTAGTGATCGTGAAATCAACTGACAGCGACAGTACTGCTTTTGACCTACAAGATGGTTTGTATACTGTGTGTGTTCGTGGTGTAGAGAATGGGAAAACGATTGAGGAAAATATTATTAATGCATCCGTAAGCCGTGTGTTGGGTGCAAAAACAGACTGGCCATTGGTATTGAAATGTGCTTACGATCCCGAGATGAAAATAATTATTTCCAATACCACTGAAGTTGGAATTCAGTTAGTGCCGGATAATATAAATAGTGAACCACCTGTATCTTTTCCGGGTAAACTGCTTGCGTTTCTATTTGAAAGGTTTAAAGCGTTTAATGGAAGTAAGGAAAGCGGAATGGTGATCGTGCCAACCGAACTGATAACAGATAATGGTGAAAAACTAGAAAGTATCGTGTTGGAATTAGCTCATCAAAATAATCTTGATTTTAAATTTATTGAATGGCTGGAAAATCATAATACATTTTGTAATTCCCTGGTTGATCGTATTGTGCCGGGAAAACCAAATGCGAGTGATACAAAAAAAATTGAAACTACATTAGGATATGAAGACGAACTGCTAACCATGAGTGAAGTATTTCGTCTTTGGGCCATTGAGGGAGATGAAAAAGTAAAAGACACTTTATGTTTTTCCAAATCAGATGAAGGTGTGATCATAACCCCGGACATAACATTGTTCAAAGAACTAAAATTGCGTTTATTGAATGGTACTCATTCATTCAATTGCGGTCTTGCTTTTCTAAGTGGATTTAATATTACAAGAGAAGCAATGAATGACGACATATATGGAAGATTTACAAAAGGATTAATGCATGGTGAAATTGCACCGGCTATTCCATTTGATATCGATAAAAAAGTGAAGGAGGATTTTGCCAATACAGTTTTTGAAAGATTCTGCAACCCTTTCATTGATCATCAATGGCAGAGCATCACGGTTCAGTATACGTCCAAAATGAAGATGAGAAATATTCCTTTGTTGCAAAGACATTATGAAATAAATGATACAGTTCCGGCTCATATGGCAGCCGGCTTTGCGGGCTTCCTGTTATATATGAAAGCAATTAAGAAGGAAGAAGGAAAATATTTTGGAAAAAGAAATGATAAACTATATGAAATAAAAGATGACTCTGCTGAATATTTTTTTCTGCTTTGGGAAAACAATAGTCCGGATAAAGTAGCTGAAATTGTTATGCAAAACGAAGAACTTTGGGGAACTGATTTGACAAAGCTCCCGGGATTGATGCAAGCTGTGCAGGAAAATATGAATGAATTTTTGTCAAACGGGGTTTTGAAAACGATTGCCCGAATAGAATCAAAAAAAGTAATTGTTTAAATGAAATGAGTCCCAATTCAATGGGGTAAATTCCATGTAACAAAAAACAATTATTATTGCACACATGAAGCACAGAGTTTTAAAAGTGAATCCCAGGGACAATGTGATTGTTGCGCTGACCAATCTTTCGAAAGGGGAAACGATTTCTTTTGAAGGTGAAGAATATGTATTGCAGGATAATATTAATGCCAAGCATAAATTTTTTACAAAAGATCTGAATGTCGGCGATGAAATAATAATGTATGGTGTACTTGTAGGCAAAGCACAAACTTTTATTCCCCGTGGAGGATTGATGACAACTGCAAATACCAAACATGCTGCCGATCCATATGCTTATCGTGCTGCAAAATATGAATGGCATGCACCGGATGTTTCAAAATTCAAAGGAAAAACTTTTAATGGATATCATCGCAGTGATGGGAGAGTTGGAACAGCAAATTACTGGTTGTTTATTCCAACGGTGTTTTGTGAAAACCGGAATCTTGATGTGATCCGCGAAGCATTGCATAATGAACTTGGTTATGCAGTAACGGATAAATATAAAAGCTATACACATCAACTGATAGAGGCTTATAAGGAAGGAAAAGATTTTTCATCAATAGATGTTTTTTCTACTCCTGTTCACAAGAATGGAAACAGACCATTTAAAAATGTTGATGGAATAAAATTTTTAAATCACCAGGGTGGTTGCGGTGGTACGAGGCAGGATGCAGGGATACTTGGAAAACTTTTGGCTTCTTATGCTGATCATCCAAATGTGGCAGGAGTTACCGTATTGAGTTTAGGTTGCCAGAATTTACAGGTACAGGATCTTGTAAATGATCTGAAACTGCGCAATCCGAATTTTGATAAACCACTTTATATTTTTGAACAACAGCAATCACAAAGTGAAGAACAATTGATCGCTGAAGCTATCCGAAAAACTTTTGAAGGATTAATTGAAATAAATAAAATTGAGCGCAAGCCTGCAACACTTGATAAGTTATCTATTGGTGTAAAATGTGGCGGCAGTGATGGTTTCAGTGGTATCTCTGCAAACCCTGCTGTTGGTTATACTGCTGACCTGATTGTAGCATTAGGCGGTAAGATCCTTTTAGCAGAATTTCCTGAATTATGTGGTGCCGAACAAAACCTGATTGACCGGACAACAAATGAGGCAGCTGCTAAAAAGTTTATTCACCTCATGACGGCATATAATGATGCGGCACATAAAGTAGGTTCGGGATTTCATATGAATCCTTCTCCCGGAAATATTAAAGATGGATTGATAACCGATGCAATAAAAAGTAATGGGGCTGCAAAGAAAGGAGGCACTTCACCTGTTGTTGACGTGTTGGATTATACTGAACCCGTAACAAAACCGGGACTGAACCTGGTTTGTACACCGGGCAACGATGTGGAAGCAACAACCGGTAAAGCTGCAAGTGGCGCTACGTTGATCTTATTTACTACTGGTTTGGGTACCCCAACCGGTAATCCTGTTTGTCCTACTATTAAAGTAAGTACAAACAGTAACCTTACAAAACGAATGAATGATATTATCGATATTGATTGCGGACCGATAGTAGAAGGAGATAAAACAATCCAACAAATGGGAGAGGAGATATTGGAGTATTGTATCAAAGCAGCCAGTGGTGAAGTGATTCCAAAGGCTGTTCAACTAAACCAGGACGATTTCATACCATGGAAAAGAGGGGTGAGTCTTTGATCATTTTGAGTGTTTGTCAATAATCAATAATTATTAATTAATGATTATTGATTATTACTTCAAAGCAGTTTCTCCTTTTCAAATCACCGGCAACGATTGCGAAGATTTCAGTTTTTAACCCGGTAGATTTCTTACATTTATTGTCTGTTCTTGAAGGATTTACAAACCTCAATTCAACTTGTCATATGAGAAAATTCCTTGATGAAAATTTCTTGCTAAACAGCAAAGCGGCCCAGCATCTTTATCATGAGTTTGCTAAAGACATGCCCATTATAGATTATCACAACCATCTGCCGCCGGATGAAATTGCGGCAGATAAAAGTTTTGAAAATATTACAAAGGTGTGGCTCAATGGTGATCACTATAAATGGCGGGCTATGCGGGCAAATGGTGTGCCTGAGGAATTTATTACCGGTAATAAAAGCGATTGGGAAAAATTTCAGAAATGGGCGGAAACAGTTCCTTATACTTTGAGAAATCCACTGTATCATTGGACACACCTGGAACTCCAACGCTATTTTGATGTCAATGATATTTTAAATCCGGATACAGCAAAAAGGATCTATGATGAAACATCTGCAAAGCTTCAGGAAAAAGGCTTTAGTGTAAGGGGGTTATTGGAAAAGATGAATGTCAGGCTTATTTGCACCACTGATGATCCTGTTGACAATCTTGAGTATCATAAAAAAATAAAGAATGATAATTGGCATATAAAAGTATTGCCTGCTTTTCGTCCTGACAAAGCAATGAATGTGGACGATGTGAATACATTTAATAATTATCTCACTCTTCTTGAAAAAGCATCCAATATTTCCATCAGTACTTATAATGATTATCTGGCGGCATTAAAAAAACGTCATGAATATTTTGCAGAAAACAATTGCGGTGTCAGCGATCATGGGCTCGAAGAAATCTATGCAGAAGATTATACACAAACAGAGATTGCCGGCATATTTGCTAAAATTCGTTCAGGAGGAGATCTGAGTTTGGAGGAAAGAAAGAAATTTAAATCAGCCATGCTGGTAACATTTGCGGAATGGGATTGGGAAAAAGGATTTGTTCAGCAATATCACCTTGGCTCTTTAAGAAATAATAATAGTCGTATGCTAAAACAGCTTGGCCCTGATACTGGCTGGGATAGTATTGGAGATTTTTCGCAGGCAAGGGCCCTGGCCAAATTCCTGGATCGGCTCGACAGAAATAACAAACTGGCAAAAACAATTATTTATAATCTTAATCCTGCTGACAATGAATTGTTCGCAACGATGATCGGTAATTTCAATGATGGCTCTGTTGCAGGAAAGATCCAATGGGGTTCGGCATGGTGGTTTCTTGATCAGAAGGATGGAATGATTAAACAGATAAATACACTCAGCAATATGGGACTGCTCAGTAAGTTTATTGGAATGCTTACAGACAGTCGTAGTTTTCTTTCATTTCCAAGACATGAATATTTCAGAAGATTATTATGTGATTTATTTGGTGAAGAAATTGAAAACGGTGAACTTCCCAATGATATCAACTGGATTGGACAAGTGATCCGGGATATCTGCTATAATAATGCAAAGAATTATTTTGGATTACAATACCTGGATGAACCCATCAGAAAAAACGTGAAAGTTTAATGGATCCTGGGTCAATAGCAACACTGAAGTAAGATTCAAAAACGAAAATAAAAACTAAAATATACGACGATGTCAAAGAAAGTAGTAACGCTAGGAGAAATTATGTTGCGTTTGTCAACTCCCGATTTTAAACGATTTGTTCAGGCAGATACTTTTGATATTACATATGGCGGAGGCGAAGCCAATGTGGCGGCTGCTTTATGTAATTACGGATTGAATGGAACATTTGTAACTAAGGTTCCCGATAATCCCATTGGGCAATCCGCAATTAATCATCTGCGTCGCTACGGCGTGGATACACAGTATATAGCAAGAGGTGGCGAACGGTTGGGAATTTATTTTCTTGAAACCGGTGCATCTATGCGTGCATCACAAGTAGTGTACGACAGGTCAGGTGCATCTATTGCTGATGTAAATATTGATGAGTTTGACTGGGATAAAATTTTTGCCGGCGCTGATTGGTTTCATACAACCGGTATCACTCCTGCATTAAGTGATAAATCGGCTGCATTAACTGAAGCTGCATTGAAAGCTGCAAAAGCAAAGGGCATTACCACAAGTATTGATCTTAACTATCGTAAAAAACTCTGGAGTAAAGAGAAGGCAAGAGAAGTAATGACCAAACTTTGTATGCATGTAGATGTATGTATAGGTAATGAAGAGGATGCTGATACAACATTAGGATTTAAAGCAGCGCATACTGATGTTACCAAAGGTGAACTGAACCTTGATGGATATAAAGACGTATTCAAACAAATGAAAGATAAGTTCGGTTTCAAATTCATTGCATCATCTCTGCGTGAAAGCTACAGCGCCAGTGATAATGGATGGAGTGCATTGGTATACGACGGGAAAGATTTTTATCATACAAAGAAATACAATGTTCGCATTGTGGACCGTGTAGGCAGTGGTGATTCTTTTGCCAGCGGTTTGATCTATGGATTAGTGACAGGTATGTCAATGCCTGATGCAGCAGAGTTTGGTGTGGCAGCAAGCGCATTGAAGCATACGATCCCCGGCGATCTTAACCATGCAACGTTGAGTGATGTAAAAGAATTGATGAAGGGTGATGGAAGTGGAAGAGTGCAGCGTTAATATTATTAGCCCGACAGAGTTGCTACTATTAAACTTTTCTTGCGTCGCACTCTTCAACGTCCTGTAATTCTATTGAACAAAAAACGAGATTAGCAAATGATTATTGATACAATAGGTAACGCTGCAAAATATTTTTCAGCACATCCACTATTTGCTCAAGCATTTAAATACATACGTGATACTGATCTTGCAAATGCTCCTGATGGCAAAGCGGATATTTCGGAAGGCGTAAAAGCTATATTCAGTAATGCAGCAGGCAAGACAAAAGAAGCAAGCCTTGCAAAATTTGAATGTCACAATAAAAACATCGACATACAGCTTTGCATAAAAGGAATAGAAACAATAGGATGGAAGCCGAGAGAAAAATGTGTAACACCCAACGGTGATTATAACAGTGAAAAAGATGTGCAATTCTATCATGACGCACCGGATACATTTTTTCAACTCACCGATGGACAGTTTGCGATCTTTTTTCCTGAAGATGTACATGCACCGATGATTGGAGAGGGAAGCATTAAGAAGTTAGTAATTAAAGTAAAAATTTAATACAAATGGAACACGGATGACACAGATGCTACGGATTTGAACGGATAAGATCTGTGTACATCAGTTAAATCAGTGTCATCCGTGTTCTATTAAAAATAATTTAAATGAGTAAGACACAACAAATAGCAGATGCAATAATAAAACAAGGAATGCTTCCTTTATATTTCAATTCAAGTGAAGAAGTGACTCTTGATGTATTAAAAGCAATCTACCGTGCAGGAGTAAAAGCTGTTGAATACACCAATCGTGGTGATGCAGCATTGGCGAATTTTAAAAAGATGGTTGCATTGCGTAATGAAGAAATGCCGGGATTGTTATTGGGTGTAGGGACAATTAAAAACATGCAGCATGCAAAAGACTACATGGCTGCTGGCGCTGATTTTTTAGTTAGTCCTGGTTTTGTACCCGATGTTGCAGCATATTGTGTGAGCAATGATATTTTCTATGCGCCAGGTTGCATGACGCCAAGCGAGATCATTGCGGCCGAAAATGCAGGAATAAAATTCATCAAGTTATTTCCGGGAAATATGCTTGGCCCTGAGTTTTTGACGACTATAAAGGATATCTTTCCAAAACTCCTTTTTATGCCAACCGGTGGTGTTGATACGACAAAAGAAAATATTGAAGGATGGTTTAAAGCAGGTGTATGCGCCGTGGGAATGGGGAGCAAGCTTATCAGTAAAAAGCTAATGGAAGCAAAAGACTACCGAACCATTGAGTCAGAAACTAAGAAAGTATTAGAACTTATCGGATCAATAAAGCCGGCTAAATAGTAGCACAGGCGATGAAAAGATTGCGATGAAACGACGCTTAACCTGAGTTATTGAAGCTGGTATCCGCCTACAATAAATTTTCGGCGGACAGCTCATAAAAAAATTACGATGCAACAAGCCATAGGAAAATACAGGTGGACGATCTGCGGCCTGCTCTTTTTTGCTACAACAGTTAATTATCTCGACAGGCAGGTACTGAGTTTATTGCAACCGTATCTGTCAAGTCCTGAAGTGTTCAACTGGACAAATACGGATTATGCAAATATCACAGCGGTATTTCAGTTTGGTTATGCTTTGTCTTTGTTATTTGCCGGAAGGATCATAGATAAATTGGGAACAAAAAAAGGTTATGCCTGGGCAATCATTATCTGGTCGCTGGCTGCGATAATGCATGCGGCTGCTATTCCAATTGGTGAAACGATGTCTACTGTATTAGGATGGTTTGGGATTGCCGGTTTTTCAATTTCTGTCATGGGCTTTATGTTTTCAAGGGCCATACTTGCTTTTGGAGAAGCTGGAAATTTTCCCGCGGCTATTAAAGCAACGGCAGAATATTTTCCTAAAAAAGAAAGGTCATTTGCAACTGGGATTTTTAATTCAGGCGCCAATGTAGGCGCTATACTTGCGCCACTTACTGTTCCTTGGATTCGTTTGAACTGGGGTTGGGCCTGGGCATTTATTATAATGGGGTTAATTGGTTTTCTGTGGTTAATCTTTTGGTTATTGTATTATGAAAGGCCCGAAAAGCAGAAGAGACTATCTGCTGGTGAATTAGCTTATATTTCTTCCGGTGAAGAAGAAGCAGCTACCGAAACAACTCAGGAAGTAAAGAAGGTTTCATGGGTTAAATTATTAAACTATAGACAAACATGGGCATTTACATTTGGAAAATTCATGACAGACGGAGTATGGTGGTTCTTCTTATTTTGGTTACCGGCTTATTTAAAAGCACAATACGGTATAGTTGATAGGGCAGTAATGATGCCACTGGCGATATTATATACAATAGCAATGGTGGGCAGTATTATGGGGGGCTGGTTTCCGATGTATTTTATAAAAAAGGGTCATAAAGTTTATGATGGCAGAATGAAAGCTATGTTAGTTATTGCATTTATTCCACTGGTAGTTTTGTTGGCCCAACCACTCGGTTATATCAGTTATTGGTTACCTGTATTGTTAATTGGCATTGGAGCATCAGCGCACCAGGCATGGAGTGCAAATATCTTTACAACAGTGTCGGATATGTTTCCGAAAAAAGCGGTTGCATCAGTAGTAGGCATTGGCGGAATGGCCGGTGGTATTGGTGGCGTAGTCATGTCAAAATTAGGAGGTGCTTTATTTGATCATTATAAAGCCCTTGATCATATAGAAACGGGATATACTATAATGTTTACCATCTGTGCGATTGCTTATTTAATAGCATGGACAGTGATGAAATTGCTGGTGCCAAAATATAAAGTGATACAAGATCTATAAGCTGTATAATCCACAAACATTTATTATAAAATGCATTTTGCCAATTACCCTCGCAAGGCTATTTTTGCGCCGGAGAGATGGCAGAGCGGTCTAATGCGGCGGTCTTGAAAACCGTTGACCCAAAAGGTCCGGGGGTTCGAATCCCTCTCTCTCCGCTGGAAGCAATATTCAAA